>Ga0265327_10000142_pt1 | contig 157436 bp, 124 predicted proteins | sample 41621metaG_FD_202089 | JGI IMG/M metagenome (GOLD analysis project Ga0265327, IMG submission 202089) | Rhizosphere microbial communities from Carex aquatilis grown in University of Washington, Seatle, WA, United States - 4-16-21 metaG | ecosystem: Host-associated > Plants > Roots >...
CAATTAAAATTATTCTAACAAACCGCCGTATACCAGACCGGTACGTACGGTGGTGTGAGAGGACAGGTAGCCAACTAATGGCTACCTTCCTACTCGATTGTAGAAAAAAATAAGTGTATGGCTGTGAGCGCCGCAGGTGCTAAACGTTGTTTATTAAACAGGCTTCTAAAAGAGTTCCGCGCCTACGGCGCGGAAGAATCGCGATGCTTGTCTTTTCTACAAAGCTTTTGGCCCGATGGGGCAATTACATTATACTATGATGCTTTATCTTTTCAACAGAAAATGTATTAATCAACCTTCACCCTCCCCATCCTTAAAATATTCGAAGAGTGTCCTTTGGACATGCCATATCCTGGTTCAGGCATCCTACCGCTCGTCAAAAACACTTGGCTTAATAATTAGTTTATTTACCTTCAACGCCTAATTTTTTAAAAATGAAGATGAAGTATTGCATGGCGTTGGCTATAGCCTGTATAGCCATAAATGCCCAGGCGCAGCAATTGTACATGCCCCGCGGTGTTACGCAGGCATTTAAAAATGAAACGCGGCAGGCTAATGGTTTGCCGGGCAAAAATTACTGGCAAAACCGTGCGCGGTATAATATTACCATAACCGCTATGCCGCCTGACCGCAACATACAGGGCAGTGAGGAGATTACTTATATTAACAACAGCCCTAACGACCTTAAAAGCCTTAACCTTAAGCTGCTTGTAAACATACACAAAACAGGCGCACCAAGGGTTAGGCCTGCTGCTGCCGATTATCTTACAGACGGTGTGCAGTTAGATGATATAACTGCCGGCAATAAAAAGGTTACGTTACCAAACAGGGCAACACAATACACCAATACGGAGATACAATTACCGGATCTGCTGCATGCGCACGATTCAGTACATCTCACCATTAACTGGCATTACCAAATTTCGTTACAAAGCGGCAGGGAGGGTATGATTGATTCAACCACTTATTTTCTTGCATATTTTTACCCGCGCGTGGCTGTGTATGATGACTATAATGGCTGGGATAAAATGGTGTTTACTGATGCACAGGAATTTTACAGCGACTTTAATGATTACACCGTTACGCTAAAAGTACCCAAAAACTATATTGTGTGGGGCACGGGTACATTACAGCACCCTGAAAATGTATTGCAACTACAATACCTGCAGCGTTTTAACCAGTCGCTTACCAGTGACGGGGTTGTGCATATAGTTACCAAACAAGACCTTACTGCAAAAAATATTACCGCGCAAAACAACACTAATAGCTGGCAGTTTACGGCCAGTAACATACCTGATATGGCTTTTGGCATAAGCGATCATTTTCTGTGGGATGCTACAAGCACAGTGGTAGATGGTGCCACGGGCCGCCGCGCAGGCGCGCAGGCAGCTTATAACGACACTGCTGCAGATTACCGTTACGTAGCAGGTTTTGCAAGCCACGCGCTTAACTGGCTGTCGCACAACTGGCCGGGCGTACCATACCCGTATGAGAAAACAACCATTTTCCAGGGGTATGCGGGTATGGAGTACCCTATGATGGCCAATGATGAGACTTATAAGGATACCAACTTTTCAAGGTTTGTGGCAGAGCATGAAATAGCCCACACCTATATGCCTTTTTATATGGGCATAAACGAAACCCGCTACGGGTTTATGGATGAAGGCTGGGCTACCACCTACGAAATACTGATAGGCCGCAGCGATATGGGCGAGGCAGCGGCTAATAATATTTACAAACAGTTTAGAGTAAACGGCTGGATAAATGACAAAAGCCCCGATGAAGACCTGCCCATTATTACACCCGGCGAAATATTGAGCGGCAGAGGCCTGGGCAATAACGAGTATGGCAAGGCATCGCTTGGTTACCTTGCAGCGAAAGATATACTGGGTGATGAATTGTTTAAAAAAAGCCTGCAGGGCTATATGGACCGCTGGCATGGCAAACACCCGTTGCCGTGGGACTTTTTTAACTCAATAAACGATGTTTCCGGTAAAGACCTTAACTGGTTTTGGAACAACTGGTATTTCTCAACTTATTATATTGACCTTGCATTAACTGATGTTACAAAAAAACATGGCAGCTATGCGCTTACCATTCAAAACATTGGCGGTATGGCCAACCCGTTTGATGTAAAGGTTATGTATGCAGACGGCACCAGCGATGTTATTCATCAAACACCTGCTGTATGGCAGGCCAATCAAAAACAGGTAATAATATCTGTGCCTGCAACAAAAGACGCAAGGTCAATTACTATTGACGGCGGTATTTATGTTGATGCGGACAACAGTAACAATACGTGGACGGGTAAGTAAGCATGTAAGGTAAAGTGATTTACTATAAAAGCAAAAATGCCGCATTATGCGGCATTTTTGCTTTTATATAGCAGCACGTTGTGTAAAGTAAAACTACAGGTGATTGTATACGTCATCTAAATGCCGTTTAACCTTTCCTTGCTTAACCTGCTTTATGTAGTAAAGCACTTCTGTTGCAGAGTTTAGATCGCCTATAGCTTGCGACGTCCAAAGATGTATAATTCTGTTGTTTTCAAATTGAACCAATACAATATGCTGGTGCCAACCAATGCCACCGTGATTATACGTCATCATAAAGAAATTTTTCCCCGTAGCCATAAAAATTAATTGCCGCGATGGAACGTTGGGTCCTGTATAAACGTCAGTAGCATCGTATTTTTTACCAGGATTTGCCAATGTAAAACCATTGCCAAGGCACTTCAATTCTTTTTTTATAAGTGCCGGAATGTCTTTTTTATTATGGCTTATAGCAAAACCGGTTGTGTCAATTTTTGATAATATGGAGTAAAGATTGCTTGTATAATTAGCTTTAAGCGTATCTATGCTATAGTCACAGGTTTTTTGTGCATGTAATACTAAAACGAATAGTGAAAAAAAGAGTATTAGTAGTGGGCGGGTCATTTGATGAAGGTTTTATAAGGCAATTTACTTTTTTATTTTATAATCGTTGTTTGACGCGGTGTGAATTTAAACAGTCAGGCGCTAAAAGCGCGATAACACATGTAGACATAACGACACCAGGTAATATTCTGCCTCTACATCATGAACAGCGCTACCTCTTAGCGCTTGTATCATAATAAAATCTAAATTTTTAAAATAGTTTTATTTCAAACTATCAATATCTTAACTTTGTAAAATATTACAGGGAACCTTTGCATTTTTTTATGCCGCACCTGCATGCATATTTTACCTGGCAGGCTTAGTAATAATTATATTTGTTTATGATGGGTACAAAAAATGTTGAAGAACTGGCTGTTGAACTTGGCAGGTGCATGACGGAGATGAAGAACCATCTGCGGCAGTTTATACAGGCCAAAATAAAGGAAGAGAACATTGACCTGACATTTGAAATGTTAGAGCTGCTGGCATGCCTGTGGAATAAAGACGGGATAAACCAGCAGGAACTTGCTGATATTACCATTAAAGATAAAAGCAGCATGACCTACCTGGTTGATAACCTTGTTAAGCGCAACATGGTAACCCGCGTTGCCGATGAGAACGACCGCCGCAATAACCTTATTTATCTTACCAAACAAGGCAGGGCGTTGCAAACAACGCTGCACCCCTGGGTGCTGGAGATGTATGGAAAAGCTACCGCTGATTTGTGTTGTGCTGATATAGAAGGATCGCTTACTATAATGCGAAAGATGATTGGGAATATGAAGTGCCCGTCAAAATAATTATTTACAATTTAAATGCTTGCGCCATGAAGACGATGCTTGTTCCGGTTGATTTTTCAGATACATCTAATAACGCGGTGCGCTACGCAGCAGAGTGGGCAAAAGCTTACGGGTATGAGCGTATTATATTGCTTAAAGCATTGAATAAATCAATGTTCAACAGTATAATACCTGCCGTTGATTATGTAAGCGTTAACCAGGATTACATGAACGATGAGCGCGAAGAAGCGAAAGAAAAACTAAACGGAATTTGCAAAAAACTGCTGGCTGATGTTGGCGCACAAATAAAAATATCGATGGCCGTTAGCGAGCTGCCGCTTGTACGGTCTATAATGGAGCTTATTGAAGAAGAGCAGCCACAGTTAATTGTAGTGGGCAGCGATAATATAAATTATAACAGTAACAGTTTTGTTGCAGGCAATGTTATAAGCATTGCAAAAATTAGCCCGGTAAGGGTGCTAATTGTTCCATCGCATTACAGCTACGAGCCGGTTACCAAAGCTTTGGTGCCCGTTAGCTTTAGTATGATAAGCACACTGGAAAACCTTAAGAAACATACAGCAACATCCCCGCAATTTAAGCCTGAACTGCTGGTGCTTAATGTTGACCCAAAAGAAAAATACCTCGCACCTGACGAAGAGTTTACCAAAACAGAAGGCATACTGCACGACTACCTGCAAAATTTTAAGCACGAACTAACGTACAGCAACCACAAAAACATTATTGACGGCCTTGTTGAGTTTGCTGATAAGCATGCCCTGCAGCTAATAATAGCCCTGCCCGGCAAGCATAGCTTTTTATACTCGCTTACCCACAAAAGCATATCAGAAGCTATTTATGCCAATGCGAAGCACCCTGTGCTGATATTGAAGTAGGGGCCCGATGTACAATGGCGGACAGGCGCGAATAATTAACCACATAGGCCACAGCGGGGCCATAGGAACACGAGCCACGGCGGGCAGGGAAAAAGGTAAGAAAAACACGCGGTTTAAAAGGGAACACAGTGCGGGGGGTAACCACAGAGTTAAAGGAGTTGAATACAGCAAAATGGTCGTTAAAATGGGTGTAAATTTGCTATTTTCAACAATATGGAAGACTTAACGCCTTTTATCCAGAATATAAAAAATAAGACCCAGCTTTCTGCCGAAAATATCGAACGGTTAAAAGTTGCATTCAAGGTGGTGAAGGTCAAAAGAAAGCAACTGATCATACAGCCCGGCTTTGTTGCTAAATACCGGATCTACATTTTGAAGGGGGCTTTCCATTCGTATGTAATAGATGATAAAGGAATTGAGCACACTATACAGTTTGCCATTGAAGACTGGTGGCTTTCGGACTATAACAGCTATATTCACCAAACACCGGCCACACAGTTTGTGGAAGCTTTGGAAAATAGTATTATTCTCCAAATAGACCACCAAACTGAGCAGATACTTAAAACTGCCAACCTGGAGCTGGCTACATTGTTCCGGCAGATGGCTGAGCATTCAGCGGCTTACCTTGCACGGCGTATCGTATCTAATTTAACGCAAACTGCCGAAGAACGGTATAACGACTTTGTGGCCAAGTATCCGAAGGTTATGCAGCGCCTGCCGCAATATGCAATTGCCTCGTATCTTAATATGACGCGCGAGTTCTTGTCCAAAATTCGTAACGACAAAGTGAAGAAAAAGTGAACCAGTTCACACGCTTTTCTTAAGATAGTTCATCGTTTTGCAAGTATGGTTTCTCTCAACTTTGTGGTCTAAAAAATTATTATTTATGACACAGAAATTGGGGAATAAGGTAGCCGTGGTTACCGGGGGTAACAGCGGTATTGGTTTAGCCATCGCTAAACGTTTCGCGCAGGAAGGTGCTAAAGTAGCCATAACAGGCCGTAATCAAAAAACGCTTGACCAGGCAGTTGCCGAAATAGGCACCCAAAGTTTAGGAATACAGGGCGATGTTTCCAACCTGGCAGACCTGGCCAGAATCTATCAAACAGTGGCTGATAATTTCGGTAAAGCAGACATCCTGGTTGTTAATGCCGGTGTTTATGTTATAGCGCCATTGGCGGATTTTACCGAAGAACAATTTGACCAGGTTAGCGATATTAATTTCAAAGGCGCTTTCTTTTCGGTGCAAAAGGCCTTGCCGGTATTAAAGGACGGCGCGTCAGTAATTTTAATTTCTTCAACAGTAAACGGCAAGGGCGTTCCCAATCATGCAGCTTATTCAGCAACGAAGGCTGCTGTACGTTCACTTGCGCGTAGCTTTTCTGTAGAATTACTTGGCCGAAAAATTCGTGTTAACGCTTTAACCCCCGGCCCTGTTGATACACCGGTGTTTGAAACCGTTGCAGGAAGTGCAGAAGGTGCCATAGCCATGAAAGAAGCTATGGGAAATTTTACACCGGTTAAACGCCTGGCTCAACCTTCAGAATTGGCGGCCGCTGCGCTTTACCTGGCTTCGGACGACTCATCTTTTATGCTGGGTGCTGAACTTTTGCTTGACGGCGGCGTAAGGGAACTATAAAGCTACCCCTTCGCTAATTTGAAAGAAAATAGCTCTATGGTTAGATAAAATGCTATCCGTGGAGCTTTTACTATGGTGCTGAGTCATCTCAGGTATATTAACCCCTCCTCCCTCATACCATCTTCAGCCTGGGGGTGGTTAACTTTATTTTTTGTCATTTTCGTTGCAGTTATGCGGTTTTGCGCGACAACTAATTTTCGTTTTTGGCGAAACCCACGCTTTGCGCGGTAAATTATTTCCCGCAAAAGGCGCAAAGGGAAGAAGTGAGGCTGGTAAGAATACTTAAAGTTCGTATAGTAGTTGTAGCTACTGAATACAGAGTCAGGCGTCGGGGACTTCGTACGGGCTTTTATAGCAAAATTCGTAGCGCGCTTCGCTAACTCGACGGATAGTGAGGCGGGTGTTAGGCGGTGACTATCTCAACGAAGAATCAGCGATTAACCATCACAATATTTTGCCAGCCATTGGTTAAAATGTTGCAGGGTAATTTGTTCTATATTATCACGGTTGGCACCCGGCCAGTAAAATTGTTCTGTATGATTTAGAAGATCGCCCCATGCGTAATAAATCAAAAAAAAATCTAAAAGATCTTCGCTTTGTTCAGCACTATAGTAAAAATCCTTTAAAGCCCTAAGCGCATCCAACAAAGTTTTATTGCCTGCTACTGCCTGTTTTATTATATAGCAAATATATTTTGTTGTTATAACCTGCGTATTGCTTACATCTATGCTTAACTCGTGTAAAACCTTGTCGGTTAAAGGCTGTAAACGCCAGCTACTATAAGGCGCTGTTTCGCCCGCCAGCATGCGCAGGTGCTCTGTATCAAAACCTGCCTCCAGCATATCAATAGCCCATACTACCCACGCATCACCGTCGTACCTGTTGGTTATTTTATAATATAATATTTCGGGTGTTTGGGGTGGGAGCATGGCGCAATAATAAGGAAATATATTTTGCCGTTGATGTCCGCCGGTAGCAAAGCCATAGGCTGTGTAATCTTATTTCACCTGTTGTATTGTGACTAACCGCTGGATTCCGAATTTGCGGAATGGCTTTTATATAAAGGCCATAGCCGCAGACAACTGAGGTAGCTTTTTTTGGATAGATGCTAAGTAGTGCAGGGGAGTTCTGCAACATATACATTAAACTCCATCACCTGTGTGAAGTTTCCAAAACGATTAAAATTTTTCCTCTTACGGCTACTATTGAGTCACAAGCGTTGTCGGTTACCTTTTTGGAATAACTAACCTCTCGCAAAGTTGCACCATAGCCAAATGTAAATTTCTTAATGTTTACCCATCTAATATCATTAGCACTAGCGTCTACATTTAGCTTCTGCGCTATTCTTCCTAAATCCGGAAGATTATTTTCTTGTAATGCGTCTTGTAAATCAGATAACGAACTTAATAACAGATGGAGACTTGTTCCAAGAACTCTTACATCTGCCAACACATTCTTATCCATAAATTCAAAACTTGATGTATCGGGCGCAAGATTTAATTCAGTGGAAATTTTTTCTTTTTGTTTTTTTATATCCTGTAAATCCAGCAAAATGTCTCCTAGTGATCTGTAAAGTTTTCTTATTTTCTCGTATTCATTTAAGTTTACCAGCGATTTATCAATACTGGATATAAATTTTGTAAAATCTTCGATTCCATTCGTTAATCGTGAGGTTTGTGTGTTTTGGCAAATCGCGCTTTGACAAAACACAAAAATAAACGTTAGAAAATGGAGTATTTTTTTCTTCATTTTTTTTGAGCTTTAGAAGATAAAAATAATACAACGCCTATTATCATTAACAGGCAAGGCAATAGCATTTCGCCAAAATCAAAAATACCACGCTTAAATAAACGGGTAACAACATCAAAACGCATATAAAAAAAATATATGCTCATTAAAATAGAAAAAAGCGACATTATTCTAAATGTAATTCTTAGTAACTTGGGCATATAATTTTATTAGTTTCAATGTAAGAAAAAAAGTTGAGGTTTCAAAATATTGTTTTGGCTTTAGTAGTTGATAAAGCAAGTAAAAAAGCCACTATTGGGATACTTACATTGTATTGCTTGCAAGGTATTTATTGCCTCGTCGCGAATATAATTAAGTGAAGGAATGATGTACAAAGATTACAAACTATTGCTTTGCCTTAGAAGTTTAAGCACATTATCTCTTACTTCAATTACATCTTTAAATTTGTCGTCTATTTTTAGATCCAGCAGCCTTTTTATGAATGGATTTTCAGCGGTCTCTTTTAATAATATTAGCTCTCGACAAAAGTTTATTAAAACTTGGGGCATTAAATATTCTTTGTCAAATTTCTCAGCGTTTTTTAGAGCAATTTCATAAATTTCTTTTCCGGTTTCCTTATCGCCCATTCTTATAAGACATAAACCATAAGTAGCTTGAATCATTATTCGGTGTTCACGTGGAAGGGATGGCAAAGAAATGCCTTTAAACTGAGATAGGTATTTATTGCTTTCATTTAAAGTATCAGTTATTGCCAGATTATAAACCATGTTATTTAATAATCCCGGGTCAAGTGGATTAGCTTTTAGGCCAATTTCAACAATTTCAATTGCCAATTGATTGTCGAACAAAAGAGCCGAAGATATGTATGAAGCTAGGGATATTGGCCTTTTTGAAAATGGAGTATCAGCAAACCATTTTATACAGTTGTTTAGCGATTTTTCCCAATCGCCTTTCATAAAGTAATCAATCGCATAAGCTTCAAATGGATTTATTACATTTTTGTATGCGAATGGATTTATTGCAAACCTTGTATCTTGCCTAGAGACCCATTCTAATTGTGCAAGACTATTATCGTTCGGTGAACTCATCGCTTGCTCAAATAGGTGTCTTGCCTTTTTGAATGAGCCATCTTTAAATTCCAATGTGCCCATTGAACTTGCTAGTTCAGTTATGTCAAAATGAGAGAAGTTTTTGGAATCCAAAATTGAGTTGCCATTTTTTATGAATGGCGAAAACCTACCAATGCTACCCGATGTAGCAATGTGTGCAGAAAGCAGCCAAGGGTCAATTTTGGTGCCATCGGATTTTTTCAAGAAGAAAAGCGCCTTGTCCGGATTCCCTGTATGTACGAAAAAGCGTGTTGCCGACCGCAAAACAAACCGGTTATCTGGAGCAAGCTGCAATGCCGCAAGAACAGCCTTCTCTGCTTTATTTTTTTGCCCTCGCATTGAATACAGTCTAGCTAGTTCAATCCAAGAAACAGGATTAAAAAGCTCATCCCTAGTTTTTTTCCGGGTTTTATTAATTTTTAAAAAAAAATGTTCGTTGTCGATCAAGTATTTATACTCATCTATATTACTTGATTCAAATTCTAAAATTATATTTTGTCTTGTTGCTTTTTCGTCGTTTTTTTCTGCTCCTATAAGGTCGGTTAATTTATTCAAACTTTCGGAAGACTTATCTTTATTGTTTATTATAAAGGTTCTCGCCTCCTTTATCTCGGGCAATTCTGAAATGCCAGATACAAATGAGACATTAATCAAATCAGCAGCAGTTCCAATGTTTTTGTTATTTTGCCAATCAAATAATGCACGCGAAATGTCAAAATGATTGTTTCGTGTTTTATTTTTCGACAAGCCATTTAACTCCCCCAATTGAATAGTTCTCTTGAAGTCTCTCCAATTAGGAATTACGTTTCTGTCCTTGAATTCTGAGGAAATCGCCATTTTATATAAGTTGCATTTCTGCTTTTTTCTTCAAAATTGCTAATTTAGAAATTGCTCTTTGGAAATCATACGGATTGCCGTACAATGATCTGGCTTTTGGAAATCCTCTTTTCATTGGATCAGGAAAACAACAGTATTCTACGATTAGTGCCAATTCGTTACCAAGATTATTATTGCCAAATCCGGATTTAAATTCACCCAAACTCTTATAAAACCCATCTTTTAAATAATCAATAATATCTCCAAAGGGGCCAAACCATTTATCCCACTTAAAGCTAGGATCTATATTTTTTCCTATCAAAGCTGTCATATTTGTGCCAGTAAAATAAAACACAATTAGACTGCCAAACAGGTACATATCAGTAGCTCTAATTCTTAAATTTAAGTCTGGCTGATAATATCCATAAAGAAACTCTGGTGGCGCATAGGACATGTCACCTGTAAATTCGCCTAACTTTTCGTGCGGAGCCTTCAGATCAGTAGACAATGAGCGCCCTAAATCTGCTAATTTGGATATTATTCCGCTCTCATAAAGAAGTACATTCGATGGTTTTAGATCTTGATGCCCAATGTTAATATAATGAAGCTGTTGCAATCCGACAGCGACTTGATGCAAAGATGCTAATTTCCAAGAGGCCTCTATATTGATGCTAAATGTAAAACGATCCCTGACATCCCCCTCTGCAAGTTCGAAAATTAAATATGGAACATTTGGTATAGTGAATTCTGTTAAATACTCTTCCCCCTCGTCCATTACAAATGCTACCTTGGTTAACCTTTTATTCTTACATTTTTTTAGTATTTCAACTTCGTACGTAAAAGCTGAAGTCTGTTCTTGTAGGATTTCAATAATTGAACGGCCAGGAAACAAAGTAAAAAACGCCTTGAAATTTATTGCTTTCAGAAATGCTTCCCGCTCTCCATCGGACACAATATAACAAACGCTGAAAAAGCCACCGCTGTTTCCAAGCTTTGGATAAATTCGCTTTAATACTTTCCATTTGTTTTTTAGGATCCTGCCTGTTAAGTCCTCGGCCGCGTTGTCGGGTTTAGTTGTCATAGTATTGGCAATTACCCAAATTTACATTTTTTATTTAATTGATGAATTTTCGAAATCCTATATTGCCTTGTTTTCTATTTTCAGTTCTTTTCATGCTGTGTCCTTCTCCGTGCTATCCTGGGAGTTAGTGAAACGCTCTCAGGATTTCTAATAAGAGCCAGCCCCCGGCTGCTACTAATTTCTCTGCGCCTCATCCATAATTCTTAGCAATCCAAGCGCAAAATCACTCAGCTCAATCTGCATTACATATTCTTGTATCGCATCGGTGTTGCGATAGGCATCTAAAATTTTGGCGGTAAGTTGTTTTGCAAATCGTGGTTCAGACAATAATCAACGGCGGGCGGTGGTAATGCTATTGGGGCAGCAGTGGTTATGCCCGGCAGATTCCTCGTGCCTAGGGATGACAGATTTGTTGGGCTTTAGTACAACGCCCGGCAGTGTTACTGCGTTTCTGCAGATTCCTCGTGCCTCAGGATGACAACTATCTCCCCCCTAAAACTTTCGCACAGGTATAAAGTTTAGCGTGGCAAGGTTAGCCTTGGGTGCTGTTACCGGTGTGGCGGTGCCGGCGGGCAAGTCGGTCATGTAAGTGGTGGCGTCGTTCTCGCTGCTGCTAACATAGCCGTCTGTGGTGCTGCGGCCAAGTATGGGGGCCAGTGTGCGCAGTTCAATAACGCTGGGCAGGTACCAGTCAGTAAAGCCGTTTATGGTTTGCTGTGTGCAGTAATATGCAATGGTGCCGGCGCCGCAACTGTCAATAATAGTTTGGGTGTTGGCGCTGCCGCTGCCCATGGCGGTATCGGTAGCACTTATAAATGCGTTGTTGCAACCCCAGCTAAGCGTGGTGGGGTACACCGCGGTGGCGGCAACATAGCCATGCCCGTCGTTGTTTATATGAAAAATTACACCTCCATATTTTTGCTCGCCAACTTCAAATATCTGCACATTGCCGCTGGCGGTATCTTCACCGTATTTTGAGGTTGCTTTTACCTTAACATGGTAGGTGCCGGGGCCGCCGGTAAAACGGTGCAGCAAAGTAGTATCAGTAGTGCCGTCGCCATAATCAACATTGTACTTTATAGGGCCTGATGCGCGCAGGTTTAACACCACCTGTACGGGTATGGTATCAATAAAATAATTGCCGCTGCTGTCTGTTGCGCTGGTAAAGCCTACGCCTAACAGGCGCGTTTTAACAGGCACCACGGTAACTGTTTGGGTATAGCTGGCAGAATCGGTAGCGGAATAAGCGGTTAGCGTTACGGTATAGGTGCCGGCATCAGCATAGGCATGCGATACGGGTAAATTATCATACGAGGCTTGAAAAGTGCTGTCGCCAAAGCTCCACCTGAAGGGTGTGTTGCTGGTAGACAGGTTGGTAAACACCACAGGCACAGGATAGGCAGAATCGCCCGCGAAAGTAAATTTAGCATTGGGTGGTATATTGGCCTGTGTATTATTGTTTGTTTTAGTACAGGCGGCCATTACCACTATTAACCAGGGCAAAATTTTTTTCATATACAATATTAACGCTTGAGAATGGGATTAGCATATAGAACGGGTGATTAAAATGATTTTAGGTATTGATGGGCCGTGGTGCAAATGTGCAAAAATAAATATTGCAAAACACCGTGACAGTTGCGGGGTTTTTATATTTATATAAGAAGGCGTGGGGCAAAAGGTTTAAGGATAAAAGAAAACCGGTGATTTGGGGATTTTTTGTTGATTGAATTTGAAAACGAAAATTGTTGTTTGAAATAATTTTTAGGGGGTAACAATTTGAATATCATTTATTTATGAAACAGGAATAGGTGTTCAAAATTCCTCCTCCAAAGGAGTCCCTTGGACTTTTTCCTCCCCGTGCACCCGGTTTGTGCCTGAAGAGACAGACCACAGCGTAACACAGAGTTAAAGAAACACGGGGTTGCACGGAGTTTGAGGGAACAAAAAAGCCCTCCGTTTAAAGAAGGGCTTTTAAATATTTACGAAGCTGGCCGTTTCACTGCCGAAGTCTCGGGATGATAATTTGCGGTTGACGATTCACGTTGCCTATTGCATCTTAAACGTTTCCAGGAACTTGGTAGTAAAGTTGCCTTTTCTAAAGTCCTCGTTCTTCATTAGCTGCAGGTGAAAAGGAATGGTAGTTTTAACGCCTTCAATAACATACTCGCTAAGGGCGCGGTACATGGTATCAATCGCTTCCTCGCGGGTACGGGCAACGGTTATAAGCTTGCCTATCATACTGTCGTAATAGGGCGGTATAACGTAACCGGCATACACATGGCTGTCAACACGCACGCCATGGCCCCCGGGGGTATTTAAACTGGTTATTTTGCCTGGTGAGGGGCGAAAATCGTTATAGGGGTCCTCAGCATTTATACGGCACTCAATAGCATGGTTTTGAGGCATATAGTTAAGGCCCGAAATTTTTTCACCCATGGCAATTTTAATTTGCTCTTTGATAAGATCGAAATTGATCACCTCTTCGGTAACGCAATGTTCAACCTGTATGCGGGTGTTCATCTCCATAAAGTAAAAGTTGCGGTTCTTGTCAACCAAAAACTCTATGGTGCCCACGCTTTCGTAATTGATGGCGCTGGCAGCTTTAATAGCGGCAGCACCCATACGCTCACGCAAGTCGTCGGTCATGAAAGGAGAGGGGCTTTCTTCCACCAGCTTTTGATGCCTGCGCTGTATGCTGCAGTCACGTTCGCTAAGGTGACTAACGGTACCATACTGGTCGCCGGCAATCTGTATTTCAATATGGCGGGGTTCCTCTACAAACTTCTCCATATAAATACCATCATTCTTAAACGATGCTGCTGCTTCGGCCTTGGCTGTATTAAAGGCTTTTTCAAGTTCGCTTTCATGCCATACCACGCGCATGCCTTTGCCACCACCACCGGCAGTAGCTTTAAGTATAACAGGGTAACCCACCACATCTTTTGCAAGGTGTTTGGCCTGTTCAACGCTTTCGAGCAAACCACCGCTGCCCGGTACCACCGGTACACCAGCTTTTATCATGGTTTCTTTGGCGGTAATTTTATCGCCCATAGCGTTTATCATGTCGGCATTGGGGCCTATAAACTTAATGCCGTGGCCCGCACATATCTGGCTGAATTTTGCATTCTCAGCCAAAAAACCATAACCCGGATGCACCGCATCCGCATTGGTAATTTCGGCGGCGGCCATGATGTGTGGTATGTTAAGATAGCTATCGGCGCTGGCGGGTTTGCCTATGCACACAGCCTCATCAGCAAAGCGCACGTGCAGGCTGTCTTTATCGGCAGTGCTGTAAACAGCTACCGTTTTAATGCCCATTTCGCGGCAGGTTCGTATAACGCGTAAGGCAATTTCGCCACGATTGGCTATAAGTACTTTTTTAAACATCGATTAAATTTGAGGTGGAGAAAAGGTTCATGGCTTATGGTTCATAGTTCATGGTAAAAACAGCACAGCAGCTATGAACCATGAACTATGAACTATGAACCCGGCTTTATGGTTCAACTAAAAACAGCGGCTGGTCAAACTCAACAGGGCTTGCATCGTCAACCAGTATTTTAACCACTTTGCCGCTTATTTCGGCTTCAATTTCGTTAAACAGCTTCATGGCTTCAATTATGCAAACCACTTTGCCTGGTGCAATATCGTCGCCTGCCTCCACAAAATTTGGTTTGTCGGGCGATGAGCGGCGGTAAAACGTGCCTATCATTGGGCTTTTAATGGTTACAAGGTTATCAACCTTAGGTGCAGCAGGTGCGGCAGCGGCAGGTGCAGCGGCAAACGACTGGGCGGCAACCGGTGCAGCAGGCGCAGGGGCATATACAGGTGCAGCAGCCGGGGCTGTAACAAAAGTTTGGGCAGGCTCTTCCTTTTGCTTAATGGTTATTTTAAAGCCATTATCCTCAATGCTTAGCTCACCAATATTGCTTTTGTTAATGGTTTTAATTAACTCTTGTATTTGTTTAAAGTCCATATTTGCAAGTTTTGGAGTTTTTAGTGATTTTTAGCTGTTTTTTGCCGGAAAAGGGGGGCAAAGTAGCCATTTTTTTGTAAAAACAAGCATTTTTCGTGTTTTTTCAATAACATGGTAAGCATGGCTGATTGCGTTATTAAAAGTAGGTAATAGCATTGGTAATTAAAAATATGTTTGATGTTACGGGTGCCTCCCCCAATATTCCCTGCTCTATGCAGATAACGGTTCAATGGGATTACGGTGGGAAGGCTACTTTTTTAACCAAGCCCAATTACAACCAACAGCCGTTATTGTTTAAGGGCAGGGTATAAAAAGGGCCGCTTTAGGCGGCCCGGTGTATAAGTAATTGGTTTTGACGTATTGACGGGCAACTGTATGTACCCATTAGCAAAAGCTTACTCCTTTACGCGCTCAACGTAATCGCCGCTTTTGGTGTTAATGCGTATCAGCTCGCCTTCGTTTACAAAAAGCGGTACGTTAACGGTAGCGCCGGTTTCAACGGTGGCCTGTTTTAAAGCGCGGGTAGCAGTATCGCCCCTAACGCCGGGTTCGCAATAGGTAATATGCAGGGTAATTTTTTCGGGCAGTTCGGCGCCTATAGGCTGGTCGGTTTCAGTATTAATGTATACAAATACTTCGCCGCCATCTTTTAAAAACTGGGGAGCATCAATCATAGTTTCGGCCAATGCGATCTGTTCAAAGGTTTCATTGTCCATAAAATTATAACCGCTCTCGTCTTTATACAGGTATTGGTAAGCCTTTTTTTCAACACGAACAGGGTAAACGGTTTCACCGCTGTTCCATGTTTTTTCAATGGTGCGGGCATTGTCAACGCCTTTAAGTTTAGCCCATACTTTTGCGGCGGCCCTTGCAGTTTTGTTTTCGCCAAACTCAACAACTGAGTAAAGGCTGCCATCAAGCTTTAATATCATGCCGCGGCTAATATCAGACGTAGTTGCCATACAGTGAATTTTTTAGAGCCGCAAAAGTAGGGATTACAAACCAAAAAACAGTTTACGATTGGTTTTCGTTTGGCCGTTTGGCGGTATTAACCTCCAAAAACAGGAAAAACAGCCATTTTCGATCAAAAAATGCTTAAAATATAGGCAAAAAAACCGGTTAAAAATTAATGTGTGAATAAATAAATAATTATATCTTCGTTAAGTCCATTGAGCAGTTGTTCCATATTTCCTGAACGTTTCAACGTAAATGTTTTTGGGTTTTGGTTACTGTTAGCTTTGGGTTTTTACCTCACATAATTTAAAACGAACATGAACATTTACGTTGGGAATCTAAACTGGAGTATGACCAGTGATGACCTGTACAACCTTTTTTCACCATTTGGGGAAGTAGTTTCTGCAAAAATTATCACCGACAAATTTAACAACAACCGCAGCAAAGGCTTTGGTTTTGTTGAAATGGGTGACGATACTGCAGCACGCACTGCTATCAGCCAGCTTCATGAAACCGAGATCACTGGTCGTAAGATCGTGGTTAACGAGTCTGCTCCACGCCAGGAAGGCGAAGGTGGTGCCGGCGGCGGTGGCGGTTACAAGAAGAAGAGCTTTGGCGGCGGCGGTGGCGGCGGCTTCAACCGTGGTGGAAGCGGCGGTGGTGGTGGCTATAACCGTGGCGGAAGCGGCGGTGGCGGCGGCTACAACCGTAACCGTGGCGAAGGTGGCGGCGGTGGCGGATACAACCGTTATTAATATTCCCAAAACCAAACCAAACTTATAAGTCCTGCTGTAAAGCGGGACTTTTTTATTGGCCTGCATGTTTAAAGTTGCTTACGCTGTTAAGTAAAATGTGGATAAAAAGATTGCCTTGTTACATAGCTATGATAGCTATGGTAAATATGGTTGCCTGTAAATCACGCAACGAGGCTATAACCGATGAATTTAAAAAGGTTGATAGTTCGCTGCAATCTATAAAGATGCCAGTGGACTCCATACGTATGCTCCACATGCAAATATTGGCTAAGCAACAGGCAAACCCACACCTTGCTGTTATGGCTGACAGTATGTTTGTAATTACAAGCTATGCGATTGATTATATGGATTCATTAAAGCAGGTGTTGGTTAAGATGGATTCAACAGGCGAAACGCCTTTAGCAACCAACAAGGTATTTGCGAATGATAGAACCGGTAAATTGTTATATAGTTACCTGATTCAGGTACACTATTACGCAGGCAAAGTAATTATTGATAAAGGTAAACTGTTACAGGTGAACAACATTTTTGCAGAGGTAACAGGCATTCCCGATGATAGAACATTTGTGAAACAATACTTTGCCAATACGCCTGGTTTTGCTGCGAGAACTATTTTAATAAAGCTTCATAATGATTGTTATAACGCATGTGTAATGACGCTTGCAGATGTTGCAGAAATTATGAGTAAGATAAAGTAAGTTGGCAGAGCATCTACTTCTTCCCTTCACTCAAATCCTTAATTGCTTTCTCAATTCGCCGCTGCCTCGTTTCTTCTGTTTTGGCTTCGCCGATGGGCAGTACATAACGTTGCTTATTACTGTAGGATAGTGCTTCAAAAAAAACTTTTGCCTGCTTGTTGCCTTTTAAGGCTTTTTCAAAATCAGGCGGCAATACAACCTCTCTCGGCTGGGTATCAAGTTCCAGTGTTACAGTTACTTTATCGCCACCTTTAATGCCTGCTTTGCTTCTTACATCAGCGCTAACACTTATCATAAACTTGCCGCCCATTACTGCAATGGTATTACGGTAAGTATAGTTGTTAACTGTAACATTTACAGGCGGCTTTTTGCCTGCGCCAAGTTGATTAACTACTTCTTCGGGTACATTAATGCCAGTGTTATTGCCGGTTTGCAGTATGATAGTGTTGAAGCTTACTTTGTTCATGTTATAAGGTGTTGGCTATAAAAATAACACAGTTGCATTATATGTGCATGAAGACCGCAAATAAAAAAATCCGGAAGCTTACACTCCCGGATCGTATTATTCGGACTTCTAACTTCGTACCTCGTACTTCCTTAATGACTTATTGACCAATGACCTAATGACTAATTAACCAGTCAACTAATCAACTAAATATCTATCGCTTCGCCATACGCCACTGCAGTAGCTTCTTTAAACGCTTCGCTCATGGTTGGGTGCGGGTGAATGGCGTTTAGTATTTCGTGGCCGGTAGTCTCCAGCTTGCGGGCTGTAACTACTTCGGCTATCAGTTCTGTTACGTTATAGCCTATCATGTGTGCGCCTAAAAGCTCGCCGTACTTGGCATCGTATATAACTTTCACAAAGCCGTCTGTGGCACCCACTGCGCTAGCCTTGCCGCTGGCAATAAAAGGAAACTTACCAACTTTAATATCAAGGCCTGCTTCTTTTGCTGCTTTTTCTGAGTAACCTACGCTGGCAATTTCAGGTGTGCAATAGGTACAACCCGGTACATTGGCATAGTCAATTGGCTCGGGTTGGTGGGCATACTTCTTTTCAAGGTAACCAATAGCTTCAGCAGCTACAATACCTTCTTTAGTGGCTTTATGCGCCAGCGCCTGGTTAGGCGTACAATCGCCGATGGAGTAAATGCCCGGTACTGTTGTTTGCATGTATTTATCAACCACAACCCTGCCCCTGTCGGTTTTAACGCCAACTGTTTCAAGTCCTATGTTTTCAATATTGGCAACAACACCCACTGCGCTTAGTACAACATCAGCCTCAAGGGTTACCGTGCTGCCATCTTGTTTTTTAACGGTAGCCTTAACGCCTGCGCCGCTGGTATCAACACTTTCAACACTGCTGTTGGTCATTACATCAATGCCCTGCTTTTTAAATTGCTTTTCCAGCTCTTTTGATACGTCTTCGTCTTCAACAGGCACTATGCGCGGTAAAAACTCAACTATGGTAACCTTTGTACCTAAGCTGTTATAAAAATAGCCAAACTCAACACCTATAGCGCCGCTACCTACAATTATCATGCTTTTAGGCTGCTCAGGCAATACCATCGCTTCACGGTAACCAATTACTTTTTTCCCATCCTGCTTAAGGTTTGGCAGCTCGCGGCTGCGGCCACCGGTGGCTATAATTAAATATTTGCCTTCTACCGTTTTTTTGCTGCCATCTGCTGCGGTAACTTCAATTTGGCCTTTGGCCTTAACTGTACCGTAGCCCATAATAACATCTATCTTGTTTTTGCGCATCAAAAAGTTAACGCCTTTGGTCATTTTATCAGCTACGCCGCGGCTGCGCTTAATTACAGCGCCAAAATCGGCTTCGCCGGTAGCTTTAATACCATAATCGGTGCTGTGTTTAAGAAACTCGTTTACCTGCGCGCTTTTTAATAATGCCTTGGTAGGTATACACCCCCAGTTAAGGCAAATGCCGCCAAGCAGTTCTTTTTCAATAATAGCTACCTTAAAGCCAAGCTGTGAAGCACGTATTGCCGCAGGGTACCCGCCCGGGCCGCTGCCTAAAACAATTACATCGTATGCCATAGTTAATTTTTTTATTGCATGTTAATTAGTCAATGCCTGCAATGAAAGTAAGTTTTAAAGATGACTAAATGGCTTTTTTGACTAAATGACTTTTGCTGTGCGGATGCAAAATTACTTGCATTTAACCAAACGGCAAAAGAGATGTAAACCGGCATTTTTAATAAATTTTAATTACACTTTTTCTTGCACAATTAAAAATAACGCGTAATTTGTACACTTAATCATCGTACCTAATCCGCCGCATGGTTTTTAGCAGCTATTGATTCCAGCCCCGGAAGCCGTACCTATAATCTTTAAAAACCAATAAAATAATGCGCAGGCGTTAAAAAAAATTCCTCGCATCTTCATTTTAAATACCCCCTATAAAACAACTTTTATGAATGCCCCCAAACCGATGCTTGCCAAAGTATACAAATACGCGTACCATTTAAAAGCCAGTGGCAAAACTGCAACTGAAATTACGCAAGAGCTACTCGCACGTGGCCTTGACAACAAAAGCTCAGCCATAATCGCCGAAAGCATTGACAAAAGCTATACGCAAACAAGCGCCCGGTATCGCAAAAAATATGTTGCCTATGCCCTGTTTTGGTGTTTTGGCGGACTTGCGGTTATAACATTTACCTATTTTGGAAAGCCGCACAACAGCAGCTACCCGTATTTCCTAGGCACTGTAGCATTGTTGCTTGGTATTAGCCGCCTTATATTAAACAAGCTTCAAAAAAAATATTCCCAGTAGCATTTATATTCTCCACTGCAGTTTGTAGTGTTTTGCTTTTTCAATTACCTTCATCGCCCTTACAAGGGTGTATGTTACAGTATTTATTTAAGCAGCCTTTGTGCCATACCTTATGATAGTGCTTAAAGTTGTTAATTAATAAAACTGCAAAAATTGAAAACCGCAATTGCAAAAGCCTTGTTTGCTGCATGCATAACCACATGTGCAGCCGTTACCTATTGTTTTGGCCAGCAGGTTACCATACCGGTAGAAACACAGCAAAATGCTGTAGTACTGCAAACTGATAAAGACAACCGCCTGGGTGTTATTTATTTTGGAAAGAAAATTGCCACAACTGCTGAGTATGCAGCCATTAGCCATGAATACAGGCGCAACGATGAAGAAAATAACTTTGCTTATACGCCCGCAGGCAGCCGAAGCCTGGTTGAACCTGCCATACAGGTTACACAGGCAGACGGTAATATGTCTCTTGATTTAAAGTATGTAAGTTTTGATACAAAAAAAGTGGATGATAATGTGGCCATAACAACCGTAATATTGAAAGATGATATTTACCCGGTTGAGGTTAAGTTGTTTTATAAAACGTATAGTAAAGAAAATGTAATAGAGCAATGGAGTGAAATAAAGAACAACGGCAGCAAGCCCTTGAAAATGGAAAAGTATGCATCCGCAAATCTTTATTTCAGGAACAAAAAATTTTACCTGCGGCACTATAACGGCGATTGGGCGCAGGAGATGCACCCCGAAGAAGAAGAGCTTACCCACGGCATAAAATCAATTGATTCAAAACTGGGGTCAAGGGCAGATTTGTTTGAACCACCAAGCTTTATGGTGTCGTTTGATAAACCCGCCACCGAGGATGAAGGTAAAGTACTGATGGCCAACCTTGCATGGACAGGCAATTACAAAATAGACCTTGAAGTTGATGCATATAACAACCTGCGCCTTATTGCAGGCATTAACCCGTATGCAAGCGAATACCAGTTACAGCCTTCGCAAACGTTTACCACGCCCGCGCTTATTTACACCTATAGCGAAACAGGCAAGGGCGATGCAAGCCGCAACCTGCACCACTGGGCAACAAAATACAGGATTGTAGACGGCGAAGGCCAAAGGTTAACCTTATTGAATAACTGGGAGGCTACCTATTTTAATTTTGATGAAAATAAGCTGGTTGACCTTTTTAAAGGCGCCAAAGATTTGGGTGTTGATATGTTTTTGCTGGATGATGGCTGGTTTGCCAATAAATACCCGCGCAACAGCGATCACGCAGGCTTGGGCGACTGGCAGGAGAACGCAAAAAAACTGCCGCAGGGCATTGGCTACCTTGTAAAACAGGCTGAAGCAACAGGTATAAAATTTGGTATTTGGGTTGAGCCTGAAATGGTAAGCCCCAAAAGTGAACTGTATGAAAACCATAAAGATTGGGTGATCCGTCAGCCTGACAGGCCTGAAAAGTATTTTAGAAATCAACTGGTGCTTGACCTTAGCAACCCCGATGTGCAAAATTTTGTATTTGGCGTGCTTGATACATTGTTTACTAAAAACCCCACACTTGCCTTTATAAAATGGGATTGTAATGCCGTTATGTATAATGTTAACTCAGCGTACCTGCAAAAGCAGGGTTTGCCACAATCCCACTTGTACGTTGATTATGTAAAGGGCCTGTACAAAGTGCTGGAAAGGCTACGCGCCAAATACCCCAAAGTGCCTATGATGCTTTGCAGCGGCGGTGGCGCAAGGGTTGACTATGGTGCGCTTAAATATTTTACTGAATATTGGCCCAGTGATAATACCGACCCCCTTGAACGTATTTTTATACAGTGGGAGGATTCTTATTTCTTCCCAGCTATTGCAAGCTGTAATCACATTACAGACTGGGGCAGGCAACCACTAAAATTTAGGACAGACGTTGCAATGATGGGTAAGATGGGGTACGATATTGTAGTAAGTAAATTAAGCGCTGATGACCTTGCATTTAGCCAACAGGCAGTTAAAACATATAAAGGCCTTAGCGATATTATTTGGCATGGTGATATGTACCGCCTGCAAAGCCCGTGGGATAACAATGCGGCTTCTACCATGTTTGTTAATGAGCAAGAAAACAGGGCTGTATTGTTTGCCTACCTTGTAAATAACCGGTACATACCATCAGCAACGCCGCTGCCAATTAAACTAAAGGGCATTGACGCGCAAAAAAAATATACGGTTAAAGAAATAAACCTGTACCCGGGCTCACACTCAAGTATTGATGGCAGCCATGTTTATTCGGGTGAATTTTTAATGACGATAGGCGTAAATCCAAACATAAACAGTAACAGAACAAGCGTGGTGCTTGAAATAACCGAAGCGAAGTAAAGGGTTGAGTGTTTGAATGTTTGAAAAGTTCACAAGTTTCAATAGTTCACGAGTTCACAAGATCTAAAAGTTCATAAGTTTCGGGAGTTCATAAGGTTCAATGTTTAGCCGTACTGAAACTATGGAACCATTAAACTTTTGGAACTTTCAAACTCTCAAACATTCAAACTTGCATTCCCGCAAACGTTTGCAGCGCCTTTTTTATAAGTGTTGTAATCACAATAATTATCTTTAATTGACTTTATTGTTGGATGAGTTAACAGGGTTAAACTTTTAAACCGGTCTAACAACATTCAAACAATCAAACTTTCAAACATTCAAACTCGCTCTCTACAAAATAGCTATTATGAAACGTGCTTATTTAACAACGCTCTTGCTTGCTGTAACAGCCCTGCCGGCAACGGTTTATAGCCAGTCAATAAAATATAGCAATTCTGTGTTCTCCACTGCAGGCTTTCACAAATTAGAAAACTCAAACAGCCGGCAGGTGTACAGCTTTAACAATGGTTGGTATTATTTTAAGGGAGATGTACCTGGTGCTTATACAGCAGCGTTTAAACCAACCGCGCAGTGGAAGCAGGTGCAGTTGCCGCACGGTGTTGATATTTTACCTGAGGAAGCAAGCGGTGGCGTAAATTACCAGGGCATTGTGTGGTACCGTAAAAGCTTTGTTTTACCTAAAGACGCGGCAGGCAAAAAAATATCGTTAACGTTTGAAGCTATTATGGGCAAATGCAAAATATGGGTTAATGGTAAGCTGGTTACTGAACATAAGGGTGGCTACCTGCCTGTAGTGGTAAACCTCACCAAAGCAAACATAAAAGAGCAGGGAGAAAATGTTATAGCTATAATAGCCGATAACTCAAACGATGCATCATATCCACCCGGCAAACCGGAATTTACTTTAGACTTTGCATATTTAGGCGGCATTTATCGTGATGCGTGGCTGGTAACTACCAGCGATGTACATATTACCGATGCAAATGCAGTTAACAAAGTAGCAGGTGGCGGCGTGTTAGTGCATTATGAAAATGTAAATGACCAGGCAGCTGACGTTATTGCACAAACTGACATTGTGAATGAGAGCATGCGCAGCAGGCAGGTAACAGTAGAAACTTATTTGCTTGACAGTGCAGGAAATAAGGTTGCATCAGCTTCGCAGCAACTGCAACTATTGGCGGGCGATGATAAGTCAATCGTGCAAAGCCTTGTTGTAACTAAACCAAACCTTTGGTCGCCTGATGCGCCTAACCTGTACCACTTGTATTCAATCATTAAAAACGACCATGGAGACATTATTGACGGGTATTATCAAAACATTGGTATAAGAAGCATTGAACTGCGCGGAAGCGAAGGACTGTATTTAAACGGCAAGCCCTTTAACGATAAATTGATCGGCGCCAACCACCACCAGGACTTTGCAATAATAGGCAATGCCGTAAGCAATAACCTGCACTGGCATGACGCTAAACTGATGCGCGATGCTGGTATTAGAATTATTAGGGGATCGCACTACCCACAGGATCCGGCATTTATGGATGCCTGCGACCAATTAGGCATTTTTGTATTAGATTGTACACCAGGCTGGCAATTTTGGAATAAAACAGATACAAATTTTGCTAATGGGGTTTACAGCGATGTGCAACAAATGATACGCCGCGACCGTAACCACCCAAGCGTTTTTGCATGGGAATCTGTTCCGAATGAAACACGGTACCCTGAAACCTTTGCCCGTAAAGTATATAGCATAACCCACGCCGAATATCCTTTTAAAGATTGTATTGCCACAGCAAACCTTGGCAACACAGCGAGTGAGATATTTGACATGTTATATGCGCACCCCGGTGAATATTATCGCGAGCAAAAGAAATTGAATGACCCCGTGTTTGCTGCCAGCGCTAAAGGTGAAGCGTTAAAAAAAGAATTGCAAAAACCTATGTTTACAAGAGAGTGGGGCGATGATGTTGAAAACTGGGATGCCCAAAATTCAGACAGCCGCGCAGCGCGCAGTTGGGGTGAGCTGCCGCAAGTGGTACAGGCAATACATTACTCAAATGCCGATTCTGACTCTCTTAATGCACCGTGGGACAATACCGATTGGGAAATGTTGTACGAAAGCCCTGCTTACCACATTGGCGGCTGCTTATGGCATTTTTTTGATACGCAGCGCGGCTATCACCCTGATGCATTTTATGGCGGCCTTGTAGATGGCTTCAGGCAAACAAAATACTCCTACTATCTTTTCAAAAGCCAGCAAAACCCAACATCACCTTATTTTGCCCTAACAAACGAAAACCCATATACGCTATTCATTGCCAATGAAATGACACCTTTCTCGCCGGCAGATGTACCGGTGTTTACTAATTGTGATTCAGTGCAGCTATCTGTGTTTGGCAAGTACATTGCTACACAAGCGCCGGACGCTTTATTAAAAATGCCTCACGCACCCATCATCTTTAAAAATGCATATCATTATCGAAACCTGCAGCTTAGCGACAGTGCACGCCCTTTTATTGAAGCTAAAGGGTATAAGAATGGCAAAGTGGTTATAGTTGAAAAAAAATCGCCTGCGTTCAGGCCTTTTGCACTAAAGCTTTCAACAGGTGCTGCGGCAGATGAAATGCTGGCAGATGGCAGCACCGTAATACCTGTAACAGTTTCGATGCTGGATGAATATGGGGATGTAAAACGTTTGAATAATCAACTGGTGCATTTTACAGTTGAAGGTGAGGGCAGGCTTATAAACAATGCACACATTGCAGAAAATCCTAAGAAAATTGGATGGGGCACTGCCACAATACTTGTTAAAACCAACCTTAAAGCAGGAGCAATAAAAATTATTGCAACACCTTTGTTTAATGGCACTAACACCGTAAAAGGCGATACGCTTGTGTTTCAAACTATCGCGCCTGTTTTACCTGCTGTATATAATAAAAAAGATACTGATAAACTTGAAACATACGCAGGTGCTGCAAATGCTGCTGTTGGCTATAAGCCAGCCGTTGATAATGCGCAACAAAAGGCGCAGTTAAAAAAAGTTGCTGAAGACCAAAAAAGGTTTCAGGGCATTGGGCATAATTAAATAGGAGTATGTTTAAGGAATTATGTTTGTATAGTTGATGGAACACCATATGAAATGGTTGTTTCACAAGGCCGGGCATCCGCATCAAAATCTCTGACGGCTTTGAGCCCGGCGATTTTTATGGCAGTCTAAATAATGAAATACACTCCAGTAAGTATTAGTGAGGTGGGTACTTACCGAAAGAGTTAATTTGTCTGCTGTCTTTTTTTAATACAAAAAATTACAAAACATAACTTTACCTGCATCATGGCTAAAGTAAACTTTCCGGCAATTATTATATCTGGTGTAATTGGTGTGTTTATTTTTTTTAAAGCATCATCACAGTCGCCAATGCCATTTGTTACAGCACAAAAAGCCACGGACTTTTTAAACAGCATTGGTGTTAACTCCTCTATATCAAAGCGCGGCGAGACACTTGAGCAAACAGCGCAGGCGCTTAAATACACAGGCATACGATGGATACGCACCGGCTACGAAGGCGATATACCTGTAACAGATATTATTAGCCTGCATAAAATGGCAGGCACGAAAGTTAGCTATGGGTTATTAAGCGGCGGAACCGATATACAACGCTTACTTGCAAGTGGCAGGCAGCTTGCAGCTAACAATTGCCTGTTGGCATTTGAAGGCCCTAACGAGCCTAACAACTGGGGCTTGGCTTATAACGGCATACAGGGCGGAAGAAATGCAACATGGATGCCCATAGCCAACCTGCAAAAAGATTTATATAGCGCTGTAAAAGCGGATGCTTTATTGAAAAATTTTGCTGTTTGGAGTTTGAGTGAAAATGGTGCCGAGGCAGATAACGTTGGGCTGCAATACCTTACCATACCAACAGGTTCGGGTGCGGATATGCCAGCGGGTACAAAGTTTGCTGATTATGCAAATTGCCACAACTACATTACACACCCGGCGTGGCCGGGGCTGCATGATAACCAAACATGGATAGCTGCATCGCCCGGCACTGATTGCAGGGTTGACGGGCTTTATGGAAATTATGGCCGCACGTGGAACAAGAAACTTACTGGCTATACAATGGAAGAGTTGCAAACTTTACCACGCGTTACTACAGAAACAGGAGTAACCATTGATAGCAGCGTAACTGAACAGCAACATGCGCAGCTTATATTAAATATGTTCCTGGCGCAGTTTAAGCGTGGCTGGAGCTATACCGCTGTGTACCTGTTGCGCGACAGGAACGATGAACAGGGCAACCAGCAGTTTGGTTTTTATACAACTGCTTATGCCCCGCGCAAGGCGGCCACATACCTGCATAACCTTACCACAATACTGGCTGACAAAGAAGCGTTGGCAACACCAGGCGGGTTGCAATATGTTATTATAAACCAACCCGCAACAGTACACGACCTGCTGCTGCAAAAAAGCAATGGTAGTTTTTGCCTTATAGTTTGGGGCGAAAAAATAAAAGGCGCGGATAATGTTGAAATAAAATTTGCAAACCAACAGCGCAATGTTGCAGTGTACAATGTAGCTGGTGGAACATTGCCTGAACACAGCTATAAAAATGCAGACAATGTTTACTTAAGCATTGGCCATGCCGCTTTTATTATTGAGATACCAAAATCATAATTGCCAATGTTATTTGTTACCGCAGTTTTGTAAATGCGCTGTATAGCCACCTAAAAATGCATTACGCTGGCCTTTGTAATCATCAAGGCTTTCGAAATTTCTTACTTCGGGCTTAAGGTTATTAAAGTAAAAATAAACAACCATGTTATTGCCGGGAAACATAACAAATATACCTAACGTGCTTCCTGCATCAATATTGCTTCTGCTTACGCCATGCAGCTTGTAACCATTAAAACTTAACTCAATTAAGTTTTTGCTTTCCATATCAATACTTTTACTGTTAACATATTGCAGGTTGGCTAAAATGGCTGTAGTGTCTTTCGCATATTGGGCGTCATCGCTTTTTTCAACCTTAACATTTACAAAAGGTACCTGCTTTTTATTGTTATATAAAATGCGGTAACCATCTATCCTGCTAACATCAACATCGCCATTTGGTGTTTGCAGCGTACGGGTTTTGGCAGCCCCTTCAGGCAGCCTTTCAGGTGCAGCCATTTTTAAACCATCGGCCTGGTTGAATGATATATAGCAGGCGGCAATACCGCTTTGATACTTTGAAAAACTGCAAAATAATAAAATTGCTAACAGGGGTAAAACAGCGCTAAAATGTTTCATTACAAATATTTTTATATTAGTATAATTAAGATGAGTAACGTTGCTGCACGCAAAATGTTACAGGCTGTATTAACTTGCTTTACGCACCAAAATACATATTAAAACAAGAGGGTGTGCTAACAAATAGTTGCTTAAGGTAGCTATATGGTTATATATTGCTTATTCAATTAAATTAAGTAGTTTTATTGCATAACCGTTATTTCCACCGGCAAGGGGTTAGCACGGTTTACGTTATGCGTTTTATAAAAACACCAAAACTTGTGTGCAACAGCTAATGCTTAACCTTGTACTGTATGTTATATTTTAGAAAAATAGTACATATTCTGCTTTTTTCACTGTTTGTATGTGGCATTCACTCATGCAAAAACAATAATAATAAATTACTGGTAAGGCACTTTCCTGAATCTGTGTACGATAGCGCTATAAACCTTCGCCATGGTGGTGCATTTCATTTTATTGATTCAGTTTATGCTACGCAACCTGTAATTAGTATAGCTGACAAATACAGGTATTATCGAGTTAAGGCGGCCGTTTATGATCCGGGTTATGCAAACAGCAACGACGTTGAAAAATTTGCAGTTAATGCGATAGTTTATATTGACAGCAGCATAACGCTGATAGAAGACAATAACCTTGCCGATGTTATGGCCGATGATTACATAGCCTCGCTGTCAGATAAGGCTAATTACCTGCTTCATTTAAAAGAGTTTGACCGCGCAACAGAAATATTATCTAAATGCAGGTTGTTTTGTAAAGGTAAAGGTAACATCTGCGGAATGGCAGATATTACGGCATCGGCGGGGTCAGTATATTACCAGCAACGCAGATACCTTGAGTCGCTTGACCTTTATAAAGAAGCTTTACAGGAACTTACTGCGTGCGATAAAACCTCACTTGATTTTTTTTTAAAGAAGCAGGGATGGCTTGATAATGCAGGCCTGGGCTATTTGCGGGCAGGGGTGCCGGACAGTGCAATAATTTATTTTGAAAAGGCATTGCAATTTATTGATAACGGTAAAGGCGTATGCGCTAATACTGACAATCCAAATTTTCCTGAGGTAGCCAAAGCGGTGGTTTTTAGTAATATAGCACAGGCCTATACAGCTAAAAAAAAATACCCTGAAGCCGAGCAGTATTTTATAAGCAGCATTAAAGCAATTTATGACAACAACAGGAAAGGCTATCTGCAGGAGAGCAACAGGGAGACACTAATACAGCTTGCTGCTCTTTACACGCAAACCAACAGGCTAAGCGATGCTTATACACTGCTAAAACAGGCGGAGCAGCTATTGCCCGGCGGTGATGATAATACCAGGCTGCGCTGGCTAAAAGGTATGGCCTCGTATTTTGAAGCAGCGGGAAATGTGCAGCAGGCTAATGCTTATTTAACCCATTTTTTACAATTGCGCGACTCTGCAACCATAACATCGCACGAGCTTTTAAGTACTAACCTGGCCGACGCCTTTGAAAGTGACGAAAAAGCTTTCCAGCTTAAAGTGCTTGAAAAAAATGGAAAAATAAACCTGTTTTATATACGCACATCCGCTGCTTTTGTGTTGATAATACTGGGGCTGTCGTCCTTGTTTTATTATAATTGGAAGAGATCTGGTTTTGCTGTTAGAAAGCTTACTATATTAAACCGCAAAGTAAAGCAAAGGGGTGAACAGCTTGACAGACTTGTGGCCGACCTTAAACAGCAAAACGACCAGAAAGAACGCATAATGCGCATAATAGCGCATGACCTGCGTACACCCGTTTCTAACATTATGGTATCAGCAAGCTTGCTTGCTGAAGGTGAATTGTTAAAAGAAGAAGAATTTTTAAAGCTTACTAAAATTGCCTGTGCAGACTCATTGCGGCTGGTAAATGAAATTCTTACCATGTCTGAGAACGATGAGAACGTTGTTCTTGAAAAAAAGAATTTTGAATTAAATACACTGGTTAGTGATGCCGTTGCTTTAATGCGCATAAGTGCAACGGATAAAAAACAGCAGATCATCTTTTCTCCGTCTGGTACAAACGCGGATATATATGCAGGCCCGGAGATGCTAAGGCGTGTTATTAATAACCTTGTGGGTAACGCAATTAAGTTTAGCAATGACAGAAAGAAAATAAAAGTAGATGTATTTGATGAGCCTGGATTTTACAAGATAGCGATAGAAGATGAGGGTATAGGCATTGACTTAAAGAACCAGCCGGCTGTTTTTGATTCTTTTAGCGAATTAAGAAGGCCGGGCACAAAAGGCGAAAAATCTTTTGGGCTTGGGCTTTCAATATGTAAAAAGATAATTGAAGCGCACGGCGGCAGGTTATATTTAAAAAGTGAGGCTGGCAAAGGCACAATTTTTTTTATAGAACTTAAAAAGTAACGCCGTAGTTGCTGTTTGTTCGCAAAAAATAATGTAGATAGTTTTAAAATTAAAATTAAATAACCTGGATACGATAAGAAGATATATTCCGTGGGTTCCCGTTTTATTTTTTTTAAACGCTTTGTGTGGCTGCACTACACAAACCGGGAAAGGTTTTGCAGTTCATTACTCAGGCGAAATGTTTGACAGTGCGATGCGCACGGCAAATAAAGGGTTTAAAACAGAAGCATTGCAAATGGTGCAGAAATGGTATACGCAACTGCCTGATGCAAGTGTGGCAGACAAGTACAGGTACTACTCATTTATGTTTGATTTTTACCATTCCTATTATTCGATTGCAAAAAATCTTGACAGTGCGCTTTTATACAGCGACAGCATGCAGTTGGTTATTGAAAATGGGGGCATGACAAAGCAAATGGCTGCCGGTTATGCCAAGGCTTACGAGGGCAGGGCCGAAATATACATGGAGCAGGCCAAATACCCTGAGGCTATACGTGCTGTATCAGGAGCCAGGCTTATAGCAGAAACCAGCGGAGATTCCTGTTCCATGGCTGAATACAACTCAACTATTGCACTGGCTATGTACAGGCAGGCAAAATACCTTGAAGCAGCTACATATTACAAATTATCACTGGCGGCAAGCTACACATGCCCCGATACATCGCTTACTTATGAGCGTGTGCAAAGCTGGTACGATAATTTGGGGCTTGCTTATACTATGGCAAATATGCCAGACAGCGCAATTGTATATTATGACAAGGCCGCGGAATACCTTATAACAAAAAAAGATCTGCACAGTACTAACCCAACGTTTACTACCATTGCTATGGGCGTGGTGTATGGGCAAAAGGCACAGGCATTGCAGCAAAAAGGCGATTATAAAGGCGCTGAAAAATTATACAAACGCAGCATAGCCATTAATATACAAAAGGGGTACGATAATCAATTTGCGGCAAATATGAAGCTGCACCTTGCGCAACTGTACCTCGAGGTAAACAGGCCAGATACGGCTTTGCAATTACTGGACGAGGTTAAAGGTACAACGGTTGATAACAGCTCGCAGGGGCTTGAAATACAGTTAAATTGGTACAAGGCTATGTGGCTTTACAATGCCGCCAAAAACAATGCAACGCAAATAAACAGGTATTTAAACAGGTATTTGCAATTTGACGATTCGCTAAAAACACTAAGGCGCGGGCTGGTTGAAACAAACGCAAAAACCGTTTTTAGCCACATGCAGCTTGATTACGAAACAACCCTGATTAAAAAAGATAATATTTTAAAAAGAAACTATCTTATTGCCCTTGTGTTATCAATATTAATAGTTGTTGGCATAGCGCTTACCATACGGAGGAACTGGATGGGGGCAAGGAAATTTGCGCTTGAACTGTCGAAGCTTAATGATGAGATAAAAGAGAATGGCGTGCGGCTTGAGTTATTGCTGGACCAGCTTGAATTAAAGAACAGGGAAAAAGACAGGATAATGCGTATTGTGGCGCACGACCTGAGAAACCCGCTGTCAAGCATAAACATATTGATCAGCAGTTTTGACGAAGGCAGCGAAGAGGAAAAGAAACGTTTTTTGCAGATAATACAATTGGCCTGCTCAGATTCATTGGGGCTTGTTAACGAAATTCTTGCTGTTTACACAGGCAACAGCGACCAGCCGCCAAACAAGCAGCCCACCGATATTAATTTGCTGGTTACTGAATGCATTGAGCTAATGCAGATAACTGCAGCCAAAAAGAAGCAACACCTGGTGGCAGAACTGCTTGCCGAAAAAAAGTGTATACTTGTTGATGCAGAGAAAATAAGGCGGGTTATTAATAACCTTATAAGCAATGCCGCTAAATTTAGTGGGGAAGGGAAAGAAATAAAAATTTTAATTGAAGAAAAGCCGCAAAGCTTTGTTTTAGCCGTAAAAGATGAAGGCATTGGTATACCGGTAAAAAACCAGGGTAAGGTGTTTGACCTGTTTACAACAGCCAGGCGGTCGGGCACCAAAGGGGAAACCTCGTATGGGCTTGGCTTGTCAATTTGCAAACAAATAATGGATGCACATGGCGGCAATATTTGTTTTACCAGCGAACAAAATAAAGGCACTACTTTTTATCTTGAGTTTAAAAAAGAGTAGTGCCTGTTTAAATATGTTGCAAGCGGTTGTACTAAAATGCCAGCCTTAGGTTTATGCCGCCGTTTAAAATGTACGAATCTTTGTAGCCGTACAGGTTAACAGCCGGCTGCCAGTCAACGCTTATATCAACAGGTGCGCCACTAAATTTATAGTCAATGCCAATTATGCCATCAATGCCAATAGTTGCATCACTGCCGTAGAAGGTGTGCTTTATCTTCCAGTCTTGTTTCCACTCAATAAAATGGCCGCCTACCCCTGCATAGGCCCTAAGGCCGGTAACATTCAAATTTTTATTAAGCTCGTATAAAAGGGTTAACCTGTTCCAGTTTGGAGTCAGGGCTAAAAAACCTTCAAAGGCATCATGTGTTTCGTTAAAGCGGGCAGATATTGCCCAGGGGTATGCCCTTACGCCTAAAGCAATTGTATAACTGCCGGGGCTGGCACCATTATCATCGTCACTCATGCCATCGTCGCTTTGGGCTTTAAGGTTTTGAGCGGTAAAAAATAGCATTGCGCTTAAAACAGTTACTATTTTAAGCAGGTTAGTGGCCTTAAACATATTAGGGCCTGTGTTTTTTTTTGCATGTAGCGGTTTCATTTTTGCGATGTTTTGTTGTGCAGTTTTAACTGCACTGGTGGTGGTATGGATTATCTATCGTTTTTTACCGGCGTTTATGTTACCGGTAACTCTATAAAAAAAGTTGTGCCGTTTCCGTCCTCACTTTCAAACCAAAGTTTGCCATTATGCGCCTCTACAATTTGCAGCGATGTTGCCAAATCAAAAAAAAGAGTACCTGCTTCAATGTTTTTCTTTTTTTTGCCGCTGCTAAAAATTTTGTTTTGCATACTTGCTGCCATCCCAATGCCATTGTCCTGTACTGTTATTAATGCAGTGGCGCCGCCATTAACCGTTTTTAGCTTTACCAAAACAGTCCCCCCCTCCGTACTAAACTTTATGGCATTATTTAAAATGTTATTTATAATGCCCCACATTCTTATTTTATTTACCTGCAGCGTTACCTTAACAGCATCAAGTACAATCTGCTGTTTTTTTTCGTCAGCCTTTGGCTGCATAAACGCCACACAATCCTGCAATAAAGTATGCAATGCACAGCGTTGTTTTAAAAGCGGTGCACTTGCAGGCTCCGCCAAAACACTGCTGTTAAGCAACTGCACAATGTTAAGGGCGCCATCTTTTAATATTTTAAGTAATGTCTTCTCGCCGGCATCTGTTTTTCCCCGCTTGTTTAAAAGCTTTGCCACACATGCAATTGTTGAAATGGCAGTGTCTAATTCACCTAACTGGCCGTGATGAGAAGTTTCGTGGTGTTGTAAATATCCTTTTTCGATATGCTTCATAGGTGGTATTGAAAACTTGAACGGTGGCGGCATTATTGCCAAAGAAAAATTTAAAAAAAAGCACGCCATAGAAATGGTATGCTTAATCCGTTAGTTCCAATCTTAAAATGAGAAACAAATATTACATGTCACCCGTTTTAATTTACAATACAAAATTGAAGAATATACAAACACCATCAAATAGGAGCTTATTGGTAATTTTTGATAGCAAAAATTAGGTAGACGCAATGTTGGCAGGTAATATATAGTGCGGCTATAACATAAAATATGTATGTATTTGCTTCTACATATTATTTAAGTGTACTGAAGCAATTGTGTAGTAACAGTACCCAAAAAATAGTCCCGCCTGGCGGGCGGGACTAAACTTTAACAATAGCCAGTGTATAGTATGCGGGATTAACTAGATTATTTTATTTTCATAGGCATACTTAACCATTTCGGTTGCTGAGTGTATGTCAAGCTTCTCCATTATATTACGGCGATGGGCTATTACCGTATGCGGGCTTAAGTGCATAAGCGCTGCAGTTTCTGTAATACTTTTTCCATCGGCTACGTAACGGAGTATTTCAACCTCCCTTTTTGATAGTTTTTCTTTCTCTTCATGAAAAACTGAATTAACAAGCTTTGATGCAATATCTGAGCTTATATATTTTTCACCTTCATTTATTTTGTCAATTGCGTTCTTTAACTCGAAGCTGCCAACTGATTTTGAAAGGTACGCATTTACACCCATGTTAAAAAGTTCTTTTACCGGTGCAATTACCGTTTCTGAACTTATAATAATAATAATAAGGTGGGGAAATTGTTCTTTCGCAAAACGGATAAATTCTTTTACATCATAGCCAGGCATTACAAGATCTGAAAAAAGGTAGTCGTACCTGGTCTCCAGCATTTCTTCTTTTGCGTCGTCAACAGAATAGAAATTATTGATCAGCCCAAACTTGCCGATTTTCTTTAACAGCACTTTAAAACTTTCGGAAACCATTTGCTGATCATCAACAATAATAGCACTCAATCCTTCCATACAATTATTTTGGTTAAAATAGGGTGGCCCCAGGGACGTGTTTAAATTCGAAATTACTTTTTGACACTTTTGTTACACAAAATTAATGAATTATACTTTTGAATAGCAAGTATTAGGTATTAGTAATAACTTAAAAAAAAGTAAAATATTCGTACGGCACTGATTGCTATACAGTTGTATAGATAATTATAATTTTTAATATCTTTTTCTTATTGCCTGTAATTCATTGTCAATCATTTTAGAATACCCTTTAGTTTTATCAACATTGAATAATACGTACAAAGTGTTTATACGCCGGCTTATTAGTAATTCGCTTTAAAAATGTAGTAGTAGCGTAGCAAATTTTAGGTATAAAAAAATGCATATACCCCGCTATTTGTGTAATCAAAACTGTTGGTCACCTTTGCATTATAAAACCTGTCGCGACCACTGTTTATAATATTATAAAAGTTGAATTTTAAAACCGTTGTGCCGGTAAGCCATAACCAGGTGTTTTAACACTGTACGCAAAAGGCCTATATAGTACAACGGGTTTAAAATAACGCTAACCTAAAGCCACCTAAGCTATGCTTATGCATATACTTCAATCAATCAACGTTTTTCCGTTTGTGTTGGGTATACCATTGTGTGGGCTTATTGGCTTTGCCGCTGGTTTTATTTTAAGACTGATAAGAAACAAAAAGCTTGAGAAAAAGATATTAAGGCTGGAAAATGAAATGCTTAAAAACCACGCCCGGATATTATTTCTTGAAAAAAGAAAAAACGAACTGGAAAAAATTATAATCAAGTGATCTTTTGAAAAACCGTTACAAAATTTAATTCATCTCCTTATCACCGTATGTATGAAACATTTTAAGTATTCTATCATTTTAATTTTTTGCTTAAGCTTCGGCATGGCCGTTGCTCAAAAGCAAACCGCGTCTAACAACCAGGTTGTTGACATAACCAAAGTAAAAGTGCTGTTTTGGCTTGACAAATATTACCTTACCGATTCGGCTAAAAATGTACTTGATATATTTATAGCCAAATGGAAAGATTCCGACTCATTGTTAATGGAAGGCTATTGCGATTACCGCGCAAGTTTTGCCTATAACGACCGCCTGGCTGAAAACAGGATAAAATCTGTTGAGGCTTACCTTAAAGCAAAGGGGTTTAATAAAACAGCAGTTTACCAGCACGACCCACACGGCAAACGTGTAACGCTTGATTTTAGAAAAAATGAAGCAGGCTATGCACAAAACAGGGCTGTATTAATAACATTAAAACGTGCAAGAGATATAGCGCAGCCGGTTGTTGAAGCCCCGCCCGTAACGCCCGCGCCAGCACCGGCGCCGGTTGTTGTGCCCAAACCCGATACCCCCGCAGCGGATGCCGGAAGGACGCCTGTAGTAGTTACGCCACCGCCAACAGAACCAGCCCCACCGCCAACCCAGCCATCGGTACCATTACCACCAGCGCCACCTGTTGCCGTTACTGAAACTGACAGAAATAAACTTGTTGAGCAATTAAAAAAAGTTATTAATAAGGCAAATCCGGGCGAATCGTTTGTTGTTTCGTCAGTATATTTTATAGAGGGTAGGCATGTATTTGCTAAAAATACAACACCGATACTTGATGCAGTTTCTGAGGCAATGAAATCGTTCCCCAATGTTCAGTTTGAGGTTCAGGGCCACGTATGCTGTACTGATGATGTGGCACAGGATGCGCTTGATTTTGAAAGCCAGCGCTTTGACCTTTCAACTGAAAGGGCCGAGGCTGTATTTGAATACCTGGTAAACCATGGTGTTGAGCCTAACCAGCTAACATCAGTTATCGGCTTTGGGTCGCGCCGCAGGATTATTTCGCCTGAAAAAACAGATGCAGACAGAAACCGTAACAGGCGTGTTGAATTTAAAATATTAAAAAAGTAATTGCATTACCGGCAATGCTGCCGTAAGGCGGCATTGCTTTTAACAATAAAAAAATTGAATATGAAAACTATATATAAGTTTAATTATTTACCTGTGCTGCTGGTAGTATGCATTGGTGTAATTATGGCATCTTGCGGCGGCCCCAAAGCTACTACAAGCGATGTAAAAATGCTTACATTAACAACACCTCATAATAAGATTCTTAACGGTTACTGGACGGTTGATTCAGTACGGGTTGACAGCAACTTTACTGCAGAAGAGGCCAATAAAATTGTGTTGTTTGAAGATGCTGAGGCTGCATGTTATATTGGCGGCCAGTGGATGATTGGCGACGATGGCGAAGGAACATACACCGTTGCTGGTACAGATTGTACAAAAGGCACCAGGGGCATTACCTGGAACATTTTAAAAGGCGACCACAAACACTTTATTGCGTTTGTGCGCAACAGGGCGCCAAAAGACGTTGTTACTGCAAAATATACAACGTACAGCGTGCAAATTAGCCAAATAAATAAAAATACCATGCTGCTTAAATACCCTGTAAAGTTTAATGATAAAACAGCCAACATGTTTATAAGGTTGCACAAAAGCGGCAAGCTGTAAACACTAATTAAGCGCGGTTGCGCCAGCATTTAATACAGGCCCCTGTTTGGCAACAAGGGCCTTTTTGTTGATATATGGAACAGCCCCTGCAGGCATAGTTGCAACTATTGGTTATTTTGGGCTCTGGCGGCGCATTATGTATAATAAATATTAAGCCACGACTGAAAGGTTGTTGCGCCGGGGCGGTTAAATAGTTAAGGCCTTTAATGCAGACGTTTGTATACAGCCAGCGTGGTTTTGAAATAGGTATGTATTACCGGTATAGGCATGCTCGAAGTGTTAATGTAGATATAGGAAGCATACTTTAACGGTATGCGGGATGAAGGAAGGCCGTAAATAATGCATTTTTATGCGCTATGCGCGGCCCCTCATTTTTTAGCCCGGGTTTGGCATTTGCTGCTAAGTTTAAGCATTACAGGTGTAAATCTAAACAATTATAGCAAAAATTAGGTAGAAAAAAAACCCTTTTGCATGCAATTGACTTGCATTGTTGGTTAAATGACCTTTGTGCTATAAATCTGACAGTGTAAAAGCCTGTATTTGGGTACGGATGAGGAAAAATAATACAGGGCGGGGGCTTGTAATTAAGATTGACAGGAAGGAATTGCAGCCACAAGTAAACGATAAGAAAATAAAAAATGTTTTGGGTAAACACTTTCAACCCTGCCCATGTAGGTGGTATGCGAGGATAAGGAATTTCCCGGCGGGTAAACCCGCCGGGACCTTATCTAACTTAAAAAACTAAAAAGAAACGGATTTAGTTAGTGGCTGTTGATTTAACCTATAAGCACCGGTCGATTTCATTGATGGGTTAGTAAGATTAACCCATCATGAAAATCACCAAAAACAACTTCAATACCTAACGATAAGAATTATGGACAGCGTTATTATTTTTTTGCATAGCCTCTTACCCCTGTTATGCATTGTTGACCTGCTGGCTGTTTACTGGAAGGCCAAGCTTATGAAGCGTTACTGCGGCATAACTGCGGGCGATTTTTTTGTAAGCTTCTTTATACTTTATAACAAAAGCGGCCGCGAAATGTATGGCAGCAAACGCCGTAGAAAATTTATGCTTGCCAATAACAGGGTTAACTACTTTATCTATTCTTCCATTATTTTATTTTTTTTGCTGTTGCTGGTTTACGGGTCCAACATCTTTAAGTTTTAAGCATTTTTTTGCTGCTGCACCAATGTTTGCACAGGCAGGTAATTGCGCCTCAAGTATTTCTTTATTATATTTATAGCCGCAATACCAACCATTATGCTTGCCAAACAAATTGCTTTGCTATTTATTTTATCGTTGTTTTTATTGGTGCAGGTACCTGCACAGTCAAATAAACTTCAACACAGCGCGCCTGAGGCGCAGGGCGTATCATCTGCCGGCATTTTAGATTTTGTGAACGCTGCTGAAAAAAGTAAAACTGAGTTTCACAGTTTTGTATTTATGCGGCACGGTAAAGTAGTGGCCGAAGGCTGGTGGAACCCCTACAAGGCAAACCTTAAGCACAGCATGTATAGCTGCAGTAAAAGCTTTACAGCCGCTGCCATAGGTTTTGCCATTACCGAGGGCAAAGTAAAAACAAGCGATAAGGTGGTGGATATTTTTAAAGATGACCTGCCGGCCACAGTTAGCCCCAACCTGGCCGAACTTACCGTAAAAGATGTATTGATGATGAGCGATGGGCAAGACCCTGACCCCACAACAGTTATACCCGGCAAAGACGATTGGGTGAAGGCGTTTTTGGCCACGCCCATTTTAAATAAACCGGGCACAAAATTTTTGTACAATAGTATGGGTACTTACATGCTTAGCGCTATTGTAACAAAAATAACCGGCCAAAAGGTGATTGACTATTTAAGGCCGCGTTTATTTGAGCCACTGGGTATAAAAGATATTGACTGGGAAGAGAGCCCGCAGCATATAAACACCGGCGGCTGGGGCCTGCGCATACAAACAGAAGGTATGGCAAAGTTTGGGCAGCTATACCTGCAAAAGGGCGTGTGGAACGGCAAGCAAATATTACCGGCATCGTGGGTGGAAGAGGCTACTACCATGAAGATAATGCAGGACCCTACCGCACCCCAAAGTAAAAAAGACAGCAGCGACTGGCTACAGGGTTATTGCTACCAAATGTGGCGTTGCCGCAATAATGCAGTTAGGGGTGATGGCGCTTTTGGCCAATACATTATAATGATGCCCGACCAGGATGCGGTACTTGCTGTTACTGCTGAAACGCCTGATATGCAGGACGAGATAAACCTTGTATGGAAGTACATTTTACCCTCAATGCATGACGGTGTGTTACCTTCTGATAAAGCTGATGATGGCAAACTTGAGCAAAAACTATCATCGCTGGCATTACCGCCGCCATCAAAAACACTATATACGCCTGGGGTAAAAGCAGACGGTAAAACATATACCATGCAGGCGAATGAGAAGAAGATACAGTCTGTTGCGTTTACCTGGGTGGGCGCCTCGTTAAACCTTACAATACAAAATGATACCGCTACGTACAACATTGGCTTTGGCGATGGTAAATGGGAAGCAGGCAACACCACCATGATGGGGCCGTACCTTGTTGCCGCTGCAAAAAATGTATATGCAGGCCTGCCAGCATTAAAAATAGCCGGCAGCTACGATTGGGTTGACGACCATACTTTAGAACTTACGCTGCGTTACATAGAAAGCCCGCACACTGCAAGAATGGTTTGCCATTTTGATGGTAACAAACTCTCGCTTGATTATTACAGAAGCTTTGAGTATGGGGCGAGAAAAGTAACCTTAACAGGAGAGGCGAAGTAATATAGGTAAAGCAACGGAAGTTTAGGCAAGGCATTCCTTATATGCTCCCGGTGTTATACCTTCAACTTTTTTAAACAGGCGTACAAAATAGTTAACGTCGCTAAAGCCGCAACAGGCGCTAATTTGGCTTATACTGTATTTATTATCGGCCAGTAATTGCTTGGCAAGTTTTACCCGTTCGTTGTTAATATAGTCAAGCGGGGTAACGCCAAACTGTTCTTTAAACCAGGTAAAAAAAGCATTGCGGCTTAGGTATGCCTTGCGGCACAGGTCGTTCATTAAAATTTTATGGGTAAGGTTTTCATGTATGTAGTGCAGCACATATTGCAGCCTGCCTTTGTTGTTATCGGTTTCTGCTTCTGTGCTAATTTGTTCAAGGTGCTGGCTTTGCACAAGGCGTATCAGTAATTCTTTCAGGTTAAGGTCTGCAAAAATATTCTTTGCTTTATCGCCGCTGCTGCACACACGTATAAGCTTGTTTATTAAAGCTGTTACCTCGGTATCATTATCAAAATGGTATTGGTTAAACTGCAGCTGCCAGTTATTCATTTCTTCTTTAAAGCTGTTGTAATGCTCGTTTAAATAGTTAACTGTGCTGTTTACATATTGCGCATCTACAGCAAGTGCAATGCACTGTGTAGGTGCATCAGGCTGCGCCTCCGGAAAATCTATGATCATCGTTTCGTTGGCGGGTACAATAACTGTTTCGCCGGGCAGGTAGTCAAATGCAGGCTCATTAAACAGGTGCATTATTTTTTTGCCGCGCACCATGCTCGTCACCACAAAGTCGTTAAAGGTTAGGGGTACTCTATAAGTTTCTTTATAGCTTTCAAAGATGTTCAGCTCGCAGTTTTGCAGGTTAAAAACACGCCTGTTCTCAACCAGCGTTTGCAGGTATTTGGGATGCGTAAGGTAAATCTTTTCAAGCGTGTTCCTGGCAGGCATAATGCAATCTTAGCAACATCAAGGTAGCAACTTTATAAGAGGCCCCATCACAAAAGGTACAATTGTGCTATTATTTAATACGATTTTCACCTTTTCCCTTCGCCATAAATAAAACCTTTATAGCATTCTTTCACACAAAAATTTGCTTGTATATGAGTACCGCCACTATGGAGGCGCCGAAAACCACTACGGTTGCGCGCCCTAAATTTAAAGACCGCTACGACCACTTTATTAATGGAAAGTTTGTTGCCCCTTCAAGCGGAGAATATTTTGATAATATATCGCCCCTTGATGGTAAAGTATTTACGCAAGCCGCCCGCGGCAATGCGCTGGATATTGACAAAGCCATAGATGCAGGCTGGGCTGCTTTTGCCACCTGGAGCAAAAGCTCAGCCGCCAGCCGCAGTAACCTTTTGCTTAAAATAGCGCAGGTTATTGAAGATAACCTTGAATACCTGGCAAGGGTTGAAACGGTTGACAATGGCAAAGCCATACGCGAAACCCGCGCGGCCGACCTGCCACTGGTGGTTGACCATTTTAGATACTACGCAGGCGTAATACGTGCCGAAGAAGGCACTATGAGCGAGCATGATGAAACAACCGTAAGCCTGCAAATACACGAGCCTATTGGCGTGGTGGGGCAAATAATACCGTGGAATTTTCCTTTGTTAATGGCTGCCTGGAAAATAGCGCCGGCATTAGCAGCAGGCTGTTGCGTGGTAGTAAAACCAGCAGAGCAAACGCCCACCAGCATAATGGTATTAATGGAGCTGATAGGCGATATTTTACCGGCAGGTGTATTAAACATTGTTACAGGCTTTGGTATTGAGGCTGGTAAGCCTTTAGCCAACAGCAGTAAAATAAGTAAAGTTGCATTTACCGGCGAAACAACAACGGGCAGGCTTATTATGCAATACGCATCAGAAAACCTGATACCTGTTACTATGGAACTTGGTGGTAAAAGCCCTAATATATTTTTTAAGTCAGTGGCGGCAGAAGATGATGCTTTTTTTGATAAGGCTGTTGAAGGCGCTGTTATGTTTGCCCTTAACCAGGGCGAGGTATGCACATGCCCCAGCCGTATTTTGGTGCATGAGGATATTTATGATGTGTTTATGGAAAGGGTGATACGCCGCACACAAGCAATAAAAATGGGCAACCCGCTTGACAGCGAAACCATGATGGGCGCCCAGGCCAGCGAAGACCAGTACAACAAAATATTAAGCTATCTTGATATTGGCAAACAGGAAGGTGCACAGGTGTTATGCGGCGGCGAAGCCTTGCATATAAATAGCGGTTTGGAGCATGGTTATTATATTAAACCTACCATTTTTAAAGGGCATAATAAAATGCGCATTTTCCAGGAAGAGATATTTGGCCCGGTAACAAGCGTTACAACATTTAAAACGACTGAAGAGGCTATTGCTATTGCCAATGATACTTTGTATGGCCTTGGCGCGGGCGTTTGGACACGTGATGCGCATGAGCTATACCAGGTGCCGCGTGCCATACAGGCCGGGCGTGTTTGGGTAAATTGTTATCATGCTTACCCTGCGCATGCACCATTTGGCGGGTATAAAAAATCTGGCTTTGGCAGGGAAACGCATAAAATGATGCTTAACCATTACAGGCAAACAAAAAACATGCTTATATCGTACAGCAAAAACAAGCTTGGATTTTTTTAGCGGTGAGGATGAAAAGTTAGTGTCCCGCTTCGTTCGCGGGGCACTTTTTGCATATAAACTGCACACGTTTTTCTGGACGAGACAACCAATCCTGGTGCGTTTTGATTACGCCCCTTCAGGGCTTGTGAAGGTATACGGATTTTTTCGATGGGCGACGCCCATCGCTATTAGATTACGCCCTTACAGGGCTTTATGTGACCCTGTATAATTATTGGGTATTAATATAACTGTGCTTTTTAAACTTACCGCATGACGATTGAACGTGTTACCGCAACGGATGCTGCGCTTGAATTGATAAACAAATTACAGGCAACACATGGGCCGCTTATGTTTCACCAAAGCGGTGGGTGCTGCGATGGCAGCCAACCCATGTGCTTTGTAAAAGGTGAATTTAAGACAGGCGGCAGCGATGTGAAAATGGGAGAGATAGGCGGTTGCGAATTTTATATGGGGGCAGACCAGTTTGAGTATTGGAAGCACACGCAGCTTATAATAGATGTAACCAAAGGCCGGGGCAGCAGCTTTAGCCTGGAGATACCGCTGGGGGTAAGGTTTATAACTAAGTCGCGGGTGTTTAGTGATGAAGAAGCGGCGGGGTTGGAATTGGTGGGTTCATCCTGAAATGTAACGATCTTTAGGGGCATGGCGTGATGGACCCGCCGCCAATGCCATGGCTTTCCATTTGGCATTGGCAACTTTATCATAATGTTAAAAAATACAGGGTTGCGCCGCTACTCAAAAACCAATTTAGCATTTATTAAACGATGATAATCGTAAGGAATTTAAACATTTGGTCTGTGCGTGTTTCTATCTTTTTATTTTTTCCGTATTTGGCGCATGTGCATAAGCCTGGTTGAGTATTTTAATTCTTATAAGGATTACCGGCAAAGGCTTTAAGCGAAGATGATGTTTAACAACTTTTTTTCTAGTCAAAAAAAGTTGCAAAAAAGACACGGCTACTGAAAATTTGGCTAAAAATTAATGTGCCAGGCGAAAATGAAATAGTCACAACATTTGAATGTAACCGGGCTTCTGGGTGACTTTTGTACAAAGAATATATCCCGGCACCTGTACATGGATTTCATTTTTAATACACGCCTTGCACATTAATTTTCTTAACGCAAATTTTCAGAGGCCGGTCACCGTTTGCGCAGGTTCGGAGATTATAGCGGAGAGGTTCCTTTTCTTTAATTGGGTTGATGCCAATGCACACTTGCGGGGCCGTGTTCCTGCGAACTGCCTGAGCAATCCCCAAAGGAGTCCTTCGGGCGAACATTCAATCTTACCTTCTGGAACCCTTGAACTTGTTAACTCCTGGAACAACCGAACATTCCCCAAAAGGGGGCTTTCGGACAAACTTTCAAACTCCTGCTTCAATCAACGGCATGCTTTCAATAAGCTTTTTTGTATATGCTGTTTGCGGGTTGTTGTATACATCTTCAGTATTGCCAGTTTCTTCAATAATACCGTTATGCATAACAGCTATGCGGTTGCTCATATAGCGTATAACCGACAGGTCGTGCGAAATAAAAATAGCGGTAAACCCAAATACTGCTTTTAAATCGTTCAGCAGGTTTAGCACCTGCGCCTGCACGCTTACATCCAGCGCGGAAACGCTTTCATCGCACACAATAAATTTTGGCTCCAGGGCTAATGCGCGTGCAATTACAATGCGTTGCCGCTGGCCGCCGCTAAACTCGTGCGGGTAACGGTAATAATGCTCCGCTTTAAGGCCGGTTTTTTCCAGCAGGTCAATAACTTTTTCCCTGCGCGTGTTTTCGGTGTTAAAAAGCCTGTGTACTTTTAACGGCTCGGCAATAGCTGTGCCAATGGTTTTGCGCGGGTTTAGCGATGAATAAGGGTCCTGGAAAATTATCTGCATATCCTTGCGCAATGCCTTCCATACATCATGCTTAGCGGTGGCAAGGTCAACACCGTTAAAAACAATGTTGCCGGCGGTTGGTTTTATCAACCCAAGCACAGCGCGGCCCAATGTTGTTTTGCCGCAACCGCTTTCACCAACCAACCCGAGTGTCTCTCCTTTATACACCGTTAGGTTAACATCGTTCACCGCTTTTGTATAAGCCGTTACCCTGCCTAAAAATGTTTTTTTAGCGGGGTAGAAGACGCGCAGGTCTTTTACCTGTAGAAGAGGGTTTGAAAAGTTTGAATGTTTGAATGTTTGATTGTTCACGAGTTCACGAGTTTCATCGTTGCCTCCCTTCGTACCTCGTACTTCTAACTTCGTACCTAAAAAGTCGCTTACAACCGGTAGCCTTTCACCTTTGGGATGCAGCGCCGGCCGACAAGCCAGTAACGCCTTAGTGTATGGGTGTTGCGGGTTTTTTATAATGCTGTCGCAGTTGCCCTGTTCCACAATTTCACCCCTGTACATTACTACGATACGGTCGGCAATTTCGGCAACCACGCCAAGGTCATGGCTAATAAATATAACCCCCATATTATTTTGCTGCTGCAGGCTTTTTATAAGCTGTAAAATGCTTTTTTGTACCGTAACGTCCAGCGCTGTGGTAGGTTCATCGCAAATAAGCAGGTCGGGCTTGCAGCACATGGCCATGGCAATCATCACCCTTTGCTTTTGCCCGCCGCTTAGCTGATGCGGGTAGCGGTGGTACATAGCAGCAGGGGCAGGCAGTTTTACCTGCTCAAACAGGTCAATAACAGCCTGTTTTGCATGCTGTACTGTTAACTTTTTATGTAATACCAGCGCTTCAGCTACCTGTTGGCCGCAGGTTATAACGGGGTTTAAACTCGTCATAGGTTCCTGGAATATCATCGCAATACGGTTACCCCGTATGGCCAGCATTTGCTCATGATTGCATTTCAGCAGGTTTACAGGCTCATCCCCGCAGATAAACATAATACTGCCGCCGGTGTACACCGCAGGCGGTGTGGGCAGTAACTGTAATACAGACAATGATGTTACCGACTTACCCGAGCCTGACTCGCCAACAACAGCCACTATCTCGCCCCTGTTTACCTCAATAGATATATTGCGCAGGGCGTTGGTAACACCTATATGGGTATTAAAACTGACTGACAGGTTTTGTATAGAAAGGAGAGGCTGCACAGGGTAAATGTACGGGATTGGAGGGAGATGGGGTAGGGATGGCTTATGCGCAATGTATAAATGCTCAGGAATATCGCACAGATATATTATTGTTTACCATATTTCTTTTCCGGTTATTTTATCGATACAATACTTTGCTTACTAAGTGAATATATGACTTCAATATTTGAGCTGTCAACATGATAAACTAAAAAGTAGCTGTCGCTTTTTAATTCAATAGATACGCAGTTTTTTGTCGACAGGTTTTTGGCTAGGGTTGTTGTATTTTTTTCAACGGTGTTCAGAACGTTGTCAATTGTTTTTTCATCATCTTTAACGGCTAAAATGGCCAATATCCCCAAAATCAAAAAAAAAGCGCCCCAATTTGTAAATCCTATTGTCGCCTTTCTTGATACAGAATCTTTTATAGTTTTTATTGCCTGGCCAAAACCGAGGATAGATAAGAAAATCGAAACCACTAAAAGGAAGACACTAACATAATTTATTAAGCGAAATGGCACTTTTTGATAAACTAAGTACCCTATCAATGCTGCAAGAATTGCCGACGACATTGATATTATGGTCTTATTGAAGTCAATAACTGATTTATAGGCTTCAGAGGTATTATTACTGGCTGCAGCCACAGTATTATCCATAGTTTATTTTTATACATCTTTGGGAATGAAACACCATCTATCGAGGATATAGCTGAGTGCGTGCCATATTTCCCATGATGATATGTTGATATCTTTGCCTTTTGCTGATATATTGTGTCTTCTAAAAGGGTATATGTCATGCAACGCATTTGGAATTAAGGAAATGGCAAGCTCCTGGGCAGCGTTCTGATCAAAATTTTTTGATCGCCAATGTGCTGACGGATCTTCAACTATATTGTTTATCACTTCAACCAAAAAGTCTTTAGCTTTTTCCGTTATACTAACACTTACATTACGTTTTTCTTGAAGGCTTATCCAATTGTCAACAACTGAATAAACTCTTTCCTGGATTTGCTCTTTTTCCATAAAACTAGTTTAAATAAATTTTTATTGCCGTTAAAGTAACAGTTCAAGGAAACAGGGAATCTATCTGATTATAAGGTAAATAATTAAGTTGAAACTTGCAAGTTCTGTTACCTTTTTTAATTAAATTATTTATGAATTAACAGGTAGAAGTTGCGATTAGCCAAACCCCTCCCAAATAAATTCTCCCTCACTTCACTCCTGATTTTTTATATTTGTAAAGCTCTTTTTGCACGCGGTAAACCGGGATGAATTTATTGATGTTTTTTACTGTTTGTTGCGATTGGAAGTCAAGTAAATAATTAATAATCAATTTATTATACAATATTTGACACTCCTCCGGCTTCCTCCTTTTTCCTCCCCTTTCACCCCAAAAGCACTAATATTGCAACATGCTGAAGCTTGAATACCATAACCACCCCTTTAAAATAAAAGAAGAGGGCGGCAAAGAGTTGATATGGGATGATGTGCGTAAGCGCTGGGTGCGGCTAACGCCCGAGGAATGGGTTAGGCAAAACTTTATTCAATACCTTATTAAGCAGCACAGCTACCCGCAGGCGCTAATGTCAGTTGAAAAAGAGATATTGCTGCAGGATATGCGCAAGCGCTGCGATATAGTTATATATCGTGACGAAAAACCCTGGATGATAATTGAATGTAAGGAAATGAATGTACCGCTGGATGAAATTGTGTTGCGCCAGGCCTTAACCTACAACATTAGCATACCTGTGCCTTACCTTGTTATTACCAATGGCAGCAACGCCCATATATTTAAAAGGGAGAACAGCGGGCTGCAGCCGCTTAGCGTTATGCCCGCGTGGTAAACGGCGTTGGCAGCCAACCGGTTGCCTGTTGGTTTTATCTTTTTAAAATGCTGCTTTTTACATTTTGGCGCACCTTTAATACTTATATTTGAACGAGAGAAACAGATAGACTATATGTATAAAAATGCTACACTCGCAAAAACTGCTGCTATCCTTGTTTTTGTAAGCTGCCTAATGCAAAAACTCCAGGCCCAAAAACAGATCGATGCTGTTAAAGTAAGGGCGCTTGTTGAAGCCAACGCTTCAGCAATACGCATGTCAACCTACGACCGGCAGAACAGCCGGATACAAAATGCCTACTACAGTAATCAATCGGGCCTGCTGCTGGTTTACCTGCAGCAAACCTACAAAGGCATTGATGTGCACAATGCTATAACTGTGCTGGCCTTTAAAGACGATAAACTGGTATCGGCCACGGGGGCGGTTGTTCCTAAAATTCAGTCACGGGTAAACAATACAGAAGGCATACCTGCCCAACGCCCTGAAAATGCGTTGTATGCCGCTGCAAAACACCTTAACCTGGTTGTAGCTTCATCAGCAAAGCCGGTTAATTATAAAGAAGGCGATAAAGAAGCCGAATTTGGCGATATGGGCATTTCGTCAGAAAACATTAAAACCAAACTTGTTTGGATGCCTGTAAACGACGGGCAACGTGTAGCGCTTTGCTGGCAGGTGCAGATACAGCCTAATAAAACAGCTGACCACTGGCTTGTGCGTATAGATGCGGGTTCGGGCCAGTTTGTAAATAAATCAAACCTTACCGTTAGCTGTAACTGGACCACCCCGCACCGCCATACTGCAGACTGCTACGAGGATAAAGAATATAGCAGCGATGAAGCTGCACCCGAAATAAAAACATTTAAAGACCCAGCTTCCATCAATTCAGCAAAGTACAGGGTAATACATTACCCGGTTGAAGCGCCAACTTTTAAAGGCGGCACACCAACGCTGGTAACAAACCCATGGCTGCTTTCACCTTCGGGCAGCCCTGCCACAAGTTTAAAATGGAACGATGATGGTGTAACAAGTTACGCCATTACCCGCGGCAATAACGTGTATGCGCAGGAAGACCATGATGCCAACGATGCAACCATAGGCCAGTCTGCAAAATCAAAAACTTCGGTACCCGACCTGGATTTTGATTATACACCAAACTTTGCCGGCGAGCCTAAGGATTCGCTTAACCTTGGCTTCTCGCTTACCAACCTTTTTTACTGGAACAACATTATGCACGACCTTACTTACCAGTATGGTTTTGATGAAGTGTCGGGTAACTTTCAAACCAATAACCAGGGCAGGGGCGGATTAGGCGGTGACTATGTTATTGCCGACGGGCAGGACGCTGTAGCGCTTGATAATTCAAACTTTGCTACACCGCCGGATGGGCAAAACCCACGCATGCAAATGTTTTTGTTTGATTATGATGGAAGTAAAGACGTGCTGGTTAATTCCCCCACAGCAGTTGCCGGCTATAAACCGGCTGTGGAAGGCGCTATGAGCACAAAAAACGCTCTTTCGGCAAAAGGCCCTATTACAGCCAGCCTTGTGTTGTACCAGGGAACCGGCGGTAACGACTCTGCCTGTACAACGGCTATTAATGCCACTGCGTTAAAAAACAATATTGCGCTTATATGGCGCGGCGACTGCGACTTTGTTGTAAAGGTAAAAAACGCACAGCTTGCAGGGGCCAAAGCAGTAATAATGGTTGATCAAAACCCCGGCGAGGCGCCGCTTATAATGGGTGGTACAGATAATACCATTCTTATTCCCGCCGTGATGATAAGCTATGAAAACGGAACAGCGCTGAAAAACCAGCTTAAAGCAGGTAAAACGGTTAGTGTAACGCTCTCCCAGCACATGATGGACGGCAGCCTCGATGCAGGTGTAATGTGCCATGAGTATACGCACGGCATCTCAAACAGGTTAACCGGCGGCCCTGCAAATACCGAATGCCTTGAAAATGCAGAGCAAATGGGCGAGGGTTGGAGCGACTACTATGCCCTTATGGCCACAACAGACTGGACAAAAGCACAACTAACTGACGGGGCAAAACTAAGAACTATAGGCACTTATGTGCTTAATGAAGATACAACAGGCTTAGGGATAAGGGAATACCCATACACTACCAATATATCAGTGAACCCTTGGACGTACGCTATGCTTAAAACCGGAACAGATGGTGGTGAAGTGCACCTGATTGGCGAAATATGGTGTACAGCTTTGTGGGAAATGACCTGGGGCATTATACAGCAGGATGGTGTAATTAATACTAATTTTTTCAACGCCAACAACGCCGGTGGCAATACCGTTGCGTTTAAATTGGTTACCGAAGCTATGAAGCTGCAAAGGTGCGGCCCCGGTTTTATTGATGGCCGTAATGCCATATTAAAAGCAGATACTCTTTTATACAATGGTAAATACAGTTGCTCAATATGGAAGGCGTTTGCCAAAAGGGGCATGGGCGTTAATGCAGCGGAAGGTAGCAGCAACAGCGTTAACGACCAGGTGGCAGATTTTACACAGCCTACAGGCGCGGTTATAACAAAGCATGTAGATAAGGATACTGTTGCACAAACTGATGTGCTGACTTACACGGTTACTGCAGCCTGCAAGTGCTCAGCTCTTAGTAACTTAAAGGTGGTTGATACCCTGCCAAGTTCAGTAACATATGTAAGCGGCGGTACTTATAACAATACCAACCGTACGGTAACATTCAGCGGTGTAAGCCTTGCAGCATCGCAAAGCACTGCGTTAACAGTAAAAGTAAAAGTAAATGCCGGTACTTATTTTGCACCTAATTCAATGCTGGCGGATAATGTAAACAGCAATACTATACCTGCTGATATATGGAAGAATACTACCACTACCGGCAGCAGCTGGGTTGTTTCGAATGCCAGGCACAAAACGGGCTCATATTCGTACTACGCAAAAGATACTTCAATACCTAATACTGAAATGCTGGTAAGTTCAAAAGCCTATGCAATAGCCGGGGTAAGTACATTGTCGTTTTGGCATTATTTTGATACGGAAGATGGGTACGACGGCGGCGTGGTTGAAGCCAGCACAGATAACGGTGCAACCTGGGTTGACCTTGGCCCTTATATGACGCTGAATGCATATAACAATTCAATTGACCCAACAAATGGTACTGTTATAGAAGGCAGAAGTGCATTTTCAGGTACCAGCAGCGGCTTTATTAATACCAAGGTGAATCTTACACCATTTAGCGGTAAAAGCATTTTGCTGCGGTTTACGTTTGCCTGCGACGACCTGAATGGCAGCGATGGATGGTATATTGACGATATTAATATAAGCAGCTTTGCGGCGGTGGTTAACAAAGTACAGCTATATGCAGCCGATACCGTGATGAGCGCATCGGATACTATTTCAGTTATTAAAAGCGGGCCTTTACCATTAACATGGGGTAAGTTTAATGCTGAAAAACAAAACAACACTACAGCATTGCTTACATGGAATACGCTATACGAGCTGAACACCGACAGGTTTGCGGTTGAAAGAAGCGCAGACGGTAATAACTACAAGGAAATAGGCTCAGTAAAAGCACAGGGCATAAGCGGCGGCAAAGCCGACTACCAGTTTACAGACGGTACTCCATTACAGGGAGTAAATTATTACAGGCTTAAGGAATTTGATAAGGACGGAAAATTCAATTACTCGGATGTCCGCTCATTAACATTTGACGGGCTGAATGGAGTGGTAAGCTTAACGCCAAATCCTGCAAAAGGCAAGGTAACTGTAACTGTTAATGGCAATACCAGGGCGCTTAAAGTGTACCTTGTAGACGGGGTAGGGCAAAAACTACAGAGTTATGATATGACAGGACAATACCTGCAAATAAACCTGCCAAACATTGCAGCAGGTGTGTATTATATTAAGATAGAAGGCGAGGGCACCTCATCCCAGCATAAATTGGTAATTGAATAACCTATAACAAAGCCTGTAGCACTGCTTACAGGCTTTGTTAATTATTGCCTGTGAATAATATTTGTAAAATGTATTCGTATTATCTTTAACCGGTTAATAAAAAGATTGCACATGAAAAAACTGTTGTTTGCATTATTGCTCTTGTCGTTCAGTTTTGTAAATGCCCAAAACCCAATATATTACCTGCTGGTAGGCACCTATACAACCGGTGGCAAAAGCGATGGCATATATATTTATAAGTATAACCCCAACAGGAACGAGGCAACACCTGTGGGAAGTGTAAAGACTGAAAACCCGTCATTTCTTGCTATATCAAAAGACCAGAAATATGTTTACGCTGTGAATGAGAACCACGGTGGCGACAAAGGTGGCGATGTAAGCGCTTTTGCATTAGACAAAAAGAAAGGCACGCTTACTTTCTTAAATAAACAATCAACCGGTGGTGATGACCCCTGCCATGTGTCAATCGACTCGGCAGGTAAAAATATTATCGTGTCTAACTACAGCGGCGGTAACCTTAGCGTTTTTAAAACAGCCGCAGACGGATCGTTACAGCCTTACGCACAGCTTATTGCTCACGACGGTTATGGCGTAAATGTTAAACGCCAGGAAATGCCGCATGTGCATGAGGCGGTTTTATCGCCCGACCAGAAGTACGCATTTGTTGCAGACCTTGGCAACGACCGTTTGTACCGGTATAGCTTTAGCCCTGATGATGCAACAGCACCGTTAAAAAACATGGATCCTGCCTATTATGAAATACCGGACGGAAGCGGCCCAAGACATATTGTTTTTAGCCCTGATAAAAAATATGCATATTTAATTAGTGAGCTTGCCGGCAACATTATAGCTTATTCTTACAATAGCGCCAGCGGGCAGTTAACACAAATACAAACCCTGCCTTCAGACATTACAAAAACAAAAGACGATAAAGGCAGCGCCGAAATTGATATTACGCCTAACGGCAAATTTTTATACACGTCAAACCGTGTTACAAGTAATGAAATTGTGGCTTACAAAGTAAACAGCGATGGCACTTTGTTAGAGGTTGGCCGTACGCCTACAGGTATACACCCACGCCATTTTATGATAGATCCTACAGGCCACTTTTTGCTGGTTGCCAATAAAGACAGTAACAATATTCAAATATTCGTTATCAATAAAAATTACGGGTTGCTTGAAGATACTAAAGTAACTATTGACGTTCCAAACCCGGTTTGTTTAAAAATGGTGCCGGTTAATTAATCATAAAAAAATAGCGTAATAACAGGTGACCAGCTAACCACGGTCACCTGTTTGCTTATAGTCGTAAATGTTAAATTTTTCAAAATGAGATTGTTGACTGTAACTTTATACGAATTCACTCGTACATTTGATACGAACAAATTCGTAAATCAAATTTATCAACAAAATAATTATGAAAAATGTACTCACCACACCTAAAGCTTATATGCTTGCCGGTTTGCTTATTATTGCTGCTAGTGCCATTGCATGGCAAACAAAAACAAAAAAACAGCCCCGCGACACAACAGCCACAGCAAATGAAAACGGAGATACATCGCACCCCCGCAGACATGCTTCTGACGAAGATGCTGTTAGATTAAATGGCCTGGATGAAGGCCTTAAGCAACTTGATGTTCAGTTGAAAAACATTGACATTAACCTTAGCGGCCTTGATACCACCATTAACAACGCAGTAAAGCTGGCTATTAATAATATTGACTTTGGTGCAATTAGCAGAGAAACCACCAAAGCCCTTAACAGCATTGACTGGAAGGAAATACAAAACAATATCAATACCTCAATGGAGGAAGCTAATAAGGAATTGAAGAATATTGACTGGAAAGAGGTACAAAACAACATCAACACGTCGATGCAGGAAGCTAACAGGGAATTAAAGAAAATTGACTGGAACCAGGTAAACAGCGAGATTAACGAAGCCACCAATAAAATAAACACCGACGAAATTAAAGGGCAGCTTAATGGCCTTGGCGACATTATAAATAACGCTATGAGCAAAGCCTCGGAAGGACTTGAAAATGTGCGTACTGAATTAAAGAACTGGAAGGACTTTACAAACGACCTTGAAAAGGACGGCCTTATTAATAAAAAGAAAGGCTACAGGGTTGAATGGAAAAATGACGGGGAATTGTATATAAACGGCACTAAACAAACCAAAGAAGTGAGCGACAAATACCGTAAGTACTACAAAGAAGGTGGATACACCATTAACAATGATGGTGATGAAACCGAACAGCTATAAAGTAAACATCCATAACGCAAGGCCCCTGTTGCAAAACGGGGGCTTTGCCTTTTTTTAAAACCTTACTGTTGGGCATTTTACATTTTTGAACCCGCCGCCAAATACACCGGTTTTAACAAGCGCAAGCTCGTACGCCCCGCGGCTTTGGTTATACTGGCTTAGCCCTGATGCGGTAACATCGTAGCTTACGGTAATGCTAAGGTCGTTCAACTGGTAGCCAACGGTTGGTATTATAGCATCGTTGTAACGGTAGTATGCGCCGGCTATTAACTGTGTATTACCATCGCCGCTAAGGTTATAATGTGCGTTCATTCCCAACACAACTTCGTACGCTTTGGCCATTTCGCTTATATAGGCATTGGGGTTAATTATCCATTGGTCGTTTAGCTTAAAGCTACCGTTAAGAAATAAGGTAAGCCGTACAGGTATACGGGTATCAACATCAGAATTAGAAAAGAAAGATTCCTTCGGCCTGTTTATATGCATGGCGCTGAAGCCTACGTTAAAATATGCATTGTCTGAAGGGAACAGGGCATAGTTAACGCCTGCCTGCAGATCAAAAAAACCTACACTACTGTAGGCAAAAGGCTCGCCCGAGGGAACATTAACATCAAAAAAGTTTTTGTTCCACTGGTCGTCAAAAGTAAGTTTGGTAAAGTCAACCCGCTGGTTAATATAACCAAGATTGAAGCCTGTGCTTATAAGGCTGTTAAGGCCAACAAGCTGGTGATAGGCGATAGATGCAAAAGCCTTTGTTGAAGTAAGGCCGCCGCTGCCGGCAACGTCGCGTAAAAGCGAACCGCCAATACCTATCCAGCCATTGTCAATATGGTTGTTCAAAATTTGTGCGTCACCCCAGGCGCTCATGGTTTTGTACGGGTTGTTGGTAAGGCTTGACCACTGGTTTCGGTAATTTGCGCCAAGCCGCCAGTCAACATCTGGCGAGAAACCGGTGTTGGCGGGGTTTACCAACAATGGTGAATTAAAATACTGTGAGAAATGAAGGTCTTGCGAAAACACCATAGCATGCCCTGCACATGTGCAAACGGCAAATAAAATAGCGCGAACTAACATTTTAGTTTTCATCTCTTGTTTCCCCCTTAGGCTATCTCAACAATGTAATATCGCCCTTTTTTTGATATCTTTTGTTATCAGAGAAGATAATATTTAGAACATACGTATAAACTTCCTGCGGCTGTAAAACACCGTTATAATAACCATCCCAACCCCTGTCAGGGCTGGTTGATTCAAATACTAGTGCCCCCCAGCGGTTGTATATTTTCCAGTCCATTTTGCTTATACCAAAACCTTTAACATGCACCTGGTCGTTAATGTTGTCGCCATTAGGCGTAAAGGCGTTAGGCACATCAGCAAGCGGTTTAATAATTGCCTCAATTGCCGTACAGCTTGTATCGACACATCCAAAATCAGTAGAGGTGTACAGGCAAGCGTTATAAGTGCCGCCGGCAATATATTGGTGAATTACCGGGGTATCAAGCTTAAAGGTAGTAAGTGTGCTGCCATCGCCAAAGTCCCATTTATATTTTGACCCACCTGTTGAATTGTTTGCAAATTCAGAAGGTGTGTCTTCCTGCGATGGTGTTGGCGTAACGGTAAATGCTGCATGCGGCTGAGGCGCAATATTAACTGTAAAACTGGCGGTATCACTTATGTTGCAAGTAGACGAGTCAACTACAAGTAACGACACTGTATAGCTGCCCGGTGTTTCAAATAAATGCACCGGGTCCGGGTCTGTTGATGTGCTGCCGTGGCCAAAATTCCAAAAGAACTGCTGACCGCCGATAGAGGTATTATTGATTACCGCTGTATACGGCGCACAGCCCTGCGGTATGCTAAACTGCGCTTTAACCACGGTGGCTATACGCAGTTTTATAGAATCGGCATCAGGGGAGTTGCAATAGCTTGTATCGTTAAGGTGCAGCGAAACTTCGTACGTGCCCGCGGCCGCATAATGGTGCAACAGCGTATCAGCATTACTGCTTATTATCGTGCCATCGCCAAAATTCCACTCAAGAGATTGCGGGCTAAAAGGTTTGCCAGCCGGTGGAACGGAGCTGTTGATGAACCGGTAGTTTAGCGAATCGCATGGCAAAAGCTTTTGTGCGGTTATTTTTAGGGCAGCATAATCGTCCCTGGCACGAATGTGCAGGTAAACGGTATCAGCAATATTACATGCAGAAGAATCAATCGCTACCAACATCACTGTGTAAACACCCACAAGTGTGTAGGTATGTGATATTTGATTGGTTGTGGTGGCAAGGTTGGGGCTTCCATCCCCAAAATTCCAAACATATTGTTTAGCTCTGTGTATGGTATCGGTAAAGTCAACAGTAAGGGGTATGCAGCCGGAAGTATCTCTTAACACACCATTAATACTTGATTGCAGGTTTGCAGATACACCGGAAAGTTCAAAGGCTATTTTTACAGCAGCTTCATTGCATTTTGAGGCCATGGTAGATACATTTTTTGTACCCCACTCCTGGCTTGATGAAATTGGAAAGCCTGTTCCCGGGTCTTCTGCCGGCGTTGCTGTACAATTAGCACATATTGCCTGGTATATAATACCGTTCTTATCAAACCGGCTGGTGCCGCCATCCACATGATCGCCTAAGGTAAAATCTCCCGGCTTTCTTGGCAGCTCCCCGTAAAACGAGCCAAACAACTGGCTGGTGGCATTTTTCTCCAGCACGAAAAAGTAAAAATCTTTTCCGTCGGTTATTTTTTGAAAAACATCATTTGGATTCTTTGCATAGGTTGTTAAGCCCGCGGTTGTGGCATTGGGATAACCTTCACCCGGATCAATGCCACCACCCCAGCCAGATACATAAACATTCTCGCAACGGTCAACCAGGAAAGCCGTTGGCGAAATATCAGGCACAGTATCGTTACCGGTTTTTTTACCAAAGTTGGTTGAGTATTCTATCGTGCTTAGGTCACGGCCCAGTTTGGTGATAAATTGTTTGCCGTTAGGTTGTGTATTAAATGCAACGTTGCTTGTTAATGGAAATGCCCTTGTGCTGGTGCCCATTATATACGGGTATCCAAACCTGTCAAATTGAACACCATATAGCATGTCGTTGCCGGGTGTGCCTACAAAAACGGTACGCCGCTGTGTGCTGCCATCGTTGCTAATGTCTGTTACAAAGCCATCGCTTGCGCCACCCTGGAAAGCAGAATGCAGAACACCTGTATTAATATCAGCTTTATTAAGTTTGCTGCTGTTGGTTGCTCCACCAACAAATATGTCGTTATTAAGGGGGTTTAATGCCAGTACGAAAGCCGCGTCATCACCATCGCCGCCAAGATAAGAACTGAAAATAATGTTAAGTTTGGAGTCGGCTTTTATAAGCAGCCCATCCTGATCGCCACCACCAAAAGTTTGCTGAAATGCGCCAGCAGTTGCCAATGTATTTTGGGGCGAGTTATCTTTTGAGCGGGTGCAGGATGCAAGGTAAATATCGCCGCCATCATCTACAATTACTTCGCTGCGCGCATCATCGCCATAATTACGGCGAATGCTAATGGCGCCTGTTATTTCTTCTTTGGGCGCGATATTTACACCATCGTCACCGGTACCACCAATTTTTCTTGAAGCAACCAGGGCTGAGCCATCGGCACTAAATTCAGTGATAAAAATATCCCAGCCACCGCCCGGGCCAAAAGTAGGCGCCGTTACAGGAAAATCAGGGGAGCCGGTACGGCCGGCTACAATAAGCTGCCCGCTGTTGTTAACCACCATACTGTGCGGCTGCTCGTTAGCTGTGCCGCCCAGGTATGTGGCAAATATTTTATTATGGCCATTGGGGTCAAATTTTATAATGGCTATATCATGGCCGTCAATTTTATTCGCTTCTGTGCTGCCACCGGCAAAATTTGGCTGGAATGATGGACCATTCGCTGTTGGAAACCCATTACTAAAGGCAATGCCGCCGGCGTAAAAATAACCGTCCTTGTCATAAGTGGCTGTATAACCCCAATTATCAGCAAGGCTTCGTGTAAGGGTTGACATTATAATAGTGGGGTCAATAATAAAAACGGCATTTTTAGAAAAGTTGCCTGTTTTAAAATAAACCGTATTGCCGGAAATGGAAAATTTGGCATCAACACCGGTCCTGCCTTTTTCATCAAGCTGGTAAGCAACAGGTGCAAGCTCCCTAACATTGCCAACGGACGTTTTTATAACCAGGTTACCGTTTTTGGTACTTAACCCGTCAGCCCCATCAAAGCGCAGGGCAATTTTACTAATATCGCCGCCGGGATTAATAATAATATCATACTTAAGCGTTCCGTTGCTGGTATAATACCTAACGTCAATGTGCGGGTAAACATCCTTATAGGTAATTGCCTGGAAAACCCTGCAATGCGATGCCCATTTGGTTGAATCGTTACCGATGTAGTAGTTATTGTAAGTTTCTATGGCTTTATCAGGTATAACAACGGGGTTGGGGTTTGAACCGGGAAATATAACTTCGTATGCATGCGAGTGAAGCCCAGGAGGTGCCGCGTTTTTAATATTTTTACCCGCGTTTATTTGGCCTGCATGGTATGGGTCGCCGCCTGCATCACCTTTGCCGCCGCTATGCGGTGCACTATGGCCGCCATAGTAGTTTTGTATGGCCGTTAGTTCCGCACTATCGTGTATATAAACCTTGTAGCCCTGTTTCTCCAGGAAAAAAGCCATGCCCCCCATATCGCAGGCGTATGTAACCTTTTTGTCCCACTGCCCTTTGTTCTCAGCAAATTCAAGTATTTGAGCCGTTGATGCTTTAAATGAAAGAAGAGCAGCACAAAAAAGAATAACGCTATAAAAAACTTTCAAGGTTAATTTTTTAAAAGTTACTAATTAAACGGATAACAGGGGTTATTTGTTGTTAAGAAATCTTGCTCCACGCAGTTTTTCCCTTCTGCGAAAGCAGGAACATTTTTAACGGCCTGTTTTCCTCACTTTCAAGCGCTTCATCATTATCCAATATATCTTCTGCGCAATGTTTGGCAATGTCAAGCAACCCTTTATCATTTACGAGGCTGGCCAGTTTAAAGTTGAGCATACCGCTTTGTTTGGTTCCTTCTATTTGCCCCGGCCCCCTAAGTTCAAGGTCTTTCTCTGCAATTTTAAATCCATCGTTTGTGGCACATATCGTGTTTAGACGCTCTTTTGCTTCATTACTTAATTTAGATGACGTTAAAAGAATGCAAAAGCTTTTGTCGCTGCCCCTGCCAACCCTTCCGCGTAATTGGTGCAATTGTGAAAGCCCGAATTTTTCGGCACTTTCAATAACCATTACACTGGCATTGGGTACGTTAACCCCCACTTCAATAACGGTAGTGCTTACCATAATTTGCGTATCACCCTGTATAAAGCGGTTCATGTTTGCCTCTTTCTGCTCGGCCGGCATTCTGCCATGTACCATGCTGATGCGGTACTTAGGCTCAGGAAAAAAACTCTTCACCTGTTCATAACCCTGCATAAGGTCTTCATAGCTCAGCTTTTCGCTTTCTTCAATAAGCGGGTATATAATATACGCCTGCCGGCCTTTTTCAATTTCGGTACGTACAAACTCCATCACCCTTGCCCTGTACATTTCAAAACGCTGAACAGTTGAAACGGGTTGCCTTCCGGGTGGTAATTCGTTCATAATACTGTAGTCAAGATCGCCGTAGGCGGTCATGGCAAGTGTGCGCGGTATTGGCGTTGCCGTTATTACAAGCACATGCGGGGGAATGGCTGCCTTTTTCCAAAGCGCAGCCCTTTGCGCCACACCAAAACGGTGCTGTTCGTCTACTATTGCCAACCCCAGGTTTTTAAACTCCACTTTATCTTCAATTACAGCATGTGTGCCCACAATTATGTTTACTGTTCCTTCTTTCAACTCCTGGAGTATAATCCTTCTTTGTTTTATTTTGGTGCTGCCAGTAAGCAGGCGAACCTGCACAGGCATATCTTTAAGCAGAGCCTGAAGGCTGGCAAAATGTTGCTGCGCCAATATTTCTGTAGGCGCCATCATACAACTTTGAAAGCCATTGTCTGCCGCCAGCAACATAGTTAACAAAGCAACAATAGTTTTGCCGCTGCCTACATCCCCCTGTAATAAACGGTTCATCTGGTGCGGGCGGTTGGTATCAGCCCTTATTTCTTTTAAAACCCTTTTTTGTGCCCCGGTCAGTTCAAAAGGCAGGTAGGTGTGATAAAATGTATTAAAAAGGTCGCCTACGGCAGAAAAAACCACTCCCCGGCTATGGCGGTGCCGGTTTAAACGAAGCATACCCAGGCGAACCTGCGCAAGAAAAAACTCTTCGAACTTTAAACGGTTTAATGCATTGTTATATTCTTCAGGTGACGCAGGAAAATGCACATCGCAAATTGCCCTGAACCTTGAGGTGAAATTAAGTTTGTTAATTATGCCTGCCGGCATATTTTCCTGCACATCTTTCGGGGAGATCTGCGCCAGTAGCGCGCCTGTAAGCTTGCCTATTTGCCTTGCATTAAGGCCGCGGGCTTTTAGCTTTTCGGTAGTGGGGTAAATAGGTTCAAGGTAATTTTTGCCCTCGGTATTTACCTCGCTTACTGGTTCTATTTCAGGATGGGTAATTTGAGGCTTGCCATTAAAAAAACCAGCTTTGCCATATACCAGGTAACGGCTACCCACCTGTATGGTTTTTTGTACCCAGTGTATACCCTGGAACCACGCAAGCTCCAGCATACCTGTATTATCCTGCAATTGTGCAACCAGCCGTTTGGTATTCTTTTGGCCCAGCACTTCCATGTGCACAATTTTACCTGCTACCTGTATATAGTCTGTATCGGGGCTAATGCTGTATATGGGGTCAACCTTGGTTTTATCAATATGGCGAATGGGGTAATGTTCCAGCAGGTCTCTAAAAGTAAAAATGGCCAGTTCTTTACGCAGCATATCGCCCTTTAAAGGGCCAACCCCTTTAAGGTATTCAATAGGCGAGTCAAGTATGGAAGAAGCCTGCTGCAATAATAGAACGATAAGTATAATACTACCCACAAATGTAAGGGATGCGTGGTTAGATGAAATTACATAAAGAAAATTGGGACGTTGAAATTTAAGTAACCGGCATATTTTTAAAATTGTAAATTGCATTTAATAAAATTGTGTGTATGTACGCCGAGGCAAAAAAATTGCATTTAATAGAGAAAATACTAAAAATTGAGGATGAGGAGGTGTTGCTAAAAGTTGAGCGTTTGGTGGATGGCAGTGACAATATGACCATTGAAAAGAACAATTTTAGCGCTTTTGCCGGAATGCTTAGTGATAAGGAGGCAGATGACTTTGAAAAGGCTATTGAAGAGGGCTGTGAAATAATTAACGCCGATGACTGGAAATAAATGTTTGCTGGATAGTAGTGTAATTATTCACTCCTTCAGGAAGAAGAATAATGTTGAAGTAGTATTGAATGGATTGTCTGAAGCTTATGTTTCAACAGTAGTGATTGGTGAATTGTTTTATGGGGCCTATAAGTCAGATGATGTAAGCCGTCATGTTGCAATTGTTAAATCTTTCCCGGATAAGTGCACCATATTGCCAATTGATTATGGTACAGCGGATACCTATGGAGCGATAAAAACCATGTTGATAAAAAAAGGGAAACCTATTCCGGAAAATGATATTTGGATTGCAGCTACGGCTCTGCAACATGAACTTCCCTTATTTACAACAGATGAGCATTTTAAGGAAGTACAGGGTATAGTACTTTTTTAATTGCATGCAGAATGCATGTGAGTAGTTACCTGATAAAATGCCCTCCACATAAACTTTATTGTTTAGTGCCGAAGTCAACATTACCCCCGTCGTCATCTTTCTCCTGCAACTCTTCTTTACCGCGGCCAAGTTTTATTTTGGGCTTGTCTTCAGTACCGGTTATGCTCATGGGTATGCCGAATATGCCAAAGGGCGGTAACCCCAGCCTGAACTGAAGGTTTAGTGCACCATCAAAGCTAACCTGCCCTTCAAATCTTGGCCTAAAGCCAAATACGCGCATTTTTGTACGGCTTATGGTAATAATGTTATTGTTGATGGTTGTTTTAATGTCAACCTTGCTAAGGTCGGGGTCATTAATGTCCTTTCTGTTTGTAGCCTTGCTTACCTCACCAAATAGTTTAAGCCCTTTTACTTTTACTTTTTTTAACGATAATGTACCGCCACCTTTTAATGAAGGATATACAGGCTTCATATTTGCATCAAGCCTGCCGGCTAAAGTATAGTCAAGCGACACAACACCCTGCGCGCTTCCGGCCGAAGTTGCCATATCGCGAAACAGCTTTATTTGGGTGTATGCTTTTTGTATGTCAAACTCCGCAACATTTATGTGGTAGCTAAACAAAGCCTTTTTAGGTGTTACACTGGCGTATGATGCATCCATAGTTACAGGCGCATCAACTATTACAAAACCGGTTTTGTTAAGCTTTATTTTGCCACTGTCTATAACCATCTCTCCTTTAAAATCATGCAGGTCAATGCTGTTGTATGTTATGGCTTTTGCATCTGCATTAAATGTTAGCGACAGGTTTGCAGGAACAACTACCACGCCTGTTTCAGCCGCGGCAGGCTGTTTTGCCGCCGGTGTTGATGTATTGGCAAACGCCGTAAACTCATCAGCCATTACATGGTTACTGGTAAAATTAAAGTTGCCCTGTAAGGGTGCATCTTTTTGGGTTGCATAACCAATAACATTTGCAAGATAGCCGTTTAGGGCAATACCTGTTTTACCATAGCTGGCGTTAAAGGAATCAAACCACATTTTATCCTGGTCAAATCTAAAATTGCCGGTTTTAATAAAAAAGGGCAGCGGGTAGGCGTCTGCAGAAAGCCTGATATTTTTAACCTGCATGGTGCCTTTGTTAAAAAGCTTATCATAATGGCCTGATACCGCGTCGCTTTGCAGCCCTGCCAATGAAAAATTAGTTTTTATATAACCGGTTATATTATACCCTTTTTTAGAGAACACCTGGTAAACCTTACCCAGGTCAACCACGCCGTTTGACGCGATGCTGTATTTAAGGTCATCAAAGTTCTTAAGGTCTGCTTTTATGGTAAAGGGCTTGCCCTCAAACTTAAAAGCAACTGGCTTAACATCAATGTTCATTCCTTTTAAATTGCCTGTGGTATTTATAACCGTTGCATTAACCTGTATATTTTCAATAGGGTGAGGGTAATACTTTGTTTGTATAGAGCCATCTTTAAGTGTAAATACTGCTTTTGTTACCGGGAACAACCGCTTATCTGCATCATAAACACCTTTGCTTTTTATATCTGTATAAAGGTCTCCCTTCATCTCAATACTGTCAACAGGATAAAATTGCTTTATATCAGCCAGGTGAAACAGGGATGTAATGCCCGCATCAACCACTGGCGCGGCGCCATTTTTTATGTGTACAAAACCTTTAATAAAATTGGTAAGCGCGTTGGCGTTTATGTTATCGATGTTAAACCGTGCATGATTTATATTATTGTCAGGGCAGGTTGCATCAAGCGTAAAGCCTATATTGGTTACCGCTTGCGGTAAAGAGGCATATTTAACATACCCGTTTTGCAGTGTCGATTTTAAATTAAATGAAGGAATACTTGCCAGCACTGTATCTTTTTTCCTAATGCCACTTTCAACCACTTTTGTTGCATATATGCCGTTTGCAAGCAGGTGAAGATCGAGCTTGCCTTTAAAATCAAGCGGTGCGAAGCCAATGGCCCTGTCCCATTTTTCCAGGTCAATTAATGCATTGGTTTTTGCATAAATTTTCGGTGAGCTTATACCCTGTAGTTTAATAATTGAACTCACATAATCGTTATCAATATTAAAGTATACCGAATCAATATCAACCTTAAGGCTGTCGGGATTTAAGCCGGGCAGGCTTGACTGAAAATTAAGAAAGATGTTTTTAACCGGCGACGGCGCTTTATTGTTTGCAATAGAGCCGTTGCGTACAGATGCATTAAATATAAGCGAAGGCATTGTATTGGTAGCGGCAATATAATCGCCTGTTAAGCTAAGGTCAAGGTTGGCATCGCCGCTTACTTCGGTGTTTTGCAGCCACTGTGTATAGTCTGACGGCATGGCTGTAATTATATCATGCAGGTTTGTGGCGTTGGATCTCATTTTGAAATCCATAGAGTAACCGCTCTTTAAAAATTCAAACTTACCGGTAAACGTTACAGGCAACTGGTTTATATGCAGATCGTTCTTTTGAAAAATAAAGGCCAGTGAACTGGTGTTTATTTTTGTAATAAGGCTGGCATTAATTTTTTTGTTGAACAGGTAAGCCTCGTTATCATAGTAAAGGTCAAGCGAATCTATTTCCGTTTGGGTAACCAACGCGAATGTATCGTTCTGTAAACGCCCTTTACCGGAATAGTTAATGCCATTTGCCTTTATAAGCATTGGTAATGAGCGGTCGTTATAAACTATGTTGCTTTTTTCAATTAATATCTTCTCAATTTTTATGGTTGTACTGGTGTCTTCTTCAGCATTACTTGTAGTTGAAGGCTTTGATTTATACACGTTGTAATTGGCATTGCCTGCAGAATCAACCTGTATGTTTATAAATGCATTGGTAAGATATATCTCATCAACTTTTACTTTTTTGGACAGGAGGCTTTTTAAATATATACCAAATGAAAGTTCGTTGGCAGATACCAGCGCATCCTGCTGAAAAGGAGCCGAGCCCTTAAGATTGAAATCGTACAGTGTAAGTGTAAGTGATGGGAAGTGGTTAAAAAACGACAGGCGTGCTTTTGAAAAATCAAGCTGGCCTGAAATAGTAGAGTTAACAAGGCCTTTTATTTTGCCTGATACAAATCCCGGAAACAAATATGGTATCAGGAAAAGAAGCAGTATGATACTTGCCAATGTTATACCCGTTATTTTAAGAAATCGCGCAAATATCTTTTTTACAGAAAGGCTCATGATACGGTGTTGTTTTTTAAGGCCGGGCGATAAGTATTGCCCTATAAATGCGCCGGAAAAGTAAGCAAAATAAAGGGTTTGGATATAAATTTTTAGAATGATAAGTGCCAAAGAAATATATACATATATACCGTTATATATAAAACGTAAATTATTATAGATATTTGTAGTATTAAGTAAAAGCAATATGCGCAAAATAATCCTTCAGCTTGCGGTAAGCCTTGATAGCTTTATTGAAGGGCCAAATGGGGAGTTTGACTGGTGCTTTACTGACCAGGATTACGGAATGAACGCATTCCTGGACCGCATAGATACAATATTTGCCGGCCGCAAAACTTACGATCTTTTAATGGATATGGGTGAACATGGTAAGGCCGCTTTTCCACCGGTACAGTATTATGTTTTTTCAAATACACTTAAAACGGTTGAAAAGGGCGATACGCTGGTTACAGGCGATATTAAAGCTGCTGTTACGGGTATAAAGCGCCAACCAGGGAAAGATATATGGTTGTTTGGGGGTGCAAGCCTCACCTCATCACTAATACAGCTTGGGCTTGTAGACGAGATCGCTCTTGCCGTGCACCCCATATTGCTTGGCAGCGGCAAATCCCTGTTCAGCAATATACCCGCCAGAATACAATTGCAGCTTATCGGCTCACAAACATATTCAACAGGTCTAGTTTTTTTAACATATAATGTATTGTATAATTAAGTATAATTGTTAACATATTATGAAGTATACCTTTAGCCCTTTACTAATTTTATTTATTTGTTTTTTTGGCACAGCCAGCGCTCAAAAAGATACAACCCTATATTACCTTGACAGCTCGCTTACTGCTGTACCTAAATCCCAGGCTATATGTATTGAAAAAGTATATTTTAAAGACGCGCTTTGGCACGCAATAGTTTCATACAGGTTTAAGCCTTATAGAATAATGACCGGAAGCTATGCTGATAAAAACTTAACCACGCCTCACGGAGAATTTACTTATTTTCTAAACGATACTGTTATTATGCAAGGTAACTACAGTGGTGGTGCACAGGATGGCACCTGGAAAAAATGGACCACAGCCGGCCTTGTTACAGATTCCGTAGTTTTTAATAACGGCAACGTTTTGGCGAATGGACATTTTAAATACCACGAAAACAACACCTTATGGCGTTTTAGCCTGGAGTTGCCCGGTAATGAAAAAGTAACCCGAGAGTTTGATACTGCAAATGTAATGGTGTCGCAGGGCCGGTTTAAAGGCACCGATGGGGAAATGTACCTGTATTACCCGGACGGGAAAGTAAAATCGCACTCCGTTTACAAAAATAGCCAGCGTATTATTTACGACCTGTATGATGAGCGGGGTAATAAAAAATAGGGTTTTTTTTACCTCAAGCCAGGGGGTAAAATTTTTTAAAATATCAATCCTACTAATTTGGTAGACTAATAAATACTTCCTATCCTTGCAGTATAATTCAGGGATATGAACCTTTCTTTATTAACAATGCGATGTTGTTGCTGTAAGCTCACGATAAATATGTAAGGCCCGCTGTCTTGCATTTACCCAAAATTTTACTTTATTATTTTAAATACTCTTTATGTCAAGCATACATAACGGGCTGCAAAACTTACGCCCTGTAAATTCAGCAAATCTTTTATCAGCAACAGCACGCAATTACGGCTATTACCCTTTGATAAGCAACGATGCAGCGCCGGCATTTTATTTGCCGGCGGAAAACAGGATAGTAAGAAAACCTGAAGCTGCACGTTTTAACAGAGATGCCCAGGTATCAATAGACGACTACCTGGATAAGCCGTTGGTAATAACATTTTTTAATACCCACACAGGTAACATAAGCGAACAGGTAAAAAACCTTGAAAGCCTTAGGGCGGATATTAAAATAATGGGCGGCAGGCTTGTGGTAGTAACTGCCTTGCAGCCTAAGCAATTAAAAAAAGCGCTTCAGCATTACAGTAACCTTACTGTTGTATATGATAACGATAATGAAATAGCGGAACTTTTTGGCTTATACGATGCTGCAAACCCTTTGTGGCAATGGGTTGCAGGCGTTGAAGATGAAAATGTTGCCATGCCCGCTTTTTATGTGATATCGCCTGACAGGCAAATTATTTATCACCATATAGACTATGCACTTAGCCTGTACGCAGAAAATAATTACTATGCAAAAGCGTTTACACGCGAACTGCTAACAGCAGTGTATAACACAGCACAACAATATACTTACCAGCCTATACAATATAAATCAGTCTCATGAGAAAAATCCTGTAATGACCTTTGCCTGAGGCACGGCCTTGCCAAAGGCGAAGGTGCAGGTAAACAGTTTTTATAAGTAAAACATGTTAGAATGAAGATTAACGTGCTGGCTTTTGCTGTGCCTTTATTTATCGGGTTAATGTTAATTGAATATTTTATTGCAAAAAAAAAGAAACTGCAATATTTTAATCTGCACAACTCCATAGCCAATATAAGTGTAGGTATAGCAGAGCGCCTGTGTGATGTACTGGTTACAGCGCTGTTTTATTTTGTGTACGATGGAATACAAAAAAAATACGGCCTTTTTAATATAAAGCCGGGTGTTTTTTTGTGGATACTGCTTTTATTATGTACTGATTTTTTATGGTACTGGTACCACCGTTTGGCGCACGAAATAAATATATTATGGGCAGTACATGTGGTACACCACCAAAGCGAAGACTATAACTATACAGTATCGGCCCGTATTACTGTTTTACAGGCCCTGGTACGTACTTGCTTCTGGGCGGTTTTGCCATTTATAGGTTTCCCGGCAAGCATGATAACTGTTATGCTTTTGTTACACGGTATTTACCCCTTTTTTATTCACACAAGGTTAATTGGCAAACTGGGCGTGCTTGAGTATGTATTGGTAACACCATCTCACCACCGCGTACACCACGCCAGTAACGAACAATACCTTGACAAAAACTACGGCGATGTTTTTATTATTTGGGATAAGCTATTTGGTACATTTAAGAAAGAAGAGGAAGTTGAAGAAACTGTATATGGCCTTACCAAACAATTAAACACTTATAGCTTTTTGTGGCAGCATTTTCATTATGTAATTGAAATATGCATAGCTGCCAGGCAACAGAAAAGTTTAGCTGGTAAATTTAAAATAATTTTTGGGCGGCCCGCACATTTTGACCCTTCTGTACGTAAACAGGCAGAAACAATATTTAATATAAAGCACAACAACAGCGAGTTAACAAAGCCGCTAAACCGCTATGTTGTTTGGCAGGTAATAATATTGTTAAGCGCGTTATTTGTATTTATATTGCTTGAAGCAAATTTTACCCCGGTTGTTAAAGTATCATTTATATTAACAACATTACTTACGCTTATAAACTGTGGCGCCATAATGGAACAAAAGCGGTGGGTATTCCACGTTGAGTTTTTAAGGTTGGTAAGCCTGCTGATAATACCTGTGTATAATTTTTCAGTGTATAACCATTCAGTTGTACCGGTAATTATAGCCGTAACATTGTTAGTTATTATTGCGTGGTACCAAACACTGCAAAGGCAATATTTACAATTGGTGTATAACCGTGCACGAAGAAGCTTTAATAGCTAATTTTTAACCCGGTTATAGTTATTTAAACCCATACTCCGCCACATTCCTTAGCTCATCAATATTTTGCAGCGTGTTGGGGAATATCCATGTTTGCACAAAGCCGGTGCCTGCCGGGCCGCCGTATGTTTTTACCCAACTGGTAGCCTTGCCGGTTTCATCGCGCATTAAAACAATATCAGCAACACCGTCCGGCTGGCCCAGGCGCGATACATAGTTGGTTTTAATACCCCATTGAAGCCCTTGTTCTGTTGGAACGGAAGGATAAAAGCCATTGAAAGTGCGTGTATCGTTATGGTTATAGCTTATGCCAAGCACTGCTTTTGATGCAGCAAAGTCAAGCCCGGTTATTTGTTTTGCAACAGTATCAACCTGGTACACTGCGGGGTTCATGCCACAAACAACTACTTTACCGCCGGCTTTTAGGTATGTTAATAGTAGCGAGGCATGCGCACTGTCGCCTGTAACAGCCGGGGGGAAATAATTTGTAGCAAAAATAACCACGCTTTTTTGGTTGTCACCAACGCGCTGCTGCATAAAAGTTGCCAACGCTTTATCATCTATTATCTCATATCCCCATGAATGAAAATAGTCCCTTATGTATTTATCAACACCATATTGAAAATACTGAAAAGGCGGGTCTTTCATCCAAAAAACAACTTTACGCACCTCCTCTTTTTTGGGTGCGGGTATAAAGCAATACAGGTTGCCGTCATCATTGCCAATGTATAGTTTGTTGCCATCAATAACCGGGGAACTAAAATATTTTTCACCAACACTGTAACGCCATAGCTCTTTGCCGTTAAACAAATCAATGCCATACACAACGCCATCGTTGCCGGGGCAGATGGCCACATTATTATTTATAATAGGCGATGCCCAAACCGGCGCCTGTGTTTGCAGCCTCCAAATTTCTCTACCGGTAAAAAGGTTAAGCGCATTAATAAACGCGCCGTCTGATGTGCCTGTAACAACAATGCTGTCTTTAATAGCCACTGATGAAATTATCCATGAAACATAGTAATCATATTGCCATAACTGGTCACCACTGTTTTTATTAAGGCCGTATAAATACCCCGCCCTGTCGCCAACTACCACTACGTTGCCTGCAACGGCAGGCGCAGCAACAACAGCCATTCTGTCAAACCCATAGGCTTCATTACGCATGGTATCGCCGTTGGTTTTAAATATCCAGTTAAGTTTGCCGTCTGCCGCATTAATGTTATATACCCGGCCTGCAAAATCACCTATAAAAAGTTTTCCATTGTCATACGCAGGTGTTGAGCGGATAATGGCGCCCGCTGAATATTTCCATTTAATGTTGCCTGTTTGTGCATCAAGCGCATACAGGTTACCATCCCCGCTGCCTGTGTAAATTGTTTTATCAACAGCAAGCGGCGATGCTATGTAATAATCAAAGCTCCATTCATACGCAGCTGTTTGCCCCAATTGCCTTTTCCATTGCAGTTTGCCATCTGCGGCTTTTACTGCATACAGGTTATTATTGCGGTCGTTAAAAAACAGTGTACCATTATATAGGGCAGGAGAGGAGTGTACGCCGTTTTCTGTTTCAAATTTCCATAGTTGCCTGCCGCTTGTATCTAAACAGTAAAGAAAATGATCGCTGCTGCCAATATAAACTTTGCCGCCAGCAACAAGCGGTGTTGAGCGTATTGCGCCGTTTGTTTTATAATGCCAGTTTTGGGCCACATTGTTAAACAGTGCAGTACTATTGTAAACGCCGGTGTGCTGTGGGCCGCCCCTGAATTGTGTTTGCTGCGCTGATGAATAAAAAAAAGAAAAAAATAAAATGGAAAGAGTTAAAAACGACCAGGTAAAATTTTTCATTGCTGAAGAATTAGATTACTTAATGTACATGCAACAGGAAAATAAAGAATATTAATGGCTACTTGTACTTAAAATACTGAAACGGGATATTTGCGGCGTGAAACGATAATAAAAATGATTGAAGTGCGCTATTATGTTTGTAGCATCTCGGTATGACGTGGCCCCGGTAAGCGCCAAAGCCGCCTGTATTTATGCGGGCATATTAAGCGGAAGATAAATATGCGATACATAAGCCAGCATCTTATGGGGTTCTAAAAACCTGTTCAAATGGAGAATGCCTACTCTTTAACCACTGTGGCACTCAGCCGGGTTGCTCATTCCTAATTTCTGCCAGGGCAATTTTTTTGTGCAACCCTACAAGCCACCTGTTTTGCCACCGTCCACAGGCAGGTTAATACCATTAATGTATGATGCTGCCGGTGAACATAAAAATGCTACCACTGCTGCAAATTCTGACGGCTCGCCGAGCCTTTTTGCCGGTACTGAAGCTGCACTTTGTTTAGCCATTTCATCCACTGTAATACCTGCCTGCTCTGCCTGTTTGCCAAACAGGTAATCAAGCCTGTCTGTTTTGGTTAGGCCGGGCAGCACATTATTTACAGTAATGCCAAAGCCTCCTATTTCATTAGCCAACGTTTTGCCCCAGTTGGCAACCGCCGCACGAACGGAATTGCTGATACCCAGCCCATTAATAGGCTGCTTAACCGAGGTTGATACAATATTTATAATGCGGCCATAGCCTGCCTGTTTCATACCTTCAAAAACAAGCTGCACCAGTGTATGAGATGTAATGAGGTGTGAACGAAAAGCGGTCTCAAGGTCTTCAGCCTTAGTGTTTATCATAGGGCCTGATGGTGGCCCGCCGGTATTGTTTACCAATATGTGTATTGGGTTGCCCGCTATGTAAGCGCCAACTTTTTCTTTTACATCTGCGGGATTTGATGTGTCGGCTGCAATATAGCTGTGTTGCTGGTTACCGTCATTATGCAACAAGGCAACGGCGGCCTGTAACTTATCTGCATTGCGCGCAAGTACAATTACATTAGCGCCTAAAAATGCAAGCTCCTTTGCTACTGCAAGCCCAAGCCCCTGCGACGCACCGCAAACCAGGGCAGTTTTATTGGTAAGGTGTAAGTTCATGTTAAGCTTTTATAATCTTCCCTAACGGGGTAAAAAACATCCAGCAATTTACAGTCAGTAATTGATGTGCCGTAATGCTTTACGTGCGAAGGTATAACAAACACTTTACCCGGCGTTAATACATGCGGTTCGCCATCAACAACCAGTTTAAAGGTCCCTTCCAGCACATGCGCCACCTGTTCGTGCAGGTGATTATGTTCCGGCAGCGTATAGCCGGCCTTAACATCCCAATAAACAAAGCTCATGTTATCGGTATGAATAAACCGGGCGTTGTAGCCCTCTACAATTTCGTTAGGGGGTAAACTGTTTACCTGGACAAGCGGCATGGCTTTTAATTTGAAAATTATATAATTTGAAGATTTGAAAATGAAAGTCAAATTTTAGAATCAGGCAGTTTGAAAATTTTAAAATGAGGGGCGAATGATTTTAGAATTGAGAAATAAATCCTGATGTATAGTTTTACCTGTTCAACTAAGCACAACTGCTGAAGTGTGCGACGCAACCAAACCTGATAACGTACTATAGCTGGTTACACTACTAACCTTCTGCATCAAAACATTTTCAAATCTTCAAATTATATAATTTTCAAATTGCACTTATTCTATTCCCAAATCTTTCTGTATGTCTTCAAGTGAGCGGCCTTTGGTCTCGGGTAGTACACGCCACGAAAAAATGAGGCACAACAACATCATGGCCGTGTAAAAAATGAAAGAATAATATCCTCCCGATGTTGACGCAGATACTACAATTGGAAATGTCCACGTTATTATAACATCCATAACCCAATGCGTTGAGCTGCCGAGGGCCTGACCTTGAGAGCGCACGCTATTAGGAAATATTTCAGAAATAAAAACCCATATAACAGCCCCTTGGGAAAAAGCGAAGAAACCAATAAAGCCCACTAATAGCCATTTAACAAATTCGCCACCTGTACCACTGCCAAATACATACGCAGTAAGGCCAAGGAAAACTACCATGCCTGCAGAACCTATAACTAATAGAGTTTTACGACCGAATTTATCTATTACGGTCATAGCTACCAATGTAAATATCACATTAGCAGCACCTACATAAATTGCCTGTTGAAATGCTACAGCACCCGCAGGCACACCTGCCATCTCAAATATTCGGGGAGCAAAATATAGTATTGCGTTTATACCTGATAGCTGATTGAACATGGCTAGCAACATAGCAAATATAACGGGCTTCCTAAATTTTTTATTAAATATTGATTCGCTTTTTCCCGTGTGTATGGAATGCCTTATATCGGCCATTTCTTCAGTAATATCAGCACCGCCAATTTTTTCAAAAATCGTTTTTGCTTCAGCATCTCTTCCTCTTAACATTAACCAGCGCGGGCTTTCAGGTATTTGTTGTAATAATATAATATAAACTAATGCAGGAAATGCCTGCACACCAAGCATCCAGCGCCAGGCGTTATCGCCAAACCCTACAAGCAGGTAGTTGGACAGGAAAGCTATAAGTATGCCGACAACAATATTTAATTGAAACGATGCAACCAACCTGCCGCGTTTACGAGCCGGGGCTATTTCAGCAATATAGGTTGGTCCCACTACCGACGATGCGCCGACTGCAATTCCGCCGCCAATACGAGCTATTATAAATAGTATCCATACATCGGTTAAGGCGCACCCTACCGCTGCTACTAAAAACAGAATGCCAATTGCAGTAAGCACTTTTTTTCGGCCATATTTTTGGGCTGGTATTCCCGCAACCATGGCTCCTGCTACGGTACCGATTAACCCAGATGCTATGGTGAAGCCATGAACAAAACCACTTAAGTGCCATAACTGCTGTATGGCTTGTTCGGCACCAGATATAACAGCAGTGTCAAAGCCAAAAAGGAAGCCGCCTAGTGAGGCGATGAGCGCAATGCGAGTTGGATAGGAATTCATACTACAATCGTTTTGGTGTAATGGCGGTACAATTTACGGGTATGGCTGTAAGTTAAGGGTTAAATACAGATAAAAATGATAACAATTTTTTTATTGCAATAACACGGTGTACCTGTTGAAAGATTACATTTGAGAACCAAAGACGGTTTATTGTGTTGTTTGGTATGCACCACTCACCCAAAAAAAGAACTTCACTTATGCTATGGGGAATTGACCTGGGCGGAACCAAAATAGAAGGAGTTATACTGCCCTCGCTGGATGATATTAAACCGGTTTTGCGAACGCGTATTAATACAGAAGCGTACAATGGCTACGAACATGTAATTAATCAAATAGCAGCTCTGGTAAAACACATGGCAGGTAAGTCGGGTATCACGCCCACAGCAATAGGTATTGGAACCCCGGGTGTTGTTGACCCTGTAACAATGAACATGAAAAATTGTAACAGTGTAATACTAAACGGGCAGCCATTGCGCAAAGACCTGGAAGACCTGTTAGGTATTAAAGTGGTTATTGCCAACGATGCCAATTGTTTTGCCCTTGCTGAAACACATTGGGGTGTAGTTAAACAAAATAACCCTGAGGCACGGGTTGTATTTGGCATTATTATGGGCACCGGGGTTGGCGGTGGTATTGTAATTGACGGTAAGGTGTGGAATGGCAAACACGGTATTGCAGGTGAATGGGGGCATAACTTTTTGGATGACAGCGGAGGGCCCTGTTACTGCGGAAAGAATGGTTGTGTGGAAACGGTGTTATCCGGCCCGGGCCTGCAACGGTTTTACACGTCGCTAACGGGTGAAAGCATTACGTTGAAAGAAATAATGAAAAAGCGTGCTGCCGGCAATGATGAAGCCGCCGCTAAAACTTTGGAAAGGCTGGCACATTATTTTGGCAAGGCTGTATCTGTTGTTACCAACCTGCTTGACCCCGACGTTATTGTAGTTGGCGGCGGCGTAGGTAACATTGATGCCATATATACGGCAGGCTACGATTGGCTAAAGTATTTTATTTTTAACAACGGGGTTAACGTACCCGTATTAAAACCAACCCTTGGCGACAGCGCCGGCGTATTTGGTGCAGCGGCACTGGTGGCAGGGGTTTGAGAAAAATGGTTGCTTGTTACGCTTTTAAATGTTTGAGAGGATCTTTCAAAATAAAAAGTTTTATATGAAACAATTTTTAATAACCGCTGCATGCATACTTGTTGGTATCGCGCTTAATGCGCAAACCGCTACTTATAAAGAAAAGTTCAGGCCACAATACCATTTTTCACCTGCAGAAAACTGGGCCAACGACCCCAATGGCCTTGTATATAACAATGGAGAGTACCATATTTTTTACCAGTTTAACCCCTTTGATAATAAATGGGGCCATATGACGTGGGCGCACGCTGTAACCAAAGACCTTGTGCATTGGCAGCACCTGCCTGTTGCTATAAAAGAAGAGAACGGGATAATGATATTTAGCGGCAGCTGCGTGGTTGATAAAAACAATACCAGTGGTTTTGGTAAAAATGGGGTTGCACCTATGGTTGCTATTTATACCGGGCACACTGATACTATACAAGCCCAGCACATTGCATACAGCAACGACAACGGCCGCACCTGGAAGAAATATGCAAACAACCCTGTGTTGAACCTGCATAAAAAAGACTTTCGCGACCCTAAAGTGTTTTGGTATTCGCCAAAACAGTATTGGATAATGGCTGCCGTGTTGCCAACCGACCATAAAGTACAGTTCTACAAATCAAAAAACCTGAAGCAGTGGGAACTGCTTAGTGAATTTGGCCCCGCAGGCGATTTTACAGGTATATGGGAATGCCCTGACCTTTTCCAGGTGCCGGTTGCGGGCGACCCAACTAAAAAGAAATGGATGCTGACGAACAGTGTAGGCGCCGACATGCAATATTTTGTTGGTGAATTTGATGGGGTAACCTTTACCAATGAAAGCCCTGCCGGCAGCGTGTTTCGCCCGGACTATGGCCCTGATTTTTATGCAGGTATTACTTATAACAACCTGCCTGCTGCACAAAAACCTGTAATGATAGGCTGGGTCAATAATTGGGCCTATGCCAACGACCTGCCAACGTTTCCGTGGAAAGGCGTTATGAGCCTGCCGCGTGAGTTTACCGTAACAAAAGATGGTGATACATGGATACTGCTTGAAAAGCCGGTTGATAATATTGACAAGCTAAAAACCAATTTACTGGCTGATGAAAGTGTATTGGTAACCGATAAGAAAAGCTATGATACTGTTGGCCAGCAGATAGCTATTGAGGCAGACTTTAAACCGGCTGCCGGTGCAAGTGGCGTAAAAGTGGCAGTGGGCATTACCAGTTATGTTGAAATAGGGTATGATGCATCTACCAAAAAACTGTATATGGACAGAAGCCATTGTGCCACGCAGGGTGTAAACAAGAATTTTAATAAAATGTCGCATTATGAAACGCCTGTTGCCTTAAAAGATGGCAACCTGGTGCTGCATATTTATGTTGACCACAGCGTTATTGAAGTGTATGCTAATAACGGTGAAGCGGTAATGACGATGCAGGCCTTTGCCAACGAGGACGACAATGGCGTAACGTTATTTGCAAATGGCGGTACGGCTACGTTTAATAAAATTAAAATATGGCGCATGAAAAGCGCATGGGAGTGATTCAAAATATTTTACCCAAAAAAGCTGCGTAAAAGATTGCTGCCCCTGGCACAAAAAAACGGCTGGGTAATAATAAGGCAAAATGGAAGCAATCGCAGAAAGTGGCAGGGATTAGCAGTAAGCGTTGCCGGGTTGTAATTTTTTGCAAAGATGAAACGGGATTGATATTTAACGTGTTAATACGAAAAAGCAGTTATGCGTACCTTTGGTATTATGTTGCTATGCGGGTTGATGTTTTTTTGCCTGTTCAAAAAACAGTAGTGCACCGTTAAGCGGGCTGGAAGGCAAATGGGCGTTAGAATGCGCGTGCAATACTGTAACTGATACCCTTATTTTTTATAATAAGGGCGATTCCATATTCTTTTTTGATAAGCCTGGTTACTACCAATTTAATATGGCCGCCTGGACAACAGACAAGGCATTTGAATATAACTACAACTTACTTCCTTCAGCAGTAGATTCTATGCAAACCCACCGAATGACCATGAACTCAAATGCGTGGGCCAATGTTTATTTTAAACGGCTATCTTCTACAGAAATTGAAATAGGTAATTTCAGGCATCCGTTCGATACTGCCAATATAATTACCCCGGGTTTCGTTAATTGCAAATATAAAAAGGTTGAGTAGCCATCAACATACAATTGATTTGCATATATAATCTGGTATAATGCCGGAGGCATTAATTTGTGTTTCGGCGTTTTCCGCGCGGGTGTTACCGGTTAAAACAAGCGTTGTTTTAACGCCAAATTTATTGCCTCCCAAAATATCAGTACCCAATGTATCGCCCACCATCAGTATCTCATCTTTACTGTAAAATCCCTTTTGGTTTAGCTGGTCAAAGGCATACATAAACATCTGGCTATCCGGCTTGCCGAAGTGGATGAATTTTTTATTCAGCATATTTTCCACCAGCTTGGCAATGCCACCGGTAGCAACTGATACATCATTTTTTGAAACAGGATATAATTTATCGCTGTTGGCAACAATAACCGGTATGTTTTTGCGGCGCAGCAGGTTTACGGTTTTATTAATATCAGTATTCCAGTCAAAGCCTTCATCATCTAAAAATACAAACGCAGAAATATCTTCTATAGCCTCCAGGTTAACATCTCTCACAGCTATATGTTCAAGGCCTGATTGTAAAATATACTCCGCCGAATTTTCTGTGCCTAAGTAGGCTATTTTGCCATCGGTAATTTTATTTTGTAAAAATTGCCTGGCCATCATGCCGCTGGTTATTATTTCATGCGTTTCAATGGTGCGGATGCCAATTTTATAAAAGCTTTCAGCCTGCTGGTGCTGGCTGCGCGATGCATCGTTGGTAAGTATGCGCAACGATATATTTTTATTGCGAATAAAGTCAATAGTGTTTTGCACACCATCAATTAAACCCTTATAGTTTTTAATAACACCATAAGAATCTAAAAAAATAGCTTTGTATTTCTCTGCTATGGCTAAAAAGGATGTTTCTTTCATCGTTGGGTTACTTCAGCGCAAATTTTAGAGATTGGTGAATGTGCAGTATTTTACCTGTAATAAATTGATGCTGTACATTCTTAAAATCCTTCAGCCTGCGTTTTGTGCTTTATAAATTCAATGCTTTTAAAATAACGTTTGCGTTAAAGCCCTTGTCAACAGAAGGAAGGTATATTTCATATGCTTCTTTCTGCAGTTTGTTGGCAAATATTTCATGAAAAAAATACCTTCCGTCTTTTATAACATAGTTCAATATAAAAAAGCGGTATGCTTCCTTTAAAAAATATATTTCTTTTTCCTGCAAAGGGTAAACCTCGTGGTACGCTTTTAAAAACATTAAAAAACGTTCCTCCATCAGCGGGCTTACATAATAGCTAAACACCGTGCGATCGCCAATGTCAGATACAACACGGCTTAAAAAATAGAAATCGAGCATGCGTGATGCCATCCTGAACCAATCATAATCCCACCTTGAGTATAACCTGAAAGATGGCGATACTGAGAAGTTGCCTATGTTCCAGTCAACAAACACGGGTATTTTATCAAACTTGCTTAACCCTATCTTATCTGAGTTTTCAATAAAAATATTGCTTTGCCTTTTTATCTCATCCTCGTGCATGCGGTGCTCGTATTTGCCGTCCTCTGTTTCTAAGCTCTGCAACAGCGTTTCAATATCAACCAGCATTGTTTTTGATGATGGCGGCAGCGTATTGCGTATATTGTTACAAGCTTTATGAAAAAGGGCCACCTGCTCGCCCAACTTTATTATTTGTGCATCGTCAAGCCGGCGTGGCATCCTGTTCTTTATTTTTATGGGCCTGTAAAAAACAACCCATGCATCCAGTATAATGCTTTTAAACCGGTACACAAACAACTCATTACCCTTCATTAACGAGCGCGCTAAAAAGTTCTCAAACGGCGCAGGCAAATTATTTGAGAGTGCATCAATAATGCTATGGTCTTCCACAAAATGCTCATACTTGCCATAGTATGAAAGCTTGGCTATAATAAAGCTGCCGTCTTTAAACGTAACACGGTAAACGTGGTTGGTTGATACCTTGGCGCTTATGTCAACAATGCGCACTATTTCCCTTGTATTGTCGTATGCCTGCCAGGCCTCTTTTACAATGGCTGTAAAGTCAATAAAGGGCATAATTGAATGTGTCAAATTATTTCGAAGTAGCGTTTCAGTTCCCAATCGGTTACCTTCTGTGTAAACTGTCTCCATTCCCATTCTCTTGTTTTTATAAAGTGGTCAACAAAGGTATTGCCAAACAGCTCATTTGCTATAGGCGACTCCTTCATGGCACGGGTTGCTTCATGTAATGTTTTGTGAAATTTTTGGCTGCCGGTATTGCTGTACTCATTGCCTTTTACCGGCGGCTGTGTTAGCGTCAGCTTATGCTTTATGCCGTACAGGCCGGATGCAAGGCTTGCCGCAAGCGATAGGTATGGATTAGCATCTGCGCCCGCCACACGTGTTTCAAGCCTTGTTGATATATAACTGTGGTTAATAACGCGCAATGCAGCGGTTCTGTTCTCAATGCCCCAGCTAACAGATGTTGATGCCCAGGCACCTTCCACATAGCGCTTATAGCTGTTTATGGTAGGGCCGTACATGGGCAATATATGCGGCAGGCAATATAACTGGCCTGCTATATAATGCTTAAGTAACTCGCTTATGTTATCGGCATCGCTCTCATCATAAAAAGCATTACTGCCTTCGGCGTTTTGCAGGCTTTGGTGAATATGGCCGCTGCAACCCGGTAAGTTGCTATTCCATTTGGCCATAAAAGTAGCTATTATGCCGTAGCGGTAACCAATTTCCTTAACACTGGTTTTAAACAGCACTGCCCTGTCAGCCGCTTCCAGTATATCGGTGTGGTCAATAGCAGCTTCGTAAACGCCATCGCCGGTTTCAGTATGCAAACCTTCCAGCGGCACATTAAACTTGTGCAGCAGGTTAAAAATATCGTTATAAAAATCCTGGTTTTCAGACGGCCTTAAAATTGAATAGCCAAACATACCCGGTGTAAGCGGTAAAGGGTTTACAAAGTTTTTATCTTTTAACGATTGGGGTGTTTCCTTAAAATTAAACCATTCAAACTCTTTTGCGAAAGATGGTTTAAAGCCCATATCAATACATTGCTGCCTTATATTTTTTAGCAGGGTGCGCGGGCAGGCGCCCTTTAATTCATCTGAGTTGCTAAAATCGGCTATAAAAAATGGCAGGTCATCATTCCACGGTATATTGCGTAATGTGTTCAGGTCAATGCTTGCAATAGCATCCGGGTAGCCGGTGTCCCAGCCGCTTATGCTGGTATTGTCATAACAATTGTCATTCATGTCCCACCCGAATATTACATTGCAAAAACCTATACCTTCTTTAACAGCCTTTAAAAATTTTTCTTTGCTAATTACCTTGCCGCGCAACACACCGTCAATATCAGGCACAGCAAATTTAATTTTAGTGTGTTCGCTCTGCTTTATTTTTTCTATTATCTCGTCCTGCGTCATACACGTTTATGATTTGGGATATTGAAGATAATAAATATTATTTAAGCGGGCATAAGGGTTACCAACACTGTATAAACCGCTACAAATAAAAAACCCCGGTGTTTTACAACGCCGGGGCCTTCAAAAAATCACCTGCTGCTATTTAATGTTTGTTTATCCTTTTATATAATCGTTTACTAAAGAAACTTCGTTATCGCTGGTATTTACCTGCACTGTTTTAATAGTTTTTGTTCCTATTAAGTGTACAATGTAAATAGGGGCAATGCCGCGCTGGTCAATTTTTTCCATGCCTGAAATATAATATTGATCATAGCTTCTTTTTACAATATCCAAAATATCTTTAGGCAGCGCGTCTGATGTAAAGCGCTGGATAGAGTAAACAAATTTGCCTTTTTGGTTGAACACATTTGTTTTGTTTCCATCTACTTTAACAATTGCTTCATTTGATTTTGAAGACTTTGCATCAGCAGCAAAACTTGTGCTTACTGTAAACATGGCTACCAGGCCAAGAGCGATTGATAATAGTTGCTTTTTCATTGTTATTTTTTTTAGTTTGTTTGTTGTATTTTTTGTTTCATGTCTCATTGACAACACAAACTTACGCCGGGTTTAAAGCGTTTTTTTTCAAATGATGCGAACGGTAAAAAAAATGCGATGAAATGCTGAAAAGCAGCGCAGGCGCATGTTATAGCTATATTTATTTAGCATTCTTTAACATATTTCTTTAACAATTGAACAAATGGCAGCATCAACACGTTGGTATATCATGCATTGGGCATGTGATACAATTTCATTAACAACTATCTTTACTTTGCAATTAAAAATTTATTATGAGCAAGCTGTTTTCGCCGATAACTATAAAAGGTATTACGTTAAAAAACAGGATAGTAGTTTCGCCTATGTGCGAATATTCATCAGAAGATGGATTTGCAAACGACTGGCACCTGGTACATTTAGGCAGCCGTGCGGTTGGCGGCGCCGCGCTTGTAATACAGGAAGCAACAGCAGTGTCAGCGGAAGGGCGTATAACACCTGATGATATTGGTTTGTGGAAGGATGAGCATATTGAAAAGTTGCAGCAGATAACCGCATTCATTCATCAACACGGCGCTGTAGCAGGAATACAACTGGCGCACGCAGGCCGCAAAGCAAGTAATACCAGCCCATGGAAGGGCAATAAATTTATTTTGCCCGGCAATGGCGGCTGGCAAACAGTATCATCTGCAAACATACCGTTTCACGATAGTGATGAAGCGCCGCTGCCATTAACTATAGCGGGCATTAATAAAGTTGTTGACGATTTTAAACAAGCGGCAATACGTGCTGTAACGGCAGGGTATAAAGTAGTGGAGATACATGCAGCGCATGGTTACCTTATTCACCAGTTTTTATCGCCGCTGGTTAATTTGAGGGGAGATGAATACAGCGGCAGCTTTGAAAACCGTATAAGGCTGCTAATGGAAATTGTTGATGCAGTAAAACAGGTATGGCCTGAGGACTATCCTTTATTTGTACGTATATCCTGTACTGACTGGGCTGCGGGCGGATGGGATATTGAACAGTCAGTTAAACTTGCATCGGTATTAAAGGCAAAAGGTGTTGACCTTATTGACTGTTCATCAGGTGGTGCGGTAAGGCATCAGAAAATTTCTGTTGGGCCGGGTTACCAGGTTGCATTTGCAGAGCAAATAAAAAAAGAAGCAGGTATATTAACCGGCGCTGTTGGTTTAATAACAGAGGCGCAACAAGCCGAAGATATTTTATTAAACAACCAGGCTGATATTATTTTACTTGCAAGACAAATGCTGCGGGACCCTTATTTTCCGCTGCATGCGGCAAAGGCATTAAATGAAAACATTGCCTGGCCGGTGCAGTATGAAAGGGCGAAAATTTAAATTTAGGAAATAGGGTGCCTTTTTTTAATATCGTTATAAATTTATGCGAAATAGCAACGAGGAAAAAACCCTGCAGAACGATGCGTTTACACCGGTATTTATTTAATCTAATTCAATAGATATAGCGTGAAAAAAATTTCTAACTGAGCATAAACAAAAACCCGTTGCCAAATATCCTTCAACAACGGGGCAATAGTAAAATCAAGTTAACCACCGGTTTTCATCATCAGACTATCCTTTTATATAATCAGCAACCAACTCAGTTTCATTATCGCTAACATTTACCTTAACTGTTTTAATAGTTTTGCGGCCTATTAAATGCACAAGATAAACGGGTGCATAACCGCGCTGGTCAACTTTTTCCATGCCTGAAATGTAATATTGGTCGTAGTCATTCTTTACAATATCAAAAATATTTTTAGGCAGGTTGTCTGCTGTAAAACGTTGAATGGAGTAAACAAATTTGCCTTTTTGAGTGAAAACTGTTGTTTTGTTGCCATCAACTTTAACAGTGTTTGCGGTTTTTGCTGAGTTTATACCTGCAAAGCTGGTGCTTACTGTAAACAGGGCTACCAGGCCCATAGCGATTGATAATAATTTCGTTTTCATGTTATGCATTTTTATTTTTTTAGAATGTGTTGTTTCAATTACAACACAAACTTACAACGCATAACAGCGGCGGCTTTGGCTAATGATGCAAACACCAAAAATGAAGCGATGAAATATATAAAAACAGCGTACTGTTTTAAGTACGCTGCTGCTGTTTTAGAAACCTTTAACAATATTTGCATTACTTGGTTAAGTACTTTCTTTGTGCTGAATAAAGGATGATGAATACTATAATTATTGCATAACTAAAATAGGGCCCCCAGCCTACAAGAAATCCGGATCCGACAAAAAATGATACAGCAGGGTATGGTAATACTTCGCCTATCAGCCAAATCCAGTAGCCATCAGCTTTAAGTTTACGCATTTGAATAGCGCCAAACAGGCAAAGGCCTGTAGTAATAAGATATATAATAAGTATAGGAACTTTATTTACAGCTGTTAGCCTTAATATTTCTAATTTTTCAGGAGTGTAGTTACCCTGCAAAAAGGATGGCATTTGTTCCACCTTGCCACTGCTAACAAGATCTACCGCTGCCTGGTAACTTTTGTCAGAAAAGAAAAAACCAACGAATGAGAAGATAAAAATTAACCCGCAGGCAATAAATGTTAATATGGTGAGCACGTTTATGCTACCCTTTTTCTCTTTTTCTTCAAATTCGTTCAAAAAAATGCTTTCCTGTTCCATAAATATGTGTTTTAAAGATTTAAGTATGCGTGAAAAGTAAAACTTTTTAACAAACCTGCAAATTAAGTTGGTTTGCTATTTAGTATTTGTGTGTGTTTACATACCTAAAAGCACAGGCTGCAAAAAAAATTAACAGTTCAGGTTTTGGTATTGCGGCTTGTGCTGCCTTTGGTGCGTCAATTCTTTTACGCCTGCTGTTGCTTTAGCCAGCTAACCGTTTTTTGCAGGCCTTTGTTAAGCGGCATAAACGTATAACCAAGCTCCTGTTGCGCTTTTTCACAATTTAGCGACCAGTTGTACAAATATTTTCTTATCCATTTTGGTGTAAGCAGCGGTGGTTTGCCGGTAAGTATCGTTCTCATCATCATTCCCCAACCTGCCAGCAACATTGCCCAAACGGGCAGGTTAAATAATCGCAGCCTTTTACCCGTTGCTGACGACAGCGCATCAAAAAACTGCCGGTATGAGGCGTTTACGCCTGATAAAATATACCGCTCCCCGCCGCGCCCTTTTTGCATAGCCAATATGTGGCCGTTAACAACATCATCTATATATACATAACTGCCTGTTCGTGTTCCGGTTCCCGGCATTATTTTCCATTTGCCCTGCATATAAAGCTTTGCCAGTTTGGTTACAGCATTGCTTTCTGTGTCAATGCCGGGGCCATAAATGCGGGGCGGGTTTACAATAACTATGTGCATACCATAGGTTGCACAATAATGCCTGCAGAGGGCTTCTGCCCGTGTTTTGCTGTCTTCGTATTCATTTAATACATCGCCAATGCGGGTATCAGTTTCTTTTACGGGCCTGGCGCCCGAGGGGCCAAGCACTCCTGCGGTTGACGTAAACACTATTTTTTGCACCCCAAGTTTCCTTGCAGCTTCCAATACCACCTTTGTGCCATCAACGTTCATCTTGTAATATGTTGATGCATCTTTGGCCCATACGCGTGCAAATGCGGCAAGGTGGTACACCTGTTCGCACCCGGCCATGGCTTTCTCAACCGAATTCATGTGCCGTATATCGCCGTCAAAAATTTTAATATTCGGGTGTTGCAGTAAATATTGTTTGCCTGCATCCCTGCACAGGGCATGCACCGTGTTTCCCTCATTAGCAAGCCGTTTTGCGAGGCTGTTGCCTATATACCCTGTAGCGCCGGTTATAAATATCGTCATAGGTTATATGTAGTACAAATTAAATGCATTATTAAGAATAGTTAAGTTTTATTAGGCGGATGAGATATATTGCACAAAAATTGGGCAAAAACGGAATAACAATTGACGCACTTTTTTGTAAACGCTAATTGTTTATTTTTGTTGAATAACCCCAAAACACGAAGTATTTAGGAATGAAGAAGATAGAACTGGAAATTATAGCCTTGTCTCACAGCATAACCCAAACACACTCCTATGCCGTAGTGCTGGGCGAGGTTAACGGGTTGCGCCGTTTGCCTATTGTGATAGGCGGTTTTGAGGCGCAGGCAATTGCGGTGGCGCTGGAGCGTATGCAACCCAGCAGGCCCCTTACGCATGACCTGATGAAAAATTTTATGAACGCCTTTAATGTTGACCTGATGGAGATTGTTATTAACGACCTGCAGGAAGGCATTTTTTATAGTAAGCTGGTTTGCATTAGCGAGCATGACACCGTTGAAATTGACAGCCGCACCAGCGATGCACTTGCACTTGCCGTTAGGTTTAGCTGCCCCATTTATACATACGAACATATATTGGAAAGTGCGGGTATATTGATGGAAGACAACAATAAGAAAAAGAAGAGCGATATACAGGTTGACGAACCGCCTACTGCCAGCCAAAGCGAAATAGCCCAAATGAACCTGGAAGAACTGCAAACACTGCTTAATGAAGTGCTTGAGCAGGAGGATTACATTCGCGCTATTGCTATAAGGGACGAAATGAACAGGAGAGGGAAGTAGAAAATATTACCCGCAATAAGCCGGAAAGTTCATGGTACAACAGGTATTGCCGGTTGTACCATGAACTTTTTTGTTGCCAGGGTGTAAAGACCCTTTCCTTCATCAGATAGCTCTATTCGCTCCGTAAGCTTTTGGTAGGATTTGAAACCGCTGCTTTTATTGCCTGGTAGCTAACAGTTAGCAATGCAACAGCAACAGCCGCCAAACCCGCCAATACAAATACCCACCAGTATATAGGCGTATGGTATTCATAATCTTTAAGCCACATATGCATGGCAGCCCATGCGGCAGGTACCGCAAAAACAATGGAGAAAATTATAAGTATTAAAAAATCCCTTGAAAGCAGGCCTGTAATATTAGCAACTGACGCGCCCAATACTTTTCTAACACCAATTTCTTTTATCCTGTTTTCTGCCATATAGGTGGCCAGGCCAAACAGGCCTAGGCAGGCTATTAATATAGTAAGGCCGCCAAAAAGTGCGGCCAGTGTACCGGTTAATTTTTCGTCATCAAATTTTTGCTCATATTCTTTGTCGGTAAAATGGTATTCAAAAGGGTATTCAGGGTTATATTTTTTAAATACCTTTTCCATGGCGGCAATATTTCGTTCTGTTGTTCTGTTAGCGTTAAGCTTTATGTGTATTACATTAAACCAGCCTTTTGGGCCACGCATTACAATGGGCGTAACAGGGGAATAGGGTGATTCCATAATAAAATCTTTTACCACACCTACTATTGTATAGTTCTCGCCATTTTTTATTACTTCGCCCACAGGATGCTTAAGGCCCATGGCCCTTACACTTGCTTCGTTTATTATGGCAGATGTACTGTCTGCAGGGTATTTTTTCAAGTCAATATCCCTGCCGTCAATAATCGTCATACCCGTAGTTTTTATCAGGTTACCGTCAGTGGAAAAATCATTTATAATGGTTTTGTCGCCCACCGGCTTGCCTTTCCATTCCCATCCCCACGTATTGCTCCACGATTGTGTAATGGGCGAGCTTGTTTTGCTGGTAGCCGTTGCAATGCCCTGGCCCATAAGGTCGTTAATAATTGGGGCATAGTTTTTTTCAATATCGCCCTGCATAAACACATATACAAGGTTGTTGCGGTCGTAGCCGTTTTGCCTGTCCTGTGCGTACTTAATTTGCTGCTCAATAATAATGGTGCAGATAATTAAAGTAATGGCTACAAAAAATTGGCCTACAACCAAAATTTTACGTGGGGTAATAAGGGCATGTGCTTTTTTGAAAGCGCCTTTTAAAACCGCCACAGGCTTAAATGAAGAAAGGAAGAACGCCGGGTAGCTGCCCGCCATTATACCCGTAAGAATGATGAATGCAATAAAGAAAAGCCACGAATACACATCGGCAAAATTAACTTTAAGGCTTTTTGATGTTAGTGTATTAAAAGGGCTTAAACTAAGCTCCACAATGCCCAGCGCAAGTATGCCGGCAATAAACGATATCATAATTGATTCTGCCAAAAACTGACCTATAAGGGACTGCCTTAATGCGCCGGCAACCTTACGAATGCCTACTTCCTTAGCCCGCTTCTCGCTTCGCGCTGTGGAGAGGTTCATAAAGTTTATACAGGCAATAAGCAATATTAGCACTGCAATAATGGCAAACACCCTTACGGTAGTTATACGGCCACCGTTTTGCTGCCCGTTTTTAAACTCACCATACAGGTGCATTTTGCCAAAGGGGTAAAAAAACAGGTGTGTTGTGGCGCCCTGTTCATGCTTTATAGTGTAGGTATCTATTTTTTTGTTGAAAGCGGCCAGGTTAACGTTCTGCTTAAACTTAATGATGTTTATGGTTGAATTATTACCCCATGAGCTGTCATCATTGCCATTTTTGCGCATATAGGCCCAGGGCAAAACAAATTCATACCCGTCAAAGCGGCTATTTTTAGGCAGCTCTTTTATAACTGCACTAACCCTGTAATTGTCTTTATTGTCAATTTTAATAACCTTGCCCATAGCATCTGTAGTGCCAAACAGCTTTATGGCAAGCTTATCTGTAAGTACTATTGAGCTGGGGTCGTTCAGCGCAGTATTTGGGTCGCCCTTTACAAACGGAAAACCGAACATGGTTAAAAAATCAGGGTCAACACAGGTGCCATGTACGGTAAGCCTTTTTTCGCCAATGCTAAACAGCAGGTTATCGCCCCAGTTAACACGGGTGCCTTTTTCAATTTCTGGATAATCTTTCTTAATGCTTGGTCCAAGCACTTTTGGCGTTGTTTGCCAGCATTTAATTTCATTGTCCCATTTGTCTTTATTCCAGGCAACCATCAGCCTGTCCTGGTCGGGATAAAAATTATCAAATTGAGCCTCGCTTTGTACCCACAGCAAAATTATTATGGCGCTGGCCATACCTATGGCAAGCCCGCTGATATTAAGCGCTGAAAAACCTTTGTTCTTCAGTAAATTTCGCCAACCGATCTTAATAAAGTTTTTAAACATAAGCAAACCCCCTAAATCTTCCGCCGTGGCAGAAGACTTTTTACCAGTTAATAGTTATAGTTTGAATTGATATCAGCCTTTGGTTTTTACAGGCAATGTTTTGGAATAGCCTGCGCAACTATATAGAACTTATAACTTCGGTTTTAGTTACACTTTTTCCTTTATTTATTTTCCAGAGCTTAAACGGCTTATATACAGCACTTTTTACCCTAACAGGTTGCCGTTGTGAAGAATGGGCAGGGATGAGGGTTTTTAAAGACGAAAGTGTTCTATCTTGGCAGCTTTTTCCTTACAATCTTTCGTAACAATCCGGGGGCAAAACGGTTAACCAGCAATGCCAGGCGTTCTTCTCCATTTTTACCCACATAAGACTCGGCCTTACCGGCGGCAACAGCGTTGGCAATTTGCCCGGCAGCTTTATCGGCAGGCATGCCTTTACCAATATCCTCGCCCACCTCGTTTAAGGGTGTACCATTGCCCGTTACTGCATTAACCGTTACATTAGTACGTATATAGCCGGGCGTAATTACCGTAACCTGTATGCCCTTGTCAAATACCTCGGCGCGCAGGCAATCAAAAAAGCCGTGCAATGCATGTTTCGCAGCAGCATAGGCGCTGCGCATAGGCGTGCCAATTTTACCCATTACACTGCTTATTACCACAAAGGCACCGCTGCCACGTTGCAGAAAATGCGGCAGCAGATAGTTGGTTAATTCAACATAACTAAAATAGTCTACTTCCATTACTTTACGGTGCACCTGCATGCTGGTTTCAGCTACCAGCGAGCGTTGGCTTATACCGCCGTTATGTACCATAATATCAATATGGCCATACATGGCGATAGCTTCGGCGGTTTTTTTTGCCAACGACGCGGTATCAAGCAGGTCAAGCAGCAAAATTTTTGCGTTGCCCTTGTTAGTGCACGATTTGCGTACCCTTTCAAGTTCTTCATAACGCCTGCTGGAGAGAATAAGCAATGCGCCCGCGCCAGAAAGTTCAACCGCCAATGCTTCCCCAATACCTGATGATGCACCTGTTATCCAAACAACTTTGTTTTTAAAGTACGACATGTAATATTTAGTTATGGATGAAAGATAATAATCAAAGCATTAAAATTAATGGTTTATACGTTATGCAATTTGCGCCAAAGTTCTGCACATTTATTATTTATCATTCTAACCATATCTTAGCAACCTTTAAAATATCCTGTAACAATTATAAATAACGCTTGTGTCTAACAAATACCGCCTGCTGCTATTTCTTTTATGTTCTGTCTCCCTTTTAAGCTTTACAGCAGCAGGCGCGCAAAAAAAATATGTGTTTGAGTCTGCAAAAATGGGTTCTCCTTTTACCATAACCATTTGTGCAGCTGATTCAGTTAAAGCTGCCTCTGTTGCAAATGCAGCCTTTAAAAAAGCTGACACACTCAACAGCATTTTAAGCGACTATATTGACACCAGCGAAATTAACCGCCTTAGCGCTACCAGCGGCAGAGGGCGATATGTAAAAGTATCGCCTTACCTGTTTAATATCCTGGCTGTTTCAAACCAGGCCGCTATACTAAGTAACGGCGCTTATGATGTTACCATAGGCCCCGTTGTACGGCTGTGGCGCAAGGCACGGAAGACTAAAATATTTCCCGACAAAGACTCCATCGCAGCCGCACTGAAATGCGTTGGCTACAAATACATGCACTTAGATTCCCTTAACCAAGCCGTATGGCTTGAGAAAAAAGGTATGCAGCTTGATATAGGTGGCCTTGGTAAAGGCTATGTAGCCCAAATAGCGCTTAACCTGGTGCGTGATTCGGGCTTCGCATCTGCAATGGTTAATGCGGGCGGCAAAATAGCCATTGGCGATGCGCCGCCCGGCACAAAGGGCTGGGTAATCGGCATAAATGTACCCGGCGAAAAGCAGGCCGTAATGCAACAGCTTTTATTGCTTAAAAATATTGCTATTGCCACCTCAGGCGACATATACCAATATCTTGACTTTAACGGCAAGCGGTACAGCCACATTGTTGACCCTAAAACCGGCATTGGCCTGCTGCACAGCGCCAATGTTACCGCCATTGCGCAGGATGGTGTTACTGCAGACTGGCTTGCCACTGCATGCAGCATATTATCACCCAAAAAGTCCATCCGTTTAATTGGGCATTTTAGCAATGCCGCTTTACTTATCTCTCAAAAAAAGGGCACATCCATTGTACAGCTTGCATCAAAGAGCTTTAAAAATTTTATAAAAAAATAGTTGTCATCTTTACACTTATCAATTACTTTTATAGCTCTTACATGCCGATGAAAAAATTAACAGCCATTATTTTAGCTTTAGCCGGCTACGGTTTTTTGTATGCACAAAAACCGGTAGCGGACACTTTTAAAACTTATACACAATCAATCGTTAATACACAGGTTAGCTTTACTATGGTTGCTATACCCGGCGGTAGCTTTACCATGGGCAGCGGCGCTAATCAACAAGGCCACCAGGCTGATGAAGGACCGGCTGTAAAAGTTAAGGTTGACAGCTTTTGGATGGAAGAGCATGAAGTTACTTACGAAGAATACATCCTCTTCCAGGATGAAGGCATTGATGCCGAACCTAAGCCCGATGGCATAACCAGGCCCAGCCCGCCTTACATTGACTTTACGCTGGGCATGGGCAAATCAGGCGGCTTTCCCGCCAATAGCATGAGCCGGTATGCAGCCATTATGTATTGCAAATGGCTGTATTTAAAAACCGGCATATTTTATCGCCTGCCTACTGAAGCTGAATGGGAGTATGCCTGCCGTGCCGGCAGCGCTGCCAAATACTTTTTTGGCGACGATGATAAAAACCTGCCAACTTTTGCATGGTACGCCGGTAACAGCAGCAATAAATACCATGCGGTTAAACTGTTGAAGCCAAATGCATGGGGCTTATATGACATGCTTGGCAATGTTGCTGAATGGACGCTTGACCAATACGACGAAAAGTATTTTGACAAGTTAAAGGCCAACGCAAATAATCCTTCAATTCCATTGGTTACAGACAACCCCATAACATTGCGCGGCGGCCATTTTAGGGATGAAGCCGTTGATGTTAGAAGCGCCGCCCGTTTAAAAAGCGACCCCGTTTGGAACGCCCGCGACCCGCAAATACCGCGCAGCAGGTGGTGGAACACCGATGCACCCTTTATAGGTTTTAGAATTATACGCCCCGTTAAACAGCCTACGGCTGAAGAAGTAAAACAATTTTTTAACCAATATCTGCCCGCAGACTAAAAACTTTTCACCATTTAAAACGACCGGCTATATGACTAAAAACTTTCTTACCAGCCAAAGCAGAAGAAGCTTTGTAAAAAAATCTTCCATTCTTGCGGGCAGCGTATTGGCAGCACCGCTAATTTCAAACGCCGCCAATTATTTTTCAGGCAGCAGCGATGTTATTAAAATTGCGCTGATAGGCTGCGGTGGCCGTGGCACCGGCGCCTGCGTACAGGCATTAAGCACCAAACAAAATGTTCAGTTGGTTGCTATGGCCGATGCTTTTAAAGACCGGCTTGACGATAGCTACAAAAACATTATTAAGGCGCTCGGCGACAAAAAAGACCGTGTACAGGTTAAAGAGGAAAACAAGTTTATTGGCTTTGATGCATATAAACAGGCCATTGCACTTGCCGATGTTGTTATTTTAACCACGCCTCCAGGCTTTAGGCCCATACACTTTGAGGAAGCGGTTAACCAAAACAAGCAAATATTTATGGAAAAGCCCGTGGCAACCGACCCTGCGGGCATACAACGCGTGTTAGCTGCTGCCGAAATAGCCAAACAAAAAAAGCTTAACGTGGTGGTGGGCCTGCAGCGCCGCTACCAAAACAGCTATCGCGACCTGATGAAACGTGTTAAAGATGGCGTTATTGGCGACATTGTTAGTGCACAGGCATGGTGGAATAATGATGGCGTTTGGGTTCATCCACGGCAGGCCGGCTGGACCGAAATGGAATACCAGATGCGCAACTGGTATTATTTTGTATGGCTTTGCGGCGACCATATAAATGAACAGCACATACATAACATTGACGTTATTAACTGGGTAATGGATGGTTACCCTGTTAAGGCACAGGGCATGGGTGGCCGCGAGGTGCGCAAAGGCAAAGACTATGGGCAAATATTTGATCATCATTATGTTGAATTTGAATACGCCAACGGCGTAATATTTAACAGCCAGTGCAGGCACCAAAAAGGCACTATGAGTAAGGTGGATGAATACGTTGCCGGCACCAAGGGCAAAGTATTTTTTGATGCTGCCCGCATAACAGACCTTAAGGGCAATACCATTTATCAATTTGACAAGAAAACGGAGAACCAGCCTTACCAAACTGAGCATGATGAACTGTTTGAGGCCATAGCCAAAGGCGAATACAAGTTTTGGGACGCGGAACGCGGCGCCAAAAGCACTATGACATCGCTGTTAGGCCGTATGGCCACCTATTCCGGTCAAATGATTGAATGGGATAAGGCTATTAACTCCGGCATTAACATTCATCCAAAAGTTTACGCCTTTGACGCCGAGCCACCGGTACTGCCTGATGCAAACGGGTTGTATCCAGTAGCTGTACCGGGTGTAACCAAATACTTTTAGTTGGGTACAGAAGTTTACAAGTTCACGAGTTTCAGAAGTTTATTGAAGTTAAAACTTCATACCGCCGGAATTCGTGAACCTTGAAACTTATAAATTTCTCCCTTTAACTTCTGTAACTTGTGAACTTTGGAACATTCAAACCATTCTCAAACCTTCAAACTTTCGCTATATGAAACGAAGAAATTTTATGCAGGCCTCTATGTTAGCCGGGGCTTCAATGTTTACCGCCGCGGCAGCCAATGCAGCGGGCAATAAAGAAAAAGACGGCAGCTATAAGGATGAAAAAGGCCAGCCTTTTCACCTTAACTATGCCACCCACCACGGAATGTTTAAAAACAGTGCAGGCGACGATTTTATTGACCAGATAAAATTTGCCTACGACCAGGGCTTCCGTTCAATAGAAGACAACGGCCTTTCCCATCGCCCCGAAGCCGAACAATCAAAAATTGGCGACGCCCTTGCCAAACTGGGTATGACCATGGGCGTGTTCGTTCTTGATAAAGGCGGTAACGGCGCCAATACCCTTGCTGCCGGCAAGCAGGAATATGTTGACATATTTATTAAAGGTTGCCACCAGGCTGTTGAGGTAGGCAAACGTGTAAATGGTAAGCTTACCACCGTGGTACCCGGCGACTTTGCCCGCCAACTGCCTATAGGCCTGCAAACGGCCAACATTATTGAAGCACTGCGTAAAGGCGCTGATATATTGGAGCCCCACGGCATTGTAATGGTGCTGGAACCCCTGAGCGACACGCCGGACCTTATGCTGCGTACTGCTGAACAAACCTATGCTATATGCAAGGCTGTTAAAAGCCCAAGCTGCAAAATATTGTACGACATGTACCACATGCAGCGCAACACCGGCGACCTTATACACAACCTTGACCTGTTTTACGACGAGATTGCCTATTACCAAATTGGCGATAACCCCGGCCGTAACGAGCCAACCACCGGCGAGGTTAACTACAAAAACATATTTAAGCACCTGTACCAAAAAGGCTATAAAGGCATGCTTGGTATGGAACACGGTACCGCTGCCCCGGGTAAGGAAGGCGAACAGGCTTTAATAAAAGCCTACCGCTGGAGCGACGATTTTGCATAACACTTGTTTTCATGTTTTTATATTATCCCAAACTGTTCGTCGGTTTGGGATTTTTTTTCGCCTAACCTCACTCAAAGCATGTAAAAGGGAGGAATAAGGAGGAAGATCTTGCAACCTTCATTCGCTTCCATTATATTGATTATTAATGTGTTACTTCATTTCTGTCACCACAAAATCGCAATTGTTCCAAAAACATTCAAAACTGTAGCACCCCATTTAATCACTGGTTCATCATTTTTGTCCTCATAGTCCATTAAGTCCTTTTGCCCCAAACCATTTTCCACGCAACACATCAGCCGGGCGTCGAATGTTATGCAGCAAAGGGTGCACTGGGAGGAAAATGGAGGAAAGTGTAACAACCTCATTTTATCCATAAATAAATGATAATCAATTTATTAATATCCTAAATCTATTTCAAAGACCAATTTTCGCTTCTAAATTCAAATAACCAGCACCACTTATCTCCACACCGTTTCGCTTGCCTCTTTCGCACTGCTTCTCCACGGTCTTCGTTCAGCCTTTGCTCCACCGGAGGAAGGGGTAGGTGCCTGCCCGCTGTGGCGGAATAGGAGGCCGCCATCTTCCATACCGGCCAAAACCCGCTAAAAACCTATCCCCAACGCTTTCAAAGAACACAAAACCCACCTCTCCGGGAGGACAGGGGAGGAAACCGGGTGCACCCCTTTTTAGCCATAATCAATTGATATTAAATATATTACAAACTTAATGCCTGCCTTAAACCTCATTTTCGTTTACAAATTCAAATAAGATTTCAATTAGTAAAATTGCTTTAGATACTGCTCCATTGTTTTAGCGCCACTTCTCCATAATCTCCGCAAAGCCCTCCCTATGGGGGAGGGTTTGGGTGGGGCCGGTTCCTCCACCTTCCTATATCTATATATAAAAAAACCGTTTTCGTCATCACAAAATCGCAATTTTTTTTAAACTTTTTTTGGTTGGCTAACAATTGGGGCTGCACAGGTGGAATATAGCTTACCCTAAAAACGCTTTCAGTACAGCATCTAATAGAACAGGGGCGCCGCCCTGTGAAAATAAAAAGCAAATTTTCCAAAAGCCCTGGATGAGCGAAATCGTTAGTTTACAATACAATGATTGATAAACACAGGTGGTTAATACAAATAATAACTCAGGAATCTTCCATAGGGTAAACCAGGCAGAATCTGCAACCTGCTAAAAGCGGAAGCCTTGGCGACTACGATCAGGGAGTTTTCAAATCTTAAAACTGTATCACCACCTTACCTCTTTTATGCTTTTTAGTGGTTATCCAGGCCGGCCATTTTTTAACAAGGTCCATCGCCTGGTTATCGCTTTCGGTGTTTAAAGACCTTATAATTTTTATGTCTTTGGCATTGCCGCGGTCGTCAACAGTAAACTCCAGCTCAACATTACCTTCAATATCGGGCACATCAGTTGTGTCAATTTCTTTGTGTAACTGTCTTGATACATAATCCCTAAAAGATTCCCAGCCGCCTTGCGGTAATAGGCTGCTGTCTGTTATTATGGTACGTGTACGGCTTCTGTTGTTCAGGTAAGTGATGGGCACAGTGTCAAAGTTAGGGTCCGGCTTAAGTACAATATTAAGCCCTGTTACCCCTTTTAACCTTGCAGTCTCAGCAGACTTATTTGCAGCAACCTTTGTATCTGTTAAAGTCGCCACCACGGGCGCAGATGATTGACTGAACTTATCTGCAGGTTCTCCTCTCCCCCCGGCAAACGGTTTAATAACCGCGCCCGCGCTGGCCGTTGCCGTTGAATCAACCCTTAAAAAATATTCTTTTTTAAAGTTGTATACGGGCAACGCTGCATTGGCGCTTGTATTGTAATTGGCCATATTAAGGTTTTGCCGGTAAGCAGGGCCTTGCATAGGGTTGGCATTGTTATCGGTAAGCAGGTTGGCATAGCCGTTGTTGCTGGTGCTATAATTGTATTGCTGGGCGTTAAATAACGCATTTGTATTAAGCTTCGTGGTGTCCGGCGTAATTGTATACTTACCCGAAACAGGTGCAGATTTTTGCACCGTTACTGATGTAAATAATAAGGAAGAATCTGCTTTATACTTTCTTTCCTCATCAGCGCTAATCTTATCATCACCTAAATTTTTATTTACGTCAGTTGCCGGTTCATTACTACGCAACGTTGTAACAGACTCATCCTTATTGGCTAAAACGCTGTTACCGGGTTTTGCGCCCGGTTTATTGTTTTCCACAAGCCCATATTTACCATTATCCGCCTTATTGGTGTCAGCCGGGGCAGCGGCTATTGCATTTGCGGCGGCGGCCGGGGTATCATTTGTAAAAACAGGCGTATTTGTTTGTTTGGCTAACTCGTTATGGGGGCCGCCTTTAATTAATATCAGCGCCACTATGCCGGTAGCAGCCACCAGTAAGACGGCTGCTGCGGTTTTCCACCAGTTACGGTTTTTAACCGGCATGGCAATTACCCTGGCCTCCTCATTTTGTGCGGAAAGTGATGCAGTTATTTCGTTTAAGTGCCTGTGCGACAGACTGAACGGCTGGCGGTTATACCCCTCAATAGCATCGCTTAAAAAGGGGTCCTGCAGGGCAGCCTTTTCCATTGCATGCATCTCGCCCGCATTCATTTTACCCTGCAGGTACCGTTCAATATCCGCCAGGGTATATGGGTTATATGTGTGTTGCTCAGCCATCCTTCTCCATGCAAATTTTTAGGTTTCGCCTGCCATTTTGTATCATGCTCCTTACCTTATTCCATTCAAGGCCGGTTTGTTCAACAATCTCGTTATAGCATTTGTTTTGCAGGTAAAACAGCGCTATAACCTGCTTTTGGTCTGCCTGCAGCGTGTCAAGGCAGGTTTCAAGCCGCTTAAAGTCCTTTTCTTTCTGCAAAACATTGTCCAGATGCGAAAAGTCTTCAGATTGCATAACATCCTGCTGTAATTCCACCGTAAACATTTTTTTGGTACTCCTCAAATGCATCAGGCAGTGGTTTTTGGTAAGCACATACAGCCAGCTTTTAAAATTATCTACCTCGTGCAGGGGCAGTTTGCGCAGCAACTCCTGGTAAATGTTCATTACAGCGTCTTTTGCCGTTTCGGCATCCTTAAGGTATTTAAGGCAGGTACCATACACAAGGTCGCTGTAGCGCAGGTACAGGCGTGCAAGCACATCCTGGCTGCCACTTTTTTTAAATTGCAGCAGCAACTCCCCGTCAGTGTCAGGCGCAGTGTCTAAAAGCTTAAGTAATGCCAAAATAAAAATTTAAAGTTGCCTGTCAATAAAGCGCGCCCTTGCTGTTGTGTCTTTTGCCCTGCTGTAAACCTTATACACTACAAATTAATAAAATTTCGCGCCAATGTGTGTAAAAGTTTTGGGCGATGCATCTGTTCTAAACATAACAACTTGCCTAAACCTTAAAATTTTAATAATGCCAGGCTTTATGAATACTCAACCTTCTTCGTGGCTCCCCTTTAGGGGATGGGGGCACAACCTTCATCGCTCTTCTTCGCTCCCCATCAGGGGCAGGGGTCTATCCATCCACATCCCTACACCCTGCCACGAAAACTGGGATGCCATGACGCCTGTACAGCAAGGCCGCTTTTGCCAAAGCTGCGCAAAACAGGTGGTTGACTTTAGCCTGATGACCGACCAGGAAGTGCTTAATTATTTTAATAAAAATACCGGCAACACCTGCGGCCGGTTTAACAGCGAACAGCTACAAAGGCCGCTGCAACCCACAAAGCAGGAAAAGAAAAAAGCATGGTGGGTGGCGGCATTAATGCCGGTGCTTATGCTGTTTGAGAAAGGTAAGGCACAAACCAAAGACACCATTGCCGCCGGGGATACTGCTATTGTTGCGAAGCAGGTGTGTACATTAATTGGTGACACAGTTATTACTTCGCCCAACAATAATATTCATGGTAAGGTAATTGGCGAAAAAGGTAAGCCGATAGCCAATGTGCTCGTAAATATTGGTAAAGATGTTTTTACTAAAACTGATTCTGCCGGAGTATTTACGCTGCCTATGCCGTCAACAAACGATACTATTGTTGCGCACATATCCAAGCCGGGCTATAATACACAAAAGATAAATATTGCCGGCGATACAGCCGAACATATTATAACACTGCAGGGCATTGAATTTACCCTCACCAATGATTCTTTGGTTAAATATATCGCACCGGATTCCTCCATCGCCTGGCAATCAATTACTGCAGGCTTTGTAACCGCCGTTCCTGAATACCCATCTTCTCCATTTATAGATTTCTTTAAAAATATTTTCAGCCCTTCGCCGCTTACAATATTTCCGAACACGCTAAGATCTGGCGAAAGAATAAATGTTATAATAAAAAGCGAAGGCGAATTTTACTTGCAGCTTGTTGACGCATTTGGAAAAATATTATTTGTCGAGAAGCTTCATACAGCAAATGTTAAAACCAATATACCCGTTAATATTCCTTCGTCGCTGGCAATAGGTGCCTATTTTATATATGTGGTTGATGAAAGGAAAAAGAAGAAATACAGTAAGAAATTTTTAGTGATATGACACAACCCAAAGCTTCAAGGTTTACAAAATACAACGATTATGAATACTCAACGCTCTTCTTTGCTCCCCTTTAGGGTATGGGGGCGCAATTTGCAACGCTCTTCTTCGCTCCCCTTTAGGCGCAAGGGCCTCTCCATCCACATCCCCACCCCCTGCCACGAAAACTGGGATGCCATGACTCCTGTACAGCAGGGCCGCTTTTGCCAAAGCTGTGCAAAAAAGGTGATTGACTTTAGCCTGATGACCGACCAGGAAGTGCTGAATTATTTTACCAAAACTACCGGCAACACCTGCGGCCGTTTTAATGCAGACCAATTACAAAGGCCGCTGCAACCCACAAAGCAGGAAAAGAAAAAAGCATGGTGGGTGGCGATGCTAATGCCGGTGCTGATGCTGTTTAAGAAGGCAGAAGCACAAAAAAAAGATAGTACTGATAACGTGATAAAAATAAATGCATCGGTGCAGGGTTTGAGTGAGGTTGTAATTGTAGGTGAAATATCTTACCGGCATCCTACAGACTATTGGCCAGTACCAGACGAGGAATTGCCAACGCAGGAAACATCTACGCCCTCCAAACAAAATTATGTGGCAAAATTAACGGTGATGAGGAAGAAAGGAGAAGAAGGATTTGCTGTTGCAGGAAAAATAATAGATAGTAAAAATAATGAGCCAATAGCTTTTGCAACTGTTGCGATAAAAGGAAGTAACACGGCTACAGCAACGGATGCACAGGGAGGCTTTGCTTTAAAGGGCAAGGCGAAGGATGATCATACAATATTAACTATTAGTAGCGTTGGGTATGAAGAATCAGAGGTATTGGTAAAGATAAAAGATACAGAAGAGGTTGCAATAGCTATACCGTTTGTTATTAAAGGCAAAGTTGTAAGCAGTAGAGATGGCTCGTCCATAATGTCTGCGTCGGTAGTAGTAAATGGCTCAAAGTATATAACATCCACTGATAACGATGGCAGTTTTATACTCCGCGGAGTAAGCAAAAATGACCGCTTAACAATAACTGCCGGTTTTGTTGGATATAAAGAAAAGCAAAAGACCATCGCGGTTTCAAATTCTTCAGATGTATATTTTATTCTTGAAGAAACACCGGGTGCGTATGAAAATATTGTGGTAGGCGGTGCCTTTTCAGTTGCCTGTAAAAAGCCCAAAGCAATTGACACTATACCCACCATCATCCGCAAAATATTTAGGCAGGAAGTATTTAAAACATACCCCAACCCGGCGCTGCGGGGAGGCATCGTAAATGTTGATGTAAAAAAAGAAGGCAATTATTCCATTCAAATATTTAATAGCAGCGGAATGTTGCTTACCGCAAAACAGTTTGAGGCCAAAAGGGGTGCTATGCAAACAACTGTTCAACTCCCCTCAAGCCTCACCTCAGGCATGTATTATATAAAGCTGGTTGATGAGAAAAATAGAAAAGAATACAACGATAAAATTATTGTGATGTAAACCTTAACCCAAAGTTCAAAGGTCTATCAAAGAAACCTTGAGGCTTAGCAAAAACCCATAGCTTATGAATACGCATCGTTCTTCTTCAAACCCCTTTAGGGGCAGGGGTTTGTCCATCCACATCCCAACCCCTTGCCACGAAAACTGGGATGCCATGACGCCTGTACAGCAAGGCCGCTTTTGCCAAAGCTGCGCAAAACAGGTGGTTGATTTTAGCCTGATGACCGACCAGGAAGTGCTAAACTATTTTAATAAAAATACCGGCAACACCTGCGGCCGCTTTAATAACGACCAGCTACAAAGGCCGTTGCAACCCACAAAGCAAGAGAAGAAAAAAGCACGGTGGGTGGCGATGCTTTTGCCAGCGTTTATGCTGTTTCAAAAAGCAAAGGCGCAGGGTATGGTTACCGTAATGAATAAGCCCAAATCCGCAAATAATTATAAATTTTTATTACAGAATAAAAATCATGTGCCCGGGCAAAAAATTATTTACGGCAGAGTTATAAATGCAGAAGGACAGGCAATACCTTTTGCCAGCATTAGCCTGAACGGTAAATACGGCGGTGTGTATGCGGATTCAATAGGTGCGTTCAATATTTCAGTGCCCGCAAACAATTTTAGTACATTATTGGATGTTTCAGCAATTGGCTATAATAATGAAAAAGTGTTTTTAAATGGTGATACAGCTATTTACACCATAACACTTAAGCAGACCGAAAATGCATTAGCGCCTGTTGCGGTTGTAGGTTATGCACCACAAGTGCGGCGTAATGTTTGCGGAGGTGCAATATCAGTAATAGAAGTTACTAAAACTTCGATAGTAGATACGCTTCGAAATTTGGTAAGCCCCGCATTTAAAATATTCCCCAACCCGGTTCCCCGTGGCGGCATTGTAAATATTGATGTAAAAAACGAAGGCAATTACTCAATTCAATTATTCGATAACACCGGGAGGCTAATTTCAGCCAATACTTTTCAATCCATAAAAGGTGCAAAGCAAACACAAGTAACTATATCATCATCTGCAACCGCAGGCATGTATTATATAAGATTGGTTGATGAAAAAAAGAAGAAACAATACACGGATAAGTTAATAGTTATGTAAGCCCTAACCACAAACCATCAAGGATTACTATTAACAAGTAGTATAACAAATTAATGTCAAATCTTTTGTTGACTTGCGCTTTCAGCGGTAAGCATAAATAAAACAAACCAAGTACACCAGGTAAAAAGCCGCATCCTCAACGCCTATGCAATATCACGCTACAAAACAAAAGTAAAACATACGCTGCGAGATAACAGGCGCGTGGGCACGGCCATCCCAACGGGCGTCGGGATGGGTGACCTTGAATTTCCTTTTCTTCTTTTTTCAAGAAACGAAAAAGAAGAAGGTTTATGTATTAACGTAAGTAATACAAATAGACTTGTATAGGTAGAATCGACGAAAGTCTTTTGACGAAAATAATTTCAAAAAAACTCTCAATCATGTATGCAATAATTTCTCTTCCTGCATCCATATATAAACCACCCATTTTATAAAATTTAAAATATTGTTGTATGCGGTACATATTAATAGCAGTTGTGTTTATAGGGTTAATGTCCCTTGCATTTACAATAACTCCAAAAACAATAAGCGGTGTTGTAACAGACAATAGCGGTCAGCCAATACCAAATGTTACTATCATAATTAAGGGCACCAAAACCGGAACTACAACCGGCGCTGATGGTAAATATACCATTACAGTAAATGATGATAAAGCAGTATTAATATTTACCGCTATTGGCTTCGCTGCGTGGGAAGTAAAGGTGAAGGATAACAGCACATTAAATGTTACACTGCAGGCCACAACATCAAAACTTAGTGAAGTGGTGGTTACAGGCTATGGTACTGCTACGCAAGAGAAAGTAATGGATTATGACCGTGAGTTTGTTGCGCCCGCTGCCAGGAGCCGCGCCCTGCAGGGCAGGGTTGCAGGCATATCTGTTAATTCAACAACATCTGCACAATGGGGTAACTACAAAAGTAATAAAAACGCTTACGACAAATTTGACTCCACCCGCTTCAACCCAAATTTCAATACCGAAGGTTATGACCAAATAGTTGAGAACCCTTATTTAAAAGTAAGCGATAACCCTTTGTCAACATTTTCAATTGATGTAGATGCTGCATCATATAGCAATGTGCGGCGTTATTTAAACATAGGCCAGTTGCCACCTGCAGGTGCGGTGCGTATTGAGGAGATGATAAATTATTTCAGCTACCGATACCCGCAGCCACAGGGTAACGACCCATTTAGTGTTAATACAGAAATTGCGGCCTGTCCATGGAACACAAACCACAAGCTTGCCTTAATAGGCTTACAGGGCAAACAAATTGAATATAATAAACTGCCTGCCAGCAACCTTGTGTTTTTAATTGATGTTAGCGGCAGCATGGATGAGCCTGATAAATTACCGCTGGTTAAACAATCCCTAAACCTTTTGGTTGATCAGTTACGTGAGCAGGATAAAGTGGCGCTGGTAGCGTATGCGGGCAATGCCGGTTTGGTATTGCCCGCCACCAGCGGTGAAAGTAAAAGGAAAATTAAAGAGGCAATTGATAACCTTGATGCCGGCGGCAGCACAGCCGGCGGGGCAGGCATACAGCTGGCGTATAAAATTGCGCAGCAAAATTTTGTAAAGGGTGGCAACAACCGCGTAATACTTTGTACTGATGGTGATTTTAACGTAGGCGCCAGCAGCGATGATGCACTGGAAAATATGATTGAAAAGGAGCGTGAAAGCGGTGTATACTTAACTGTGTTAGGCTATGGTACCGGCAATTACCAGGATGCAAAAATGCAAAAGCTGGCAGATAAAGGCAATGGCAGCCATGCATACATTGATGGCATTGCTGAAGCAAAAAAAGTATTGATAAATGAATTTGGCGGCACGCTGTTTACTATTGCAAAAGATGTAAAGCTGCAAATTGAATTTAACCCGCAAAAAGTAAAGGGCTACCGTTTAATAGGTTATGAGAACCGGATGCTTGCCAAAGAGGATTTTAACAACGACAAAAAAGATGCGGGCGACCTTGGCAGCGGCCATACAGTAACCGCCTTATACGAAATAATACCTGCCGGTATTGATGATGCAGCCCTGTATAGCGTTGATGCTTTACGGTACCAAAAGAACACAACAAAAATTAAACTGAATAAAGATTTTAACGGTGAACTGATGAATATTAAGCTTAGGTATAAGCAGCCTGACGGCGATATAAGCAGCCTTATTCAACACCCGGTAACTGATGCGCAGGTTGACATTGCCAAAACATCAAACAACTTTAGGTTTGCCGCATCTGTAGCCGAATTTGGAATGCTGCTGCGCAACTCAAAATACAAAGGTGACGGCGACTTTGGTATGGTGCATCTACTTGCCGGCAATGCCTTGGGCAGCGATGTTGAAGGGTATCGTAAAGAGTTTCTACAGCTGGTAAACAGCGCATCTGCCATTGCCCGCCATGAAATAGTGAACGAAGTAAAAAAGATTCCGGTGGGATATTAGATAAGTTGACAGTTCACAGATGGCAGTTGACAGAAAGAAACGGAAGCTATAAGGTTTAAGTAAGAAAAGAGGATAGCGCAGTTTGCTCATTCTTCGATCACTATCAACCGTCATCTGCCAACCCTTGCTCCCTCCTCATGTGGCCGGGGTTATTTTTAGCCCTTAACCTCAACATAAATAGCCCTTGTATAATTTTGTAATGGCAGCATGTAGTATATACCGCAACGGCTATTGTTTTATTTTGAAGTCCTTATAAATGCCTTCGGCCACAAGAGTAGGGCAACAGTTTGTATTTTATAGTTTGTGCCAAAGGCATTCCGTTGGAATAGTTTGTAGTTGCCCGAAGCGGGTGTATAAAAGTGTGTAGGTTGTAATTGCTTTTGTACCTGCTGATGTATTTATATAAAGCAACCGCGGTAATCACCGGCTTCAATCAACTACAAACTACCAACTACAAACTCTTAAATAGCTCCGCAGCTATCACCGCCCCAATAATAGGTGCAATAACCGGTATCCAGCTATAGGTCCAGTCGCTGTCGCGCTTATTTTTTATGGGTAAAATAAAATGCATAATACGTGGGCCAAGGTCGCGGGCAGGGTTTATGCAATAGCCTGTAGGGCCGCCAAGGCTAAGGCCAATGCCAAGCACCAGTAATGCAATAGGCAGGCCATCAACGCTGCCTAAACCGGCACCCTGTTTTTTTATATAAAATGCACCCAGCAGTAAAACAAATGTGCCTATCACCTCGGTAGTAAAGTTATAACCTGCGCTGCGTATAGATGGTGCAGTACAAAACGTGCCCAGCTTTGCATCGGGGTCTGCCGTTTCGTCAAAATGTTGTTTGTAGGTTATCCATACCAGCAATGCACCAAACATAGCGCCCAGCATTTGCGCGCCCAGGTAGGTGCCGATCAGTGCCATGTCGTTAAACTTGCCCGCAGCCCACAGACCAATTGTTACGGCTGGGTTAAGGTGTGCGTCACTGCCAAGTGCGGTGGCTACAAATACGCCTGCAAAAACAGCAATAGCCCAACCCATGGTTATAGCAATAAGGCCTCCGCCATTGCCTTTTGTTTTGGCAAGAATTACGTTGGCAACCACGCCATCGCCCAACAGAACAAGAACAGTTGTACCTAAAAATTCACCGGAAAAAGCGCTCATACAGCAAGTTGTTTTTTATGGTTAGTAAAAGTTGAAAAAATGCAATCGATATTATGGCCCTAAATTAGGGTTTGTATTTTATATAATTTACAAACCCGCATATTGTTTTGCCAGTTGGGTAAAACTTTCAACCTGCTGCGCAGCCCAGGCTTCGTCTTTATGCATGCAAGTTGCCATTGCAGCGGCAACATCATTGGCCCTGCTAAAAGCATCTTGGGCATCAAGCAATAAAAACCTTGTTCTGCGTGCAAGTATATCTTCCACAGTAACGGCCATTTCTTCTTTTATAAAATATTCAATACGCTCTTTGTCAAGCTTAAATGCGCTATGTAAAACACTTATGCCATCTGCGTTAGCGCTGCCGATAGCAAGTGTTTTGGTAATGCATTCTTTTGGGGTAAGCCCGCCAATAGTTGCTGCATTGTTCACCACATCTTCTGCCATTTTTCGGTAAGTGGTCCACTTGCCGCCGGTAACGGTTATTAGGTTTGATGCTGAGATGAGAATAACATGGTCCCTGCTTAATACAGATGTTTTTTTTGCATTCTTTTGCTTTACCAGGGGCCTTAAGCCGGCAAACATGCTGCGTACATCTGCGCGGGTAATATTTGTTGCAAGATACCTGTTGGCATGGTGCAGAATAAATTCAATTTCTTCTTCCAAAGGCCTCGGTTCAATGCTCGCTTCAGCAACAGGGGTATCGGTTGTGCCAAGAACAACTTTGTCATGCCAGGGCACAGCAAACAATACGCGCCCATCGTCTGTTTTTGGTATCATCAAAGCATTCTCACCCGGAAAAAATTTCTTGTCAACCACCAAATGTATACCCTGCGATGGTGCAACCAGCGCATCGTCTTCAGGTGCATCCATCTTCATAACGGCATCAGTAAATACGCCCGTAGCGTTTATAATTGTTTTGCCCTTAATGGTAAATGTTTGCTGTGTTGTAGTGTCTTGCGCGGTAACGCCGCATACTTTGCCATCCTGTTTTATAAGCCCGGTTACTTTGCAATAATTTAGCAATACGGCGTTGTGTTTTGCAGCAGTTGCAGCAAGTTCAATGGCAAGGCGTGCATCATCAAACTGGCCATCGTAGTATAGCACGCCACCTTTTAAATTGCTGCCGTTAATACCAGGCAGCATTTGTTCAGCACCTTTTTTATTTAACAGCTTTGTTTTACCAATGCTTAGCCTGCCGCTCAGCACATCGTACAGCGTTAGGCCAATGCCATAAAAAAATTTATCCCACCAGGTGTAAGCAGGTATTACAAATGCAAGTTTTGCGGTTAGGTGTGGCGCATTTTTAAGCAGGTACCCGCGTTCGCGCAATGCTTCCATCACCAGCTTTATGTTACCCTGGGCAAGATACCGCACACCGCCATGCACCAGTTTGGTTGATTTACTGCTGGTGCCTTTACCAAAATCGTATTGTTCAAGCAGCAGCGTTTTATACCCTCTTGATGCTGCGTCAACGGCAATGCCAAGGCCTGTAGCGCCGCCACCGGTTATAATAATGTCCCATTCTTTTTCATCCTGCAGCCTTTGCAGCATGGCAGTCCTGTTCATGCGGTTGTTTTTCAGTGGCAATATTAACACTAATAGTTTTCATCTGCCACACATGCTTTTCTCTACCATCCCGCCTGGTTCTTTCTCTATGGCTGGAAGACCAGCCGCAATAAGGCGCATAATCATTTATAATTTTTTACCGCTACATAATTGCGTGGTGTTGTATCTTTCAGCAAACATTACTGCATGAAGAAATACAATATTGTTTTATATATACTGGCCTTTATAAAACTTGTGCTGCCGTTTTTTTTACAAAGCAGCTATTACCAGCCCCACAGAGATGAGTTTTTATACCTTGCCGAAGGCAACCACATGGCCTGGGGGTTTATGGAAGTGCCGCCATTGCTAAGCGTTTTTGCCTGGCTTACCCATTTGTTTGGCGATGGCATATTTTGGATAAAATTTTGGCCCTCTCTTGGTGGCGCCTTAACGTTTGTTGTTGCAGGGCGCCTTGTTATATTGCTGGGCGGTAAAATAGTTGCTTTGGTTATGTGCTTCCTCTCATTTACCATGACGGGTTACCTGCGCGTGCATTTTCTTTTTCAGCCCAATTTTATAGAGGTGTTTTTTTGGACGATGATTGCCTACAGCATTATACGGTATATTCAAACCCAAAAAAATAGCTGGCTGTATATTACAGGCATTAGCGCAGGGCTGGGTATGATGAGCAAATACTCCGTTTTGTTTTTTATTGTTGCAGTTCTTGGCGGCCTGTTGCTTACAAAGCAAAGGAAAATATTTGCCAACAAACACCTGTACATCGCTGCAGTTATAGGGTTCATCATTTTTTTGCCAAATGTTATTTGGCAATATACAAGGCACTTCCCGGTACTGCATCACATGCAGGAGTTGCAGGAAACACAGTTACAGTATGTAAGCCCTGTAGCTTTTATAGCAGGTCAGTTTGTAAATTTTTTGCCCTGCTTTTTTATATGGATAGCCGGGCTTTTGTACCTTGCTTTTTCGCCTTCGGCAAAAAATTATCGCTTTATGGCCTGGGCTTATGTATTTGTAATTGGCATGTTGCTATACTTGCATGGTAAAGATTATTATTCGTTGGGCGCATATCCCTTATTATTTGCTTTTGGTGCCTATCGGCTAGAGCAATTAACAACAGTGCGTGCAAAATGGCTTCGTTACGTGTTTATAATATTGCCCCTTGTACCAATAAGGCTGTTTTTGCCTATTGGGCTGCCCATTTTTGAACCTGAGCATCTCGCCGCATTTTACCCTAAAACGTATGCAAAAAAATTAGGCGTATTAAGGTGGGAGGACCTTAAAGACCACCCCCTTCCGCAGGATTTTGCAGACATGCTTGGCTGGGAGGAAATGGCACAAAAAGCAGCTGCTGCATGGCATGCGCTTGACACTAATGAACAGAAACACACCACCGTTTTTTGCGATAACTACGGGCAGGCTGGTGCGGTAACTTTTTATGCAAAAAAATACCACATGCCCGCAGCGTATAGTGCCAACGCCAGTTTTTTATATTGGATGCCCGACACCATGCGTGTTGAAAACCTGTTACTGGTAACAGATGATACAGCCGAAATGCAACACCCGTGGATAAAAGACTTTACATCTGCCATGGTAACAGATAGCGTTACCAGTAAGTATGCCCGCGAGCGTGGCGACCTTATTATTATTTTTAAAGGCGCTAACGATGCATTCAACCAAATGTTTAAAGAAAAGCTGGCAAAAGCAAGGGCTGTATTTACTAAGGAAAAGTAGGGTTGAAAGTATGAACGATATATCGGCGCAGCCGCTCAACCACCATTTATTTTACATTGCCTACTTTTACAGCCAACAATTGTTTGCTCCATAAACCAACAACATGAGCGGGGATATACACATTAACAGGCCGGTAAGGGTATTGGTTGCAAAAGTTGGCCTTGACGGCCATGACCGTGGCGCTAAAGTAATTGCCGCTGCCTTGCGCGATGCCGGGATGGAGGTGATTTATACGGGCCTGCGCCAAACCCCCGAAATGGTTGTTAATGCTGCCCTGCAGGAAGATGTAGATGCCATAGGCATAAGCATTTTAAGCGGCGCCCACATGACAGTGTTCCCGAAAATTTTGCAGTTGATGAAGGATAGGGAGATGGATGATGTACTGCTAACCGGTGGCGGTATTATACCCGAAGATGACATGCTTACATTAAACAACATGGGTGTTGGTAAACTGTTTGCACCCGGTACCAGCACCGGCAATATTGCAGACTACATTAGAGAATGGGTGAAGAAGCACAGAAGCTTTTAGGCAGTTCATAGGTGTATGGTTCAATGCAGAAAGGGATGTCCTTTAGTCTACGGTCAATGATTTCCATACTCGTTCTTCAGCAATTACTTTGAAAAAGTAAGCAAATCAATATTCAATGCACAATACTTAACACTCAACTTCCAAAGGGATAAAAAATACAAAATATTAGAGTAGAAATGCTAAGCTGAATTATTGAGACTACAGCCACTCTTTTTACCACGAATTACGACATGGTCTGTTGAGGGATTTTTAATTAGATTTTAAATAAAGATTTTATAAAAAATTTGTGATCCTCTTATATTTGTGCCCTTAAAACAATCTTAAACCTTATGAGGAAAAAACTATTTTTATCCGCATCGTTGTTATTGGCACTTATTTCATCGCAAGCCCAGGAAGTTTCTTACACACATATAACTTTTCAGGCCCAGCACCCGGCTATAATACCGCAATATGCCGGCTACAAAAGCTTCGATATAACAGTACTTAGCCCAATTGATAATACAGGTAAGGCCGTTGCGAATTACGATCTGCCATACCAGGTTAAGCTTGGCAATCTTACACAGGTTGACGGCGTCGGCGATTTTCATGTTGTTGCACTTGCAAGCCGTTATAATGGTAAACTTGCCAGTGCCAGCAATGCTGTTGTGGCCATAACGCTTGGCATAAGTGTTTATGATAAATTCGGCACCAATATAAAAAACCTGGATTTAAATACTGATCAATACCCTGTTGACTTCGGCCGTGAGCTAAGCAAAGATGAAAGGCAAAACCAGGATGTGCTGCGCCGGCTTATACTTGAGAAGATATTACAGGAGAGCCTTAAGCCATTACTTGATGATGTAAACGGTGGCCTGAAAAAAGAGACTACTACAATTGCTTATCTTGATAAGGTGAAGAAAAAACCGGAATTGCAGGATTTTGAAAAGCAATTTGATGTATTGCGCCCCGCGCTTGAAAAGGAAGGCCTTGCCGGCTTTAAAAACACAGCAACCCCTTATACTGATTATTGGTCGAAAATGACTGAATATACAGGCGAAAACGCCGATGAAGTTAAAAGGGCTGCGTTTCAAAACCTTGCTTTATATAACATTGCAGCAGGCGACTACGATAAAGCTGCAGCGCTTATTACACAATATAAGGCGATTGATAAACAGATAAAGGAATCGTTTGGGTTAATAAAATATTACAATAGCCAGGACCTGGAAACACTGATGAGCGCCCTGAAGCCAGGCGCGGGCCAAACCTTTGAGCAGGAAAATAAAACAGAACAAACAAAAGCGCAGATAGTTGATAATTACCGGTATGCTGTTGTTAACGGTACAGCTACCATAAGCGATAAGAGGAACGCCGGCACCTATAACGGTATTATAAAAATAAACAAACTGCCAACCGCATCAAACGGTAACATTGCCAGCCTTGACCCGGCCACCATATTGGTTGAGGTAAATGCAACAGATGATAAGGGCCAGGCCAAAACCTTTACCACAACCATTGACAAGGTTGACGCACTTAAAGACAACAGCGGCGCAACATATATTGGCCAAAAATTTGGATCTGCAATACTTGGCGGCTCTTCTTACGTGTTTATGAAGAGCACTTACACGTCGGCTAAAATAACTGTTTACCGCACGTTGTTGCCTGCGGGCGGCAAAGACTATGTTGTAAAAAAAGCAGGTGACGACAAAGGTATTAAAAGCAGTATGTTTAATGCCAAAAAAACGCTGATTGACTACCTGGCAGATTGTCCGTCATTAACCGACAAACTTAAAAATAATACATTAACAAAAGAGGAAGGTACGATAGAGAAAGTTGCCGAAGCATATAGTGCCTGCCAGTAGTAAACGTTTAATAAAGCCCTGTTTGGGTTATTATAAGCTAATTTTCGCCCCGGTTTTTACCGGGGCTTTTGTTTTCCTGCAAAAAGGCCTCCTGGGCGTATCGTGGGTGCGTGGTAGTATGAGCAATAAGGCGAAAATACTTATGTAATATTTCCCTCTTCAACAGTAAAAATCAACATTTTCTTCTCACGCAAATTTGGCGTTTATCAAAACATAATGCCCCGCTAAAAAACGGGGCATCTAATCCAAACCTCACATAACAAACCTAAAATCGTTATCAGCCTAAAACTTTTTGCTTGCGCATGTCCTTTAATGATACCCTTGAATAGTCTATTGCAAGTGTGTTAGGGCTTGATGGGTTTACCACATCGCTTTGCCCGCTGTATAATATTTTTTTATTGTTGGTGTCGTAAAAATTAGTTTCGAAAGAATAATGGTTGTTGGTTTTATAGTAACCCGGCTGGTATGCCATCGGGCTATAAAACGGTGAGTACCCCCAGCCATAACCATAATAAGGGTAAGGGCTGTAATAACCCGGCACATAGCTTTTAGTACTGTTTTTATCAACAATGCTCACCACTATCACACCATCGTATGTGCCTGAATAGCTGCTGTCAACTATGCGCATGGCATGGTCTTCACTAATATTAACAAAAGTCTTCGGTCCGTACTCCTGGTAACTTGTTACCGCATCGTAACCCAGTTTTTTAAGGTTATCTGCCATTTGGTTTTCAATCCCCTCGCGTAACGATCGGCTTTTCTCGCCAAAAAGGCCAATTACCAATACTTTTTTAATGTGCGCCGTGCCGGTATTGCTGTTTTTGTCTTTCCAGCTGCTGGTCATTTTAATACCACTGCTGCAGCCCGCAAATACAAGCGCTAATAATGCTAAACTTACAAAATACGTTCTCATGGTCTGCTCCTCTTTAGTTATATAACGAATATTAGACGGCAACAGATGTCCCTGGCTTAATTCTGGTGAAAGAGTTAACAATACTTTTAAATAATCGCAGGTTTAAGTTGGATTTTAGGTGAATGTAGCCAGGCGGTTATATGTCAAATCTTATTATGGTTTCAGGTGGCTACCGGGTTAAAAGCGTCGCACAAAATTTACTCGCTTCAACGCTTACCTGCGATGTCAAATCACCGATCCCAAATCAAATCCCCTTATTTCGGTATGGCCTGCAATTTTTTTTATTAATTTCTTTGCACCTTAAAAATTAATAAAAACTTCATGTACAGCACGTCAAAAATAGTTGAACGGCTGTTTTTTGTTTAAGTTTGAACATTATCAAAACTAACAAGTATGAATCGATTAAGACCCTTTATTGCAACATTCTCCTTATTACTACTGTGTATCATTACGTTACCTGTGTTGGCGCAAAAAAGAACGCTTACCGGTAAGGTTACCGATGCTACAAGTGGCACACCGTTGCCGGGTATTAGCGTTAAAATAAAAACCGGCGGTGGTACCGAAACTGGTAACGATGGCACCTTTACTATACATGTAATTACGGGCGATGTAATTACTTTTAGCAGCATAGGCTATACTGATCAAACCGTAACTATAGGCAGCGAAACAACACTAACTATAAAGCTGCAGGCCAGCGTTGTTGACCTTGGGCCTGTTGTAACAGTGGGCAGCCGTGCAGGTGGAAGAACAAAAACCGAATCGCCTGTGCCGGTAGACGTTATTAATATTAACCAGGCAGGGCAGGTAACGGCAAGAATGGACCTTACTTCGCAGCTTAACTATGCAGCGCCATCATTTAACTATAACAAGCAGAGCGGCGCCGACGGAGCAGACCATATTGACCTTGGCACTTTAAGGGGCCTTGGGCCAGACCAAACGCTGGTACTAATTAATGGCAAGCGAAGGCATCAAACAGCTTTTGTTGCTTTGTTCGGCACACGCGGCAGGGGTAATTCTGGTGCAGACCTTAATTCCTTTCCTGAATCTGCTGTTGACCATATTGAAATACTGCGCGATGGAGCTTCTGCCCAGTACGGTTCGGATGCCATTGCAGGCGTAATAAATATCATTTTAAAAAAAGATGTGAATCAGTGGAGCATTAACACAGGATGGAGCGGTTATGCTGACCATAAATATAACGCGCTTAACAGTGTTGACCCTACCCAGTATTACACCGGCCACCAAATTGATGGCGGTACGTTTACCGCATCAGTAAATAACGGCTTTAAAATTGGTAAGAACGGAGGCTTTATCAACATATCGCTTGACTACCTTACACAGGGCAAAACTTTCAGGCAGGAACCGCAGACTGACCTTGATAAGTATGCTGATGCCTTACCAACCAATTCGTTACGCAGGGCATTTGGCGATGGTTCGCTTAAAAGCGGCGGAGCTATGTACAACATGGAAATACCGCTTAGCGCAAGCGGCAAAACCACCTTCTATTCGTTTGGCGGTTATAACTACAAAGCATCTGACGCCTATGCTTATACAAGGAACAACGATAACCCGTCAAGGTTTCCTGTTGATGGCAATGGTGATATTATTATGGACCCAACTATTATGCACACGGCAAGCGATGGCACAGTATTTTATAACCCACATATACAAACCCACATTACTGACTTTTCTGCGGCGGCCGGCATAAGGGGCACTACCAACAATGGCTTGACCTGGGACTTGAGCAATAACATTGGTAAAAACAACTTTCATTTTTATGGAGATAAAACCTATAATGCCTCAATGGGCTCTATTTCACAAACCCATTTTGACGATGGCGGGTTTAACTTTTTACAAAACACCCTTAACTTAGATTTTAGCAAGGCATACAAAAGTGTAGCACAGGGTGCTAACCTTGGTTTTGGTGCTGAATATAGGTTTGAGCGATATTCAATTTATTCTGGCGAGGACAAATCATGGGTGCAATATCCCAACACTACAGGCCAGGCAGCAGGCTCGCAGGGCTTTCCTGGGTTCCGCCCTTCTGACGAGGTTAAAGCAACCCGTAATGTAGGAGCTGTGTATGGCGATTTTGAAGTTAACTTAACCAAAGCATGGATGGCCGATGTTGCCGTAAGGTTTGAAGACTATTCCGACTTTGGCTTTGTAAGCACAGAGAAATTTGCAACGCGTTATAAGGTTACACATAATTTTAATTTGCGCGGTTCAATAAGCACCGGCTTCCGTGCACCATCATTACAGCAAATAAATTTCAGCAATACGTTAACCACGTTTGTAGGCGATGTGCTGGAAGAAGAAAAAGTAGCGCGCAACAGCGATCCTATTACCAAAGCAGCGGGCATACCTAAGCTTAAACAGGAAAGGTCAGTGAACGGAAGCCTTGGCTTTGCATGGAAAATGGCGCCGGGTTTAACCCTTACTGTTGATGGTTACCTGGTAAAGGTTAAAGACAGGATAGTATTATCCGGCCTGTTTAGCGCAGATGATGACGGCTTACCAACGGCCTTAACCAGCCAACTGAAAAATCTTAACGTGGCCTACGCACAATTTTTTGATAATGCGGTTAACACTACTAACACCGGCGTTGACTTTGTATTGGAATACAATAAAAAATGGGGAAAGAACGGATTTAAGGCATTGTTTGCAGGCAACGTACAAAAAATGAACATTGATGCAGTTAATGTACCCGAAGCATTAAATGACAGCTATGTGCACCGCAAAACATTCTTTAGCGACAGGGAAGAGGCTTTTCTGAAGGCATCTGCACCGAAATCTAAATTCTCACTTAACCTTGAGTATAACCTTGACAAGTTTGCCGTAGGCACACACCTTACTTATTTTGGTGAAGTTAAACTGTTAGGTTTCGGCTGGACGGGCCTTGCAAGCCAGGCAGGTACAGGTGGCCCCGGCGACCCTGCTATTTCAGGCAGCTTTACCGGCATTGACCCTTATGTTGATATTGATGGTTACTCTGACGGCGTGCACGTTGTACCGGAAGTGTTTGACTACAAAGCAAAAATTACTACAGACCTTTACGCATCGTATAAGTTATGCAAAAGCGCAACAATATTTATAGGTGCAGATAACCTGTTTAATGTGCACCCAAGCCTTGGCGCAGTACCAAATGCAAGGCTTGAATCGTTTGATAACGAATCTGGCGGCGCATGGGATTCTGTGCAAATGGGCTTTAATGGCTTAAGGGTATTTACCAAACTGGCCTTTAGGTTTTAAAAAACGCAGCGATCATTTATAGCATCACCGTTTAAATATTTCCCGCAGGTAGAAATATTTAAACGGTGATCTTTTTTGTAAGATGAAGGTGCATGCTGCTATTGCGCGCTGCTGTTGGTGTTTTCGCCAACAGTGTACAATGTCGATTAATTATTCCTTGTTGGTAAAAGCATAAACAGAAGTGAAAACACGATGCTTAAGCTGGTTACTATACTAAACCCTGCCGCCCTGCTACCCTTAACTGATTTCAGGGTATTTCAGCAACTTTATCCGCATAGATTGTGTTTTACAGGAATGCTTAGATAAACTCAGCAGCACGGGCCTGTTACTGTAATGTTTGCTACTGCATACCTTGACGAACGCAGCTGTCAATTTTATTCGTTTTCTCACCACACATAATTCTCTTCCTGTAGCTGTTTTGCTATTTTAGTTTTCCATACACCAATATTTCTTTTGCTAACAACGCCCGATGCGGCATATTTACAATCCTGCACCATATTGGTTAGTTCATCCTTTAGCTTATTATGAAAATCGTTGTAAATGCTGTTAAACTGGTCGTTAAAATGGCTAAAGGTAAACGTATAGCTGTGCAAATATTTTACAAGCCTTATTTCATACAGCCTTGCCAGGTCAAACCTCATTTGCTCAAATGGCAGTATAAATTCATCTTTTATATTTGGCTTTATCCATGAAAGATGCTTAATAAACAATGTTGCTGCATTTATAACAATTATTCGCCCGGCTGTATCTGTAAAAGAATTTATAGACACTGCAAAATCTGAGGCGGAGGCAGACAGTACATCGCCTTTTTTTGCACTGCGTGGCATTACCGCCATAAAATCGTCAGCCTGCAGGGGCCTATCAGCAACCCATGTTATCGTATCAGTACCGGATGGTTTAATATGGCCAAACCTAATGCCCGCAATAACAGTTACGGTTTGTTTACTAATAGCCTTGCTTAATACTTGTGTATTAAATACCTGCAAAAAATCATGCAGTACCAATGCAATAGGTTGAGCGTACGCCAGGTCTGTATTTTTTTCCAAATATGCTGTAACATCTGTTGATGCTGAACCGCTATAACACTCCTGCCATTGGCCATCAAGCATCTTTTCAACACCAATGGTAATTGTAATAATTCCTTTTCTGCGGTTGTTTGCAGTATCTTCTTTAATAGCAAAAGCTTTAATAATAATGTTCACAGCAAGTTGGTTGCTGTCGGCAAGCACCAGGTTTTCAGCAAGTATATTTTTTATATATGTTCCTGGACCACCAGCTAATTGTATGGGTACAAACCTGCCTGTGCTAACAGAGTAGGTGTTGCCAATACTGCCTGTATCCGCCCTTGTATCCTTTACCTGTACAACATAAAAAGTGGCGGCATCAATATTTACACTGCGGGCCTTGCCGGTTATATATTCTACCTGTGCTTGCGCAGCAAAGCCGCTGACAGCAAAAGAAAATAAAAGGAGTAAAAGTTTGGCGTTCTTCATAGCGTCTGTGAGAAAAGATAGATTCGAAAATAAATGTATTACTTTCCTGTAAATACGGCTTTGCGCTTTTCCAGGAAGGCTGCAGCGCCTTCCTGCATATCGGCCGTGCCAAAGCATTTGCCAAACTCGTTCACCTCAGTGTCAAAGCCGTTCTGCGTTTCATCAAAAACAGCATTGGCTGCAGTTATGCAGGCGGCAACCGCTAAAGGCGCTTTACTGTTTATAACACTAAGTATTGTTTTTGCTTTGGCAAGCAATTCATCCTGCGGCACAACATGGTTAACAAGCCCATATTGCAATGCGGTTTGTGCATCTATCATAGCAGCGCTCATTAAAAACTCCATTGCCCTGCCTTTGCCTATAAGTTGTGTTAAGCGCTGTGTACCGCCATAGCCTGGTATTAAGCCAAGGTTTACCTCAGGCTGCCCGAATTTTGCATTATCGCTTGCTATTCTAAAATGGCAGCTCATGGCAAGTTCGCAACCGCCGCCCAATGCAAAACCGTTAACGCAGGCTACAACAGGCTTGGGGCTTCGTTCAATTTTAAAAAATATATCGTGGCCTTTTTTTGCCATGGCCTTGCCTTCTTCAACGGTAGCGCCTAAAAATTCGCTTATGTCTGCGCCGGCCACAAAGCTTTTAGGCCCTGCACCTGTAATAATAACACTCCGTATTTCGGCATTGGCATACACTTCGTCCATTACATCATTTAAGTCCTGCATTACCTGTGCGTTTATGGCATTAAGTTTATCAGGCCGGTTAATGGTAATGGTAAGTATATTGTTTTCAACTAAGGTTAATAAAGTATTGTACATAGGCGTTTATTATGCAAGCTTGTAAAAATTACAGCACTAAGGTATGCAGTAAAAATTAATAAAAGCCGGTGCGTGTAATGTTACTGTTAACGTGCAACCGGTGTATGTGTATGCCGCGCAATACAACTTGTTTTTGTTTTACCTTCAACCTATGAACCTGCTTGACATAGCTGCTTATACAGGCATTTTTGTATTTGCCATAACCGGCGCTTTAAAAGCACGAAGTTATAAGCTGGATATTTTTGGCGCGGCTGTTTTGGCTTTTGTAACAGCTTATGGTGGTGGTACGCTGCGCGACCTGTTAATTGGTATTCGCCCGGTTAGCTGGGTGAATACCAATATAGCATTGGTGCTTTTACTGGCTGCTACCGGGCTTACTTTCTTCTTCAAGTCAGGCTCTTTACATCTTAAAAGGCTTATATTTTATACAGATGCAGCAGGGCTTGGCTTATTTACAATAACGGGTATTGAAAAAAGCCTGCGCTTTGGTATTAATGAAGAATATGCTGTGATGATGGGCGTTATAACCGCCACGTTTGGCGGCCTTATTGCTGATATACTATGCAACGCTGTACCCAACCTGTTAAAGCGTGGTGAGCTTTACGCTACAGTTAGCCTTATTGGCGGTATTATTTATGTACTGATGAAGAATGTTGCTGTTGAAGATAATACCAGCCTTATTATTTGTGTGGTACTAACTGTTGCCATAAGAATTTACAGCAAACGGAAACGATTGAGGTTACCGGAGATATAAAAGGTAGCAGGTGGCAGTATCGCATTTAGTTCATGGCCTATAGCTCATGGTTCATAGGAGAGTGCGTAGCGTTTGGCTATGAATGCAGGATTATCAACACTTAAAGACGAGTGAAGTGAAGCAAATTTCCTGCTATGGACTATAATCCTGTGGGCTTTTATTTCTATGAACCATGAGCTATGAGCCATGAACTACCAACCCACTACAGCTTCAACTTCTCAATCGCAAGCTGCGCAGCCACCTGGCTGGCATCTTTTTTATTAAAGCCTGTGCCTTTGGCAAGTACTTCGCCGTTAAGCACAGCGGCTATTGTAAAAATGCGCCGGCCGTTTTCAAGGCGCTCGTCGGTAGTTTCAAATTCAAGCTGTTTGCCGTTTTTGCTGGCCCAGCCGATAAGCTTGTTTTTCAGGTTTATGTCAATATTCTCAAGGTCTTCAACGTACAGGTGGGGAATAACAATTTTTTGCAGTACCCATTTGTGGGTTACGCGGTAGCCTTTGTCAAGATAAATAGCACCAACCACAGCCTCAAGCGTATTGCCAAAAATTTGACTGCTTTTTAAAGCGTTGTCAAACTTGTTATACATGGTAAGCTTTTTAAGCCCCATTTTCAAGGCTACTTCGTTCAATTGCTGGCGGTTAACCATTTTGCTGCGCATTTCGGTAAGAAACCCTTCTTCCTTATACGGGTAGCGTTTAAACAGGTAATCAGCAATAATGGCGCTCAATATAGCATCGCCAAGGTATTCAAGCCTTTCGTTGTTTTCGTCTGCACCCTCTTTAACCGAGCGGTGGCTTAGCGCTGTTTTGTAAATAGTTGCTTTACCCGGCTTAACGCCAAGTACGGTTTGCAGTTGCTTTTCAAAACTCTGCTTACCAGGCTGGCGTTTTAAAATTTTGTTGAGGAAATTCACAAAATCAAGCTACGAATTTTTTTACAATTACACAGGCATTATGTCCGCCAAAACCAAAAGTATTACTTAAGGCCGCCCTTACAGGGCGTTGCTGAGCCTTGTTAAAGGTAAAATTAAGCCTGGGGTCAAGTTCGGGGTCGTCTGTAAAGTGGTTGATAGTAGGTGGTATAACATCGTGCACAACAGCCTGTATACATGCAATAGCCTCAATAACGCCTGCGGCGCCAAGGCAATGGCCTGTCATGCTTTTTGTTGAGCTGATGTTTATGTTATAAGCATGTTCGCCAAAAACATTTGTTATGGCTTTAACTTCTGCGCCGTCACCCAATGGGGTTGACGTGCCATGCGTATTAATGTAGTCAATATCTTCCGGCTTCATGCCCGCGTCTTCAAGTGACGCAAGCATTACGTTACGCGCACCCAGCCCGTCAGGGTGCGGGGCTGTAACATGGTATGCGTCGGCAGTAGCGCCGCCGCCGGCAATTTCGCAGTATATTTTTGCACCCCTTGCCTGGGCATGCTGTAGTGTTTCCAATACTAAAATGCCTGCTGCTTCGCCCATAACAAAGCCATCACGGTCTTTGTCGTAAGGGCGGCTGGCTGTTTGCGGGTCGTCGTTGCGCTCGCTCATCGCTTTCATGGCATTAAAGCCGCCAACACCAGCCTCGCTTATCACCGCCTCGCTGCCACCTGTAAGAATGATGTCAGATTTGCCAAGACGCAACAGGTTAAATGCCTCAATAATGGCATTGGTGCTGGTAGCGCAGGCGCTAACCACTGCAAAGTTTGGCCCGCGCAGGTTATGGCGCATGCTTATTTGCCCGGCAGCAATATCCAGTATCATTTTAGGAATAAAGAAAGGGTTGTAACGTGGGGTACCATCGCCTTTGGCAAATTCCATCACTTCCTGCTGAAAAGTAATAAGCCCGCCAATGCCGCTGCCAAAAACTACCCCAATACGGTCAGGGTTAATATTGTCTTTGTTAAGGCCGGCATCAGTCATGGCCTGGTCGCTTACATATAGTGCAAACTGTGTAAAGCGGTCAATTTTACGTGCTTCTTTTCTACCCAAAAATTCAACAGGGTCAAAACCTTTTACCTCGCAGGCAAAACGTGTTTTAAACTTTTCTGCATTAAAATTGGTAATAGTAGCAGCACCTGAAACGCCGTTAACCAGTCCATCCCAATACTGTTGCAAATTATTACCCAGCGGTGTAATGGCGCCAATACCCGTAACAACAACTCTGTTTAACTCCATATATGGTAAGCCTGTGGTTAAAGTGATAAAATCCGTCCCAACGGGCGTCGGGACGGATCAGGTAAGTATCTTAAAAACGGGCTTCTTTACTTAGCGTGCTCTTCCAGGTAAGTAATGGCCTGGCCTACAGTAGTGATAGTTTCAGCCTGTTCATCAGGGATGGAAATGTTGAATTCTTTTTCAAATTCCATAATTAGCTCAACTGTATCTAGTGAATCCGCGCCCAGGTCGTTGGTAAAAGAAGCCTCATTGGTAACTTCTGCTTCGTCTACGCCTAATTTGTCAACAATGATCTTTTTAACTCTTGTTGCGATGTCTGACATTGTTTTAAGTTTTTGTTCAGGCGCAAAAATATATATTTTGAGCTAAACACAATATTTTATTGATTTTTTGTTGATAATAAACATGGCGGTCGCTGCCAAAACACCGATATTTTGTGGCTTATATGCCATTTTTTGGAAAATGATTGCTAAATTGAGCCTCCCAATTTACACCATGGCATTACAAATTATAGACCACGGCAGCAAGGAGTATAAACAGATGGTTGATCTGAGGTTTAATATTTTACGTAAACCGCTCGGCCTTATTTTTACCGATGAAGAACTGGAGAACGAAAAAAAAGATATTTTAATTGGCTGTTTTGATGATGATAAGCTTGAGGCCTGCTGTATGCTTACGCCCACGGCGCCGAAAACGCTGCGTTTAAGGCAAATGGCCGTAATATCGGGCCTGCAGGGTAAGGGCATGGGCAGGGCGTTGCTGCAGTTTGCCGAAAACATAGCTTACGACCGTGGTTTTCGTAAAATTACCATGCACGCGCGTAAAACCGCCATCGGCTTTTACGAAAAACTGGGCTACAATGTTACCGGCGAGGAATTTGAAGAGGTAACCATACCGCATTTTGAAATGGCGAAGGAGTTATAGCCTTAACCGCCTATTTTCCAAACTTTTGCAGCCTTAAAGTAAAGCTTAGCAGGTAATACCGGCCGAGCCTGTTAATAGCCGTTTGGGTTATTGCACTGGCAGTGGTGGTAGTAGAATAGCCTGTGTTTTGATTAAATATGTCGTAAGCCGCAAAACGCACTGTTGCTTTGTTACCTTTTAAAAACCGCCTTTCAGCATAGGCATTTAAAATGGCGGGGTTAGTTATGGGGATGGTGTACCCATAATTTAATGCCTTTGTAAATTCATAACTTAATGTCCAGTCTTTATGAATGTAGCTTTTGCCGCTTACCCCAATGTTTAATGTGCTTACGTTGGCTGATGCATTTGTAAAGTTATTTTTTACTGAGTTACTTGTTTTGCTTACAGAATAGCCGGTTAGTAACTGGGCATCAATAACATCCGGTATATCTACCCTAAAGCGGACGCCTGGGGTATACACTATATTTTTAGCTATATTTTTTTGCGTTGCTTGTTTATAGGTGGCGGAGTCAACATTAGTCAAATACCCTATGTTGTTGGTATAAGTTGCTGAGCCGTTAAGTATTATGGTGTACCGCCTGCTGTGCCAGGGTTTTGCATAGCTTACGTAAGCAGATGCAGAGTAAAACCCGCCGGCATTTGTAAAAGTAGTAAGGTAGGTATTTTGAAGCGTGGGGTTAGGCGCGTACCTGGCCGGGTAAATAATAGTGTTTGTTACTACCTGGTTTTGGGCTTGGGACACTAATATGTTTGAGAAAAAAGTGTTGCCCGATGTAAAGTCAAATTTGTTATACTGGGCTGAAAAATTGTTGGTAAAACGCGGTTTTAAATCGGGATTGCCCTGCACAGGGTATAGCGCGTTGGAAAAATCAATGGCCGGCTGCAACTGCGTAAACGATGGCTGGCTGCTTAAGCCGTTGTAGCTAACACTCAATATATTACTGCGTGAAAGATTAAAAACAAAACGGGCAACCGGTGCAATATTAAAACTGCTTCTGTTGGTTTGCGTGTTTAACAAAACAGCGTTTCCGCTTAGCGTGGCCGGGTCTGCACTTATTCCCAATGTATAATTGCGTTTTTTTTGCGCATAACGGTAATTTATGCCAAACCGGTTGGTGGTAAAGGTATAATTGTATTGGGTGCTTAAAGCGGCATCTGGCATAAAAGAATGCGAAGAAGAATCCTGAACCAGTGCTTGCTTGTTGTTGTTTGTGATGGAGGTGCTAAACGCATAATTTACTTCAAGGTACGTGTCGCCGCCTAACGGCTCCATGTAAGATGCGGTAACGCCATACCCATACCCGTTGCTGTTAGTACTTATTTGCTGGTTCAATGGAACGCCCCCATTACCTGCTGAATAACTGAACACCGGGTTTTGATACTGCCTGCCGGGGTTACTGTTTACGTTGGCATTAAGGCTTAAATTTCTTCCTCTTCTTTTAAAACGGTGGTTATACAATACTGTTAAGCCATAGTTGTTTGTGTATTGTGTACCATAAAGGGTTGCAGTATAAGCGCTGTTTATGGCGCCATTTCTTTGCAATATTATATCTTCATCACTGTTTGTTTGGGTGCTGCTGTATAAAAAGGTTGGTGTTATTTTTATATAATTAACTGTATCTGGCTTATACTCCATGTTCCAGGTAAAGCGGTGATTAATATTCCTGTTTGTTTCATTGCTGTTATCAGTAGTTATTGCCGGGTTGAGGGGCGATGTGTTTTGCTGAAGGGTATTGGTTTGCGTAACCGTAGTGTTGTCTGCAAAGCTATAGCTGCCGTATACTGAGAGGTTCTTTCCCCATTGGTCTCTAAAATTAATGCCCGCCGAATGGGCTTCAGTAATACCATTTTGCTGGCTTGCCTGGCTGGTAAAATTACCGCCGCTGCCGGTAGCCATTTTACCGGTGCTCAACGCTTCAGCCGCCAATTTTTTTGTTGTAAGCGGGTCTGCAGTGTTGGGTGAGCCGAAGGAAAAGGTATTAACATTGGCGTTATTAATGTTGCCAAGTACAGATACCTGCTCATCATCGTTAAACCTAAAGGCGCTTAGTAACCCTGCATACCTGCCATCATTTACAACACCTGGTTTTTCGGGCACAGCGTCGCTGCCATATCCCGCTGTAAGTTGCCCCGTAAAGCCGTGGTTCCTGTCTGGCCTTATAGTTATGTTCATTATTTTATCAGGGTCGCCGGTTTTAACACCGGTAAGGTTTGCCTGGTCGCCATAGTCGTCAATCATTTGAATATTCTCCACTATGTCTGCGGGCAGGTTGCGTGTGGCAGACTGCACATCGCCACCAAAAAAATCTTTACCGTTAACCCGCACCTTTGTAACTTTTTTGCCCTGCGCAATAATGTTTCCACCTGCATCTACATCAACGCCGGGTAACTTTCTAATCATATCTTCCAGCGGCGCATTGTCGCGCACCTTAAATGCATTCGCTTTGTAGGATACGGTGTCTTCTTTTATAGTTACGGCATTTGACGCAGTTACTGTTACAGGGTTTAGCAAATTTGCCTGGGGGTGTAGCACTATTCTGCGTGGAATTGAGGTTGCACTGTCGTCGCTTACATCATACCGGCTGATAAATGTTTCAAAGTTTAATAACGCAGCAGTAAATACTATTGTACCAGCAGGTGCTTTGGGAAAAACAAAAATGCCTGTTGGGCCGGTAGTGGTTACAAGGCTGTCGTTTTTGCTGTAAAATAATTTAACAGTGCAGCCTTGCAGGGGGGTGCCTGCTGAGTCTGTCACCATACTTTTTATGCCATAATTTTTTTGGGCTTTTGCTGTATTAATACAAACCCCAAGCAGTATCAAAAAACAAGGGGCAGCGCGTATAAACTTTTTCATTAATGGTAGTTGGTTTATATTCAGGTAACCAAATCCATCGTGTTGTTGCATTTTTTAAAAATTTATGCAACATTTTTTTGCCTGGTGTTACTTAGTAGTAAAACCTTAAAGAATAATATAACTGGCAGTATTAATTAACATAGATGAGGGCGCTTTAATTGAGCGTTGCAAAAAGGGCAACATAAGGAGTTATGAGCTGTTATATAACAGGTACAGCCAGGCTATGTACCATGTTTGCCTGCGTATTGTTGTTAATACGGCAGATGCTGAAGATATACTGCAGGAAGCGTTTTTGGAAGCGTTTACCACACTTAACCTTTTAAAAAATACCAGCGCTTTTGCAGGATGGTTAAAACGGATAGTAATAAACAAATCGCTAAATTTTGTAAACAGGAAAAAAGAAAGTTGGGTTGATATTGATATAACAGATACCAGTGTGTTGCAGGAAGAGCAATTTGATGAACAGGAATTTCACAATAAAACGGAAGCCGTTAAACAGGCGATAGATAATTTGCCGGTTAAATACAGGGTGGTGCTAAACCTGCACATATTTGAGAAATTGGGTTTTGAAGAAATTGCCATACTGCTGCAAATGCCTGCAGCTACCGCAAGAAGCCAGTATTTACGTGCGAAACAAAAAACATTAGCCATGTTAAATATTAAAAAAGATGGAAAATGACTTTGAAGACTTTGTAGACGATAACCGCGAAAGCTTTGAGCAGCAAAAGCCGCCCGCTGAAGTTTGGTTGAAACTGCAGCCTAAGCTTGAGGAGTATCACCGGAAAAAGAAAGTTTTTGCATTGCGGAGATTTTGGTACAGTACAACCGCCGCGGTTATTATTATAACTGTTGTTACATTGGCTGTTTACTTACCCCACAAAAAAAATGATACCAGCGAAATAGCCGCGGGGAAAGCTAAGCCGGCAACAGGCATTGCCCATGCAAAACCGAAAAGCGATACAGGCGAAGGCCAGCCTGCAATAGCAATAAAAACGCCTGCCGTTAAAAATTACGCCAATGAAGCCGGGGTGGGCGAAAAAAAATACATAAGCGCATTGCTTGTTTATACGAAGCAGGTTGAAGCCGGTAAGGCGCAGCTTGCAATGTTACAAAAGCAGAAGCCTGCACTTTTTACTGACTTTAACCAAAGTATTGATGAATTGAGTACAATTTACGTTCAGTTAAAAAGCAGCTTACCGGTAAGTATTAACAGGCAAAAGGTGCTACAGGCCATGATTGCAAACCTGCTAATGCAGCAGGTTATTTTAAATAATCAAATACAGCTTATTAATAACGTTACAGCAAATGGGGATAAGAATGATAAAGGTGATAGCAAAATATAGTTTGTTACTATTTTGTGCGTGTTGTTTTTGCGCAGTGGCGGCGCAAACAACTGCTGGTGCTGCCACACAAAAAATATTAAAGGTGTATGAAGGGATAAAAAATGAAAAGCTGGTTATCTATAACAAGTATGGGGATGTGGAGGTAAGGACATGGGATAAAAATAAAATTGAAATGCATATAACTACATCGGCACAGTCAACCGGGCCGGGCAGTGATAAGATGCTTTCAAAACTGGTGCTTATTAAAGATAAGCGTACTGAGAATGATATTACCTGCAGAACGGCTATTGTTAGCCCTGCTGGTACAGGCACTGTTTCAGGTACAAAAAACTTACAGGCATTGCAAAACTGCACGGTTAGCTATATTGTGTACTTGCCTAAAAATATTGACCTGCAAATTAATAACCAGTTTGGAAATATTGTTATGCCTGACTTTGATGGCCACCTGGCAATTGATGAGCAGTATGGCAATTTTATAGCTGGTAAAATACTTTCGCTGGATACTTTTTCCATAAAGATAGGAGATGCGTATATACGAAACCTGTACTACGGCAGCCTTAGGGCCAACGGGTTCGACTCAATCAGAATAGATACTGTGTCGGGCAATGTGGAGTGTGGCCTGGCCGGCGGGAGGATTCTGTATGTAGGGCTGAATAAAGGGTTGCACAATTTTACCATCAAATCAGATAATATAAATAAAGTAATAATTAATTGTGCCCGCAACCTTGATGCCTCTTTTTCAATCAGCGCAATTTTGTCAAAGTTCATCAACCTTGTGCCTTTTATTATAAAAGATAACGATAACAATCCCGTTAAAATACCACGAAGCGATACAAAACAAATTTCTTCTGCCAAACCACTGCGGCCTGATGGCGATTCCTCGCTTATATTATCAAAAAAGAAATTGGAAATGCTTGAATACCTTTCCAAAAAAACAACTCACTTTAGTGGTAGGGCCGGCAACGGTAGCGGTACAGTAAGTATTACTGTAGCATTTAGTTACCTCCGTATACAATAAAATGGGGTTCTTGTGTAAGGTTATGTTATCGTCTTTTCCGCTATCTTTATCATCATGCAAAAGCTATTCATTTTTGCGCTAATAGTCATCCTGTTAAGGGGTCAATGCTTTGCTGCCCCAAAAAAACCTGCAGATAGTTTACATTCTTCTCAAATCATCATTGTCCTCGCCAATAATTGGGATAGTGTGCAGGCAACTTTATACGCTTACGAAAAACAATATGGCCGGTGGGTTTTAAAGTTTACTCATCCTGTTGTGGTTGGCGCAAAAGGGTTGGGTGTGGGTGATGGGGTTACCGCTATAAATATACCCAATGCACCCGTTAAAAAAGAAGGCGACCTTAAAGCACCGGCAGGCATATTTTCCATTGGCGCGGCCTTTGGGTATTCACCAATGGCCGGCGCCGGGTTTATAAAAAATGTTTACATACAGGCAACAGACACTGTAATTTGTGTGGACGATGCACACAGCATTTATTATAACAGGATAATAAGCGCTGATACTGCCCATAAAGACTGGAATAGCTTTGAACATATGCGCCTTACAAAAAATTATTATAAATGGGGACTTTTTGTAAACCACAATGCGCCGTTAACAACACCCGGGCATGGCTCATGTATTTTTATACATATATGGGGCAATGCAAATGAAGGTACCGAGGGCTGTACCGCTATGACAGAAGATAACTTGTTAAAACTGCTGCATTGGGTTGATGCTGCTAAAAAGCCATTACTGGTACAATTACCCGCTGGTGAATATGCCAACATTGCACGGAAATTTGGTTTGCCGGATGTGAAGCACTAACCGTCTGCATCTGCCGGGCATCAAGCCCGCTTGCCTTAATGTTTTATTTAAGCCGCTGATAACCAGTTTCCAAAACTGAAAAATTGCTTAAACATCAACGCAGGTTAACGCCAGCGGCATAAATTAGCTAACTTAGCGTATATCTTATATGAAAAATCAGCACACTTTAACCACGGAAGAATCACTTGCCGGGTACTGGGACTGGGATTTGGTTGATAATTCAGCCATTTTAAGCCCGGCCCTGAAAAATACGCTGGGTTACACTGATGAAGCCCTTGCGGGTATAGCTGAGCCTATTACGGGCCTTTTATTACCAGCTGATAAGGATGTATTTCTGCAAAAATTACAGCAGCATATTACCACCAATGGTGAAGTGCCGTTTGCCGTAAAGTTGCGTTACAGGCATTGCACTGGCAGTATAGTAAATATGTTTGTTACCGGCAGGGTGGTTGGCTGGGGCCAGGAAGGCGAGGCGTTGGCTGTTTCTGGTTGTAATTTCGACATAACCAGGCAGGATGAGGTGGAGAAAGAACTGCTTAAAGCGCAGGACATGCTTGCAAAAACCAACCAGGCCGCGCAGGTTGGCGGTTGGGAAATTGACCTTGTTACCAATAAAACATCGTGGACAAATGTTACAAAGCAAATTCATGAAGTTGACATGGATTTTGAGCCCTCGGTTAAAAAGGGGCTGGCTTTTTACAAACCGGAGCACCACAACAAAATAAAAGCTGCCTTTGATGACCTTATTGAAAAGGGCATACCTTACGATATTGAGGTTGAATTAATTACCGGCAAAGGCAGGGAAGTATGGGTACGCGTTTTTGGCTACCCCGTAATGGAAGATGGCAAATGTGTACGCGCTTATGGTACAATGCAGGACATAACGGAGCAAAAAAATGCCAAAGAACGCCTGAATGTTATATTTGAGGAATCTACCGACGCCCATTTGTTATTTAATGATAGCGGCATTATTGACTGCAACAATGCCGCTATAAAAATGATAGGTTGCAGCAGCAAAAAGGAGTTGCTGTCATTTCACCCTTCGTTGTTCTCCCCTGAGTTTCAACCTGACGGCAGGCGCAGTGATGAAAAGTCGGTTGAAATGGATGCACTGGCACGCAAAAATGGCGTGCATAATTTTGAATGGGTACACAAAAGATTAAACGGCCAGGAGTTTCCGGTTGAAGTAACGCTTAATACGGTTAAAATTGATGGTAAGCCGGCACTGCTGGTGGTATGGCACGACATAACAGAAAGAAAACGGGCCGAAGAACAGTTAAAGCGCAGCGAGGCTTTGCTTAATGAGACGCAGCAACTTACGCATAGCGGCAGTTGGGAGAGCGATTTGCTTACCGGTATAAACACCTGGTCTGCTGAAGCATTTCGGATTTTTGGTTTGACGCCCGAAGGCATGGGGCCGCGCACAGATGTGTTTGCCCAAATGATTCACCCTGACGACCGCGGTATTTATAAAGATGCTATTAAAAGCGCGCTTAATTATAAAATATCTGCCGATTTTGAGCTGCGTATTGTACGGCAGGACGGCGCCATACGCTGGCTGCGCGCCATTGGCAAACCATTTACAAACACCCAGGGTGTTGTGGTACGGCTGCATGGCGCTATAAGCGATATAACTGAACAAAAAGAAGCGCGCGAGGCCATTCGCCTTAAACAAAAACAGCTTACGCGTTTTATTGAATTTGCACCCGTTGCTATAGCCATGCTTGACAGGAATATGTGCTATATAGCAGCCAGCAACGTATGGCGTGAGGATTATAAGCTTACGCATATGGACGTGGTAGGCAAAAGCCATTACGATATTTTTACCGAAATAGTGCCAGAGAGGAAATTGTTGCACCAGCGTGTAATAAAAGGTGAGATAATTAAAAAGGAAGAAGAACTGGTGACACTGGCTAATGGCCATAAGGAATGGATAAAATGGGAGATGCACCCCTGGTACGAAAAGATGAATGAGGTGGGCGGCCTTATTATGTTTACTGAAATAATTACCGGGCAAAAAGAAGCAAGCGAAGCGCTGAAAAAAGCAAAAGAACAGGCCGAGCAGGCAGCGTTGGCAAAGTCGCATTTTCTTAGTACGATGAGCCATGAGATACGTACGCCTATGAATGCCGTTATAGGCTTTACACACCTGCTGATGCGCAATGCACGCGAAGACCAGAAAGAATTTTTACGTATACTTAAATTTTCAGGTGAAAACCTGCTGGTGCTTATTAACGATATTCTTGATTTTAGTAAAATTGAAGCCGGTAAGATTGAACTGGAGACGGTTGATTTTAATGTGAAGGAAATGGTGGGTACCATAAAAAGCGCCCTTCAGCATAAGGCAAAGTCAAAAGGGTTGCAGCTTAAGCTTTTGGTTGACGAAGACCTGCCCGATTTTGTAATGGGCGACCCTGTAAGGCTTGGCCAGATAATTACCAACCTTGCAACTAACGCTGTTAAGTTTACCGATGCAGGCAGTGTAATTATTTCTGCCATGCTTACCAAGCAAACAAAAGACAACCTTACCATACATTTTGAGGTTAAGGACACCGGCATTGGCATACCGGAAGAAATGCAGGAAAATATTTTTGAAAGCTTTACGCAGGCCAGCAGCGATACCACCCGCAAATTTGGCGGCACCGGCCTTGGCCTTACTATTACCAAGCGCCTGCTTGAGCTGATGCATAGCAAAATTGAACTGAAGAGCAAAGTAGGGGAGGGCTCTACATTTTATTTTGACCTGGTATTTAAAACAAGCGCCAAAAAGCTGGTGGCGCCTGAAGAAAATTTAGTTACAGAAGACGGCAAAAAAAGTATTAAGGATATTAACATACTGATAGTTGATGACAGCCGTGTAAACATACTGCTTGCACAGGAGTTATTAAAGCAATGGCAGGGCACATGCGATACTGCCATAAATGGTGTTGACGCATTAAATAAGATAAAGGAAAAAGATTACGATGTTGTGTTAATGGACCTGCAAATGCCGGAGATGGATGGCTACCAGGCGACCATGGAGGTTAGAAAGCTGCCTGATGAAAAATACCGCACATTGCCAATAATTGCACTTACTGCATCTGCCATGCTGGAGATAAAAGATAAAGCCTTTACCTGTGGCATGAACGACTATATAAGTAAACCGTTTAACCCCGACGAGCTATACCGCAAAATAGTGAAGCATGCAGGCAAAGTGCAGGGCATTGTTGCAGCAAGATAATCGGCTTACGCTTCTTTATCAAAGTAAATTTTGTAAAAATGCTTGCCGGTAAGTTCGTCAAAGCCACGTTCAATTAAGTCGTTATCACCATGTATGTAAATGTGAAAGTTGCGGTCAAGCTTTAATACACTTTTGTATATCCTCTGCTGCTTTTTTACAGCAGCATTATTTATTTGAAAGGTATCGGCAACAGGTATGTCATACTCCTCTTCGTACTCACTTTTAAATTTCTTGAACGATTCAACGCCAACAGGGTTTACAATAACTTCATTTGCAAATTCATCCAGGTTAAACTCATCTTTCTCCTTAAAGTATTTCATGCTGCGGTTAAGCAGGTCTATCTTATCTGTTTTAGGCACATCCATTTCGTCTAGGCCCTGTGTAACAAAGTTTTTATATATCTGTAAGGTGTTGTTTGTTTGGGTGTATTCGTTGTTTAAAATTTTAAGCTTTAAAAAATCATCCACCCAATAAACAGCTTCTGTATTTCGATTTGTTTGGTCAATCACTGCCACCACGTAACCCTGCTCTTTTTGCGTGTTAAAAATAAGCGCGCCTTTATCAAGCTTTTTTATGTTGATGGCCTCCTGCTCATACTGCAACGCAAATTCGCTATCTGTCCTTTCCACCTTTAAATAAGTTTCTTTGGTTTCACTTTTAAATATGCCTACAGCATTAACAGTTTCACCATCAAGCTGCATATTGCTGAAATAGGTTACATATAGTTCGCCACCCTTTATTTTGGGATGGCTGGACATGTCGTATAAATGCTTCGCCAGTTGCCGGCTGTTGGCTTGCAGGCTGTCAACATCATTAAATATCAGTTCAACAAAATGATACACTTCGTTTAGCTTAAGCTCGTTAGTAGTGTGGTACATTTTATAGCGCTCGTTTACCTTTTCAAAAGGCTTTAAAAAGTATTCGAGCAATATGGTATTAAGGGTTTCATCCTTTACCTCCAATAAATGGTTGGAGAGTGTGTATAACTCTTCCTGTAGCTTATTGCCTATTTTATGGATAGCTAACTGTTGTATAGTTGTTTGGTGACCTGATATCATTGCGCAAATGTGAGGGAAAAATAGCAAAGTAGTAAAACCGCAATGAGTGCTTATAAATTTTTAAACATTTACTACAAATGCGCTTTTAAAAAAGCCAACAGCTTTGCTCTTATATCTGCGGCATCAAACATTTCCCCATAATGTGGCGCACCGGGCACAATGGTTAGTTCATGTGGTATATTATACGCTTTAAGGTAATTAGCCAATATGATAGATTGCGTTGGTGGAACGCTTTGGTCTTTCTCGCCCTGTACAATAAAAAATGGTGGATCAGCTTTGTCGAGGTAAGTTAACGGGCTTGCTTTTTTTGCAAGATCCGGCCTTTCAAAAGGCGTAGCACCAAGCAGCAATGCTATGGGGTTTGGGTTTGGCGGCGGGCCATCGCCAGGCGAAGCGCTCATTATTAAAAAATCCTGCGGGCCATAATAATCAACCATAGCCTTTATGGCAAAATGCGGCTTGGTGCCATCATGATAAAATGCAGGTATATTGCTGTTGTTACTCATAGCCATTAATGATGCCAGGTGCCCGCCCGCTGAAAAACCCATCAAAGCAAAACGGTGCTTATCCAGTTTATACTTTTCGGCATTCCTGTATAAAAAATCAACTGCCTGGTTACAATCCTGTATTTGCGCGGGAAATGGCGCCTGGGTGCTATAGCGGTAGTCAATTGAGGCAAGGGCGTAACCACTGTCAATAAACATTTTTATGGTATTTTTCATATAGCTCATGTCTGAATACTTATCGTTCAGCATCCAGGCCCCGCCATGTACCCAAATGATTACAGGAGTGTTGGATTTTGCATTTTGGGGAAGATAAATATCCAGCAAGTGATGGGTTGATGTATCGCCGGCATAATTGATGTTGCCATAAACTACCGTGCCTTGCGGAAAAATGTTTTGTACGCGCGGGGCGATTTGCGCAGTAGCTGTTTTGATAAACAGGATGAATGACAGGATGGTAAGCAACTTATATGGCATGGCTGTTAGTTTGTGCTTTCTAAAGTTAGTAAGCATATAAATATACTACGTGTATTATTTAGGATGACAACAAAAAAGCCCTGCCCCCCACAATTGTTGGGGCAGGGCAAGTATATAAAATCTTCTTACAAATTAATTTGCAAATATTGTCGCCAGTTTATTCACAAGGTCATCACCACGCAGGTCTTTACCTACTATCTTTCCATCCGGGTCGATCAAGAAATTTTGAGGTATAGCCTGTATGCCATATTCTTTGGCCACCGCATTGTCCCAAAATTTAAGATCGCTTACATGCGTCCATGCAAGGTTATCATCATGTATGGCTTTCAACCATTTTTCTTTAGCGCCGGGCTGGTCAAGCGACACGCTTAGTACATTAAACCCTTTGTCATGATACTTGTTGTATGCTGCAACCACGTTAGGGTTTTCAGCGCGGCAGGGGCCGCACCAGCTTGCCCAAAAATCAAGCAATACATATTTTCCTTTAAAGCTTGCAAGGCTAACGGGTTTTTCAAGTGTGTCGTTTTGTGTAAAATCCATTGCCATTTTGCCTATTCCTGTTTTTGCGGCAATGTCTATCTGGCTTTTAAATGTTTTGCTGAACGCGTATTCTTTTTGGGCAGCAGGCAGCTTGTTGTACAACGGAGAAATTTTATCTGCATTAATTGCATAGCCGGCGTAATCCCTCAAAACAAAAACCGCGATAGGTGAATTCGGATTTGTTTTAATGTATTTACCATACACATTTTCAGTTTTAGCGCTGTCAATGGCATCAATTTGTTTCTCTGCTGCGTCCTGTTTTGCTTTGTCTTTTGCTTTGCGGGCTGCGCTATATTCAGTGTATAGTGGTTCCATTTTGTCGTCATACACCTTTTCCTGCGCTTCTATTTTTTGCAGTTCAGTGTTCATCGGGCCACCTTTTACCGTTGCGTGGGCAAAACTGTCTTTATCAGTAATAATTACAGGCACGCCGGGTTGCAGGTAAACGCTTCTTACGTCTCTATTATACATAATGCCTTTGTGTGCAGTATCGCTGCTGGCATATTTTACATAAAGTGTGGCCTTTACAGGTTCAGACAGGTTGCCTTTAAGCGCAAACTGGCCATTGCTAACAATAGCGCTATCGGTAACTCTTGTATCATTCGCACGAAAGTTTACAAAAACTTTTTCAACAGTGGGGGCTTTTACAGTACCGCTTATTGCATAAGTTTTGGCGCCCTGGCTAAAAGCGGCTACCGAACTTAATACAGCGGCGGATAATAATAGTTTCTTCATTTTTCTAAGATTTGCGTGAATGTATTAAAAAATGCAGTTTTAAGAAATTAAGATTGATGAATTCAAAAAACCATTCGGTGGGTCATTTTAGTTCATGGTTCATGGTGTGTGAATCAATGGGCTACAGTCCAGGACGTTTAAATTTGTACTTCTAACATCGTACGTCACTTATCCTAGGTATTTCCCCACGATCGGCACCCTTCTGCCTACACCAAATGCTTTAGGCGATACGCGTATAATGGGGCAAAATTGGTTGCGTTTATATTCATTGGTGTTTACCATTTTTAAAATACGGTCAACCAATGCGTTTTCGTAGCCCAATGCTTTTATTTCAGCAGGCCCAAGACGCCGCTCAATATAGTGGTATAGAATCTTGTCAAGGATGTCGTATGCCGGCAGGCTGTCAATGTCTTTTTGGTCGGGCCTTAGCTCTGCGCTTGGCGCCTTTGTAATAATGTTTTCGGGTATTACCCCGCCGTTGCGGTTAATGTATTTTGCCAGGGCATATACCTGTATTTTATAACAATCGCCCAACACCCCAAGGCCGCCGGCCATATCGCCATATAAAGTGCCGTAGCCTGTAGCAAGCTCGCTTTTATTGCTGGTATTCAGCAGTATATAGCTAAACTTGTTGGCGATGGCCATCAAAATATTTCCGCGCGTGCGGCTTTGCATATTTTCTTCAGCCAGCGAAAAGGGCAGCCCGTTAAATATAGGCTCAACTGTGTGCAGTATGGCATTGTACACTTCATCAATACGCACAATATCGTAAGGGTTGCATAGGTTTTTGCTTAGTTGTACTGCATCATCAACCGAATGGCTTGTTGAATAGGGTGATGGCATTAATATGGCCCGCACATTTTCTTTGCCCAAAGCGTCGCAGGCAATGGCAAGCGTTACAGCGCTGTCAATACCGCCGGACGAGCCAAGTATGGCTTTGCTGAAGCCCATTTTGGTAAAGTAGTCTCTTATACCCAGCACCAGTGCCTCATATATTTGGTGTGTGTTAAGATGTTCATTAAGATAGGCGGGGTCCCAATGTTTTGCAAAGGCGTGTTCAGCGTCTTCTAAAACAGGGGCATCAATAGTTCCGTCATCATTCAGCACTGCGCCATCAATCGCTTCTGCAAACGAAGGCAGCTGTTTGCACAGGTTGCCAAACTTGTCAAATATAAGTGAGGCGCCATCAAACACCACTTCAGTCTGGCTGCCAATGGCGTTACAATAAAACATCGGCAGCTTATACTTTAAAACATTAGCCTTTACCACCGCTTTACGGTCTTCATCGTGCATATAATCAAACGGCGAGGCGCTAAGGTTAACCATAATATCAGGCTGCTGCTGTATAAGCGCATCCATAGGACATATACGGTATAGCTGGTTATCGTTAATGTTCCAAATATCCTCGCAAATAGTTACTGCCAGCCGCTTGCCTTTAAATTCAACAACGTTCCAGTCAAACGCCGGCTCAAAATAGCGGTATTCGTCAAACACATCATAAGTAGGTAAAAGCGTTTTATGTATCTCCGCTTTTATTTCTTTTTCATACAGGAAAAAGGCGGCATTAAATAAGTCTTTTCCTAAAGGTGCGGGGTTGCGGGCTGGTGAGCCAACCAATACGCCGATAGTATCAGCATGTTGTTTTATAACATCAATGCTTTGGTAACATTTATTAATAAAATCGTTAAACTCTACAAAGTCACGGCCGGGGTAGCCGCTAATGCACATTTCGCTAAACACCACCAGGTCAGCTCCTTGTTTCTTCGCTTCGTTAATCCCCGCGATTATCTTTTGTGTATTGCTTTCAAAATTGCCTATGTGATAATTCTGCTGCGCTAAAACTATTTTCATAGCGCAAAATTCGGGAATAAAAACTAAATGGAAATGGGGCATTCATCTATGAAATAAAACAAATTAAGAAGCTGCCTTGAATTGAGCTAAAAGAGCATCCAGGTCTTTTTTAAATTTTTCAAGTTTTAGACCTTTTATTTTCTTTTTGTAACGTTCTAAAATGGGATATACCTGGTTAAAACTTTCAAAATAATGTTTCTTTTTTTCTGCACTGTTTGCAGACATCACAAACTCAAAGTCTAACATAACATCAACCATAAATACGCGTTTCACAGGATCATATCTCCTCCTTTGTGTAAAAGGGCCGAAGGGTCGACAAACGAAGATTAAAAAAATTTCTTCTAATTCAGGTGAATAACTTTTTGATTCGAAATATTTCATAAAAATATCAATCAGGGCAATGTTAAATTCCGCAATGCCTGTATCCGCATATATTTCACCCGATAGAAGAAATTTCATAATATGTTTTCACAGACTAAAAAAAACCTTTAATCATTATTTAAAAACTCAGGTTCTCTGTGTTTTCTTAAACTCCTTAAACTCTGTGGTAAAAATTACCCCGCCCACGCCTGTGTAGCTTTTATTGCATTCGCCCAGTTGGCTGCCAGTGTCGTTCTTTTTTCTTCATCAACCGTTGGCGTAAATATGGTATCAACCTGCCATTGCTGCTTTATATCATCCATGTCGTTCCAAAACCCTACTGCAAGGCCGGCAAGGTATGCAGCACCCAATGCTGTGGTCTCGGTTATTTTAGGGCGAATAACAGTGGTATTTAAAATGTCGCTTTGAAACTGCATCAGCAGGTTATTTGCCGTTGCGCCGCCGTCAACGCGCAATTCCTTCACTGCCACCCCGGCATCTGCCTGCATGGCATTTACCACATCCATGGTTTGGTACGCAATGCTTTCCAGCGCAGCACGTGCAAAGTGCGCTGCCGTTGTGCCGCGTGTAATACCTACAATGGTGCCGCGTGCATGCTGGTTCCAGTAAGGTGCGCCAAGCCCTGCAAAGGCTGGTACCAAATACACGCCGCCATTATCCTCAACCTGTTGAGCCAACCCTTCAATTTCTGCGGAAGACCGCACCAAGTGCAGCCCATCGCGCAGCCATTGCACTACAGCGCCGGCTATAAATACGCTGCCTTCCAGCGCGTATTTTGTTTTGCCGTTTACCTGCCATGCAATGGTGGTAAGCAGGTTGTTGCTTGATATTACGGGCTGTTCGCCGGTGTTCATCAGCATAAAGCAACCGGTACCATAGGTGTTTTTAACCATGCCCGGTTCTGTGCACATTTGCCCGAACAGTGCTGCCTGCTGGTCTCCCGCAATGCCTGCAATCGGTATATTATGTGCAGTTAAAATGTTTTGCGTATGGCCATAAACTTCGCTGCTGCTACGCACAGTGGGTAGCAGGCTTTTAGGTATATCCATCAGTTGCAGCAGGTCGTCATCCCACTCAAGGCTGTGTATATTGTACAACATAGTACGGCTGGCATTGCTTACATCGGTTGCATGCACCGTGCCGTTGGTAAGCTTCCATAGCAGCCAGCTATCAACCGTGCCAAAGCAAAGCTCGCCATTGTTAGCTCTTTCCCTTGCGCCGGCAACGTTATCTAATATCCATTTAAGCTTGGTAGCCGAAAAATAAGCATCAATTATCAACCCTGTTTTGCGTTGCACGGGTTGCAGGTATCCCTGCTCCTTAAGCTGGTCGCAATAGTGTGCAGTGCGCCTGTCCTGCCAAACAATAGCATTATAAATGGGCTGGCCTGTTTGCCTGTCCCACACAATGGTTGTTTCCCTTTGGTTAGTAATGCCAATGGCCGCAATATCTTTAACAGTAAGCCCGCTTTGCGTTACTGCTTCTGCCGCAACGCCAAGTTGTGTGCTCCATATTTCGTTGGCATCATGTTCAACCCAACCCGGCTGTGGAAATATTTGTGTAAACTCTTTTTGTGCTACAGCTTTAATGCTGCCATCGTGGCTAAATACAATGGCGCGGCTACTGGTGGTACCCTGGTCAAAGGCAAGTATAAATTGGCTCATGGCAAGTAATTGGTTGCCAATATACGTACTGCTTTAATATAAACTAAAAAGGGCGGTTGTTTTTATTTTAATTAAGGGCTATGTGCTGTAAAAATGCCGGGCTGTATTGCATCACCCATTATAAATTTATCTTAAGCGTCATTACAGCCCTGCTTAATTATTTACCGCCTGTTGTATCTGTACACCAGTCAAAATGTTTGGATACCGGTACATAATACGATGCAAAGCAATCAGCGCAATTATATGGTTGTACTATTAAAGTATCGTTTATAATAGAAACATTAAATTGGCTATCGCTGCCCAATGGCTGTATGGTGTTATTAAGGTTAATGGTGCCTATTAAAGTAACGCCCGGCACAGTACAGGCATATAATGTAGGTACAAATGTGTAAGTGCTGCACCCCTGCTGGCCGTTATAATTTGCCAAAATGCGCCTGGCGGTAGTATCTGCCTGAATATAACTTTCAACAGTATCAACAGGCGTAAAGCGAAAACCAGCGAGGCCGCCGCTGTACCCTGTATACCGCCACGTACCTGTTATGCTGGTAACTGCGGGCGCATCGCCGCTTTTATTGCAACCAAATATTATTAACGTCGTAACCGCTATAACGGCAAAAATTGTTTTTTTCATGGCAATTGTATCCTGGGTTTACAGGGTTTGACTTGCTTATTGCCAAAACCGTTGCAAGATTAAATTAATAAATTTTCAAACCCTGCATGCTTCTGTTGCAATTACTATGGTTACTTTGCTTTTGCCTATTAGCTAGGAATTGGCTTAACCATTCTTTCTTTAAATTGCCAAATAGCTCAATCTCATTCCAATCTTCACAACCGCAGATCACTGAGGCTATCGTAATGGTTATAATATCTATAAACTTATGCTGTTGGGTACGCTCTACCCGTGGGTCTTCAATATTTTCAAAGAAACGCATTAATCCCGTCATTTTTTTTGACTGCTATTTCCTTCTTCTTTTATATATAAATATCTCCAGTGGGTAACTTTACCGCAAATTCAACCTTTTTTTAGTTATCCACATCCTCTCTCCATTAATTTTAGATGCATTTGCCCTGGACAATCTGAAGAGTGCAGTATCGCTTTAAAACACATTATATAGCTAATGCCTTTATTAATAAATAGGTTATAACTATACCTGGACCCCAAATGATCACGCGGCAATGAATGATATAGTAAATACGGAACCCTGGCCCAATTGCGACTTAACATCAATTAGCGCTTTATGTACCTGCAGAATATTTAATGTTGCTGCAAGGCCAAGGCCAAGGCCGTTGCGCTTTGAAGTAAAATATGGTTCAAATAGCCTTGAAAGATTTTCTTCATTAATACCGCTTCCATTATCTGCAATTGTTACATTATGATAGGCTCCGTCAGAAGATGTTTTTATAGTGAGTACACCTGCGCCTTCGGCCATTGCTTCAATAGCATTGATGATGATATTAAGCAATGCTATTTTTAATTTATCGGCGTCGGCCATTATATAATATTCCGCTTCATCATACCCAATATCCAGTGTTATTTTTTTAAGAGTGATCCTGTCTGAAGCAATAGTAAGGGTTTCATCCAGAATTTCTTTTAGGCATCTTTTATGAAAGATCATTTCAGCCGGTCTTGATGAGTTTAGCAGTTCAGTTATAAGCAGGGCGATGCGTTTACTGTTACGGTTAACTATATCTAAAAACATTTTTGAATCAGGGTTGATCTCGGGGTAAAGCTGGTCAACCGCGAGATTGATATTGTTTAGCGGGTTGCGCACTTCATGCGCAAGCGTGCTTACAAGGCGGCCGGCAGCACGAAGCTTTTCTGCCTGCAAGGTTGCTTTTTCTGCCTTTTTTAAATTGGTTATATCATGTATAATACCCTGTGTATATTTTTCGCCTGTAAGGTTTACTTCAGTTGAAACGGACAATACGCAACTTAGCTTTTCCTGTGTTTTACTTAGCAATTCTATCTCCTTATCATCAACTTCGCCATTTAGGTGTAATTCCCTTCGCAGCACCTGGCGGTCTTCTTTATTAGCCAGCAGGTCATACAGACTCATGTCAAGTAATTCCGTCCTGTCGTACTCAAGCAGCTCGGTTGTAACATGGTTAATATCTCTAAACAACAATTCTTCATCGGCAATAAACACTGCGTCTTTCGACCGCTCAAATATGCTGCGGAATTTTCGTTCGTTTGCCTTCAACCGCTTCATTGATGTGGTGCGCTCCAGCGCATAGCGTATGCAGCGTTCAAGCTTTTCAGTATTCAGTTCAGACTTTACCAGGTAATCAATAGCCCCGGCCTGCATAGCTTCAACGTCTATCGCCTGGTTACCTTTGCCTGTAAGCAATATCATGGGCTCCTCGCAATTGCCCTGCAATGCTTCTTTTAACAGGTCAAGGCCGGTTTTAGCACCCAGCCTGTAGTCAATAAAGTATATATCGTATTCCCTGCCATTTATTCTTTCCAGTGCGTCTTTGTAGCGATAACTCCAGTCTATAACAAATGCGCTGCCACGTATATTTTTTATATACTCGCTTGTGAGAAAAAAATCATCCTCGTCATCATCCACTATTAAAACGCGTATGGGCGTTGTTACATTCATCGCATTGTAATTTTAATTATTCCGTTCAGGCAGTATTATAGTAAAGGTAGCACCTTCATCCGGCTTGCCATCCGCAAACAGCCTGCCGTGGTGGTTTTCAACAATTTTTTTACAAATTGCCAGCCCGATGCCCGCACCGGGATACTCAGATTTGCCATGTAACCGCTGAAATATTTGAAATATTTTTTCAGCATATTCCTGTTCAAAACCAATGCCGTTATCTTTTATGCTTATGGCATAGTAAGGCATGTCTTTTTGCAGGCCATGTACTTCTTTTTGTTCTGCTGTAACTATTCTACACATTATATTAATAACAGGTGTTGCCGCAGGTTTACTGAATTTTACAGCATTTAAAATAATGTTGCTGAAAAGCTGTTTTATTTGTGATGGAATAACTTCAAGCACAGGCATATTTTGCTTAGTTATTAACGCCTGGCTTTCATCAATCTGCAATTCTATTTCTGTAAGTGTTTCCTCTAGTAAAACATCAAGGCTTGCCTGTATGTATTCTACCTTTTTTGATGTTAGCCTTGAAAAGTTTAACAGGTTCTCAATCAGCATCCGCATATTTGCGGCGGCGGAAAGCATACGCTTTATATACCCGTTGCCATCTTCCCCCAACTGGTTTTCAAACTTAACCTTTAGCCTTTCGCTAAACGTTGATATTTTTCGTAAGGGCTCCTGCAGATCATGCGAAGCTACATACGCAAATTCTTCCAGTTCTTTATTTGACCGTTCCAGTTCAACTAACTTCTTCTCCAGTTGCCGTTCATATTCTTTCAGGCGGCTAACATTTTTTGTGGCGCCCATTACTTTAACCGGCGTTCCATCACTGTTTCTAATTACTTTGCCATAGGTTTCCAATCTCTTTCTTTCACCATTGTTGGCTGTTATTATTTCTTCCCGGGCATAATTATCACCATGGCTAAGCATCTCATTCCAGTCTTTTTTTATCTGGTCAATATCACTTTCTGAAAAATGAGAGAAATAAAAATCTGCATCCAGGGAAGGGACATTGTCACTATTTGAAATATCATACTCAAACAGCTTAAACATGCCATCACTCCAATAAAACTTGCCGGAGGCAAGGTCTACTTCCCAGCTTCCGCTTTCCAAAAAAATTTCTTTTTCCATCGTCATCTGCTTGTAATGCAGCAACTCCCTGTAAGCATTAATTTGACTGGTAACGTCGCGCGTAGTGCCGATAATTTTTGTCGGCTGGCCTTCAGCAGATAGCAGCACCTTGCCGGTTGTAGTAACAATTTTTTGATGGCCTTCTTTATCAGTAAGATTATAAGTGTGCTCAAATGCGGTGTTTGTTTCGGCTGCTACTTTAACTTTTTCAGTCAAAATATTTATATCGGCCTGGGATATAAAGTTAAGATAGCCTTCAAGGTTTATATCAACTTCGCCCGGGTTGCATCCTAACAATTTAAATATGCCTTCGCTCCACTCCATTTTATTGGTTGCCGTTTCCCACGTCCAAGTACCAAACTGTAATAGTTCTTCGGTTTCTTTAATTAGTGTTTTCTTTACCTGCACTTCGTCTTCTGTTTCCAGTGTGCCTGTAATGTCTTCAGCTATAAATAACAATGCTGCGGCTTCACCCTTTTCGTTGCGTTTAAGTACGCTGCCGGTGGTTCTAAAATATCTCCAGTCGCCTTTTTTGTGGTTCAGGCGGCTTTTGTATGTGTGGGTCTCGTTTTCTTTTAGGGTATACAGCTTTTCAAGCTCCTTTGTAACGGCTGCAACATCGTCTTTAAATACCAGGGTGTCCCAGCTATTTATTTCGCTGTGCTGGTATCCCAACATATCAGATAGTCTCTTATTGGCATAACTCAGCTTTTTTGTTGTTGCATCGTATATGTAAATAATAGCCGGAACAAGGTCATTTATTTTTTGCTGTGCCTCAATACCTGCGGCGTCACCGCCAAAAAAAGTAGTAAACAAGTTTACGGAAGGGCTGTTTTCTGCGTTATTCATGCAAGAAAGTTGATCAGAAATTTTTCAACTCCTGGTATTGGTTCATCTTGTTGTAAAGTGTTTTGCGGTCTATCTGTAATATTTTGGCCGCTTTACTTTTATTGTAGTTGGCCTGCCTTAATGCGCGCATTATAGTCTCAAACTCGGCATCAATACTGGCTTCTTTTAAAGAGGTTCCGTCAACTATTGCTTTTGGCGAATGAACCGCAGCCGTTCTTCCATCCTGGGCTGAATTGGTTACGCCATTGCCGGCAGGTTGGTCGGCAAACTGTAGCTTACTGTAATTTGAAATTTCAAAAGGCAATACGTGCGGTTCTATATAATTGCCTTCGGTTAACAAAGTAGCTTTTTTTATAACGTTCTTAAGTTCGCGCAGGTTACCAAACCAAATATAGCTTTTAAATATGGCCTCTGTTTCCGGCGTAAATCCCTTTACCCTTTTATCAAGTTCCGCATTTGTTTGTTGCAAAAAGTGATGCGCAAAAAGCATTATGTCTTCCTTTCTTTCACGCAATGGCGGAACGTTAATATTAAACTCATTAAAGCGGTGATACAGATCTTCCCTAAACTTACCCTTACGCGCAGCTTCCCATAACTGTTCGTTGCTGGCTATAATAATACGTACGTCAAGGTCAATATCTTTAAGGCCGCCCACCCTGCGCATCTTTCTTTCCTGCACCACGCGCAGCAGCGATACCTGTACTTCGTAGCTAAGGTTACCTATCTCATCCAAAAATATGGTGCCGCCATTGGCTATTTCAAAGCTCCCCGACTTTTGGTTTAGCGCGCCCGTAAAAGCGCCCTTTTCATGACCGAACAACTCACTGCCTGATAACTCTTTTGACAGCGCACCGCAATCAATGGCAACAAATGGTTTATTGTGCCGTTTACTGCGCTTATGTATTTCCTGCGCAATGGCCTCTTTACCGCTGCCGCTTTCGCCGTAAATAATTACGCTGTAATTGGTTGGGGCAACAAGGTTTATTTGCTTTAATATATTGGTAAAAGCATCTGTGTCGCCAAAAATATAATCGCCGGAATGTACTATTGTGCCTTTCTCAACAGTGCCGTGTCTAACAGGTTCTGATGAAGTATTTTTTAAACCGCTATTGTTATTTTGCTCATCTTTCTGCAAAGCGTGCTGAATGGTAAGTAAAATTTCATCAGGCAGCAGGGGTTTTGTTACATAGTCAAACGCGCCTAGTTTAATCGCGTTAACTGACGTTTTAATATCGCTGTAGCCCGTCATAATTATAACAGGCACGTCAGCATTTTTTTCTTTTATTTTTTTAAGCAGTTCAATACCATCCATGTCTTCAAGCCGCAGATCGCTCATAATAAGGTTTGGCTGGGCAGTCTCAAGATACTCAAGAGCCTTTTTGCCGTTATACATTTCCGTTACCTCGTAACCTTTACGTGTAAGAAAATGTTTTAACAAAAGGCACATATCGCGGTCATCATCAATAACAAGTATTTTTTGCATACTGCTTATTTAAAAACTTTAAATGGCAAAATTCTCCAGCACGCTGGTTTAACACCCTATTAATTAGCAAATAGAACACCAAACACCAAAAAGTGTAGAAAATACTCTATAACCTGCCTTTTCACTCCAAAGGAGAATCTTTGAGTTGTGCTAAAAAACAAATTGTAGAGTTGAATACTCAAAGGAGTGTAGAAAAAAAACTACAATGCTAAAGTATTTAAATTTTAGTAAAATAAAATATTCTTTCCTGTTCGCGTCGCTTAGATAATTTTAACATATTTTATTAATCTATAATATTTTTTTAAATTATTTTATACATGTTGCTACTTTTATGTGATTAGATTTGGAGGATGACTTACCCTGAAAAATCTTTTATATTAGTTGCTGAAGATGATGAGGGCGGCAGGTTGTTATTGCAGGTGGCGTTTAACGATAATGGGTATACACAGCCGGTAGAATTTGTTATGAACGGTATGGAACTTATGATTCGCCTTAATGCCCTTTTGCAGCCTGATTCTAACGATAATTTGCCTTCATTTATACTGCTTGACCTGAATATGCCGCGTAAGGATGGACGGGAAGCGCTTAACGAAATAAAGGCGCATGTGCTGCTTAAAAAAATACCGGTAATTATATTTTCTGCTGCTGAAAAGATGGCCGAAATTAAAAAGTGTTACGAAAGCGGCACCAATAGCTATGTGGTAAAACCAAGCACCTATAACGGCCTGGTAAAAACCGTGCAAAACATAAAAACCTATTGGTTTGATACTGTTGCCATTGCTGCATAAACCGCCCATTTTGTGCATGTTATAAGACGGATTGCCAAAACAATGCACCTTAAACCTTGCTTAAGTATTGCATGCTTTTACAAAAAAATAATTTTTGGTAAGGTTTTTTCTGCTAAACCATTTGTATGGAGAAGAAGAAAGTACTGATTATTGATGATGAACAGGATTTTGGGATACTGCTTAAAGGTTTTTTCGTAAGAAAAAACTATGAAGTATATCTTTCCTACACACTAAACGACGGCATGCAAATGCTTGAGAGTGTTGAGCCTGACTTTATTTTTTTAGACAATAACCTTCCCGATGGATTAGGCTGGAGCAAAACCGAATATATATTAGAAAAATATCCTAATGCCCAGCTAAATCTTATTAGCGCCTATTACGTACCCAAAACATCCGCTTCCATCTTTCGCATCCTGGAAAAACCCATCAGCATTTCTGACCTTGACAAGCTTTTTGCTTAAATAAAAGAGCCGCTTTTGCCTGTTGATCATTAAATTGCGGTATGAGTGTTTATGCCCTTTTACTGGTGCTTATGGCATCTGTAACACATGCCTACTGGAACTATCTTTCAAAACAGGCAAATGGTAAAACGCCCTTTATATGGCTTATTTATATTGTATCTGTATTTTTATACCTGCCGGTTATTATAATAGTGCTTGTAAAAAACCATGTTGACATAAGCTGGCTGGTTATAGGCCTTGGGGTAGTAAGCGCCATATTACGCATAGCATATTTTTTACTTCTGCAAACGGGGTATAGAAAAGGTGATCTTTCTGTAGTATACCCGCTTGCCCGCGGCAGCGGGCCTGTATTTGCCACGTTAGGTGCTATTTTATTAATGCATGAGGTACCTACCGTTTACTCATTTGCCGGCCTGGCATTAATAATAGCAGGTGTTCTTATTATAACCAGGCTAAAAATAACAACAGGGTTAAGTACCAAATTAAAAACGGGTTTATTATATGGCGTAAGTACAGGGTTATTTATAGGTTGTTATACCGTTTGGGATAAAGTGGCCGTATCAAGCTTCCACATGCAGCCGGTATTACTGATTTATATTTCAAATGTTTTTGGGGCATTTGTGCTGGCGCCTGGTGCATTAAGTAAAATGCCGGAGGTAAAGGCTGAATTAAAACTGCACCTTAAGCACATAATAGCAATAGCTCTTTTAAGTCCTTTTAGCTATATACTTGTTTTAATTGCCATGCAAACAACACCGGTTTTGTATGTAGCGCCGGCACGGGAATTAAGCATTTTATTTGGTGTTTTTATGGGTGGCAGAATGATGAACGAGGAGGACAGTAAAAGAAGGATTTTTGCATCAGCATTTATATTGGCCGGCATTATTTGTTTAGCCTTTTAATTATTACATTATACAGGCATAAATTGGCAGTTGATTTGATATATACTTACTGATAACATTTCCCGAAAAATAACCTTGAAGTACACCAAACACAAAACCCCTGTTTAAACGACAGGGGTTTTAATTTTTTAAAGCCGGCATCAGTTAGCTTACTTCTTCTGCAAGGGGCTGTTTCTTTTGTATTGACACAATTTGATTACCTACCCATTCCAAAAGTTCGTCTTCAACAATAGCGGGGTCGTTTTCGTCTGGCTCCCAGGTACCTGTTTCGTTATTTTTATTTACAAAAAAGGATTGAAGCCCTTTTTCAGGATGCAGTAATACAACAAGATACCTGCCGGTGGTAGCATATTCGTCCCGTTCTACAATAGCTTCAGGGTGAAAGGTGGCGTAAAGTTTTTTGTTATCCTGCGTGTACTGCCTTGTAAATATTTTTTCTGCGTAATTGATCATGATACAGCTTTTTTTAATGGTACAAATTGTTATGGCAAACCATGTGGTTTAGTATACAATACTTATTATCATGCCAATTGCAAGTAGCAGCGGCAAAAAGTAAACGGCATTTAAGTTGCTGTGTTGCTTAGCATTACGGTAAGTGTATGCACTATGAAAAAAATTGTTCTATTATTTGCTTTGAACTGCTTATTTGTTTTTTTCATTGCCACTTAATTCAGCCAGGACTCTGCTGTAATTTATAAGCGCCTTTTCAGGTTTTCAGTTAATGATATATTGCGTGGTAATTAATATTTGTAAGAGTAGCCGCCGCTTATAACTTCTACAGTAATTAATTTGCCTTCCTCAATATAATGCTTAAAATTTTCTACATCCCGCTTAACTATATTCTCAAAAGGTGTTTTTAAAAGGTTGGCAATGGCAGTTCCTATGTAGCCAGCGGGCGGCCTGTAGCTTATTAATACATCAACCTGGGTTTTATTCTCACCCCAGTCTTCAAAAGTAATTTTACCTGCTGTTTCTATCATTGAGCCAGGCATGGACCGCCAGCTTAACACATCACCATTATTTTCCAATATTTCCGCGTCCCATTCAACAGAAGGCAGTCCTTTGTTTGTTTTAATTTTCCAATGCGAACGTTTGTCGTTTACAACACGAACTGATTTTAGGTGCGTCATAAAAACCGGCAGGTTCTCAAGGTCTTTCCAAAAGCGGTAAACTATCTCTTTTGATTGGTCAACCAGCACAGATGTTCTTATATTAACCGCAGGTGAATGGACATCAGTATTGTTATCCTTACGAAAAACGGCTGTTACCGGGCAGTTACCTGAAATGCCGCGATATAGCATAAACGCACCAGTGACCTTTAAGAGCCTGTGTATAAATGGCTGCTTAATAACCCTGGAGGCCGCCAGGGCACTCGCACCAATAGCTGTTGACAAGGCCCTGCCTTTGCGGCTAACATTTATAATATTTGATTTTTCATATAACCAGGTTGCACGTGGCTGTAATGCTTCGGCGTGTGTATAAGTGCTCATAATTAGTGGTGTTTCGGTAAGTAATGCAAAGGCTGTTCCAAACACCTGGCGGCTGACGAATTAAACACGTCCTTTTCTGCGCCATAACGCAAAACGGTAAATATATTTATAAAAGGTTGAACATCACTGTAAAATAGTGGCACTCATAAATATTTAAAAAAAACATAGTTTGATTGTGTAATTTTTTGAGCGGCGGCATCAAAGTGTTACATTTAATGGCGCGATAGGCCTTCCCCATATCGTTCCATGAACGAAAAAAACGCTGTATGAGACTAAATTCCCTTTGTTGCCTGTTGCTGGTAACCTTATTGCGCGTTACCGCCAACGCCCAAAATGCTACAGGCTTTAATACTGCCGATACACTGGCAATGCATTTTGTAAAAAGCATCCGTGCTACAGACAAGGAAAAGGTAATGCTGCAAACCGACCGCAAAGTTTATGCGGCGGGGGAAAAAATATGGTTTAAGGCATTTGTACTGCACACGCTTAACAACAGGCTTGACACAATGAGCAAAAACCTGTTTGTTGACCTGGTAAATGATGACGATGTTGTAATAAAACAACTGGTGCTTAATGCAGCTACACTTCATACGGATGGCGCCATATTATTGGGCGATTCACTTAGTACAGGTTATTATTGGCTGCGTGGTTATACGCAAAACATTCTTCAAACAGATTCTTCAGCCATCTGTGTTCAGCCTTTATATGTTAAAAATCTTGCCGGCAGCAGGGTGCTTACAATAGATGAGAGAAGGCCCGGAAAATTTAAAAAGCCTGTAGTGCAATTTTTTCCTGAAGGCGGCACTTTAATTACCGGTATTAATTCAACAGGAGCGTTGCAGGTAAAAGATGGCTACGGTAACCCACTGGTTGTAAGCGGCGCTATTACAGATGCCTCCGACTCGCTGATAGTACATTTTACCACCAACAAGCTGGGGCTTGCACGCATAACTTTTTACCCGCTATGGTATAAAAAGTATTTTGCTGTTATGAACATTAACGGCCAGCAAATAAAATACCCGCTTGCTGAATGGAACCCTTTTTCTGCGCAAATAGCTGTTACCCGCCAAACACCTGATGTTATACAGGCTTATATAACGCTGGAAGATTCAATATACAGCCGTAAGCTAAGCACATATGTGCTTGGCATTAGCAGAGATAGTGTATGCTTTGCTGGTATAGGCAGGGGCATGTACCAGGTTGATGTGCCAACCGCTAATTTTCCCGGTGGTATTGCCACCCTGTTGTTGTTTGACGAACACCAGCGCCTGCTTAGCGAGCGAAAAGTATTTATTGACAAAGACAATTATAAGGTAAACATAACTCCTGACAAAGGTAACTATACCGCAAGGGATAAAGCACATATAAACATTGAGCTTACAGACGCAACCGGCAGGCCTCTCGTAAGTTCACTGAACATAGCAGTGCAGGATAACAGGCTGATGGATATGAGCGACGAAATAAAGGCTGACACCATACAGCCCTCCCAGGCCTACGAAATGAACGACTGGTTAAAACGCAACAAAAGCATTTTTACTGCTGCTGATATTGACCTTATGATGCTTGCCCATCAGCCATCATTTGCTAACTGGCAGCAATACCATGAAGTAAAGAACAACTACACTGATAATACAAGCCTGTTGCTTAACCTGCAGGGCAAAGTTGTAAACCGCAGGCAGGAACCACTTAAGCAAAAAGTAGTTACTGCATTGTCTATCACTGGAACCAATCCATACCTTGCGCTTGATACAACTAATGATGGCGGCGGTTTCCAGTTGCCGTTACCGGTTAACAGGGAAAACCTGCTGGTAAAGCTGCAGGTAAAAAATAAACATGACGTAGCCGAGAACGACAGCATAGTTATCATCAATTTTCCCTTTCCAAATTTTGCAACCCCGTCATATTTAAAGCAGACATTTGCACCGGAGAAAAAAGTGGTTTCACAACGGTTGTCAGGCTATCACATTGACACGGTTTTTATTGGCATTGGCAAGGAGTGGCTTAAGCCTGTAATAGTAAAGGCCACTACACAAAAACCAACAGAAGTGTTTGACGAGAAAAAAAGGATGAGCTCATTTTCGTTCGTTCTTACACAGGAAAAGCTGAAACAGTACGGCGCAGGCAGCATAGGCAACGCCTTACTTATGATACCCGGCATGAGCCTGAAACACGGGCAGCTTGTTTTATTTGGCGGCGGCGGCTGGATGGATTCAACTTCAAAGTCTGAACCATTACTTGTTATTGATGGCGTACGCCTTTCGAAAGACGCGGTTAACTCAGGCGGCTCAACACTTGACCAAACCGTTAGCCCCGTTATGAGCTACCTGAGCAGCTTTAGCTACCAGGATATTGATTTTATTGAAGTGCTCAGGGGTGGTGAGGCATCTATGTACGGCCTTGAAGGCGGTAACGGCGTAATACTCATCAATACCAAAAGCCGCCGTATTGATGAATACGTTGGCCCTTCAAAAATAGTACAGCCTGTTACATACCATGTTGCGCCTAAGTTTATAATGCCGGAGTATGACCTTAAGCAGGTAAAGAACAGCAAAGCGCCGGACCCGCGCACCACCGTGTACTGGAACGGTAATATAATAACCGGTGTTGATGGCAAGGCCTCCGTAGATTTCTTTACCGCCGATGAACCGGCAACATATACAGTGGTGGTTTCAGGTATTACTGCTAACGGCGAGTACATTAACAAGCGCATCACCCTAAATCGTAAATAGCCGCCTTTATGAGAAAACTTATAGCACTTAGCCTTTTATTTAGCGGCCTGTTTGTTGTGTGCCACGCCCAAAGTGCGGCTTACAACGTGGTTGATAGTATTGCAGGTCATTTTATTAAAAGCATAGCTAAGTTTGATAAAGAAAAGGTAATACTGCAAACCGATCGTAAAGTATACGCCGCCGGCGAAAAAATATGGTTCAAAGCATTTTTAGTACATACCCTTAATAACAGGCTTGATACCACAAGCAAAAATCTTTTTGTTGACCTGGTTGACGATAGCGACAGGCTGGTAAAACAACTTGTGCTAAACGCAGTACGTCTGCAAACAGATGGCGCCATAACCCTTAACGATGCATTACCTACCGGTTATTACTGGCTGCGGGGCTATACCCAAAATATACTGCAAACAGATTCAACCGGTATTTGCGTGCAGCCGCTTTATATTAAGAACCTGGGTGGCAATTCGGTGCTCGATTTTATGTACAGGCCGCCTGTAAAAAGTACAAAGGCGCCTGTAATAAATTTTTTCCCCGAAGGTGGTTCGCTCATCGCAGGCATTAGTTCAACAGCCGCAGTGCAGGTAACCGATGGTGACGGTAACCCGCTGGTAGTACAGGGTGTAATTACAATTGAGAACGACTCCATAATAACAGGCTTTACAACAAACAGGCTGGGCCTTGCAAGAATAAGCTTGTACCCCGTATGGTTTAAAAAATACGTTGCTGCGGTAACTATAAACGGGCAAAATATTAAATGCCAGCTTCCCGCCTGGAACCCTTTTGCTGCGCAAATTTCTGTTACACGCCAAACTAACGATTACATACAAGCCTACGTAACACTTGAAGATTCCATTTATAGCCGAAAATTTACCAGCTATATACTGGGTATAAGCAGGGATAGCCTTTGCTTTGCCGGTATAGGCAGGGGCATGTACCAGGTTGATATACCCACCGCCAATTTTCCTGGCGGGGTTGTAACATTGTTGTTGTTCGACGCCAGCCAGCACCTGCTTAGCGAACGAAAGGTATTTATTGATAAAGACAATATAAACATCCAAATAACTACCAACAAAAAAAATTATACCGCCCGCGATAAAGCACATGTAAGTATTGATGTTAAAGATGCTGCCGGCAACCCGTTGATAGCATCGTTAAATATTGCTGTGCAGGACAACCGGCTGTTGCAGGTAAGCGATGAAGTTAAGAGCGACACCATACAACCTTTACAAACCTATGAGATGGAAGACTGGTTAAAGCATAACCACAGTTTCTTCTCTGCAGCAGATATTGATCTGCTGATGCTTGCCCAAAAGCCCGGCTACGCCAACTGGCAGCATTTTGCCGCACCCGAACAGGCAGATACTGATAAAACCAACCTCCTGCTTAATGTTGAAGGCACCGTGGTAAACCGCAGGCTGCAACCCCTGAAACATAAAGTTGTATCGGCCATATCTATCACAGGCGCCAACCCCTACCTTGGTATTGACACTACTAACGATGGCGGCGGATTTCAGCTGCCACTCCCTGTGAACAGGGACAACCAAATACTTAAGCTACAGGTTACCAGCAAACACGAGATCAGCGAGAACGACAGCATCATAATAAACAGCTTTGCCTTTCCACACTTTGCAACGCCACCTGCCTTAAAACACATATTCGCCACAGGCAAACAGGTTTTCGCTCAAAAGATAGCCCGTTACCATGTTGATACCGTTTTTGTAAGCTCAGGCAGGGAATGGTTGAAACCTGTTACGGTTAAGGCCAATATAAAGCCTAAAGCTGAAATTGACTACGACCAGTCTAAAAGGCTAAGTTCATTCTCATACATACTATCCGGCGATAAGCTTGGCCACGGCAGTTTTGGCGAAATATCCAACTCAATGCTTATGGTTCCTGGTATGGCGCTGGTAAGCGGCAAACTGGTTTTGTATGGCGATGGTGGCCGGGGCATGGGCGCAAGCGGTAACGTTGAACCTATAATAGTAATTGACGGCGTAAGGGTACCCGATGAATCAATTGCAGCCATGGGGGCTAACCTTACAGCAACAAGCCCTGTGTTAAACTTTTTAAGCACGTTAGACCCGCGTTCTATCGACTTTATTGAAGTATTGAACGGCCCCAGCGCCGCCATCTATGGTAACCAGGGTGGCAACGGGGTAATTTCAATAAACACAAGAACAAGGCCGCGTGAGCTTGTAAAAGATATTATACCATACAAAATAGTTCAGCCCATAACCTACCATAAAGCGCCAATTTTTGCAATGCCCGACTACGGCGATAAAACGCTTAAGTTGAGCAAAACACCCGACCCGCGAACCACCATTTACTGGAACGGCAACCTGCTTACCGGTACTGATGGCACGGCCTCGGTTGACTTTTATACTGCTGACGATGCCACTACCTATACCATTATTGTCAGCGGCATTACCGCAAACGGCGAATACATAAGCAAACGCATTACAGTTAACCGGAAATAGTTACTTTGGGCTTGAAAAATAATTATGATGACCACTGCCGCAAATAACTATGAAGCCTTACTTACTGATGCCTACACTTTTTTTAATGCCCGCGATATAGACGCTGTTCTTGCCCTTATGCACACAAACGTTCACTGGCCTAACGGCTGGGAAGGCGGCTATGTTGAAGGCCACGAAGCGGTGCGCGATTACTGGACAAGGCAGTGGGCTGAAATAAACCCCATAGTTACTCCACTTGCTTTTAAAAAACTTGCCGGTGGCCGCATTGAAACAACTGTACAACAAACCGTAAAAGACATGCAGGGCAACTTGGTATTCGACGGGCCGGTAAAACATGTTTACACCATAGTTAACGGCCTGGTAAGCACCATGGAAATACATTCTTAGATTTATAATTACAGCCCTGTTATTCGCATACATCTCCTGCGTCCCCGCTCCTTTAGGAAAGTAGCCTGTCCGCCGTGGCGGAGGGTAGGGGGGTGAGGTTATCACTTCCCCAATAACGCTTTCGCCCGTTTTACCACATTTTCAATGGTAAAGCCAAACTCCTTCATCACTTCTTCGCCCGGCGCCGACTCACCAAACCTTGTTATGCCAATAACATCGCCTTCATCTGTTGTATATCGCTGCCAGCCTAACGGCGACCCTGCTTCAACCGCAAGGCGCTTTCTTATTGCTTTTGGCAGCACTTGCTCCTTGTAGCTGTCATCCTGCTTTTCAAACAACTCCCAGCTAGGCATACTTACTATGCGTACTGCAATACCTGCTTCTTCCAATTGTTCCTGTGCTTTTACTATCAACTGCACTTCACTTCCTGTGGCTATCAATATTATATCTGCCGGTTTATCGCTGTCTTTTAAAATATAGGCGCCATTCTCAACACCGGTTGCTTTTCCATATTTATCCCGGTCAATAACCGGCAGTTTTTGGCGGGTAAGTATCAATGCTACCGGGCCGCCGCTATGCTCAAGCGCAACGCGCCATGCCTGCACAGTTTCATTGGCATCGGCAGGGCGCAATACAATAAGATTGGGTATTGACCGAAGCGAAATTAATTGCTCAACCGGCTGGTGCGTGGTGCCATCTTCGCCAAGGCCAATACTGTCGTGCGTATAAACGTAAACGGGCCGCAACTTCATTATGGCTGCAAGACGAATAGGTGGCCGCATGTACTCAGAAAAAATAAGAAAAGTTGCCCCATATGGTGTAAATCCTTTTGTAACCGCGATGCCGTTTAGTATAGAGCCCATCGCATGCTCCCTTATACCAAAGTGAAAATTGCGCCCCGTCCTGTCGTTTGCAGAAAAAGACGTATATTTTTCAAGGTTGGTGTCGGTTGATGGTGCAAGGTCGGCCGCGCCACCAATCAGTAATGGCAAACTTTCTGCAATGGCATTCAGCACTTTGCCTGATGCTTTACGGGTCTCTATGTTATCACCAGCTTTAAAGGTGGGCAGTTTTTGCTGCCAGCCATCAGGCAGCTTACCGCTGCATAACAGTTCGTATTCCCTTGCCAGTTCGGGATATTCTTTTTTATAATCGTTATACAGGTCCTGCCATTCTTTTTCAAGCGTGCCGCCTTTTTTACCTTCCTGACGGTAAAAGCTCAATACTTTATCTGGTATAACAAAACTCTCGTCAGGGTTAAAGCCAAGGTTCTTTTTAACCGCCTTTACTTCTTCTACGCCAAGCGCCGCGCCGTGCGATTCTTTTGTGTCAACTTTATTGGGGCTGCCGTACGCAATATGCGAGCGTATTTTTATAAGGGATGGCCTTTGTGTTTCTTCCCTTGCATTTTTAACCGCCGCCTCTACCGCGTCAATATCGTTGGCATCATCCAGCACCTGTACGTGCCAGCCATACGCTTCAAAGCGTTTAGCCACATCCTCTTTGGCAAATGCAAGGGCAGTGTCGCCTTCAATGGTAATGTGGTTATCGTCGTATACGTAAATAATGTTGCCTAACTGCAGGTTGCCGGCAATGGAGGCTGCCTCAGCGGTAACGCCTTCCATCAGATCCCCGTCACTGCAAATAGCATAAATTTTATAATTAAACAGGTCAAAGCCGGGCTTGTTATAATGCGCCGCAAGGTATTGCTGTGCTATGGCCATACCCACGCCGTTGGCAAAACCCTGCCCCAGGGGGCCGGTAGTAACCTCAATACCGTCCAGCAGGCCATATTCAGGGTGGCCGGCCGTTTTGCTGTGCAGTTGCCTGAATTTTTTAATATCGTCAAGCGTAATATTATAACCCGTTAAAAACAAATAGCTGTATTGTAGCATGCAGGCATGGCCGGCAGAAAGCACAAACCTGTCGCGGTTAGCCCAATTGGGGTTTTGTGGATTATAATGCATGCTTTTTGCCCATAATACGTGCCCCACAGGCGCCAGCGCCATAGGTGTGCCCGGGTGGCCTGAATTTGCTTTTTGCACCGCATCTGCCGATAATACGCGTACTGTATTAATGCACAATTGTGAAAGACTGTCAACCATTGTTATTAAAGTTTATATATGTAAGATGTGTTAACCGCGGCCCGTAGCCCTTGCTGCCACAAAAAATAAAGCCACGGTGCATACAGGCACAAATTTTAAGCCCGTTTAAGAAAGCGTACCCACATGCTGTAACAATAACATCTTTTTCCTGTTTCTGTTTTCTTTAAAATGACTTACGGGATAAAAACACCAAAAAAGGAGGATAGGAGGAAAAAGGATGAAGGCTTGTATCGCCATAAAATATTAATTTTCAATTAATTATATAATTTTTTGACTAAAACAAACCAGAACCATCACCAAATTCATTTACTCATCACGGCTTAAAAAATAGCCAGGCGTCTGGCTGTCATTTTCGTCCCTTTTTCCGTTTAAGTCCTTTTCCGCTGAACACTTTGCTGCCCAATTGCCAAAACCAGTAACCAAATATTATGAACAACAAAGGACGACAGGGGAGGAAAAAGGAGGAAAATTTTACATCCTCTTTTTTCTCGTATATTATTGATAATTAATTACTTATATAACTTCAACCCACGAAAAAGCTATATTTCCACAAAACATTCAAACCGGCAAAGCCCCTTTAGTTATCACTCTGTAACCACCGGTTCTGCTTATCCGCCATGTATAAATATAAAAACCGCCGGGGTGTCCGCTGTTTTGGGCAACTTTTTATCCACATTTTTAAAATGCAGGGAATGTTTGGTGAAGAGCAATAAAATTTAAATAATCAATTTTAGGTCTGAGGGATTACATACCACTGTTTTAATATCTGTTGATTTGAGCTCTCAGCAGTAAGCTGTAAATAAAACAAACGGAGTACACCAGCTAAAAAACCAGAACGTCAACGAAATGCAGTATCACGTGAGGTAATAAAAGGTAAGCAATGCGCTGGTACACCTTGGGAGGCGTTGGCAAGGGCGGTTCTGCGGAGCGTTTTGGCCCGCCCTTGATTTTTCTTTACTTTCTTTGCATCAGGGCAAAGAAAGTAAAGAAAAGGCAAATGTTTCGTAACCTGTTAAATAACAGCCTGTTAATATCTAGTTTTTTTGAAACTGCTGTATAAAATGAGTCAAAGAATTATCCAAGGCAACCCCTACGCCGCCTTCAAAATCTTCATTAAAACCTGCTCTTCAGCCGTAAGGCCACTCTTATCATCCGGTTCTTCCAGCTTATCAAGCTCTTTTAAATAGCTAACCAGCTTTTTGTCTTCATACAGTTTTATAAGCGATGGATGCACATAGTACTTTTTACATACGGTACGCGTATTGCCCAGCTTTTTGCTAACCGTATCAAGCACCTGCACCACATTTTTTTTGCACTCACCCTCGGTAATAGCTTCGCCAACGGAACTAAAAGCCTGCAACGCCTGCAGGCTACCGGCCCAGGTTCTAAAATCTTTCGCGCTAAAATCCATCCCTGCCGCTTCATGAATGTAGTTGTTTACCATGCCCGAGTCAATCGGTTTGCGTTTGCCTTCCTCATCATAATATTGAAAAAGCTCCTTGCCCGGTACATCGCGGCATTCTTTTACCGCTTTGGCCAGCCGCCTGTTTTGCAGCGTAATATCGTGGTAAATGCCCTTTTTGCCCTTAAAAGAAAACAGCACTTTATCGCCCATAATAGTGGCGTGCTTGTCTTTTAACGTAGTAAGGCCGTAGCTGCCGTTGCTTTTTTCGTATTCGCTGTTGCCAATACGTATATAAGTACGCTCCATAAGGCTAAGCACAATTGCCAATACCTTGCTTTGCGTAAGTTCTTTGCCAGCAAGGTCAGTCTCCATTCTCAATCTTATTTGGGGCAGCACCTTGCCAAACTCGTACAGGCGGTGGTATTTGGTTTCGTTGCGTAAAACATTCCACAGTTCGTGGTAACGGTATTGCTTGCGTTTGCGTACATCAAACCCCGTGGCCTGTATATGGCCGTTTGGTTGAGGGCATATCCATACGTCAGTCCAGGCCGGCGGAATAACCAGTTTTTTTATCCGTTCAATTTCTTTTTTATCCCTTAATGGCTTATTATCAAACACATAGGTAAATTTTTTGCCATGCTGTATGCGTACAATGCCCGGCTCGTCGCTTTTTACATATATAAGTTTAACAAGCGTGGCCGCTTTCTCGTAATTTTTATCGGCTTTAAGCAATTCGCGGTGCGATAGCTGAGGTAACGGCAAAACTTCCGGCATAGGTTGCGTTTAGGAAAAATAATTAAAATATAGTGCCAAACAGAAGTGTGGTGATGATAACAACCGATACGCTAAAGCCCAGGGACTCCAATCCAAATCGCTGCACCTTACAAAAAGGCGATATTCGCACCTGTGCAAATGGCATCCGGCATTCGAAAAAAGGCGTTAAGAAAATTGAAGGATGAGGCGTTAAAAAATGAAATCCGACTACAGGAGCCTGGCTTTACTCTCAGTACAAAAGTCCCACTCCCCCTTTGGTTTTTTGATGGGCTGGAACTATTTCATTTTAGACTCACCCATCAATTTTTAGCTCTTTTTTCGGGCGCCTTGACTTTTTGTCAACTTTTGTGACAAGACAAAAGTTGAGTAAAAAATGTTCTTTGCTTAGATATATAACATCAATAAAAGACAATATTGATTAAAACACGGCCTAATCGCCTAGTTTTAACCTAATTATAATAGTATAGGCAACCGGTAGGTTAATAAGAATGTTTTGTTTTGCAAAAGATATACCCCTTATATGAAAAGGATAATAATTGCAGCTTCAGTTTTGTTAGTATTGTGCAGCTTTACGCTGGTAACCTTAAAACCGGTTGACGAAGATGACGCCGTAACATTTGTTATAAAAAACTTTGGCATAAATACCAAAGGCAGCTTTAGCGGCCTTAAGGGCAGCCTTAAATGGGATGCCGCCAACCCCGCAGCATCGCAGGTAAGCGCCAGTGTTGATGCCAACACCATAAACACCAATATTGACAGCCGCGATAAAGACCTGAAAGAGGAAAAATACTTTAACACCCCAAAATACCCCACCATAAACTTTACCAGCACAGCCATTAGCGCCACCAGCGTAACAGGCAACCTAACCATAAAGGGTACCACCAAATCAATCACGTTCCCTATAACTGTAACGCCCTCAAAAGCCGGCTACCTTTTCCAGGGCAACTTTACCATTAACCGCCGCGACTACGATGTTGGCGGCAACAGTATGGTGTTAAGCGACGAAGTAAAAGTTACATTGAAAGTACAAGGCAACCCGTAAACATTACTTCATTTTGGAGCCACAGATTAATTTACATTGAATTAGCAGGCGTGTAATATATTAGCCTGTCAAGGCTGACACAGGTAATATTTTTAAACCTGCCGTAATGCCGAATTTATTTCGGCAACTTATTCGTGTAGATAAGTGCTGCGTTAGCGCACATGTATGATGTAATTGGCTATTCAAGCCCAATCCGTTACTTTTGCTACCGTTTGGCCCCGTAGTACAATGGATAGTATAAGAGTTTCCGAAGCTCCAGATACAGGTTCGATTCCTGTCGAGGCCACTGAATGGATCAGGTGTATAAAATTCAACCCGGTAAGGCGCGCTCAATTGCCTTAAAGGATATTCGCGGTAAACAGGGCAAACGCATCTAAATAATTAAGTGTATAGATGTGGATAAGTAAAAAAGGTTGATTTAGGGGTAAATTTATCCACTGAGGTGTTTAATATGGTCATGAAGAAGGAAATAGCAGTCAAAAAATG
>Ga0265327_10000143_pt1 | contig 156870 bp, 138 predicted proteins | sample 41621metaG_FD_202089 | JGI IMG/M metagenome (GOLD analysis project Ga0265327, IMG submission 202089) | Rhizosphere microbial communities from Carex aquatilis grown in University of Washington, Seatle, WA, United States - 4-16-21 metaG | ecosystem: Host-associated > Plants > Roots >...
GGATGAGGTGATCGAAGGCGCCCAGCGCGGCCTTGGCACCGTCACCTGCGGCGATCACGATCTGCTTGTAAGGCACGGTCGTGCAGTCACCCGCGCCAAACACACCGGCCACATTGGTGGCACCCTTGGCGTCCACGATGAGCTCGCCGAAGCGCGACAGCTCCAGCGTGCCCTTGAGCCACTCGGTATTGGGCACCAGGCCGATCTGCACGAAGACACCTTCCAGCGCGACATGGTGATCAGCCCCGGTGGCGCGGTCCTTGTAGCTCAGGCCATTGACCTTGCCTTCAGCCCCGGTGATCTCGGTGGTCTGCGCATTCGTGTGGATCTCGACATTGGGCAGGCTCTTGAGCTTGTTGACCAGCACGGCATCGGCCTTGAGCTGCTCGGCAAACTCGATGAGCGTCACGTGGGCGACCACACCAGCCAGGTCGATGGCGGCCTCCACACCCGAGTTGCCCCCGCCGATCACGGCCACACGCTTGCCCTTGAACAAGGGGCCATCGCAGTGCGGGCAATAGGCCACGCCCTTGTTGCGGTACTCGGCCTCGCCGGGCACGTTGACATTGCGCCAGCGCGCACCGGTCGAGATGATCACGGTCTTGCTCTTGAGCACACCACCATTGGCCAGCTGCACTTCAACCAGGCCGCCAGGCTGCGCCGCCGGGATCAGCTTGTCTGCACGCTGCAGGTTCATGATGTCCACGTCATAAGCGCGGGTGTGCGCCTCCAGGGCGGCGGCGAACTTGGGGCCGTCGGTCTCCAGCACCGAGATGTAGTTCTCGATGGCCAGCGTGTCGTTGACCTGGCCGCCAAAGCGCTCGGCCACCACGCCGGTGCGGATGCCCTTGCGGGCGGCGTACACGGCTGCCGCGGCACCCGCAGGGCCACCGCCAACGATCAGCACGTCATAGGCTTCCTTGGCCGACAGCTTGGCGGCATCACGCGCGGCCGCACCCGTGTCCAGCTTGGCCACGATCTCTTCCACCGTCATGCGGCCCGAGCCGAACATGCTGCCGTTGAGGAAGACCATGGGCACGGCCATGATCTCGCGGGCGGTCACTTCTTCCTGGAAGGCCCCGCCTTCGATCACGGTCGTCTTGACCTTGGGGTTGAGGATGGCCATCAGGCTGAGCGCCTGCACGACGTCCGGGCAGTTGTGGCAGCTCAGGGACATGTAGACCTCGAAGTTGAAGTCACCGTCCAGCGCCTTGATCTGCTCGATCACATCGGGCTCGACCTTGGGCGGGTGGCCGCCCGTCCACAGCAGCGCCAGCACCAGCGAGGTGAACTCGTGGCCCAGCGGCAAGCCGGCAAAGCGCAGCGATGTGTCGCTGCCAGGGCGTTGCAGCGTGAAGGAGGGCTTGCGCGCATCCTGGCCATCGGTCTTGAGCGTGATCTTGTCGCTGCGCAGGCCGGTGATGGTCTGCAGCAGGTCCAGCATCTCACGCGAGTTCTCGGAGTCGCTCAGGGATGCGACGATCTCGAAGGGTTGCTGTACGCGCTCCAGGTAAGCGCCGAGTTGTGCCTTGAGGGAATCGTCCAACATGATGTGCATCCTTTTTAATCAAGCGACTTCGGGAACCGGCCCCCTTTCGATCTTGAAAGGCGACCAGCATCCACCCCGGCGAGCCTCTTGAGCCCGCAGGGTAGGTATCTTCAACAAGGTGATGAGGTCAGGCCTCAACACAGATCAAGCAAAGCCTGATTTAGATCTTGCCGACCAGGTCCAGCGAAGGGGTCAGGGTCTTGGCGCCTTCTTGCCACTTGGCAGGGCAGACCTGGCCAGGGTGGGAAGCGGTGTACTGAGCGGCAGCCAGCTTGCGCACGGTTTCCTTGACGTCACGGGCGATCTCGTTGGAGTGGATCTCCAGCGTCTTGATCGTCAGGCTCGGGTCGATGATGAAGGTGCCGCGCAGAGCCAGGCCTTCTTCAGGGATGTGCACGCCGAAAGCGTTGGTCAGGGCGTGGGTGGGGTCGCCAACCAGGGGGAACTTGGCCTTGCCCACGGCGGGGGAGGTTTCGTGCCACACCTTGTGCGAGAAGTGGGTGTCGGTGGTGACGATGTAGACCTCGGCGCCAGCCTTCTGGAATTCAGCGTAGTGCTCGGCGGCGTCTTCGATTTCGGTCGGGCAGTTGAAGGTGAAAGCAGCCGGCATGAAGATCAGGACCGACCACTTGCCCTTCAGGGACTGCTCGGTGACTTCAATGAACTTGCCGTTGTGGAAAGCCTGCGCCTTGAAAGGCTGAACTTGGGTGTTGATCAGAGACATGGCTTGTTTCCTGTTTAGGTTTGGGGTTGAAAGACTACGGGCTGAATCTTAGGCCAGCTCATGCCATATAGCGAATTGATTGATCAAATACAAGCGATTGTCAGGGGCTATTAAGCAAGCACGTCGATCAGACATGAAAAATCCCGCCAGGCCTTGCAACCTGGCGGGACTAGAAGATAGCAAGTGCTTACTTCTTGACCGTGATGGCCGCCGTCGTGGGCGCGGCGCTCAGGTAGAAGCGGGTGCCAACCACTGGCATGTTGACGGCGCGGTCCACGGTGAAAGAGCCCACCGAGGGCGCCACCACCTTGCCCGTGGCCGTCACGCTGAGTGACACCGCCCCCACCGCGCTGGGCACCGTGCACACGTACAGGCCGGTTGTCCCGGTGGCGCAACTCACCCGGCTGTCCGTGGCCCGGATCGTGGCCGCGCCCGTGTAGGGCGAACCGTTGGCATTGAGCAGCCAGCCCGCCACCACGGTCGAGCCATCGCTCGAGACGGAGGCCTTGCTGGCGTTGCCCTGCGCCGCCACCGTGGCCTTGGTCTGCAGCATGGTGGCCACCACGTTCTCGGTGCTGGTGCCACAGGGCTGCTTGGAGGCCGTGCACGTCAACTGCGGCGAGGAGAACAGCGCCACGCGCGGCGAGATGTAGGACATGATCGTGCCGAACTGCCCGCTGATGCCCTTGCCGTAGCTGTAGCTGAACACGCCGGGGAAGGACGAATTGGCCTTGTCATGCGCATTGCCCAGGTTGTGGCCCAGCTCATGCGCCAGGCTCAGCATCTCGCAGTAGTAGCCGTTGGACTGCCCGTCGTTGAGCGAGGCGAACATCGAACTGGCCACCTGGGCGTTGAACAGGCTCATGCCCCCGGCCCCACCGCCCGGCACATAGGCCAGCCCGCAGGTGGACGAACTGGAGGTGGTCGTGTTGAAGGGGGCAAAAAAGACCGTGATGGCACCGCCCGCCGTCCGCTTGAGCGCCGCCACGCCCTTGAAGGCACCGGAGTCGGCCCGCATGGCCGGCAGGATGACCTGTGGGGTGGCATCGGCTTGCGCCACCTTGGCCCACCCGACGATCTTGAAGGCGACACCCGTGCCGCTGTTCGAATAGGCCGAGTTGGCCAGTTGCACGATGTTGGACAGGCGGGTGCGCGCCACGGCCTCCGTGCCCCATTGCGCCACGTAACCGGGCCCATAGGTCATGAACAAGGTGATGGTGGTGTCGATCTTGCCGGGGGCCAGGGGGACCAGGGTGCTGCCGCTTGCCGCGGCGGTCGCGCCTGCATTTTGCGTGCTGCCCCCGATCTTGATCGCCAGGGCCGAGGACTCCCCGCCCGGGTCTGCCTGGTCTGGCCCGCGCAGCTTGGTCCAGCCGGCCGCATTCGGGTCCACGATCTGGGTCCGCCCCTGGCGGGTCACGATCTGGTACTCGTTGCCATTGCTCAGCACCGTGCCAAAGACCGCGTCCGTGCCCACGGTGATGACGGTGGGCGCTGCCGCACCGTCCATGCGGCTGATGCCCTGGATCTGCACGAATCCGTCCTGGTCCAGCTCGCGGTGGGTGACGATGGCCACCTCCACCTGGCCGTCGGGCAGGGGCAGCGCGATTTCCGCACCCTCATCGGCTTGCGCCAGCCCGGCCAGGTTGCCCGTCAGCTCGCGCACGCCCTGGCTCACCTGGGCGCCCAAGGTGTAGGCCTGCCCCTGGATCGGGCCCGCGTCGGCCACCCGCACCAGGGCGCCGTTGGCCTGCTGACGGAAGGGCACCTGGCGCCCGCCAAAGCGAACCGCCCCCACAAAGCCTTCCTTGGTCTGCTTGAGGTAGACGCGGTCGCGGGGGCTGCCCTGCAGGCTGCCATGCCAGTAGCTCAGGCCGTCCTGCCCCTTGGTGGTGGTCTCGAACACCACGGTCTTGCGCCCGATCACCGGGAAGGTGATGGCCACGGTCTGGCCGCTGCGCATGGCCATCAGGCTGCGCACGTCAAGCTTGAGCGGGCTGTTGATCTCCAGGCCCTTGTCGGACAGGGTGGCGGGGTCCACGGCCGCCAGGGCCTGGCCACTGCCAACACCCATGGCCGCCAAGGCCAGCGCGGAACACATCGTGCGGCTGATCTGCATCTTCCTCGTCCTTCGCCCTGCAGGCGCGTCGTCATTGACATGCCAGCGTACGTGGCCAGGCCCAGGCGTCCTAGTGAATTTCTGACGGCTTTCGGGCAATTACAGGCTGTTTACAAAGCTTTTGTCTGAACCGCCTTGCCTGCCCTGTTCGGCGTTTTTGTCAGGCAAATTCCTACAAGGCGTGTAGCCGGAAACCGACCCGTCTTACAGCCGCTTACCTATCAAGGAATTTGGCATCCGTTTGCACAATGACTCCATCGACAACGCGAAACCGCACTGAGCCAAACAAAGGAACACAGCCATGAACGCCGACCAAATCCTGATGGAAATCCGCGAAACCAACCTGTCCTACCTGATGCTGGCTCAGACCCTGATCCGCAACGACCGCGAGCAAGCCCTGTTCCGCCTGGGTCTGTCCGAAGCCGCCGCCGACCGCCTGGCTTCGCTGTCCCCCGCTCAACTGATGAAGGTCGCTTCGAGCAACACCCTGGTGTGCCGCATGCGTGTTGACGACGACATGGTCTGGACCCTGCTGACCAACCACGGCAAGGGTGCCGGCAGCGATGGCGCCTCCCGCCTGCACGCCTCGATCCTGCTGGCTGGCAAGCATCAAGAAGCCGCCTGATCCCGAATTCGACAAGACCCCACCATTTACAGACAAGCCGGAGAATCCACCATGCGTAGCAAGAGCCTGTTGACCGAAGCCAAGCAAATCGACCGCGCCGTGACCCTGATCAACCTGGGTGCCCGTCTGCAGGTCCTGGAGTCGGAAACCGACATGTCTTACGAACGCCTGCTGCGCCTCTATAAGGAAGTCTCCGGCAAGTCGCCATCCAAGGGTCAGCTGCCCTTCTCGACCGACTGGTTCATGACCTGGCAGCCCAATATCCACGCCAGCCTGTTCCTCAACATCCACGAGTACCTGAACAAGGCCGCCGAGATGGACGAGATCGACGTCGTCATCAAGGCCTACCAGCTGTACCTGGAGCAAACCGAATCCCAAGGTCTGGAGCCCCTGCTGTCCGTGACCCGCGCCTGGCGCCTGGTCAAGTTCATCGACAACGGCATGCTGACCATGACCAAGTGCTCCAAGTGCGGTGGCCACTTCGTCAGCCACCCCCATGAAATTTCACGCCACTTCGTGTGTGGCCTGTGCAACCCGCCCGCCCGCGCCGGCAAGGGCAAGGCCGCTGGTGCCATCCAGATGCACTGATCCCCGGGTTTTTTGTCAGCGTGTTTTCATTGCTTGTCTCCTCCTAGCAGCACTGCTGTACCGAGTGCTTTGTCGGGGTCCTTCGGGACCCCGCTTTTTTTTGCCTGCGCCAAGCCCCAGCCAGGCACAGATCGACCAATTAGCCCCCGTTGATCCGGGTTTTCATCCCCGCGCGGGGCCCTGACAATGGGCTGCCCACGGCTTTTTCAGCAGTGGGCTTTGTGTGTTCAAGCGGGAGTGGGCATGGATGTTTACCTGAATCGGACCTTGGAGCTGGGACAGAAGATCCCCTATGGGGCCAGCGACTTCAAGCTCGACGTCAGCCACCACACCTACTACGTGGGCAACCCCGGCCGCTCGGGCGCGAGTTTCCCCGTGCGGCTCAAGGCCGCCGTCTACTGCGGCGAAACCGAGGTGATCAACCTCGTGGCCGAAGTCCAGCCCCATACCAAGGCCCAGGCCATGGGCTACCTGTTCAAGTACGAGGCCGGTGTCGCCGCCGATGAACCCGACCGCATCCTGGCCTATATGGGCTCCAACCCCACGGCCGCGCCTGTGGGCGAGTTGACTTTCACCGCCGTGGGCGCCTACCTGATGGACCAGGATGCACAGGTGGCCTATGAGCACCAGCGCCGTGGCATCGCCACCGCCATGTACCAGCAGGCCGAAGCGCTGACCGGCAAGCCCTTCCTGTCGCGCGCGGGTGATGTGCTGACCGTGGATGGCGCCGCCTTCTGGGGCAGCCCCGACCGCCCCTTCGGCGTGGACGCGCTCTACAGCCAGCCCCGCCGGCTCTTGTGGATCAACCTGGCCGACCTGCTGGCCGCGCCTTTGCGCGAGCTGCCCAGGATCGTGTTCGACGCCGACCGTTTCACGCGCTCGGCCACCGGGCAACGCTGCATCGACATGGCCAACAACGGCGCCGGCCCGCGTGTGGGCCTGCAGGAAGCGCGCATCCGGGGCCTGGTGGCGCGCGGCAGCGAAGGCCGTGTCGAGTCATTTGTGAACGACCCACACGCCCCACCCAAGCTGATGCGCAGCGTGCTGTGTAGTGAACAACCGCCCACCCTGGCGCTGAGCAACCCGCGCGGCCTGCCCGACCCCAGCATCACGCCGCCACTGGCCCTGCTGAACGAAGAGGCGCGCGAAGAGGTGCTGCACTTCATCGGCCGCCACCTGCACGCCCTGGCCGACCTCAATGCGCTGGAAGTCCTGCACCCGCTGATCCGCGCGCTGAGCCGTCAGCGACAGGTGCACCACGAGCGGGGCGACCCGGGCGCCATTGAGCTGGCCTTCGAGGTGCGCCGCGTGCAGTCCATCTCGGTCATGACCGACATGCTGGAAAAAGAAGCCGAGTTCCGCGCCAGCCGGATGTGATGTGACGTGAGGCCGGGGCCTTGGCCCTATTTCAGCCCTCTTCAGCCTTTTTGCACCCAGGCCTCGATCAGGGCCTTCATGCCCGGGTCGATCCGGGCAAAACGCGTCCCCATGCGGAACTTCCCGCCCTTGGCCACATGGAACATCACCTTGGTGTGCAGATCGGGGTAGTGGTACTTGCTGCGGTCAAGCGGGTCCGGCAAGGCAATCAGGATGTGCAACATCGCCCCGTCGGGGAAGGCCCTTTCGCAGACCAGCCCCAGCCCATCGGCCGAGACATTGACCACGCGCGCCTCCACATACGACTGGGGGTTCAGCACCACCCGGGCAGCCCAGGAGACATTGGCCCGTGGGCCTAGGCGAGCATCCGTCGCTTGCTGCTGCGACGTCAAATCAGTTACGGGCACGGCTACCTCTTGCTGGATGAACGTGGTGAGAACACATGCTCGGGCGCCTCACCAGAAGACGAATATATGAGCACCTATCGGCAGTTGTGATCAGACCTGAAGCGCCGAGGAAAGTCATTGAACTTTCTCTCGCTTTTGCCACTTTTATCAAAGTACCGCCGCATGGTGCGCTGCAGCATTTTGCATGATTTGCAAATGTCCCCAGGGAATACACGCTCTTGCGCGCATCCGGCACAGGCCTTAGAAATTGACCAGCGTCAAATACGTCACGGCTTACGCCCCGAAAAGGAGAAGCGATGCCCGGTTCCCTGTCCCGTCCGACATCCGCCAGAAAGCGCATTCGCCATCTGACAACGCTGGCTTGCGTGCTGGCTTGTGTTGCCGGCTTGCTGACCTTGCTGAGCGGGCACGTCATCCACGGCGCCCTCCTGATGCTGGCAGGCCTCGTGCTGGTGCCCGGCAGCATCTGGGGCCGACGCCACAAGCTGCACCCGCTGGACGCCACCGTGCTGGATGCCTCCAGCGCCCCGGCCACACGCCGCTGGCGCAAGGCGGCCTGAGCCCGGCTTCCTGAGCGGCCACGGCCGGTTTTTTCACTTCAGTCCCTGCAGCCCCTGCCGAAAACGCTGGGAGCCGTCGTCTTTTGTGCCCCTTGACGCATGCCGTTCAAGCGCACCCGTCGACGCCCTGTTTCGACCATGGATTGCAGTGGACCATGAACATCCGAAATATCCGTATCGGGCAACGATTGATGCTGGGCTTCGGCCTGGTCATCGCCTTGCTGATGCTGCTGGCCGGCCTGGCCATCCTGCGCATCAACAGCCTCAACAGCGAAATCGGGTCCATGGTCAACGAGACCTACCCGCGCACGGTCATCGCCAACAGGATGAAGGCGGACCTGGGCGACATCTCGCGCAGCATGCTCAGCATCCTGGTGATGTCGGATGCGGACCAGATGAAGGGCGAGGTCGCCAACATCGAGAAGGTCACCCGGCGCAATGACGAGAACCTCGCGCTGCTGAAAAAGAGCGTCAGCGACCCCGAGGGGCTGGCCCTCGTCAAGACCATCGTCGAGTTGCGCGAGCGCTCGCTCAAGCACCAGGTCTCGTTCATCAATCTCATCAACACCGATGAGAAGGACAACGCGATGACCAAGTACCTGTTCTCGATCCGCTCGCTGCAGACCAAGTACTTCGCGGCGCTGGACAAGCTCATTGCCTTGCAGAACCAGCACATGGAAGCGGCCGGCGCCAACTCGGCGCAGCAGGCCCGCAGCACGGCCCTGTTCATCCTGGTGCTGGCCCTGGCCGCCACCGGCATCAGCGTGGTCGTGGCCTTGCTGTCCACACGCAGCATCACCATCCCGCTCAACCGCGCGGTGGACGTGGCCCAGCGCGTGGCCAGGGGTGACCTGACCAGCACCATCACCACCCGCAGCCATGATGAGACGGGCCTGTTGATGCAGGCCCTGGCCGAGATGAATGCCAGCCTGCAGGCCATCGTGGGCAATGTGCGCCAGAGCACGGAGCAGATCGCCTCGGCGTCCACGCAGATTGCATCGGGCAACCTGGACCTGTCGCACCGCACCGAGCAACAAGCCGCCTCGCTGCAAGAGACCTCGGCCTCGATGAGCGAGCTGACCAACATCGTCAAGCAGAACGCCGACAACGCGCGCATGGCCAGCGAGCTGGCCCAGTCGGCGTCGAATGTGGCCGCTGATGGCGGCTCGGTGGTGTCCCGCGTGGTGGACACCATGGGCGCCATCGATGCCTCGTCACGCAAGATCGTGGACATCATCGGCGTGATCGATGGCATCGCCTTCCAGACCAATATCCTGGCGCTGAACGCGGCGGTGGAGGCCGCACGGGCCGGCGAGCAAGGCCGCGGCTTTGCCGTGGTGGCCGGCGAGGTGCGCAGCCTGGCGCAGCGCTCGGCCACGGCCGCCAAGGAGATCAAGACCTTGATCAGCGAGTCCGTCGAGAAGGTGGCCCAGGGTGGCCAGCTGGTCAGCGAGGCCGGCAGCACCATGAGCGAGGTGGTGGCCAGCGTGCAGCGCGTGACCAACATCATCACCGAGATCACGGCGGCGAGCCAGTCGCAAAGCCATGGCATCGAGGCCATCTACCGCTCCATCCACCAGATGGACGGGGTCACGCAACAGAACGCCGCGCTGGTCGAGCAGGCCGCCGCATCCGCCGAATCCATGCAGAACCAGGCCGGGCAACTGGCCAAGGTCGTCAGCGTTTTCAAGCTGGAAGGCTCGGCCTCCTGAAGCCGTGTCTGCCGTCAATCGAGCAACCCCTAACCGCAAGAGGGCCCTCATGAAACTGTTCTCCAAAACCACCCTGGCCGCCGCTGTACTGGGCATGGCCATGAGCCTGGCCCAGGCTGTTGAAGTCTCGGGCGTGAAAGTCGATGAAGCCGCGAAGGTGGGCGGCAAGGACCTGGTGCTCAGCGGCGCCGGCCTGCGCACCAAGACCATCTTCAAGATCTACGTGCTGGGCATCTACCTGAACAAGAAGGAAACGACCCAGGCGGGCGTGCTGGCGGCACAAGGCCCCAAGCGCGCCAAGATCCATGTGCTGCGCGAGCTGACCGGCGAAGAGTTCGGTGGCGCCTTCCTGGCGGGCATCAACAAGAACCTGGACAAGGAAGAGAAGTCCAAGTACGTGAACCAGCTGCTGAAGTTCGGCGAGCTGTTTGAAACCCTGCCGCCGCTCAAACCCGGTGACACGGTGATGGCCGACTGGGTGCCTGGCACGGGCACGATCATCACCATCAACGGCAAGCAGATCATCGAGCCGCTGCCCGACCCTGGCTTCTTCAACGCCATCCTGCGCATCTGGTACGGCGACAAGCCCGCCGAGGTGGCGCTCAAGCACGCCCTGCTGGGCGAGCCGACCTGATCGCCCCAGCTTGACTCAGTCCTGCGTGCGCCAGGCCCAGATGGCTGCAGCGCACAGCAGCACCCCGATGAGGTAAAGCAGACGCGTATCTGACACCGCATAGGGATAGAACATCAAGGCCACGCCCAGCCATTTGGTCGTGGCCTTTTGCATGCGCTTGCCAGCCATCCACGCGGCCATGCCGATCAGGCTGAACAGGAACATGCCGGCCAGGTAGGCCGGTGAGGGCAGGGTCAGGCCCATCGACTGCAGTTGGGAGATGGTGTCCATCAAAACGCCTGACAAAGTGTGGAGAAGGCAGGATATCAAAGCGCCGCCCGATTTCCCCTGTACGCTGCTCATGAGCCCAAGCGGCTCCTGTCAAGCTACAAGGAAAGGAAGGCATGTCATGTTCTCTGAGGTACTGGGCCAAGGCCCCTTGTTCTATCTGGTGATGCTGCTGGTGCTGCTGGGGCTGGCGGCGGCGTTTGCCTTTGTCTCGGGCATGGTGCGCTACATCCCCAATGACCGCATTGGTGTCGTCGAAAAACTCTGGAGCCCCAAGGGCTCGGTGCAACTGGGCTTGCTGGCGCTGGAAGGCGAGGCGGGCTTTCAGCCGGAGTTGCTGCGCGGCGGCTTTCACTTCTTCCCGCCCTTTCAGTACAAGGTGCACATCCACGCCATGGTGTCGGTGACGCAGGGCAAGCTGGGCTATGTGTTCGCACGCGACGGCATGGACCTGCCCGCCGGCCAGACCCTGGCCGACAACGCCCGCGTGAGCAACTTCCTGGATGTGCGCGGCTTCCTCCAGGGCGGCGGCCAGAAGGGCCCGCAGCGCAAGGTGCTGCGCGAAGGCACGCACATCATCAACCCGGCCTTGTTTGTGGTGATGACGGAAGAGGCCACCTACTCGCTCACGCTGGACGCGACCGAGAGCGCCTACTACGACAAGATGCGCGATGTGCTGGACCAGCGCAGCGCCTTCACGCCCGTGGTGATCAAGGAGGTCACCGGCCAGCATGAGTCCGACCAGCTGGCCGTGGTGACCGTGCAGGACGGCCCGGCCTTGCCCAAGGACGAGCTGCTCGCGCCCGATGTGGGCGACGCCCACAACTCCTTCCAGGAGCCCGAGCTGTTCCTGGCTGCAGGCGGCAGGCGAGGCCGCCAGGAGCGCGTGCTGGTGGAAGGCACCTACTACATCAACCGCCTGTTCGCCACAGTCGAGTTCATCCACAAGACCATCATCCCGGTGGGCTTTGTGGGTGTGGTGGTGTCCTACACGGGCCGCAAAGGAACCGACACGTCCGGCGTGGAGTACAGCCATGGCGAGCTGGTCGAAACCGGTTGCCGCGGCGTGTGGCGCGACGCGCTGATGCCGGGCAAGTACGCGTTCAACACCTATGCGGGCAAGATCGAACTGGTGCCCACGACCAACTTCGTGCTGATGTGGCAGCACGGCTCCAGCGGCTCCACCTTTGACGGCAACCTGCGCGAGATCACGCTGATCACCAAGGATGCGTTCGAGCCGCAACTGCCTTTGAGCGTGGTGGTGCACATCGACTACCGCAAGGCACCGATGGTGGTGCAGCGCTTTGGCAATGTGAAGCAGCTGGTCGAGCAGACGCTGGACCCGATGGTGTCGAGTTACTTCAAGAACGTGTCACAGACGCGCACCTTCATCGAGCTGATCCAGTCGCGCAGCGAGCTGCAGGCCAATGCCTCGGTGGACATGCGCGAGCGCTTCCTGGCTTACTCGCTGGAGTTCCAGGAGGTGCTGATCGGCACACCCAAGCCGCAGGATGGCGACACCAAGATCGAGAACATCATGTCGCAGTTGCGGGACCGCCAGATCGCACGCGAGCAGGTCGAGACCTTTGCGCAAAAGCAGATCGCCGCCGACAAGCAGCGTGAGTTGAACGAGGCCGAGCGCCGCGCCGAGAAGCAAAGCGAGCTGACCGCCTCGCTGGTGGACATCTCCATCAAGGAGAACCACGGTGCGGCGTTGGTGAAGGCCGCCGAGAAGCGCCGCCAGGAGATCGAGGCGCTGGCCCAGGCCGACAAGTTCCGCCAGGAGATGGAAGGCTCCGGGCGCGCCTCGGCCATCCGCGCGGTGGGTGAGGCCGAAGCGGCGGCCATCAAGGCCAAGTCCGAGGCGCTGGAGGGCGAGGGCGCCGACAAGCAGCTGATGCAGACCGTGATGCTGCGCCTGGCCGAGGCCTTCGAGACGGCCAAGGTGCCGCTGGTGCCGCAGATCCAGCTTGGTGGCGGGCAGGACGCCAACGCGTTCTCAACGCTGTTGAGCCTGATGAGCTCGCTCAAGGCGCAGGAGCTGGCGGCGGCGCATCAGGCCCCATCCAAAGCCTGACGCGCTTCAGGCGTCGACCTTGACCACCACCCGGCCGCGCACCTGGCCCTCGATGAGCTTGTACGCAATCGAGATGGCGTCGCTCAGGCCAATCTCCTGCGTGATCAGGGCGAGCTTGCTCACGTCCAGGTCGGTGGCCAGGCGCTGCCAGGCTTTGAGGCGAATGGCGCGTGGGCACATCACGCTGTCGATGCCAGCCAGGGTCACGCCGCGCAGGATGAAGGGCGCCACGGTGGAGGGGAAGTCCATGCCGCCGGCCAGGCCACAGGCCGCCACGGTGCCGCGGTACTTGATCGCCGCGCAGACATTGGCCAGCGTGTGGCTGCCCACCGTGTCCACGGCACCGGCCCAACGCTCTTTGACCAGGGGCTTGCCGGCAGATGAAAACTCCGCGCGGTCCAGCACGGTGCTGGCGCCCAGGCTCTTGAGGTAGTCGGCCTCTTGCGGACGGCCGGTCACCGCCGCCACCTGGTAACCCAGTTTGGCCAGGATGGACACCGCCACGCTGCCCACGCCACCGGCCGCACCGGTGACCAGCACCTCACCCTTGTCGGGCGTGACACCGTGGTCTTCCAGGGCCATCACGCACAGCATGGCGGTGTAGCCCGCCGTGCCAATGGCCATGGCTTGCGCGGGCGTGAAGGCCGCAGGCAGCGGCACCAGCCAGTCGCCATTGAGGCGCGCACGCTGGGCCAGGCCACCCCAGTGGGTTTCACCCACGCCCCAGCCATTGAGCACCACGGCATCACCCGTCTTGTAATCCGGGTGCGAGCTGGTCTCGACCACGCCGGCCAGGTCGATGCCCGGCACCATGGGGAACTTGCGCACCACGGGGGACTTGCCGGTGATGGCCAGGCCGTCCTTGTAGTTGAGCGTGGAGTGCGACACGCGCACGGTCACATTGCCTTCAGGCAGGGCCGCGTCGTCGATGTCCTTGAGCGCGGCGCGGTAACCCTGCTCGTCTTTTTCAATGAGGATGCCTTTGAAGGTGGTCATGCTGTCGGGTCTCCTGTTACACACCGGATGCCAGATGAGGCGTGGCGCGTTAGGCCGGCAGCATAACCCCGGGGCACTAAGGGCCCTGCAGATCAGATCAGATGGCTCCGTCTTGCTCGGAGATGGCGCACGCCAGCGATCACTGCCAGACCAAGCAACGTTTGCCACAGCGTCGCGAGTTCGGGAACCAAGGCCACGTAAGCAATCCCGTCGTCAAGAAACGAAAACACGTAGGAGCCATCGGACGCGACCTTGGTATACCCATCGTGAAAGGGCCAACTGTCTCCCCCAAACTGACCTGGCACCTCGTACCGGTGCAACTCCTCAAGGGTTTGCGCGTCGTATTCACCGATATAGTTGGTCTCGGACAAAGGTATGAGCAGATGCCCATTCACAGGCGAATACGCTACGCCAAGTGGGATGGTTCCTCCGTACTCGCCCATTCTGAACGCCAGTTGGTCTTTGTCGCCCAAAAGCAACCCAGCACTGGTGATGATGGCGAACTGGCCGCCATCGGGCGACACAGCAATGGCCTGATTATCCCAATACGTCCCGCCGTTGTAGGTGCCATGCTGTGAGCTGTACCCCAAGTCTCCAGTGTGATAGTAGCCCCAGGGCCCGTTGGAGAGTGTTTCAGCAATTCCGATCACTTCGTGATTAGCCGATGCGGCAAGGTGCGAATCTTCTGACAACCAACCGAGGATGCCTGCTGAGCCCGAGACGGGATCGTAGCGACGCAGCACTTGTGAGCCAAAACCAGCACTGGAAATCAACAAATTGCCCGCGCTGTCAAACACGACACGATTGGTCCCACCCTCGTAGTAGTCATAACGATGGAGCTCAACCATAGACAACTGGTTGTTGTTGAGATCCACCATACCAACGTAGCTTGCCATGGCCCTACTGTATGCACGGTCCGGCAAGCCGATGGCCAATGTATTGCCATCCGGTGAGATGTCCAAGCCAACTGTCCGCGTGCCGACATCCGCGCCAACTGTCAGCGGGCCCACATGAATGGGGTCGAGGTAGGTCTGGTGGGCGAGATCGTAGCGACGAACGTCATCCGTGCCGCTGATATACACGATGCCGCGTTGAGCGTCATAGGCCATGTCCGCCTTGCCGCCTGTGTAGATGAAACCTTGCGCGCCGCTTTGCGCGAACGCGGTGGATGCCAAGCCTATCGACATGCAAGCAATCGATATGGCGCCCCTCAATGACCACAATGACATAGACCCCCCTTATGAATAGCCCCATTAAAAACAAATGGGAGTCTGACATGAGGCTATGACCTCATCTCCGCTCGCCCCCCCCTCCGTTTGAGTGCCGCCACGATGCACGCATGTGGAATGCCACATGTTTAAGCAGCCTCTGGCTCGCTAATCTTGCACCCCATGCTTGGCCGGGTATGGGCCGTCACGATTGGAGCCACGATGAAGCGTCTCACCTCACACTTGTATTTCTGGGTCGTGCTGGCCATCATCGCGGGCGGCTGCATCGGCATCGTCGAGCCGCAGATCGGCGTCAAGCTCAAGCCGTTGGGTGATGGCTTCATCGCGCTGGTCAAGATGCTGATCAGCCCCATCATCTTCTGCACGGTGGTGCTGGGCATCGTCAATGGCGGCGACATGAAGAAGGTCGGGCGCGTGGGCGTCAAGGCCATCGTGTACTTCGAGCTGGTGTCCACGCTGGCGCTGGCCATCGGGCTGGTGGTGGTCAATGTGCTCAAGCCCGGCCATGGTTTCAATGCCGATCCGCACACGCTGGATGCCGCAGCCGTGTCGACCTACGCCAAGAAGGCGGGCGAGCAAAGCACGGTGGATTTCGTGCTGCACATCATCCCCAAGACCTTCACCGATGCCTTCACCGGCTCGGGTGACTTGCTGCAGGTGCTGCTGCTGGCGCTGCTGTTTGGTTATGCGATGCAGCACATGGGCCAGAAGGGCCGCGCGGTGCACGCTTTCATTGAAGAGTGCTCGCACATCTTCTTCGCGATGATGAACGCGATCATGAAGCTGGCGCCGATCGGTGCAGGCGGGGCGATGGCGTTCACGCTGGGCAAGTACGGCTTTGCGGCGCTCAAGCCTCTGGCCGCGCTGATGGGCAGCTTCTACCTGACCTGTGGCCTGTTCGTGCTGGTGGTGCTGGGCACGATCGCGGCGCTCACGGGCTTCAACATCCTGCGCTTCATTGCCTACATCAAGGAAGAGTTGCTGACGGTGCTGGGCACGTCCTCATCGGAGTCGGCGCTGGTGCCTTTGATGGCCAAGCTGGAGCGCCTGGGTTGCTCCAAGCCCGTGGTGGGGCTGGTGGTGCCGGCGGGTTATTCCTTCAATCTGGATGGCACCAACATCTACCTGACCATGGCGGCTTTGTTCGTGGCACAGGCTTTGAACATCGACCTGTCGCTGACGCAGCAGTTGAGCATCCTGGGCGTGGCCATGCTGACGTCCAAGGGTGCGTCGGGCGTGACGGGTGCGGGCTTCATCACCTTGGCGGCCACGCTGGCGGTGGTGCCGGATGTGCCGGTGGCGGGGTTGGCGCTGATCCTGGGCGTGGACCGTTTCATGTCCGAGGCGCGTGCGTTGACCAACTTCATTGGCAACAGTGTGGCCACGATCGTGGTGGCGAAGTGGGAAGGCGAGCTGGATGAGGGGATGCTGGCGCGTGAGTTGCGTGATGGCTATCAACCTGATGCGGTGGTGACGGTTGCGGGTGATGACGGTCGCGATGCGCAGCGTTTGAGTGTGGGTGGTGAGGTTGAGCAGGTTCGCGTCTGAATCGTTTTTGGTTGCTTGAGCGCTTCTTAGGTTGAGCGCTTTGTCGATACGGCGCGGGGCGCGGACTGAGCCGGCATTTGTCCAGGCTTCATGTTGGTGGTCCCGCTTTGCAAGCGGGACTGCCAACATGAAGCCCCGCCGGATACCGCCTCGTCCCCCGACTGCGCTTGCAACGAAGAAGCGCCCCAACCTCCGCACGCACGACCTCACACAAAGACAAAACGCCCCCGGAAAACGCCCACAACGCGCCCTCCCCACACCCGATATGCTTGCACCCATGCTGCAAGTCCGAAACCTGTGTAAACGCTACGGCTCGGAGCCGGTTTTCTCGCATGTCGACCTGGATGTCGCCCCCGGCGAGTTCGTCGCCATCGTGGGTGAATCCGGCGTCGGCAAATCGACCCTGCTCAACTGCCTCGCCGGCCTGGACACCGTGTCCGAAGGCACGGTCCAAGTACTGGGCACCAACATCACCCAGCTCGATGACCAGGCCCAGGCCCTGTTCAGGCGGCAACACCTGGGCTTTGTCTTCCAGGCCTTCCACGTGTTGCCCCACCTGGACGTGGCCCAAAACGTCGCCCTGCCCCTGATGCTGCTCGGCCAGGCTGACGACGCCCGCGTGCAGGATGCCCTCAAAGCCGTGGGCCTCGACAGCCTGGGCACCCGCCTGCCGCAAGAACTCTCTGGTGGCCAGCTGCAGCGCGTGGCCATCGCCCGCGCCCTGATCCACCGCCCCGCCCTGATTCTGGCCGACGAGCCCACCGGCAACCTCGACCCCGACACCGCCGACAAGATCATGACCGCCCTGGTCGCCCAGACGCGCGAACACGGCGCGGCCTGCGTCATGGTCACGCACTCGCAAGCGGCGGCCAAGCTGGCTGACCGCGTCATGCGCCTCACGCAGCATGGGCTGCACGATGCCACCTGACTCACCGCTGACCTCACCCGTCTGGCGCCTGCTGCGGCGCTTTTCCTGGCAAGAGCTTCGTCACCATGGCCTGCGCCATGCCACGGCCGTGCTCGCCGTCTTGCTCGGCGTGGCCCTGGCCTTCTCCGTCCACCTGATCAACGCATCGGCACTCAGCGAGTTCAGCGCGGCGGTGCGCTCGGTCAATGGCCAGGCCGACATGAGCCTGCGCGCTGCCCACGGCGGGCTCGACGAAACCCTGTACACCCGCGTGGCCCGCCACCCGCAGGTGGCCTTGGCCAGCCCGGTCATCGAGGTGATGACGCAGGCGCGGGTCCACCAAGGAACAGGCACGCAGGCCGGCGGGCCCAACGCCGACAAACCGACCGGCCCCTTGCGCATCATCGGCCTGGACCCGCTGGTCGCCGCGCCGCTGTCCCCCGGCCTGTGGCCACAGCTGGATGCGCACATCGCCAAGGCCGACCGCCTCGCCCTGTTTGCCACCGACACCATCTCGCTCAACACCGCCGCGCAACGCAGCCTGGGTGCCCAACCCGGTGACACGCTGCAGGTGCAGGCCGGCCTGAAGCTGCTCACGCTGCGGGTGATCGGCACGGTGGCCGCTCAAGGCGAGCCGCTGGGTGTGATGGACATTGCCGGTGCGCAAGACACCTTCGGCACACCCGGCCAGATCACCCGGCTGGACATCAAGCTGGCAGGCGGCGCACAAGCCAGCGACGTGCTGGATGCCCTGAAGCTGCCACCCGGTGTGCTCAGCGACTCAGCCGACGATTCGACCCAGCGCGTGTCCAACATGTCGCGCGCCTACCGGGTCAACCTCACGGTGCTGGCGCTGGTGGCGCTGTTCACCGGCGCGTTTCTGGTGTTCTCGATCCTGTCGCTGTCGGTGGCCAAACGCCAGCAACAGTTCGCGCTGCTGGGCGTGCTGGGCCTGGGGGCGCGTGAGCGGCTGCAACTGGTGTTGTGGGAATCGGCCTTCATTGGTGCGGCGGGTTCCGCCCTGGGCATTGCCTTGGGCACCGGCCTGGCCGCCGCTGCGCTGCGTCTGCTCTCGGGTGACCTGGGTGGCGGCTACTTCCCCGGTATCACGCCACGCCTGCAATGGTCGCCCTGGGCGGCGCTGGCGTATGGTGCACTGGGCGTGGCGGCGGCCGTCGTGGGTGGCCTGGTACCGGCCCGCATGGCCCAGCGCCTGACGCCAGCACAGGCTCTCAAAGGCCTGGGCGATGTGGCGCACCACACAGGTGGCTGGTGGCTGGGGCCGGCGCTCTTGCTGCTGGGTGCGGGCCTGACCCGCCTGCCTGCGGTGGCCGGCGTGCCCTTGTGGGCCTACCTGGCCGTGGCCTGCCTGCTGGTGGGCGGCATCGCCTGTGTGCCGGCGGCCGTGGGTGCGCTCTTGAGCCTGTGGCCGCGCCACGTGCTGGCCCGCCATGCGCCCTTGATGTTGTCGCTGGAGCGCGCGCGCCGCATGCGCCACACCGCCACGGTGGTGATGGCCGGCGTGGTGGCCAGCCTGAGCCTGTCGGTGGCCTTGACGGTGATGGTGGCCAGCTTCAGAAGCTCGGTCACATCCTGGCTGGACGTGGTGCTGCCCGCCGACCTGTATGCGCGCACGGCCCGCACCAGCAGCGGCAACGACACGCAGCACCTCACGCAAGCCCTGCTGGCCGACATCGCCCGCATCCCCGGTGTGCAGCGGGCCGTGGGCATCCGCGTGAGCAACCTGAGCCTGCGGCCCGACCTGGCCCCCGTGGCGCTGATCGCGCGGCCTGTGGGCCAGGCCCCCGGCGCCGCCCAACGCAGCCTGCCGCTGATCGGCGAGCTGCGGCCCCCCCGCCCCGATGCCATCAACGTCTTCGTCAGCGAGGCCATGGTGGACCTGTACGACGCCCGCCCTGGCACGCTGCTGACCCTGCCCTTGCGCGCCGGCCAGCCACCGGTGCAGGCCCATGTACGCGGCGTCTGGCGCGACTACGCCCGCCAGCAAGGCGCCATCGTGATCGACCAGGCCGACTACCAGCGCCTGAGCGGCGACACCGACATCAACGACCTGGCCCTGTGGCTGGCGCCCGAGGCCCGCACGCCCGATGTGCAGCAGGCCATCCGCGAACGCGCCCGTGCGCAAGGTCTGGGCGGCGAGCTGATCGAGTTCGCCGAACCCCGCGAGATCCGCCAGACCACCTTGCGCATCTTCGACCGCAGCTTTGCCGTGACCTACTGGCTGCAGGCCGTGGCCATCGGCATCGGGCTGTTCGGCACGGCGGCGAGCTTCTCGGCGCAGGTGCTGGCGCGGCGCAAGGAGTTCGGCCTGCTCAGCCACCTGGGCTTCACGCGCACGCAGATCCTGGCTACCGTGGCGAGCGAAGGCGCCGCACTCAGCACCGTGGGCGCGCTGCTGGGCCTGGCACTGGGCATCGCGGTGAGCGTGGTGCTGGTGCACGTGGTCAACCCGCAGAGCTTTCACTGGACCATGGACATGATGCTGCCCTGGCCCCGCCTGGCCGCCCTGTGCGCCAGTGTGGTCGCCGCGGGCACCTGCACCGCCCTGATCGCCGGGCGCGCCGCCGTCAGCCGCGATGCGGTCATGGCCGTCAAGGAGGATTGGTAAGTGCCCGTGAACAAGCGCCCCCAGACGCCCCCCCTTCGTGCGCCTCGCCGACGCGAGCTGCTGGCCCTGGCCTCCGCCTGGGGCGCGGCGCTGAGCCTGCCGCCTTGCGCACGGGCCGGCGAAGCCGAACAGCTTGGCGGGGCGGATGAGGCCGGTGCGCCTCGCCCGCCCAACAACATCAGCCGCAAGCCCGCTTCATCCGACACGCCCGTCATCCGGGCCGGCCAGCCTTTGCGTTTCCCGCAGGACTTCGGCGCCCACCCGGCCTACCGCACCGAGTGGTGGTACCTCACCGGGCAATTGCAAACGCAAACGCAATCTCAGACGCAGCCGGCCTCAACCGAATCCCCCCAGACCTTCGGCTTCCAGATCACCTTCTTTCGCACCCGCGTGGACGCGGCGCGCACCAGCCACAGCGCCTTTGCCACGCACCAGCTGGTGTTCGCCCACGCGGCCTTGAGCGACCTGCAGCAAGGCCGCCTGCTGCATGACCAACGCATTGCCCGCGCCGGCTTCGAGCTGGCCGACGCCGCCTCGGGCGACACGCGCATCACCCTGCGGGACTGGCAGCTGCAGCGCAGCGGCCCGGCCACCCAAAGCCGCTACACCAGCCACGTGGCCGCGCGGGACTTCACGCTCGACCTGGCCTTCACGCAGACCCAGCCACTGCTGCTGCAAGGCCAGGCGGGCTTCTCGCGCAAGGGGCCGCGGCCCGTCAACGCCAGCCACTACTACTCGCAACCGCATCTGGCTGTGCAGGGTGAACTGAAGCGGCAGGGACACGCGCTGGCCGTCCAGGGCGAGGCCTGGCTGGACCATGAATGGGGCGAGACCCTGCTGGACCCGGCCGCCGTGGGCTGGGACTGGATCGGCATGAACCTGCTCGATGGCAGCGCGCTGACGGCCTTTCGCTTGCGCCGCCAGGATGGCAGCACCCTGTGGGCTGGCGGCAGCTTGCGGCGCCCGGGCCAGGCCACACGCCCCTTCCAGCCCGAAGAAGTGCGCTTCACACCCCTGCGCAGCTGGACCAGCCCCGCCACGGCCGCGCGCTACCCGGTGCAATGGCAACTCGATGTGGCCGGCACCCGCTACCAGGTCAAGGCCCGCCTGGACAGCCAGGAGCTCGACAGCCGCCAGAGCACCGGTGGCGTCTACTGGGAGGGTTTGAGCGAGCTGCTCGACGCACAAGGCCGCGTGATCGGCCAGGGTTATCTGGAGATGACGGGTTACGTCGCGCCGATGGCCTTGTGACGGGCACCTCCGCACCGAGGCACCGAGACACGTCAGCGTCGGGGCAGATTGGGCGGCGGCGGATAAGGCGGCAGAGGCCGTCCCATGGCCTGCAGCCGCTCACGGGCCCGGGCCACGCAGGCCGCCTTGTCGGCATCGGCCATCTTCGTCCAGCCGGTGATGTCGGCCAGGCTGCGGCCACAGCCCACGCAGATGTCCTGCTCGTCCAGCGTGCACAGGCGCACACAGGGGCTGGCCACCGCCACGGGAGGGGGGGGGCTGGGCAAGGCATGGGGCGTCGACATGTTTCCCAGCTTAACGCCTGCCCGCGCGCGCTGGCGTGCGGCAAACCGGTGCCCAACGGGGTCAATTGCGCATTTGAACCGTTCGGGCCATCTCGCCCTGTTGGGCTTTTCACATCCCGCCTTCACGATGGCCCTGCTTCATCCACCGCTTGCACAGGGCACGCCCATGACACCCATCGACCGCCGCCAGTTCCTGACCACCACCGCGCAAGCCGCCGCCACCGTGAGCGCCGCCTCGGCCATGCCCGCCGCCATCGCACGCGCGCTGGGCATCCCCGCGCACCACCAGACCGGCACCATCAAGGACGTGCAACACGTGGTGATCCTGACGCAGGAAAACCGCTCGTTCGACCACTACTTCGGCAAGCTGCGCGGCGTGCGCGGCTTCGGTGACCGCCTGACCATCCCCCTGCCGGAGGGCCAGCGCGTGTGGGCGCAAAGCAATGGCACGCGCACCGTGCTGCCCTATCACCTTGACAGCAGCCAGGGCAACGCCCAGCGCGTCAACGGCACGCCGCACTCCTGGGGCAATGCCCAGGCGGCCTGGGACAACGGCCGCATGAGCCAGTGGCCCAAGTACAAGCATGACCACGCCATGGGCTACTACACCGAGGCCGAGGTCGGCTTCCAGTACGCGCTGGCCAATGCCTTCACCGTGTGCGACGCCTACCATTGCGCCCTGCAAGGCGGCACCAACCCCAATCGCCTCTTCATGTGGACGGGCACCAATGGCCCGACCGGTGCCGGCGTGGCCGCCGTGGTCAACGAATGGGACGATTTCGGCCCGGCCAACGAGGGCTACACCTGGACAACCTACCCCGAGCGCCTGCAAGCGGCCGGCGTGAGCTGGAAGGTCTACCAGAACCTGCCCGACAACTTCACCGACAACTCGCTGGTGGGCTTCAAGCAATACCGCGAGGCCGCCTACAAGGCCCTGGCCACCATCCCCAACGCCTCGCCCCTGATGCCTTATGACCCCAGCATGGAGGCCATCAGCCCCCTGCTCAAGGGCATCACCAACACCATGCCGGACGGCGGCTTCCTGGAGACCTTCCAGCAGGAGGTGCTGAACGGCCAATTGCCGCAGGTGTCGTGGATCGTGGCACCCGAGGCCTACAGCGAACACCCCGGCCCCTCCAGCCCCGTGCAGGGCGCCTGGTACGTGCAGGAGGTGCTCAACGCCCTGACGGCCAACCCCGAGGTCTGGAGCAAGACGGTGCTGATCGTCAACTTCGACGAGAACGACGGCTTCTTCGACCACATGCCGCCCCCTGCCGCGCCGTCCATCGACGCCCATGGGCAGCCCGCCGGCCAGTCCACCACCGATGTCGCCGCCGAGTACTTCACCCACCCCAAGCCGCCCGGCACCACCGGCCAGCCCGCGCCCGATGGCCGTGCCTACGGCATGGGCCCGCGCGTGCCCGCCTTCGTGGTCTCGCCCTGGAGCCGGGGTGGCTGGGTCAACTCGCAGGTGTTCGACCACACCTCGATCATCCGCTTCCTGGAGGCGCGCTTTGGCGTGATGGAGCCCAATATCAGCGCCTGGCGCCGCGCCGTGGCCGGTGACCTCACCTCCACGCTGAACTTCGTCAACCCCAATGACGAGACCCTGCCCACGCTGCCCACCCTGACGCGCGAAGAGGCCGATGCCCTGCGTGCACAGCAGGAGGTGCTGGCCCAGGTGGCCGTGCCGGCCGAGTCCGCCCAGACCTTGCCTGGCCAGGCGCGCGGCATCCGCCCATCGCGGGCCCTGCCTTACGACCTGCGCGTGGACAGCGACATCGACCCGCGCACCCAGCGTGCGCAACTCCAGTTCGTCAACACCGGCCGCGCTGGCGCCGTCTTCCATGTCTATGACCAGCTGCACCTGGACCGCCTGCCCCGCCGCTACACGGTCGAAGCCGGCAAGCAGTTGCAGGGCAGCTGGGACACCGCCGCCGACGCCGGCCGTTACGACCTGTGGGTGCTGGGCCCCAATGGCTTTCACCGCCACTTCAAGGGCAACGGCAACGCCGCCACCGACCTGGATGTGCGCACCCTCGCCTCACGCCACATGCTGCGCCTGACCCTGCACAACGACAGCAACGAAGCCCGCACCTTCAAGATCAGTTTCAATGCCTACCACCGCCAGGTGCCGCACACGGTGCGCGTGCCCGCCGGCCGCGAGCTGGAATGGGACACCAACCTGATGGGCACCGGTGGCTGGTATGACCTGAGCATCACGGTCAAGGAAGACCCCGCCTTCAGCCGCCGCCTGGCGGGCCGGCTGGAGACGGGGCGTCACAGCGTGAGCGACCCCGCACTGGGCGCCTGAGCCTGCTTCTGCGCCAGCCAGTCGGCGTAGTCCAGCTGGATGGTCTGCATCAGGTCGGCCCAGCCGGCCAACTGGCTGGCCACCAGCGCGTTGAACTGGTCGGCCAGCTGGTGCTCCTGTTCCACGAACTGGGTCAGGGTCTGGGCCATCGTCAGCTGGCTGTAGGCCTGGCCGAGACCCTTGCAGCCGTCCACCCAGGCCTGTTGCTGTTGGCCGCAGCGCCGGGCGACGTCCTGCTGGATGGCCAGCATCTCCTGCCACAGCGAGGCGTCCAGCCGCATGGGCAGCAAGGTGGCCGTGCCGACCTGGTTGCGCAAGGCGGCCCCCATGAGCTGCCCGGCCAGGGTCTGGATCTTGTGTGCGCGCAGCAGGGGCACCGACCAGGTGGGAGTCGCGGGCGGGGCCTCCTGGGTCAGCACCGGGGCAGAGGGGGTGTTGCGTTTGGACATGGTGCCGCCTTGTTGTGAAGCCCTTGCGGGTGCTGGGCTGTAGAGCCTTCGACTCTAGGCACTGTTGGCCGGGTCTGCCTCCCCAAGGTTAGGGGTCAGGCCGTCACACGGTAGTCCGATGGCTTGGCCCCGGTCCACTTCTTGAACGCCCGGTAGAACGCCGCCGGCTCGGCAAAACCCAGGTCACTGGCAATGTCTTCGATGCTGCGCCGGCTGTCCTGCAATTGCGTGATGGCCATGTCGCGCCGCAGGTCGTCCTTGATGGCCTGGTAGGTGTGCCCCTCCTCGCGCAGGCGGCGGCGCAAGGTGGCTTCGGTCAGGTGCAGCTCGGCGCACAGCACGGCCAGGTCCGGCCAGCCCGCAGGCGGCTGCTCGCGCAAACGGCGGCGGATGCGCGCGGCCAGGCTCTTGGGGTTGCGGTACTTGACCAGGAAGTTGTCGGGCACGCCTTTGAAGAAGGTCTGGAGCGTGCCCGGGTTCTGGATGACGGGCAGAAGCAGGTCGGAGGCCGGAAAGCACAGGCGCGTCTGCGGCGCATCGAACTGCAGGGCCTCGCAAAACAGCACACGGTACTCGGCTGACGCATCCGGCTCGGGGCAGCGAAAAGCCCCTTCGCTCAGGTGCAGGCGCCGCCCCGTCAACCAGCAGGCCAGGCCGTAGACCATGATCAGAAAGGTCGCGTAGGCAAACACGCGCTGGGGGCCTTGGCGGTCATGCAGCTGCAGCACGGCCTGCTCGCCTTCCACCGTGAGGCTGCCATGCATGTCGTCCAGCACCAGGCGCATGAAGCGCAGGATGCGTTTGAGCGCATGGCCCAGGTTGTCGCAGTCCAGCACGCTGTGGCACATCAGCGCATAGGTGCCCTGCCGGGCGGGGTGCGCGTCCAGGCCGAAGAACTCGTCGTCCAGCTCACGGGCGATGTCGCGCCACAGCGCCCCGAATTGCGCGGGCGACACGCGCGCCAGCGGCTCCAGCACAAAGGCAGCCGGGATACCCGCACGCTGCAGGAAACCGTCCACACTCAGGCCACGCTCGCGCACGCAGCGCAGGGCTTCCTGCACGAAATGGATGGAGATGGTGCCGCGCTCAGGCTTCACGCCGGCCTCCCTGGCGAGGCGGCCGTGTCACCAGGGATAGCACCGAGTGACTGGCTGGAACGTGCAACGATATTGACGGATTTGGGCATCGAAAACAGGGTGGCATCTGCCTAGGATCTGGGCAAGGCCCGACTTGTCCGGGCCAGCGGCAACCATAAACCATCTGCTCACCCCGTTCACCCCACTGAGGCACCCACCATGCAAGTTTCCGACAGCGTCTTTCTGATCACCGGCGGCGCCTCCGGCCTGGGGGCCGCCACCGCCCAGATGGCCTTGCAAGCCGGCGCCCGCGTGGTGATCGCCGACCTGGCCGAGCCCCGCGAGGGCACGTTTGCCCCGTCCGAGAACCTGGTCTACGTCAAGACCAACGTCACCGACGAAGACAGCGGCCAGGCCGCCGTGCAGACCGCGCTGCAGCGCTTTGGCCGTCTGGACGTGCTGGTCAACGCCGCGGGCATCGGCCCGGCCGAGAAAATCCACGGCAAAAACGGCCCGCACCGGCTGGACTCCTTCACCCGCACCATCACCGTCAACCTGATCGGCACCTTCAACATGATGCGCCTGGCCGTGCCGGCCATGATCCAGTCGGGCGTGCCCGGCGGGTCGAACGAGCCCACTGCCTCGCAAGGCGTGATCATCAACACCGCCTCCGTTGCCGCCTTTGACGGCCAGATCGGCCAGGCCGCGTATTCGGCATCCAAAGGTGGCGTGGTGGCCATGACCTTGCCCGCCGCACGCGAGCTGGCGCGTGACCGCGTGCGCGTCATGACCATCGCCCCCGGCATTTTCGAGACGCCCATGCTGCTGGGCCTGCCACAAGAGGTGCAGGACTCGCTGGGCCGCTCGGTGCCCCACCCCTCGCGCCTGGGCAAGCCGGCCGAGTTCGCCGCCATGGTGCGCAGCATCGTCGACAACGAATACCTCAATGGCGAGGTGATCCGCATTGACGGCGGCATCCGCATGGCGGCCAAATAAGAGGGCGCCATCATGAGCAACATGGATGCCCTGCTGACCGAAGACCAGCGCCTGGTGCGCGACGCGGCCCGAGACTTTGCGCAAGGCGTGCTGGCCCCTCACGCCGCCCAATGGGACCAGGCCGGCCAGCTGCCCGACAACGTGGTCAGGCAGATGGGCGAGTTGGGCCTGCTGGGCATGCTGGTGCCGCCTGAGCTGGGCGGCTCGCGCACCGATGACCTGAGCTACGCCATGGCCATCGAAGAGGTGGCCGCCGGTTGCGCCTCGTGCTCGACGCTGATGAGCGTGCACAACTCGGTGGGCTGCGTGCCCATCCTCAAGTTCGGCACGCCCGCACAGCAAGCGCAGTGGCTGCCCCGGCTGGCCACGGGTGAGGTCATCGGCGCCTTCTGCCTGACCGAGCCACAATCGGGCTCCGAAGCCGACGCCATGAAGACCCGCGCCGTGCTGGATGGGGACACGTGGGTGCTCAGCGGCAGCAAGCAGTTCACCACCAATGGCGAGCGCGCCGGCATGGCCATCGTGTTCGCCGTGACCGACCCGGAGCTGGGCAAGAAGGGCCTGTCGGCCTTCATCGTGGACACGGCCACGCCGGGCTTCACGGTGGCGCGCAAGGAAAGCAAGATGGGCATCCGCGCCTCGGACACCTGTGCGATCACCCTGGAAAACTGCCGCGTGCCGGCCGCCAACCTGCTGGGCCAGCGCGGCGAGGGGCTCAAGATCGCCCTGTCCAACCTGGAGGGCGGGCGCATCGGCATCGCGGCGCAGGCCGTGGGCATCGCGCGGGCCGCGCTGGAGGCCGCCAAGGCCTATGCCGCCGAGCGTGTGCAGTTCGGTAAACCCATTGACCAGCACCAGGCCATCTCGCATATGCTGGCCGACATGCACACCCGCCTGAACGCCGCGCGCCTGCTGGTGCACCACGCAGCGCGCCTGCGCACGGCGGGCGTGCCCTGCATCTCCGAGGCCTCGCAGGCCAAGCTGTTTGCATCCGAAACCGCCGAGTGGGTGTGTTCCAAAGCCATCCAGATCCATGGGGGCTACGGCTTCCTGGAAGACTACCCCGTGGCCCGTCATTACCGCGACGCGCGCATCACCCAGATCTACGAGGGCACCAGCGAGATCCAGAAGATCGTGATCGCCCGCCATATTTGAAGAAAGCACACCATGAGCCTCACCCCCAGCCTGTACGGCAACACCGATGGCACGCACACCGTGCGCCTCCTGATCAACGGCGAGTTCGTGGACTCCACCTCCAGCGAGCGCCGCCCCATCATCAACCCGGCCACGCAAGAGGTGCTGGCGCAGGTGCCCTTTGCCACACCCGATGAGGTCAACGCCGCCATCGCCTCGGCCAAGGCCGCGTTCAAGACCTGGAAGACCACGCCGCTGGCCGTGCGCATGCGCATCATGCTGCGCTTTCAGGCCCTGCTGCGCGAGCACCTCAGCCGCATCGCTGGCGTGCTGACCAACGAGCAGGGCAAGACCCTGGCCGATGCCGAGGGCGACATCATCCGCGGCCTGGAAGTGGTGGAGCACGCCTGCTCGGTGGGCACGCTGCAACTGGGCGAGCTGGCCGAGAACGTGGCCAATGGCGTGGACACCTACACCCTGCGCCAGCCCATCGGCGTGTGCGCGGGCATCACGCCCTTCAACTTCCCCGCCATGATCCCGCTGTGGATGTTCCCCATGGCCATCGTGTGCGGCAACACCTTCGTGCTCAAGCCCTCCGAGCAGGACCCGATGTCCACCATGGAGCTCGTGGCCCTGGCCCTGCAGGCCGGTGTGCCAGCCGGCGTGCTCAACGTCGTGCACGGCGGCAAGGACGTGGTCGATGCGCTGTGCACGCACCCCGATATCGTGGCCGTGTCCTTCGTGGGCTCGACCGAAGTGGGCACGCACGTCTACAACCTGGCCAGCCAGCACGGCAAGCGCGCGCAGTCCATGATGGGCGCCAAGAACCACGCCGTGATCCTGCCGGACGCCAACAAGGAGCAGTCGCTCAACGCCCTGGTGGGCGCGGCCTTCGGTGCGGCCGGCCAGCGTTGCATGGCCACCTCGGTGGCGGTGTTTGTGGGCGCAGCCAAAGACTGGCTGCCCGATGTGGTGGCCCGCGCCAGGCTGCTCAAGGTCAACGCGGGCGTGCAAGCGGGCACCGACGTGGGCCCCGTGATCTCGCCGCGCGCCAAGGCCCGCATTGAAGCGCTGATCGCCACCGGCGTGGCCGAAGGCGCCGAGCTGCTGCTCGATGGCCGCGGCATCAGCGTGCCGGGTTACGAGCGCGGCAACTTCGTGGGCCCCACCGTGTTCGGTGGCGTCAAGACGAACATGCAGGTCTACACGCAAGAGATCTTCGGCCCCGTGCTGATCACGCTGTGCGTGGACACGCTGGACGAGGCCATTGCCCTGGTCAACGCCAACCCCTTTGGCAACGGCGTGGGCCTGTTCACCCAAAGCGGCGCCGCGGCGCGCAAGTTCCAGAGCGAGATTGATGTGGGCCAGGTCGGCATCAATGTGCCCATCCCCGTGCCTGTGCCTTTCTTCAGCTTCACGGGCTCGCGTGGCTCCAAGCTGGGTGACCTGGGGCCGTATGGCAAGCAGGTCGTCCAGTTCTACACGCAAACCAAGACCGTGACCGCGCGCTGGTTCGACGACAGCAGCGTCAACACGGGCGTGAACACCACCATCAGCCTGCGCTGAACGCGGCAGGGCAAACAAGGAGCTGAGCAGCATGAACATCGCCTTCATCGGCCTGGGCAATATGGGTGGGCCCATGGCCCGCAACCTCGTCAAGGCAGGCCACGCGGTCACCGTGTTCGACCTCAACCAAGAGGCCGTGGCAGGCCTGGTGGCCGAGGGCGCCAAGTCTGCCGCCTCGCCCGCCGAGGCCGCACGAGAGGCGGCGTTCGTGCTGACGATGCTGCCGGCACCCGCGCATGTCGAGGCCGTGCTGACCGGGCTGCAAGGCGTGTTGTCGGGCGCCACCAAAGGCGTGCCCATCGTGGACTGCAGCACCATCGACCCGGCCACCGCACACCGCCTGGCCGAGCGCTGCACCGCGCAAGGCAACCCCTTTGCGGATGCACCGGTATCCGGTGGCACGGGTGGGGCCGCAGCCGGCACGCTGACCTTCATGGTGGGCGCCAGCGAGGCCCTGTTCGCACAGGCCCAGCCGGTGCTGCAGGCCATGGGTAAAAACATCGTGCACTGCGGTGGCACGGGCACCGGCCAGGTCGCCAAGATCTGCAACAACCTGCTGCTGGCGATCTCGATGATCGGCGTGTCCGAGGCCATGACGCTGGGCGCCTCGCTGGGTATCGACACCAAGGTGCTGGCCGGCATCATCAACACCTCATCGGGCCGCTGCTGGAGCGCCGACACCTACAACCCCTTCCCCGGCGTGATGGAAGGGGTGCCCGCCTCACGCGGCTACACAGGCGGCTTTGGCGTGGACCTGATGCTCAAGGACCTGGCCCTGGCCACAGATGCGGCCAAGGGTGCCCATCAGCCCTTGATGCTGGGCGCGCTGGCACAGCAGCTCTACCAGGCCTGGAGCCAGCAGGGGCAGGGCAAGCTGGACTTCTCGTCCATCATCCGGATGTACCAGCCGCCGCAGTGAGCGGTGGCCCATCGCGATGAAGCACCGGCTGCAGCGCCTGGCTTGCAGCGCCGCCTGCGATGCCAATCAAGCCGCGTCGTGGCAGACGGCTTCGATGTTGTGCCCATCCGGATCCAGCACGAAGGCCCCGTAATAGTTCGGGTGGTAATGCGGCCTCAGCCCCGGTGGGCCATTGTCCGCACCACCCGCCGCCATGGCAGCCTGGTAGAAGGCGTCCACCATGGCGCGTGAAGTTGCACGAAACGCGATGTGGATCGGCGGCTTGTTGGGCGCGCCACGGCTGATCCAGAAATCCGGCTTGGGGGCCTCGCCAAAACCGGCCACATCCGTGTGGCCCGTGACGGCGGCGGGCAGCTCCAGAAGCAGGGTGTAGCCGATGGGCGCCAGCGCTTGCAGATAGAAGGCCTTGCTCTTGGCAAAGTCGGAAACGAGGATGCCGGTGTGGTCGATCATTCGAAACTCCTTGCGTTGGTTCAGATGTTGAACACCACTGTAGTGGAGCGGGATGTCAACCGCAACGGTGCATCACAAACCCCGCGCCTCTTGCCACATGCGTGACAGCCCAACCCGCCCAAGCCAGGCATTGAACTGCGCACGGTCCTGCTGCCATGGTGCCGCCAAGGTGACACGAGGGTCCTGGCTGAGCGAGTACGCCATGCCCTCAATGAGCCAGGACGGCATCAACATCCGGTGCAACACGCCAAACCGTTGCCCCTGAAGGTGGTGGATGAGTTCGTGTCGCACGTAGTACGGTTTCCACGCCCTGGGCCCGATGACCGTCCCCATGGTGCCGACCGTGACGGCTGCGCGAGCGCCCAGGCCAAACATGTCGGCGCAAGCCTCCGTGGCGCAGAAGACGATCACGGGATGGCCTTCAAGCTCGCCAACCTGCCCGTCAACAAAAGCAACGGCGTCGCGATAGAGCGCCGTCGCGGCCGCAAGCTGCTCGGGTGATTCGACGCAAACGCCTTGGCTCTGGCACGTCAGGCCGGCCCACCTTGGTGCCACAACACGCACCGGCTTCACCACGAACCAGGCCAGGAGCGGCGCAACCACCAACAGCAGCACGGCAAGACGGATCGCGATCTTCATGGTCTACTTGATCGCGTCCGGCTCCGGCTTGCGCTTCTTGGGCAACCAGGCCATTTCCATGTAACCCGTGATCGGCGTCTGGCCCTGCGCGTCCTCGATGGTGATCGGTACCGTCAGGCTGCCCTTGGGCTCCATGCCCATGAGTTGGGTCTCTGGTGGCGTGAGGCAGGCCGTGGCGCGCACATGCCCGCGGTTGGGCTTGCGCAGCTCGATGTGGATGGTCTTGACAACGACGATGGCGCTGTCAGGCACGTGCTGGCCCACCAACAGGCCACTGGCGTACTCGGCAGCGAGGGTGGCCGCCACGGCGTGGATGCCGCCCACATGGTTGCGCACCCGGCGCGCCAGCTTGATGCCCACCGTGACCCGGTGCGGCTCCAGCTTGAGGATGCGGCAGCGGTTGGTGCGGAAGTAGGGTGTGTACAGGCCAAAGCCGAAACCCACCAGGCGCAAACGCCACGCTGGCGGCAAGGCCTGCAACCTGTTCAGCAGGCGGGCAAACCGATTGGGCGGCGCCGATGAAGCCGGAGCCAACGCAGGCAAGGATTCGTCACGCATCTGTTGTCACACCCTTGTTGTTGCACTGCTTGTTGCACCACTGGGCCCACATCCCTTGCCAGGCCGCTTCCAGATGGCGTGCAAAGCGCGCGCCATCGAAAACCGGTGAGGCCAGCACCTGCTGGCGCAAGCCCGCTCGCAAGGCCGCCAGGGCGGGCACATTGGCGGCATGCGCCACAGCCTTGGCCAAGTAATCATCGGCATCCCGGGCCACCCAGTCCGGCAAGCCCGCGTTCATCATCAGGCCCACACCCTGGCGCGAGACCAGGTGGTCGCCGTCCAGCGTGAGCACAGGCACGCCCATCCACAGGCTCTCGGCGCTGGTGGTGCCGCCGGTGAAGGGGAAGGGGTCCAGGCCGATGTCGACCTCGCCATAAGCGGCCAGGTACTCGGCGCGCGGTGAGCGGCCCGCCAGCGTCAACCGAGATGGGTCGATGCCCTGGGCCTCGAAGCGGCTCAGCAAGCCTTGCTTGACGGAGGCCTCGTCCAGTTGCTTGGCCTTGAGCATGAGGCGGCTGCCGTCCACGGCCTTGAGCACACGGGCCCACAAGGCCACCACCTCGTCATTGAGCTTGGTGATGTTGTTGAAGCAGCCAAAGGTGATGTGGCCTTTGCCCCATGCTGGCAACGCCGCCACCGGCACATCCGCATCGGGCGGCGTGAAGCACATGCGCGTCTCGGGCAGGCGCCAGATCTGCTCGGTGAAATGCGCCTCATGCGCGGGCGGCACCGTCCACGGGTCGGCCAGCAGGTAGTCGATGGCGGCCACACCCGTGGTCGCGAAGTAGCCCAGCCAGCTGAGCTGCACGGGCGCCGGCTTGAGCGCGAACATCGGCAAGCGGTTGTAGGCCGTGTGGCCGGAGAGGTCCACCAGGATGTCGATGCCGTCAGCGCGGATGCGCTCGGCCAGCGCCTGGTCAGACAGGCCGGCGGCCACGCACCAGCTGTCGCAACAGGCCTGCAGACGCTCGGTCAGGGCGTCACGGCGTGCCTGCGTGGCATAGGCGTGCAGGCTCAGGCGGTCAGCCGCCTGGGTTGACAAGGCCTTCAAGACGCCTTCCATGAAGAAGCCCACCGGGTGCTGATTGAGATCGCCCGAGACCAGGCCGATGCGCAGCTTGCGGCCTGCGTCCACGGTGTTGGGCCAGCTGGTGTAGGGCGTGACCCGGCCGGCAACACGTTCGCCATAGGCCCTGGCCTCGTTCAACAAAACCTCGGGCTGCTGCCCTGCCACGTAGTTGAGGGCGAACAGCAGGTTGCTGGCGGCCTCGTTGTAGTCGGGGTTGAGCTTGAGGGCTTCGCGGCAGTGCGCGGTGGCCTCATCCAGGCGGCCCAGGTCCTTGAGCAGGTTGCCCAGGTTGTTGTGCGCAGCGGCGTCATCGGGCTTGAGCGCCAGCAGGCGCTGGCAGGCGGCCACGGCCTCGTCATAGCGCCCCATGTCCTTCAGGACGATGCCCAGGTTGCAGTGTGCGCCCAGGAACTTGGGCTGCAAGGTCAAGGCCTGGCGGTAGCTGGCGGCGGCTTCTTCGAAGCGGTCCAGGTCCGTCAGCGCGATGCCGAGGTTGAAATGCGCGTCGGTGAAATCGGTCTTGAGCTTGATCGCTTGGCGAAAGCTCGCCACGGCCTCGGCCGAGCGGCCCAGGTCGCGCAGCACGATGCCCAGGTTGTAATGCGCGAGCGCATGGTCCGGCTTGAGCCTGATGGCCCGTTGGTGGCTGGCAGCAGCCTCTTCATAGCGCCCCAGGGCCTTGTACATATTGCCCAGGTTGCTGTGGGCCTCGGCGTCCGTGGGCAAGAGCTCGACCGTCTTTTGCAAGGCCTGCAGGCCGTCCTTGCCCTGCACCAGCAGCACGGTGCCCAGGATCTTCCAGGCAAAGGGCGTGGCCGGGTACAGGTCCACCAGCAGGCGCGCGCGCAACTCGACATCTGCGTAGCGGCCGGCGTTGAACAGGTTGACCAGTTGCTGCGCTTCTTCGCGCGGCATGCTGGCAGGGACAGAGGGCTTTTGCTTTTTCATGGCGAACCAGGCGGGCAAGGCCTGCGAATGCGCCGGACTCTATCAGAAGGCCTTGCAGCCTCACCCTCTGACATGCCCCTGTGCACGGCTACCAGTGCAACACCCGACACACCAGGTAGTACAAGGATGCGACGATACCCACACCGAACAGCACCATGAGCAGCTGATAGGCGCGTTTGGCCACGTCCAGCCAGAAGTCTCGCTGCACGAACAGCTGGTCGCGCGGGCCGTCCTTCTTGCCCTTCTTGGTCTGGAGCGCGGTGGCCCACAGGTAGTTGCGGCGCCCATCGGCAAACCAGCTCAACATGCCGCACAGCGTGGCCAGCGACATGGCCACCAGGGCCACCAGCACCACCACCTCCTGACGAGGCGTCAACGGCGGGTCGCTCTTGCCCGTCAAGGCAATGAAAAACACACCCACACCGGCGGTGGACAAGGTCAGCAGCAACTTGACCAGTTCTTCGGTGGACACGCGTGCGCGGTCATGGAGGATCTGCGGGAAGCCTTCGCCGCGATGCTCGGTGTCATGGGCTATGTCGCGGGCCTCTGTTGATTCGGTCATGGCGGGTGAATCCGGACGCTGCTCAGGTGTCAAACCGCAGTGAGACACGAACCAGGCTGGCCAGTTGATGCGCCTCGTCTACCGACAGCCTGTCTGCCACATCGTGCTTGCTCTTGTAGGGCTTGCTGCCCTTCAGGTTCAGCAAGCGGTCAGCCAGCGCCGCGGGCACGCCCAAGGCGATCATCTGGCTCCTGCTGGCCTTGTTGACCTGGAGCGCGCGCATGCTGCCCGCCGACAGGAAGTAGTTGGCCGGCGTCTGGTCAATGTAGTTCTCCACCTGCACCACCCCGGTCAGGTTCGATCGGGTGCCGGCCGCATCGAGCTTGTAGGCTTCGCAACGCACGGCGCGCGGCACGGCGGCCTCGGCTTTCATGATGGCTTTCACCGTCGGCAGGTCCTCCTGGACATCGAGCTCCTGCTTCTTGCTGAGCGTGGGTGTCGATCGGCCATACAGCATGCTGACCGTCACGGACACGCGGGTGCCATCGCTCGCGGCCTTGACCACCTGGGATTCGAACTGGCGCAGCATCGAGAAGGGGCTGAGGTTGTTCGTCGGTTGGGTCAAGGGCGCCAGATTGCGCCAGTCGCCCCCCGAGCCCCAGAGCTTGCCGTTGAGCAGATGGCCTTTGACGTAATACGGGTACGCGCCGTGCTTGCGTTGCTCCAGCACGGGCCAGACATCCGTGTCGCCCACGCTGGGTGGGTCCTCGCCCCGGGTTTTGGTCAGGCACTCGGCCGTGGCCGACACACCAAAGCCCTTGGCGTTGGCGTAGATCGGCTTGTTGGCCCGTGCGGCCAGTTGCTGCGGGGACATGAACTTGGCCGTCTGCTCGGCCAGCTCGCTCATGAGCCCCTCGATGCTGGCCGCGGCCGTCTCGCCCGGTGCACCGGGTTTGCCGGCATCCAGCATGGCCACATCGAGCTTGTCCAGGATGGCCATGGCCTTCGTCTTGGCCTTCTTTTCGTCCTTGTCGGTGACCTCCATCGCCTTGATGGTCTGCTTGTACTGCACCGGCGTCGAGGCCATCATCACGCGGCGTTGCGCGCCCTCGCCCTCGAAGTAGACCGAATGGGATTCGTCACCCACCTTGAAGGGCTTGCGGATGCCCATCCAGTTGAGCACGCGCTGTGCGGCGCCCTTGACGGCCGTCCCCACGCGGCGCGCCATGTTCACGATCCACAACACCACGCGGTCCAGCGCCCGGTTGATGGGCGCGCGGATGCGCTCCACCACATCACGGATGGCATCGCTGATGCGGCCCAGGCCCATGAGGCGTGCCAGGAAGCTGATGGCCAGGGTCAACAAGCCCGCCAGCGTGCTTTCGACCCTGTTCGCGGCAGCCCCGATATTGCCCACCGCAATGGCCGCGATCGAATCGATGACGGCCATGGCCACTTGCGCGATCTGCTTCATGCGCTCGATGAAGAACATGATGGTGTTGTAGATGGCGATGATGGCCTGGATGAAGGCCCCGGCCGGGTTGAGCATGCTCACCAGCTTGACGATGGCCGCCTCCACGATGTTGCGCGACACGAAGCTGATGATCTGCTCCATCACCATCTCGCGCAGGTTGCCCAGCGTCTCCATCAACTGGCCCCAGGCTGCGGCCGGCCCACCGGTGACCAGGGCCACGACGATGTCCACGCCCATCTCCATGGCGCGCACGGCGGTCTCGCTGGTGGCCTTCACGAGTTTTTCGCGGATGGCTTGCCAGGTCAGGCCCAGCACGCTGGTGACGAACTTGAGGATCTCGACAAAGCTCAAGGCCTGCGGGATGTACACGCCCGCGCCCGACAAGGCCCCCGTCAACCAGCCGATGATGGCCGTGCGCAGGTGGGTCATGAAGCGCGTGGCGAACTGGCGCAGGCCGGTGACGCCTGCACGCACCAGGTTGCCGATGAAGCCAATGGGGTTGTTGAGGATGGTGCGCAAGGCGCCGGCCGCCCGCTTGAGGTAGACCAGCACGCCCGGCGCCACCACCGCGAAGACGATCTCCAGCAGGTTCCACACCGTTTCGCCGGCCCAGCCGATGAACTGGCCGACGAAGCTGCCGAACACGCCGGCAATGCGCATGAAGGCGCGCGGCAGCAGCACGATGTCGGCCAGCTCCAGCGAGGTGAAGGCCTGGATGAACAGCTGGGGGATGCGCTGCACAAAGCCCATGAGGCCGGCCATCGCGCCCTGGAACCAGGACATGGCGCGTGGGACGGCGTTGCCGCGCTGGATGTTCTCCCAGATGTCTTCGCGCCCGATGAGCTTCATGAAGCCGCCGATCAAGGTGGCGGGGGTGCGAGGCACCGCATCGCCCGTGACTGGGTCGAAGCCCAGCACGGCGCACAGCAGGTCATAACCCCGTGTGCCCTGCGCCAGACGCGCGATGGGCCGCAGGATGGCGTCCTTGATCAGCATGATGATGCCGCCCACCAACCCACGCACGAAGGACAGCACCTGGTTGACCGGCTCGGTGACCAGGCGCACGGCGCGGTCCCACAGGCTGCCCAGGCTGAAGATGTCGCGCCAGCTCAGGCCATCGACAAAGTTGCGCACGGCCTGGCGGATGCTTTGGCCGATGCTGGCCAGCGAGGCCAGTTGCTGCTGCGCCCAGTTGGCCACGCGGTCGACGATGCCGTGGTTGTCCAGGGCCTGCGTGATCAGGGCACCGCCGGGCAGCAGTTCGATCACGGCGCGCAGGATGTTGCCGGCGTTGCGGTCCACGCCCTGGCCGGTGATCGGGTTGAAGCCCAGGATCAGGGTCAGCATGCGGAAACCAGGGATGAAGTTGGCCTTGTCCGCGAAGTAGGCGATGGCGTCGCTGATGCCTAGGCGCTGGATGCTCGGGGCCGTGCGCTCGCTCACGCGGGTGTCCAGGCTGCGCTGGATCTGCTGCTGCGGTGCCGCGCCTTGCTGGACCGTGTGCGCCAGTTCATGCGCCAGCAGCTCGCGGCCTTCGCTGGTTTCGGGCTGGTAGGCGCCGCGTGCAAAGAAGATCTGGTTGCCGGTGGTGAAGGCCGCGGCATTGAGTTCGCGGCTCTTGACCGCGGCTGCCTCATCGGTGTGAATCCGCACACCGGAGAAGTCGGCGTTGAAGCGCGGCTCCATGAAGCGGCGCACGGACACGGGCAAGGGCTGGCCACCGCTGGCCGTCATGGCCGCGGGGGCTGGTGACGCCGAACTGGTCGCCTTGGCTGCTTGCGCGCCCGCCGTACCCACTGCACCAGCGCGCGCTGAAGGCACCGCGCCCGCAAAGCGCGACCCGGTGGCCGACTGCGGCGCCGCCGGCATGCTCACCACCTTGCTGGCAACCCGCGCGGCCTCGCGCTCGCTGGCATCGCCCGGCTGCGACACGCTCAAGCCCGATGGCGCCTGGGGCCGCTGCACCTGAGGTGCAGGGGCGGGCACCGGTGTGGGCACCCGCACGGGCGCCGCCGCGCTGCGCACATCGGGTGCGCGCTGGATGAGCGGGCGGGTCAGGGTGCTCATGGCGGTGCCCGGTCAGCTGGACCGGCCCTCCTTGAGCAGCTCACGGCGCAGGCCTTCGTCCACCTCTTGCGCCCTCACCGTCTGGTCACCCCGGGCGAGCGCACGCAGGCAGGCGTAGCGCACCACGTTCATGATGGTGCCGCCCGAGATCTCGTGCTGCTGGGCCAGGCGCGGCAGGTCCAGATCGGGCGCGAGCCTCGCCACAGGCGGGAAGGCCTCTCGCCAAAGGCGCAGGCGCTCGGGTGCGCGCGGCAGCGCAAAGTGCACGACCGACTGGAAGCGCCGCAAGAAGGCATCGTCGATGTTGTGCCGCAGGTTGGAGGCCAGGATCACCACACCCGCGTAGTCCTCGATGCGCTGCAGCAGGTAGCTGATCTCCTGGTTGGCATAACGGTCGTGCGCGTCAGACACGCTGGTGCGCTTGCCGAACAAGGCATCGGCCTCGTCAAAGAACAGGATCCACTGGTGCTGCTCGGCGGCCTCGAACACGCGGCCCAGGTTCTTTTCGGTTTCACCGATGTACTTGGACACCACCTGCGACAAGTCCACCCGCCAGACCTCACGCCCGCAGCGCTGACCCAGCAGGCCTGCCGACAAGGTCTTGCCGGTGCCGGGTGGCCCGTGGAACAGGCAGACATAACCGGGCGCGATGCGACGGGCCATGCCCCATTCGTGCAGCAGGGTCTGGCCATGGTTGAGCCACAGGCCGATGTCTTCGAGCTGCTCGATGGTGGGCGCGGGCAAGACGAGATCGGACCAGGCCAGGGTCGTGTCCACGCGCTGGGCGGGCAGGTCCTGGTCCGGCCGGGTCAACAGGCTCAAGCCCGGCAGGGCCTGGGCCAGGAAGCCGGGCGAGAGGGTCAAGGCGCCCGACAAGGGGCGCTCACCGGGCAGGGGTGCCGCCACGCGCAGCACACCCAGCCGGGCCAGGCGGCCCTCGGGTGCGAGGCGGCTGATGGCTTGCAGGCGCGCGGCCATGTCGTCACCGGCCAGCAGGAAGCAGGCGGTTTCGCCCGTGGGGGCGTTGAGGTTGGCGGCGCTGTTGCCCACGCCAAACTCGGTATAGGGACGCTGGGTGACCTCGTTGCGGCTGCTCAACACGTCCAGCAACTGCGGGCGCAGGTGGTGGGCCAGGGCCAGCGCCAGCAAGAGGCGCTCGGTCTCGTCCAGCTCCAGGTGGCGCAGGGCGGCGCTGTAAGGGCAATCGGGGTTGGCCAAGACAGGGGCCGATCCGGCTTGCGGCAACACGGGCGAGGCCGGGGGCTGCCCGAAATAGCTGCTCAGGCGCGCCTGCAGGCAGGTGGCCAGCCATTCCAGTTCGGCCTCGATGGTGCGCGCGGCGGCGCCCGCCAGGGTTCGGGACAGGTCACGCTTCATGGGGCGCTCCATTCCACATGCAGGGGCTGGGCCATCCAGGGCAGGCGCACCAGGCTCATGCCCCAGGGCAGGCTGCCCAGCAAGACATCATAGGGCGCAGGTTCGACACGCAGCAAGCTGGCACCGCCCCTGGTTTCGAGCCAGCCGCGGCGTTGCAGAAAGCTCTCGCGCAGGCCGGCCACGCTGGTGCCTTTGAGTGCCCGCCAGTGGCCCAGCACGGCGCGCAGCAGGGCATCGGCCTCTTCGCGTTCATGGGGGAGCAAGGTGGGCAGGCCATGGCTCAGTGCGTCGTGCTCGTCATGCTGATCACGGCGGCCCAGCAAAGGCTTGATCAGACCGAGCTCGCATTCGAGCGCGCCGTCCTGACCTGTGGCCAGCCAGTGCAACACGGCCGCGGCCCGTGGCCAGAGGTGATCGGCCAGGGGGCCCCGCTGGCCGCTGGGGTAGAGGCCCAGTACGTCCAGGCAACGGGGCAGGTAGGCATGCAGCAGCACCAGGCCGGCCTGGGACACGATCAGGCCGTTGCTGGTGGAGGGCTCGCGGGCGGGCAGCATGGGCGCGGGGATGGCCGCGGGAAGGGGCCTCACCGGGCCCTCGCTGGGCGACGCTTCTTGGGCAGAGGCCAGGCCACGGCGCTGCGCATCGGTGTGGATGACAAGGCTCACATGGGCCGCGTCGTCCTGCCCAGGTGCGTGGGCCGTGTGCAGGGGCGCAGGCGTTGCGGCACCCAAGGCCAGCAGGGCATGCCAGACATCGCTGGACGGGCCTTGCTGACGCAGGGCCTCTACCCAGGGCAAGGCCTCGTTCAGCCAGTGCTGGAGGGGCAAGGCCCCCATGGCAACGCCGCCTGCGGCCAACCAGTCCAGCCAGAGGGCCTGGGCGTGCAGGCTGTCGGCGCGCACAACAGGGCCGCCATCGGCCAGCACCTGCAGCAGGTCCGGCCACAGCTTGGCCAGGGCATGCTCGGGTGCCGCGTGCTCAACGCCGGGGCGCGTTGTGGTGTGTGTCTGAATGTGGTGACGGTGCACAGCTCGCCGCTGCTCGTCGGTCAACAAGGCCAGCCAGCGGCTCAAGGCGCCCAGGCGCTGGGCCAGTGCGCTGGTGGCCGGCAGCGCACCAGGGACCAGGCCCCAGCTGACCCACAGGCTCGCAGCCTCACGCAGGGCGGCCTTGGCCTCAGAGGCAGGCAGGCCGGCCAGCACCCAATCGAGCTGGCCCGTGCGCAGGTAGTGCAGCAACTGGGCTTGCAGCTGCTGGCTACCCGATGGCGAGCGCAGTGAAAGCGCATCAGCAGCCCGGCGGCTGGCCTCGGCTTTGGATGAATCGGTTGGTGGCGTACCAGGCCCTGTCTGCGCCAAGGCCTGGCCGGCATCGCCTGGCCCTGCTTTGCGCGAACCGATGGCACGCTCGCCAGCCCCCGGGCGCAACGATGCGTTGGCAGCAGCCTTGACCGATGTATTGGATGCTGGCCCGCGGCCATGGCGTTCTGCGCCCTGGGCCCCACCGTCATGCAGGGCCTGCGCAGCGCGGGCATCTGCCAGGCAGGCCAGCCAATGCGCCACATCGCCCCCCCGCACGGCCCAACGCTGGCCCAGCCAGTTCAGCTCACACAGGCCATCGTTGCGCCGCTGCTCGCCTGCGGCCGTCAAGGCCGCATGCAGGGCCTCGCGCAAGGCATCCGGTGCTTGCACACGCGCGGCCTGCAAGGCACACAGCAGGGGCGCCATGTGGCCCGTGCCGGTCGTCGCGGCAGGCCCCTGCCCTGCCTGGGCAGGCGTGACGGGAGGCAGATCAGGCGGCGCCATCTCGCTGGCCGCGTCGTGCAAGGCCTGGCCCAGGGCCGTGCCCAGCTCGCGCATCAGGTCTTGCTGAGAAAAGGCTTCGGGCAGTTTCAGGTTCAAGCTCAGGCTGGCCAGGTGGCGCACGTCATCGCCCCCACCTTGCTGGTTGAAAGCCGCTTCCAGCGCCGCTTCGACATCGGGCAGCCAGTCGCGCAAGCTCACCCGCACGGCCAGGGCCGCGTCCGCACGCGGGGTGCGGACCTGCCAGCGCAGGCGGCGGATGCGGTGAGGGGTGTCAGGAGGGGTGGTGTGCATGGCTCAGTGCACCCCGTCAGCCACGCAGCTTGCCCAGGTTTTGCAGTGTCCCGATGAGCACCGTCTGCGAGGTGTCGCCCGCGCCGCTCTGCAAGGTGCCCAGCTTGGTCGCCAAGGTCTTGGACGCGGTGGCGTCCGACACCAGCATGGTGCTTTGTGCCAGGATGGAGGCCACGCCCGCGCCCGCGCCCGAGGCGGTATTGGTCTTGCTCACCACCACGTGCTCGGCGGCATCACCCACGGCCGCGCCCAGCTCGCCTTGCGCCTTGCTCAGCATGCTCTGCGCCTTGGTGCGCTCTTCTGCCGTGATGTCGGCTCGGCTGGCCAGGTCGATCAGGCCCTGCACACGCTGGCGCTTGTAGTCCACGTCCTGGGCCAGCTGGTCCAGCAGGGTGTCGCCGGTGGCGATCAGCTTGCCGCTGCCCACCACGCCGGCGGCGGTGGCCTCTTTGGTGCTGAAGGCGCCCTTGACCAGGCCTTCGACGCTGGAGGACTGCAGCTTGAGGCGGTTGTCCACGTCCAGGTTGACGGCCAGGATCTTCTCGTCGAACTGCTTGGTCGAGGCCTCGATCCGGTCGGTCAGGGTCTTGCTGGTGATGGCGAACTGCGAGCCGATCTGCGCGGTGACCATGGTGTCCAGGTCCAGCTTGATCGGGCGCACGATGCCGATGGCGCGGATATCCGCAATCGGTGGGCGCATCAGGGGCGGGCGCCGCAGCGGGGGCTCTTCGGGCTCGGGCTCGTCGACCTCCTCAAAGCTGTAGGGCAAGGCGAAGTCGCCCACCACCGTGCCGGTGTCGTCGTACAAGAGCACCAGGGTGCCGCCGCGCCAGGCGCCGCCCAGGTGATCCAGCGAGGGGTGGTCGCTCACGAAGCGCGAGAGCAGCAGCTTGTCGTCCTCGCGCTCGTCCTTGGCGGCAATGAGGTCGTCCAGCCAGTTGAGCCACAAGGGATGGGTGGTCTGGATCAGCGAGTCGATGGGCGAGACGATGTCGTTGCGGGCGACCTCACCGAGCTTGCTGCGCACATCGCCCAGGCTTTGCAGCTTGGTACCCAGGCCCTCGTTCCAGGCCGTGGTTTGCGTCTCTTGCTTGTAGAGGGTGTAGCGGGTCTGGTTGAGGGCGGGCAAGGCGCGCGCGGTCAGGGTGCCCATGTCATTGCGCACGGTCTCGACGGCCTGGGTGACCGAGCTGAGCTCGCTCACCTGATCGGGGATGGTCTTTTTCTGAACGGCCTCCTGGACGTTATCCGAGAAGCGCGCGGTGAAGGCCTTGCCTTCGTCCAGGCGCACGGCCACGTCCTGGCGCAGCAGGTAGTGGAAGCGGTGCAGGTCGGTGTAGCGGATCTGCGGGCGGATGCGGATGAACTTGCGCAGGTTGTGGGCGAGCACCGCGTGCACCTTGAAGGGCAGGTTGTTGTCGGCCACCAGCGTCTTGAGCTCTTCGCGCACCTTGCCCACTTCGCGGCCCAGATGGCCTTCGACGCGGAACATCTCGTAGCCGGCAATGGCGCTGCCCAGGGGGTTGCGGGCCCGCGCGGTGCCACCATAGTCGGCCGCGCGGTAGCCCAGGTTGGCATCGGCCTGCTGGCGCTTGCTGAGGCGGTAGTTCCACTGCGTGCTGATGTCGGGCTTGTAGTACCAGGGGATGGCGCGCTCTTCCAGCGGCACTTCTTCGCCCATGCTGGGTGTGACGCGCAAGGTGGCGTCGTCGGGCACGACGAAGCAGTCCATCTGCGCTTGCAGCTTGCGCACCAGGAAGCCCGCACGGGCCGCGGCCTCGCGCGCATCGGTGTCGGCCACGGACGGGAAGAAGGCCGTGCGCAAATCAGTCGGGTCCAGCACGCGGCCCAGCAGCAGGTGCTTGGGGAAGGCCGAGGCGCCGGGCAGCAGGATGGCCGTGGTGTCGAGCAGGGCGTCCACCATGGCGTTCCAGGTGTCCACCATGTCCTTGAAGAAGCCGTAGATAAGCTGGGCATTGCCAATGGCGATCTGCCCATGGATGGCCTTGAGGCGCAGCTGCCAGGCTTCCACAGGGTTGAGGCCAAACAGGGTTTGCAGCTCGGGGGCGAAGTCCTGACCAAAACGCTTGAGGCCGTCGTTCAGGCCATCGAGCACCTCGGTGCAGGCATCGCGGTAGCGCGCCATGAACAGGGTCGTGTTGACCATGGTTGCGTTGAGCTTGGGGCGCGTGGCCAGCAGGTCGGGCAAGGCGCGGGCCCGCTCGCTCACGGGCCGGAAGGTGTCGCGCAAGGCCTTGGCGTCTTCGGGCTGGGCCAGCAGCACGCGCAGCCTGGCGGTGGCACGGCGGCCCAGGTTGTCGCAGTTCTCGCCGATGCACAGGTCAGGGTCCACCTCGGTGGTTTCAACCAGCAGGACCACGGCCCAGTCTTGCTGCTTGACGGGCGTGGGCAAGGCGGTGCCCAGCAGGTCCTGCTCGTCCGTCAGCTCCTGCAGCTTGATGATGGTTTTGCCATCGGGGTAGAAGGGCGCGTACTGGGGCTGCTTGTTGTCGTAGGACTTGCTGTGGGTGAAGCGCACAGCTTGCGGCCACACGACCAGGTCGCCGTCGGTGGTGACACCCAGGCCCGGCGTGACGGTGATGGCTGCGTCGTCAGCCACCACTTCCAGGCCGCTGACCACGCCCACCCCCACGAGGTTGGTGCGTGTCAGGCGCTCTTGCTGGTTGAGGTAGAGGCTCAGTTCATTGAGCTGACTGTGGGTGAGCACCTGGTCGCGCTCGAAGACCGTGTAGGTGCTCACCGGGGTCGAGCCCAGCAGTTGCAGGACCTTGATCGGATCAGCCATGGTCCGTCTCCTTGGGGTCAGATGTGTGGATTTGTTGAACGCTGCCCAGCGCGGTGCTGCCCAGGACGAAGGGGTCCTTCGGCGTGGCCTCGGCGGCGCAGTCGTACAGGGTGCGCTGCGGGTAGACGCTCTTGATGGTGCTGAGCACGGCGATGAGCGCAGCCAGCTTGGCCGCGCGCTCGGCCCGGGTCACGCCGGCGTGCACATTGAGCCAGTCGCGGTAAGCGCCTTCAAAGCGGGCCATGTCGTCGCTGCCCACCCAGCAGATGCGGGGCATGATGTGGGCGGGCACCTCGGCGCGGATGCAACGCTCGGCGAACGCGCGGAAGGGCATGTGCTGGAAGCGCCCGGCATAAGCCGGCATCACGATGAACAGGCGCCAGGAGTAGGGGTCGGCGTCCGCGCAATCGGCGCAATCGGTGTCCAGGCAGATGGGCATGAGCGGGTCACCCGCCTCCATGGGCCGCAAGAGCAGGCCTTCAAGCGCGTACAGGCCCTCGCCGCTGTAGCGATCGATCAGGTAGTCGCGCAGCTCGCGCATGGCGGTTTGCAGCTCCTCTTGCGATGCAAAGCCCTGGTTGCGCCGGCCCAGCACGGTGGCTTCGTCGTCAGGGGCCACCACGCGGAAATAGAACTGCGTGTCCTTGCCCTGGTGCCAGCGGTAGTGGCTCAGGTCCTGCGCGGCGGCAATGGCACGGATCATCAGGCCTTGCGCTTCCTGCGGGGTCTTGAAGTGGGTGGTGGACGACAGCAGGATCTTGTCGGTCACGCCATGCACCACGCGGTAGCGGAACTCGTCGTTGGGTGTCGGGTCGATCTCGGCGTAGGCGTCGTAGGACACGGTCGCCAGGTTGCGGCGGCTGAAGTCGTTGATGCCCAGCAGGGCCGCGATGCGCCGCTCCAGGCCGCTGACGTTGTCGCTGTTCCAGGCACCATGCAGCGCGTCGGCCTGCTGGTGAAACGCGCCGGCACGGTTGGCGCTCAAGGCGGGTGCGGCGGCCAGGAAGTCGGCCTTGTCGGCCAGCACTTCGCGGCGCTCGTCACCGAACACCGAGGCCATGATGGAGGCGTAAGACGAGAAGTCTTCGCCGATGCGGGCCAGCAGGTGGTTGTACAGGCGGTCGCGGCGGGCCATGGCCTGGTCGGGCGGCTCGATCAGGTCAGCCAGTTGCTGCGCCGACAGGTCGGGCGTGAACAGCTTGCTGCGGTCGATGAAGTCGTCCTGCACGGGCTGGGCGCTCAGTGCATGCACGGGGGTGGCCGCATCACGCAGCCGGTCGGCCTGGGCTTGCAGTTCATCGGGGTTGACCGACAGCAGCGCACGGGCCTGGGCCATCTGGGCCGCGTCATTGGCCAGTTGCTGATCGAACAGCATGAGGAAGGCGCGCCATTGCAGTTGCTGGGCTTTGAGGCGGTCGTCGGCCGTGCGGGGCAGGCCGATGGGGCCCAGGCCATACAGCTCGGGGAAGTCGCGCTGGATGCTGCGGTAGGCGGCCAGGTCTTGCCATTGGCCTGGGGGCACGGTGGGGGCGTCTTGCTGGTCGGTCTCGACCGATTGGCGGGCGGCCTCGCGCAGGGCGTTCAACCGCGTTTGCACAGCAGCAGGCACGGCGTCCATGTTCCAGGTCGATACCGGTGTGCCGCGCTTGCGCATCACCAGGCGGCCGGTGGGTGCCTTGGCGTACAGGGCCAGGCGCGGCATGTGGCCGGCCTGGACCGGCACCTGCCAGGGGTTGGGCACGCTTTGCGCAAAGCCATCGGCGCCCAGCGGGCTGAGCGTGATGTCGGTGATGGCGCGCAGGCCGGGCACGTCCATCAGCTGGCCGATGAGGTCAGACAGGCGCAGCACCTTGGGCAGCTCGGAGGCCCGCAGATCGCGCTCGTCGATGAAGCCGTTTGCAAGCAAGGGGCCGTCGAAGATCTCGTCGATGCGATAGGGCTGGCCGCTGGGTGACAGGCGCTGGCGCATCTGCGCCAGGCTGTAGCTGGGCACCATGGGCGCCAGGGCCTGCTCGGCCACGAACAGCCATTGGGCGGCGGCCTCGGTCACGTCGGCATGCACGTCCAGGTCCACCTCGGCGCACAGCGCGAAGTACTGCACCGGCACGGGCTCGATGGCCACGAAGTCCTCGCACAGGTTGCGGTTGGCCTGCAGCGCCTCGTGCACGCGCTGGAGCACCACCTCCTGGTCGGCCTGGGTGGTGACGTGGTCCATGAAGTCCACCTTGACGCGGTACAGGCCCTGCAGGGCCACCGGCTGGCTCTGGCCGTGTGCGGGGGGCGCGTAGGCCAGCTCGCGCGCCAGCAGGTCGGCGTACAAGGGCATGGCGGGCTCTGGGACCACCCAGGCGTTCTTCACGCCATCCAGGTCGATCAGGAGCTTGCGCCAGTCCAGCCTGGTCAAGGGGCGGTTGGGCAGGACCTGGCGGGGCTGGAAGAACTGCCGTGCCAGCTCAGGCGTGATGCCGGTGAGCGGGTCACGCGGCTCGGCCAGCCAGTCTTCGATGGCGGTCCCGGCCTTGAAGCCCAGCTCGGCCAGGGCCAGGCTCAGCATCTCCAGCGTGGTGATGCCGGGGTCGTGGAGGTTGTGGTCGGTCCAGGTGCGGCCGGCCAGCTCGCGCAGGTGGGCCAGGCCTTCGTCGAACAGGGCGCGTGGGTCTTCACCCGTGGCCAGGGGCGCGCGTTTGAGGGAGAGCAGCGTATTGGCTTGGGATGAGGCTTTAAGCGGAGCCAGGGCCATCAGGTGATCTCCTGGATATCGTGTTCAGTGGCGGACACCAGGATCACGTCGGGCTCCTGCGGTGCGAGTTCGGGCTGGTCCTCGCCGGGGTGATCGATGCGGGCCAGCTTGACGTCGGTGATGTAGTCCACATAGTCCAGGGACTCGATGGCGTCCACCAGGGCCGAGCGCACCACGCGCCCGCCAAAGTTCAAGGGGCGGCCGACGTCAAAAGCCCAGGGCGACAGGGTCTGCACGATGGCCTGGTTGAGCTGCGCCTTGTAGTAGCTGAAGGCAAAGCCATCGCGCATGCGCACCTTGAAGCTGAGCTGGACGGGCTGGTAGCGCGGGTTGCGCACGGTGACTGCCGAGGTTTGCGCGGAGGTCTGGCCGGCAGGCGTGGCCTGGAGACACATGGCCGAGCGTTGCAGCACGAAAGCCTCGATGCGCTGCAAGGTGTCCAGGTCCACACGCGGGGTCAGCAAACCCAGCTGGTGTTGCAGGCGCAGATTGGGCACGACCACCAGCATGACGCAACCTGGCGCCCGCCAGGACTGGCTGTTGGCATAGGGGATGCACTTGACACGGTCGAGCGTGGGGAAGGCTTCCAGCACCAGGCGCTCGTGGTCCCAGGCGGTGATGGCGCGGCCCCGGTGGCGCTGGCGTTCGGCGGCACGGCGTGACAGGGCGGCATCGTCTTCCATCAAAGCGCCGCCAAAGGATGGATAGGGCTGGCTCAAGGCCTTGATCTCGGCCACGGGGCTCTTGAGGCGCGTGATGCGCCCGGCCGGCAAGGCGTTGGCCAGGTGGCTGGCACCCAGGCCCTGGTCCACCCAGGCCACTTCCACGGCATTGGCGTGCACACCTACCAGGCTGCAGGCCGCACGCGGCTCTTGCGCGATGGCCGCACGCAACCAGACCAGGCCCGCTGGCATGCGCGTGTTGTCGGTGCTCACGTTGTCAGGCAGGACCACGTTGATCAGCCCGCTGCGACGCAGGCCACTGGTGGTGTCCAGCGGCAGATCGGGCCCGGGGTTGAGGGCCTGCCAGGCGTTGTCGGCCAGCACGGACCAGCGCACGGCCTGCACATGGGCCAGCGGGTCGGCGCTGCCTTCTTGCGCTTGCAGCAGCAGGCTCAAGGGCTCACCGGCCTGCACGCCCGACACGCCGATGAACAGCTCGCCGGCCGCCGTGTGCCGCGGCAACAGCGACACCGAGGCCTGCTTCATCCAGCTGCGCTGGCGGCTCAACCACAGGTGCTCGCGCGCCACGCCGAACACGTCCACATGGTAGAAGGCCACCTCGGCTTCGGTGAAGGCGCTCAGCGATTCATCGTGGATGGCCGTGCGCTCGGTCTCGGCCTCGTAGCTCAGGGTCAGCTCCTTGAGCTTGGGCGTGTAGGGCTCCTGGATGACCGTGGGCGGCTTGGCGTCGGCCGTGAGCAGCAGCATGCGGATCGCGTCGTTGCGGTAATCGCCGTGCAGCAGGTCGGTCGTCAGGCTCAGGGTGATGAAGCCGGGGCGCACGGTGGCGGGCACGGGTGGTTCAGGCGGCTCAACCTTGCGTGGCGGGCTATGGCGCTGGTTCTCGCTTTGTTGCTGGTGCAACCAGGCCTTGATGTCACCCTGCTTGCGGGCCACGGCGCTGCCGGACTGGTGAAGAGCATAAACCTCTTGCAGGCGGCCCTTGCTGACCTTGCGGACTTTGTAGTTGGCCTTGTCCAGCGCCAACTCGATGCCGGTGGTGGCCGCGGGCAGGATGGTGCCGGTGGCCGTCTTGTGCTGGGCGCGGGCATCGGCCCAGTCGGCCTGCACGGCCACACCATGGGCCAGATTGGCCTGGTGCGTGTAACTGGCGTAGCGGGTGGTGAGCGCGGTCTGCGTGGTGGGCGCGCCCTGCCAGACCAGGTTCAGCGTCAGCGCGCTCAGCGACTTGCCCAGGGCCTCGGCGCAGCCGATGAAAAAGCGCGAGCCTTCTGCAGGCTGCGAGCCAAAGGGCAGGAAGGGCTTCTTGGCATCCAACGCGCCCAGCTCGCCTTCGAGCACCAGCTTGCGCATGTCCTTGACCACCACGGCCAGCTTGACCTGCTGCAGGCTCAAGCCCGCCAGCTCATCGTGGCCCAGCAGCCCATCGGGCTTGAGCAGCAGTTGGGCCACGGGCAGGCCAGCTTCGAAAGGCTGGGCGTGCACCTCGCTCAGGTCCACCACGGCGGGCTGGTCGGCTTCCAGGGTGAACTGCAAGGCGCGCTGCTTGGCATCTGTCGATGACACGGCTTTGAGCGCATACGGCCCGATCCAGCCCTTGGGGCCGCTGAGCAGCACCTCGAAAGACGCGGCCAGGGCCTCGGCGCTGAGGCGCTCGCGCAGGCCGTCCAGGTAGAGCGTGAGCGTGACGGTGCGTGTGCCTTCGCTCAGACGCAGCAGGGGCGAAGCCAGGGCAAAGCCCGTGGTGGCGAAGGGCAGCGCAGGCCGGTCGGGCAAGGCTTGCGCAAAGGGTGACCACACCGGGTTGTCAGGCGGCAGCTTGCCACCCAGGCCGTCGATGGAATCGGCGATGGGCGCGCAGACCAGGCGGTGGCTGGCGTGGCTGACCGCCCGCAACTGGGCCACCTTGGCGTGGTTGAGCACGGTGGGGCGCACGGGCTGATAAAGCAGCTCCTGCTGCTGGGCGTCCTTGCCGCCCGACAGCCACTGGCCCGGCTTGAGTTCGACCGGTGGGGCGCCCTTTTTCAGGTCCACCAGCACATGGGCGTGGTCCGGCTGTGCGGCCTTGGGGGTGAAGGCCAGCACCGTCTGCATCTGGAAGTTCAGGTGCTGGCGGGTGAAGTCATTGAGCAGGGCGCGGGGGTGGCGGGCCAGGCGGGCAAAGGCCATCAGCAAGGCAAGGTGCGGGGGCAGGTTGCCGCCCTCGCCATCTGCACCAACGGCACCATCCGCGCTTTGCAGGATGTCCTGCCAGGTGCCGGCGATGCGCTCGGGTGAGTCTTCGTAGAAGTTCAGCTTCGCGGCCAGCGCGCGGGCCGCCAGCACCAGGTCGGCCGGGGTGCGCTCGTCCAGCGGGGCATAGGCCGCGTCCAGGTGCGGGTTGAGCCGGTCGGCCTGGCGCGTGCCCGGCTCGGCCAGCTGTGCGTTGTGGAGGTCAGGCGTGGTGGCCATGGTGTTCATCAGCTGCCGCGGCGCGGCGCGGCCAGGCGCTGCTCATTGGCATCGCCCAGGTAGAAGGGGTAGACCAGGTTGAAGCGCGAGTTGGTGCTGCGCACCTCGTAGTCCAGGCGCACTTGCAGCACCCCGGCCAGCGCTTCGCTGTCGTCGATCACGAGGTTGAGCACGCGGATGCGCGGCTCGTGGACCAGCACGCCGGTGCGGATGCGGTCCAGCAGCAGGCTGCGCAAGGTGGTGCTCAGGGGCTCGAACATCAGCTCGCTGAGGTCCAGGCCATAGGTGGGGAAGAGCGGGCGCTCGCCGGGCTTGGTGCCAAACAGGATGCGCAGGCTGGCGTCGATGTCGGCCTCGTCCTGCGTCATGCGGGCGCCGGCCGAGCCAAAGGCGGGCGGGAAGGCCCAGCCGCGGCCGAGGAAGGGAGGGGTGTCGTTCATGGTGGTCCGTACCTGGCTCAGCCGATCATGACCGTGGGCGCGCCCACCGCGGGCGAGGCCCCGCAGGCGCTGCTGTCACCCACGCGCAAGGCCGGCTTGCCGCCGATCAGCACGGTGGCGCTACCGGCCACGAACGGCGTCACCGGGGGGTGGGGGGGCGGGATCACGCAGCTGTGCATGTCGCCCAGCACGGCCGCCGGCATGCCCCCGATCATCACGGTGGGCACACCGGGGCCGATCACGGTGCCCCCGTGGGTGCTGACATCGCTGACGCGGGCGGCGGCTGGCATGGTGGTGGTCCCTTGTGGTGGTGTGGTCGGCGTCAGTTGATGTTCACCAGCGAGCCGGCCACCTTGACCGTGGCCGCGCTTTGCAACTCGGCGCCGGCGCTGCCGCTGAGCTTGAGCTGGGTGCCCGCCTCGACCTTGAAGTCGGTGCTGGTCTTGATCTCGCCGGCGCCGCCGATGTCGTACTTCGTGTCGCCGGCGGTTTTCACCTTCAGGTCCTTGCAGCTCTCGATGGTGATGCCCTTGTCGTCCAGCACCAGGCTGTTGCCGTTGCTGTCCTTCAGGCTGACGGAGGCCTTGTCGTCGTCCAGCACGAAGGTGTGGCCACCGGGTGTGGAGATGGTCAAGACGATCTTGTCGTCGTTGAAGTGCAGCTTCATGCCACTGCGGCTGGTGTAGCCCTTTTCATGGTTGTCGTTGCTGCCGGCAATCGGCGCGGGCTTGGCGCTGCTGTGCAGCATGCCCAGCACCACGGGCGTGCGCGGGTCGTCGTCCAGGAAGCCGACCACGACCTCGTCGCCGATCTCGGGGCGAATGACAAAACCGCGGTCCTTGCCGGCGTCCAGGCTGGCCAGTCGCGCCCACACGCCATCGCTGCTGTCCACCAGGGGCAGTTGCACGCGGATGCGGAACTCGCTATCGGGGTCCTCGTTGTCGGTGACCACGCCGATCTGCAGGCCATGCACGGGCGCCAGCAGGCTGGGGGTGCGGGCCTGCGCCAGGCGGGCGCGGCGCTCGGGGTCTTCGGGCACGCCACCAAACTGGATGTGGGTCTTCCAGCCTTGCACCAGGTCCATCTCGTGGCGCACGCCCGTGACCAGGATCTGGCCATTGAAGCGCTCGCCCACGCCGGCCAGCTCGACCACGTCACCGGGTTGCACCTGGCCCAGGCCTTCGCACTTGGCGCGGCCCGTGGCCTTGCACAGGCGGGCCTGGGTGAAACGCGCATCGGCGGCCGCGGTGGCCTCGTCGTCGCTGAGCATGGCGTGGCGCAACTCCAGCGCGTCCACGGCCACGGCATCGGCCAGCTCATCGGGCGTCAGGTTGCCCGGGCCGGTGAAGGAGGGCGCGCTGCCATCCAGCGTGTGCACGGCCTGGTCGGCGGCGTTCCAGGTCAGGGTCTTGACGGCCTTGGTCTGCTCGCGCGCGTCGATCTCGGCGTCCAGCTCGATCAGGGTCGAGCCGTATTGCAGCGTGACCACGGGCGAGCCCTTCAAGGCCAGCTTGCGGGTTTCGATGGCTGCGCCGCGTGTCAGCACCAGGTGGCCATTGGCCTGGGCGCGGGTGACGAGGAAGTCCCAGTCCGTGGTGTCGTATTGCACCAGGTGCTTGTGCTGGTAGCTGGTGGACTCGACCGTGGCCTGGATGCCACCCAGCAGCGCAGTGATGACGTCGCTGTCGGTCTTGTCCAGGTGGTTGGCGCTGTGACGCTTGAGGCTGAGCTTGGTGGCCGCGTGGCGGCACTCCACGATCAGCTGCGAGGCGCCCTGCTCACGCACCTTCAGGCGCTGGCGCACCACGATGCCTTTGAACAGCGTGTCCATCTGCGAGCCGGCCCCGGCCTGCACCTCGATCTGGGCACCGGGCACAAAGAGGCTGTCGTTGCTGAGCGTGAAGTCGCTCACATCGGCCGTGCCATCGCGGTACACCAGGCGCGCCGACGCGATGTGGTTGGCGGTGTTGACCACGCTGGCCGCCAGCAGCTGGTGCGTGCGGGGCACGACCGTGCCGTTCACCTTGACGGCGAACTCGCGTTGTTCGATCGGCGTGGGGAGGGTGCGTTCGGCAGGCATGCCTACTTCTCCAACGGGGGGAACACCACGCGCGTGCCGGGCGGCAGTTGCCGAAAGCCACTGAGGCCATTGGCGCGCGCCACACGGGGGGCATAACAGGGGTCACCGTAGATGGCGGTGCACAGGCTGTAGAGCGTGTCGCCGGCCTTGAGCACGCGCACATGGGTGAGGTCGGGAGACGAGTCCTGCGCCAGCGCCACGCGGGTCTGATCATCAGACGCATCCGAGAACACGGCCGTGATCACGGCCCGCAACGGCTCGCCCGTGGGCTTGAACAGCTTGTAGACGATGGACGCGCTCTTGAGCACGCAACGCTTGACGGCGATCTTGCCCCAGGCCACCTTGAGGTAGTTGGGGCGGTGGATGTCGCCGTTGTAGCCGGTCACGGTCTGGAAGGAGGCGATCTTTTGCTGCACATCCAGGGCCACGCCATTGGCCCCGGTGCCATCCAGAAAGAAGTTCAGGCTCAGGTCGCCCGGCTTGACCTTCTTGAAGTCCATGCGGCTGCCCGTGGTGCCGGCACCTTGGGCACTGTCGTACTCCATCTCGTAAGACAAGGTCAGCTCGGCCGGGTTGACATAGGCCTCGAAGGTGCCGATGGCCGAGCCGCTGTAATCCGGCTTGGTGAAGGCCTGGATCAAGAGCTTCTCAAGCTGGCCGGATGCACCGCTCATCAGGCCTCCTTCTGCTCGCGCAGGATCTCGAGCACGCGCTCCACGCACTCGCTGACCAGGGCCTGGCGGTCCTGCAGGGCCGGCGGCGGCGTGGCGCTGCCACCCGACTCCTGGTTGCTGACCTCGACCGAGATCACGACTTCATCAACGATCAATGGCATGACGGGCTCCGCACAGGTTCAAGGTGGCGATCAGGCTTTGTCCAGCGTGAAGTACTGGTAGGCCAGTTGCAAGGACTCGACCACATAGGCATTGGCCGAGGCATTGAAATCACTGACCGACCACTTCACCGGGTAGGCCCCCACGATGCGCCAGGTCATCAAGGGCTCACGCTGTTCGTTGAGCAAGGTGACGATGACGTTGTGGGGCTTGATGTCCAGGTTCTCGATGCACTGGCGCACCCAGTCCCAGATGGCGGACTGTTTCATCAGCCCCCGCTTGAGCACCAGGTCCGGGAACTTGGCACGCACGGGGTAGCGCTGCACAAAACGGTTCTCGCCACCTTCGGGCACTTCTTCGGTGGCGATGTCCACACTCAGGCCGCCGACGTCGGTGAAGCGGGTATCCCCATCCTCCGAAGGCGACAGCCCTTGCACCTCGACCTTGAAGTGAAAGCCTACGGGTGGTGTGTACATGGGCCCGGTTTACTCGTTCTGGACTTCCATGCCCTCGTGCGCGATCTCGATGGACTCGATCGCCACCTCGTTGGCCGCGGCCTTCAGTTGCGGCCCTTCCACCTTGACGGGGAAGGCGTTGTGGATCTTCCAGACCATCACGGGCTCGTGCGACTCGTTGAGCAGGCTGATGGTGAGGTCACGCCGCTCCACGGTGTTGAGCTTGATGGTGGTGAGCCATTTGTAGAAGTCGTTGTCCGACTTGACCACGCCGCGCTTGAGCGTGATGTTGCTGAACTTGCGCAGGCCGGGCATCTTGATGGACGAGTACTCCGGAAAGGAGCCGTCGCGGTATTCGATGACCTGGTTTTCTTGTGTGAGACCTGTCACCTCGGAGAAGCCAAGGCGGTTGCCGCCCCACTGAACAGAGAAGTGGAAGACGGGCAAGGGATATTGACCGGGCATGTCGATTCCTTCGGATGTGGTTCAGTGTGGGATCAGGAGGTCTGCAGCTTGTGCGAGAACTTCAGGATGATGAATTCCGCGGGGCGGACCACGGCCATGCCGATCTCGACGATCAGGCGGCCTTCCAGGATGTCCTGGCTGCTCATCGTGGTGCCCAGGCCGCAGCGCACGAAGAAGGCGTCCTTGGTGCTGGCGCCGGCCAGCGCGCCTTCGCGCCACTTCTGAGTCAGGTAGTTCTCGATCATGCCGCGCACCTTGACCCAGGTGTTGGCGTCATTGGGTTCGAACACGGCCCAGTAGGTGGACTTCTTCACCGACTCCTCGACCATGTTGTAGAAGCGGCGCACCGAGATGTAGCGCCACTCGTTGTCGTTGCCGGCCAGCGTGCGTGCACCCCAGACCAGCGTGCCCTTGCCCGCAAAGGCGCGGATGGCGTTGACCGACTTGCCCGAGTTGGCGTCGATGTTGAGGTTGTCGGTGTCGTCACTGTCAAACAGGTAGGTGGGCGCCAGCACGCCATTGAGGCTGACGTTGGCCGGGGCCTTCCACACGCCACGCTGGTTGTCCACCAGGGCGTAGATGCCGGCGATGGCACCAGACGGTGGGCACACGGTGACGGCGCCGTTGACGCCCTTGAGGATGGCGCGGTAGAGGCTGAAGTTCTCGCCCAGATAGGCTTCGTCGTTGCTGCGGTAGGTGGTGGCCGCCGCCGCGATCTGCGACAGCGCGGTGCCGACTGCGGCCAGTGCCGCCAGCACGGTGGGCATGGTGGCGTCCAGCTGCGCGGCCAAGGTGGTGCCCGGCGCGGTGGGGACCTTGCCCGTGCTGGCGGCCACGGCCGTCCAGGTCGTGCCCCAGGCGGTGGCCGAAGGCGCCGTGCCCTGGTCCTGCTGCACGGTGTAGGCCGGTGCGGCCAGGGCCAGTTCCTTTTCAATGGCCAGCAGCGGCTTGTAGACCGGCACCAGCACGTCGGTGATCTGGCTGTTGACGATGGTGACCAGCTCGGCACAGGTCAGCTTGACGGCAGCGCTCACCAGGCCATCCACCGCGCGGGCGGCGTCCATCAGGAAGTCAAACACCGCCTGCGCCGTGCCCACGGTCTTGCCCCCCTTGTAGGCCATCAGCAAGGCGTCCTGCTTGCCCGAGAAGCTGGTTTGCGGGTCGAACAGATTGGCCTTGGTCGTGGCGATCAGGGGCAGGTCGGCCAGCACCTTGTCCAGGCGCGCGAGCTTGTCCTTGATGGCCTGCTCGGAGGTCAGCGTGGACAGGTCCACGGGCTGCGAGCCCTTGTACAGCTTGGTGGCCGGCTTGGTCAGGTCGGCGTAACCCACTTGCTTGGGATAGTTGATCTTGAGCCAGGGCGCGTAGGCCGTGCCGTACTTCAGGCTGTTGATGCCGACCTTGCTGCGGAAGTTGTCGATGGCGGTGCCGTGCGCGGTCTTGTTGTCGTAGTAGCTCGTGTCCATCAGGGCCACGCGGTCACCCAGCTTGCCGGCCTGGGCCAGCGCGGCTTGCTGGAAGGCGGCCAGGCCGTCCGCGTCCAGCGAGGCCGCGTCGGGCGACAGCAGGATGGTGGGCTCATCCACCGTGGCCACCTTGGCCAGGCCGGCAATGAGCTGGTCCTTGTCGATGCTGTCCGTGTGCTTGCCCACCGACACGATGTAGCAAGGGCCACCGCCGTTGTCGAAGAACAGGCGCATGCTGTCGTACAGGTGCTTGGTGTTGCCCGTGCCCAGCTCGGCGCGCAGGAAGTTGCCCGCGTCGTCCAGCAGCACCTTGCTCACGTCCAGCGTGGGCACACCGCCGAAGAGCTGCTCGAACTCCAGCAGCGAGGTCACGCGCGTGGGCACGTTCTTGAGGTCGCCCTCGACATCGCGGGTGGCTTTGGCGGTGTAGCCAATGAAGGCGGGCACGGCAGTCGCCACCTCGGCCACCGAGGGTGGGAACACCGAGATCTCTTCGACATACACGTCAGGCGTGCGGTAGGTTGGCATGGCGGATTCGCTCCTCTACGGTTTACTCAGGTGGACGACAAACTGGGCATCGCTGCGATCGGCCCCGGGCTGAGGCAGATCGCCGATGAGCACTTCACCCAGCCTTTGCAGTGCGATGCCATGCGGGCCCCGGGCCTGGCGGGCAATGGGCGCATTGGCTTCAAACAGCACGAGCTGACGGGTGTGCCCCGGATCGAGCAGATCAGGGGAAAGGTGACCCTGGCCGAAAGGCGGCACGTGGCGGGCGAAGGTGACGGGGTTGCGGCTGTCGGTGGCCGCGCCCTGGTCCTGGATCTGGATGCTGTCGAAGTCAGCCTGGTTGGCGGGCTTGACCAGCACGTAGTAGCGCAGCACGTCTTCGCGGGCGGGCAGCGCCAGGGTGAAGTCGTGGCCGTGTAGCACATGGTCTGCGGCGATCTGGAGCGTCAACACGCCCCAGCAATCGGCAAGGCCCGGCGCGATGAACAGGCGCTGCTGCGCCAGCACCATGCCGGCTTGCGCTTCTTCGGTGATCTGCACCTCGCCTTGCAAACCGCCTGCGTCCCACTGCCAGCTGGCATCGGTGGGCGACAAGGTGATGCTGGCTTTGGGCAGGCCACCAGCGGTGATCGCACGCAGCGTCAAGGGGCGCTCGTCTCGCACGGGCGTGATGGTGATGCGGCTGCCGCTGATGCGCACCCCGGTGGGTTGGGCATCAATGGCATCGATGGATACCGCATTGGCGAACAAGGCCTGCTGGCCTTTTTGCAGACCCAGGTCGCCCGTGTACTGCACGAAGGTGGCGCTGCGTGGGGCCAGGCCGAACACCAGGGTGCGGCCCGTGCTGTCGATCAGGGCATGGCCATCGGCGTCTTCTTCGATCAGCACATGCAGGCGGCCGTCGATCTCGCGCGCCATGGCCCGCATGGCCTTGAGCGCATCCTGCGTGGCCGGTGGCACCACAAAGGCCAGGGCGTCGCTCACACCGCCATGAAAGGTGTGCGACAGGGCGATGGTCCACAGCGTGCGAAAGCCTGTGTTCATCGCATCTCCATGCGCGTCTGGATGCCGGTGACGGGCGAACCCGTGCCTTGCGGCTCGGCATCCTGCAGCCACAGCATGCGCACGCGGTAGACCATGGCCGGCAGGTGCTTGCTGCCGATGCAGGTCCACAACTGGTTGAGCTGCTCGGGGCCATAGTTCAGCAACTCGACCGACAAGCGCTCGATGCCGGCGGGCATGCCGGGGTAGTCGGTGGGCGTGAAGACCGGGTGCGACTGGAAGAAGGTCAGCAGCAGCGACAGCTGGCGCAGGCACTGGTCGTAATGCTGAAAGCGCCCGCTGACCACCACGATGAGGTTGACCTTCAAGGGCGGCGGCAGGGTCAATTCACGACCGGCCACGATCTGGCGCACGGGCAGCTGCTCGCGCATCACGCGCTCTTCCTCGATCTGGAACAGTGTCATGCGGGTGGTGTCCACACCGATGGCCAGCGCGCCGGTTGTGTAGTCCACAAAGGGGCCGACATCCAGCTTGCCCAGGTCCAGGCCCAGGCGACGCGCCATGAAGCCGTTGGCCTCGTCGCTGAGGAACTTCAAGGCGAGTTCGATCAAGACCGAGCCCCCCTCAAGCCGCGTACACCCCACTGCATGGATTGCCTTGTTCTCAGAAGTGAAATCTGATTTCAGTTTATGGGAACAAGGGTTTCAAAACGGTGAAGGACTACGTTCTAGGGGGGTGTGCAGTTGACTCAGGTCAAGGGTCAAACGCCTGGTGACGCGCCCTGCGGGCCCCTTGCCGCAGGGTGGCGCAAGCGTGACCAAGCTCACAGCCTGATCGACCAGGGGTTCATGCCCCCTGCATTCCAGGGTGTCGACCCTGTAGCGCCAAAACGCCGCAGTGACTACGCTACTTACATCCGCTTGCACTGCAAGGAGAGCAGCATGAGTGTCCGTCTGTCCATCGCCCTGATCGCGGGCGTCGTGATCGCACAAGGTCTGTTTGCCACGCATGTGAAAAGCGACCTGGTCCGTGTGTGCAACCCCGACACCAAGGCCTGCCAGTTCGTGCACCGCTGACACGCGCTGACACGCGTTCAGCCCTCCAGGTCCACCTCGACCAGGCCCCCATCCACCAGGCGCAGTGGGTACTCGCGGATACGGCAACCTTCGGGCCGCAAGCCCTCGCCATTGCGCCCATCGAACACCCAGCCATGGACGGTGCAGATCAGCACGCGGCCATTGAAGTCCGAGTTGTTGACCAGGCTTTGGCCCTCATGCGGGCACACCCCATGGAAGGCCCGCGGCTGGCCCCCATCAGGCCACAGCACCAACACCTCGCGCCCGTCGAGCATGAAGGGCGTGCTCTCGCCCTCACCCAGGTAGCGCTGCTTGCAAAGCGTCTGAAAGGTCATGGTGCAACCGCTCAGGCGATGCAGCGCACGTCATCGGCTTGCGCCACGAAGTGCAGGCGGTCCAGTTGGTCGAACACCTCGTTGCTGATGTCGGCGGCATAGCGGTTCTCGTACCAGGCGCAGGCATAGGGCAGGAACAAGCTGCCCAGCGGCAAGTCCTGCAGCGCCCGCTCGCCGGCATGCAGCACGGCGGCCACGCCCTGGTTGCCCACCACCGGCACGTTGTCGTCACCAAAAACCTCGAAGGCGACGATGAGTTTGGATGCCTGGACACCACCTTCCGTCGTCTTGACGGCGGTCACGCGGATGTTCTGAAAGCGGCGGCCCACCTTGCCGCTGTCTTGCGATTGTGCGAACTCCGCGAGCTTGCCCTTCTTGACGAGCGTGGCCTCGGTCAAGGGCACACCCAGGTCGGCCAGGCCATGGGGCTTGGCGGGCTTGATGTCGATGGCGGTGGTGGACAGCAGCAGGGCAGGCATGGCAGTGAGGGGATCGGGATGATGACCACGCCATTGAAAACCCATCGGGCAAGGCCACGCTTGTGCTCGGGTATGAGACCGAGTGCGGCAGTGGGGGAAGCCGCGGGGCAGGTGCAGATGCTCAGATTCAGGTCAGATGGCCGAGTCCAGCAAAGGCCGGGTCAGCATGTAGATCGAGAAGGCCAGCGAGAGTGCGCCCATCGACCAGATCGCCGCGATCACCAAAGAGGCATCCCGCCGTTTCAGCAAGGCCAGTTTGATCAGCCCCGCGATCATCGCCAGCAAGGCCATGGCGGTGCTGGCCATCACCGCACCACGGGCCATGGTGATGGCGCCCGCCTGCACGCTTTGCAAGGTGATGGGCGTGTTGACCAGGAACAGCGCGTAGGCCAGCCAGGTCAGCCCCAGCCAGATGGCGCCGCCCACGGCCAGCTTGAAGGACGGGGGTTTGGGGGAAGGCGAAGTCATGGTGGCCATGATACGCACTGGCATGCACGCGCAGCCGGGGCTATGCTGGTAGCCACGACAGGCTGACCAGGGGGACCGCAGGCATGAGCACCCACCACCGCCAGCAGGCCATCGACGCCTTGCTGGATCACATCCGTGCCGAGGCCTTGTCATGCGGCGCCTGTACCGGCCGCCCCATGCTGTCTGACCGGGTCATGCGGGCCATGGCGGCCGTGCCCCGTGACGCCTTTGTCGACCCCGATCTGCAGGACGAGGCCTGGCTGGACGCGCCCCTGCCCATCGGCCACCAGCAGACCATCTCGCAACCCTTCATCGTGGCCTTGATGACGGACCTGATCGACCCCAAGCCCGATGACGTGGTGCTGGAGATCGGCACCGGCTCGGGCTACCAGGCCGCGGTGCTGGCTGGGCTGGTCAAGCAGGTGCAATCGGTGGAGGTGATCGGGGCCCTGGCCCGCATGGCCGCGCAGCGCCTGCAAGGCATGGGCCTGCACAACGTGCATGTGCACCACAGCGATGGGCACGGCGGCTGGCCAGCGGGTGGGCCTTATGACGCCATCGTGGTGACGGCCGCTTCGCCCGTGATCCCGCCAGCCTTGGTTGAGCAGCTCAAGCCCGGGGGCCGGATGGTGATCCCGGTGGGGCCGCAGCATGGGCGGCAGGAGTTGGTGCTGGTCAGCAAGGATGCACAGGGGCAGGTGACCGAGTCGGGCTTGCTGCCGGTGGCGTTTGTGCCTTTGACGGGCGGCGCGCCCGCCCTTCGCGCTTAACCCAGCTCGTCGTACTTGCGGCTGCTGCCGCGGGCCTGGTCCACCGGGTAGCGGCTTTCGTTGATCGCCATCTTCTCGCGCGCCGCTGCCATCAGGTCCACGCCCAGCGCGGACGACAGCTGCACCAGGTAAAGCAGCACGTCGGCCATCTCGTGGGCCACGGCCTGCTTCTTGTCGGCATCCAGGTTGCGGCTTTGCGCTTCGGTCATCCACTGGAAGTGCTCCAGCAGTTCACCGGCCTCCACGATCAGGGCCGAGGCGAGGTTCTTGGGCGAGTGGAAGGGGCCCCAGTCACGCGCGTCGGCGAACTGTTGCAGGCGCTGGGCGAGTTGGGGGATGGCATCTTCTGGCGGCACGGCATGAACCCATGTTGTTCAGCCCCGATTAGACGGCAAAACGCCGGTGCGCCATTGACGCTGTACGAGCCCCGTTAAAGAATGGGCTGACTCGGCCGATAAACCGCTCAACGTGCAAGCGCTCTCAGGAGGCCCCATGTTGCAAGCTTCGTCACCCATCCTCAAAGGCACCCTGGTTGTGCTGCTGGCTGTGGCCGGCGTGAGCCCCACCCTGGCGGCCTCCGTCAAGGACCCGGGCCCTGTCCCGACGGCATCGCGCCATGTGCAGGAGTTCGCCGCCGGCGAAGGCTTGTGCGATGGTGACCGGGTCAAAGAGGCCGTGTCCCTGATCTACGAGCAGGACGACATGAGCGCGGCGGCCAACATCGCCTTGCGTTGCGAGTTGCTGGCCAACACCGAAGGCCGACCCTTCAACCGCACGATCGCCTCGCGCATCAAGGCCCTGATCGCCATGCGCACGCGCGACATGGCGGCGCTGAAGATGGCCGGTGAATCGCTGGTGGCCGAAGCCCAGGTGCCCGAGTACGTGGCCGATGGGCACCTGTTCATCGCCTTTGCCTGCCTGTTTGGCGGCAACCCCAAATGCGCCCGCGAGCACGTGGACCAGGCCAAGGCCATGTTCACCGAGCTCAATGTGGCCGACGCCCTGAACCAGTTGCGCCCGCTGGAGCAGACGCTCAGCAAGCTGGAGCAGCAGGGCGACGGGCGTTGAGGCCCTGGCCGAGGCAGGCGGGCCGGTTCAGCTTGGTTTTCAGGGCGCGTCAAAGCGCTCGATCAGGCCTTGCGCTTCCAGGGCGTGCAGCATCTCCAGCACCTCGAACAAGGCGGTGCCCGACAGCTCCGACAGCACGCGCGCACTGGTGAAACCGGTGACCATGCGCAACAAGGAAAACCGACGCTCGTCCACAAAGGCCTTGCGTGAGGTGGCCACCACTTGCCCTTTGTGGGTGCGTTTGAAGACGGTCTCTTCGAGTGGGTAGGGCATGGCGGACATCTCACGGCTACAAGGGCCCCGCCAGCTTAACCAGGGTCTTTGAATCCCGCTCGGTCTGATCCCTTGCCCCCATGAGGCATTCGGATCATGGTGGCCGCACCGGAAACGCCATCTCGCCCTGCTTTGTGCATTTGCGCACACCAGACGGACGGATTTTAACTTGGTCACGCACCTGTCAAGCAAGGCGCCTAGCCTGCATCTGGCATACCTGATGGAGACCATGATGGGGCTGGCGGCCGAGTATCTGGAGACATATCCCAAGCTGCAAAGGCTGGTGGAACAGGTCGAGGCCAGGCAACTGCATGTGCAGACCGCCGGCCCCCGCCTCAGCCCCAGCGCCTGGCTGGCGCGCTGGTTGTCCACACCCTTTGACGACCTGGATGGGCGCCAGCCCGCGTATTTCCTGCCCTACGCGGACTATGACCTGATCCTCATCGGCCTGCTCATCAAACTGCAGACCAGCCTGATCTGGCAAGACAGCATGGCCGGCATCGAGTGGTGAATGCGCAGGCGGGATTCACTTCTTGTCGTTCTTGTCGCCCTTGTCACTCTTGGGGCGACCGGGCTTGAGTGGCAACAGGCTGTCCAGCGCGGCCTTGAGCTTGGCATCGGGCAGCGCGGCCAGGGCTTGCAGGCCCGCACGCAGCAACTCGCTCTTCTTGGCTGGCCGCTTGAATGCCAGTGCGCGCTCCTTGAGTTGCGCGATCAAGGCCCAGTCGTCTGCGGGCATGGTGAAGCTGTCACGCACCAGCTTGATCTTGATTTTCTCGACCTTGGCCACGGGGGGCAGCGCCTTCGCCGTGGCGGTCACGGGTGCGGCCACGGGGGCCTTCACGGGCTTGGGTGCCGGGGCCTTCTTGGCGGCGACCTTGGTGGGCGCTTTGGCGGGTGTTTTGGCGGCCGGGGCTTTCTTGAGGGCAGGCTTTTTGACAGCGGTTTTTTTGACGGCGGTGGCGTTCATGGTTTGACCTTCTTATATCGTATAAACGATTTATACCAAATAAGTCAGCTTGGTCAAGCCGCACCTAGTCCAGACGGATCACCTCATCCTCGCCACCCGGCACGCAGCCGTCGGCCAGATCGCTCCAGCCCCGGTGGATCACCACATGGTCTTCGGTGTGGCAGAACTCCACGCGGGTGGCCTGCGGCACCGCCTGGTGCACAAAGGCCTCGATGGCCGCGGGCATGCTGACGCGGTAGCGCCGGGCGTCGATGTCCTGCTGGGGATGGTCGTCACTGTGCACGAAGGGGATGAAGCGGCCCGCCCACATGAGCAGCCGGGAGCCGACGTCGATGTCGGTGGGCGCGTAGGCCTGGTCCTTCAGCCAGGTCTGGGCCTGGCCGCGCAACCCATCCATGCCGCCAGGCTCACCCGGTTGGGTCGAATCGGGCATGCCTTGCGGCAGATCCAGATGCCCCCAGGCCGTGGCCAGCAGCTCGATCAACCACTGGTTGCAGTTCTGGTAACGCGTGCTGAAGGGGTAGGCGTTGGCACTGTAGGTGGCGCCCAGCACGCTCAGGGCCTGGCGTTTGTCCAGCGCGGCGCGCGCCAGGTCGGCGGCCTGCTCGTCGGGCAGGAACACCACCGAGATGTAGCCCACGTTCGGGTTGTCCGTGCCCAGCAGGAAGCCCGATATGCCCTGGTCATACACCCGGGGCTTGCGCTCGTCGCAGGCGTAGTAGAGCTGGCGCACCGACCACGGCGTGTTGTCGCTGTCCTGCAGGCTGACACCCGCGTGTGAATAGCGGATGCCAAAGCGTTGCAGGTCCAGCCCCGAGCGCGCCATCAGGGCCGCCTTGTGGCCGGAGCGGTCCAGCTCGGCCTTGATGATGGCGCCAAAGCGGAACAGCTTGTCTTGCTGGCTGGCGCTGACCTTGGCCTGCCTGTCGCACAGATTGAGCCATTCGGCGTGGGCCGTACCCCCGCCCACCATGGTCAGGCCGGCCAGGCCCATCAAGCCGGCCAGACCGTTCAGGATGGCCCGCACGGCCGTCCTGAGCCGCGCGCTCAAAGCACCACGGGCCTGGTTGCCAGTTCGCGGAACCACTGGTCTTGCAGCACCAGGAAGAAGTCCTGGCGGGCTTCACCGGTGGCGAAGGCCATGCCGTAAGGGCGGTTGCGGGCCGTGACGATGGCGCCCTTGGCCACCTGGTTCAGCTCGACGGTCTTTTGCGGCAGGATCAGGTCGAAGCTTTCATCAGGCCCCGCATCGGCCAACGCCTGCAGCTTCAAACGCACCATGCCGGGTTGGTCCGCCTCGGCGGTCACCTCGATGACCTTGTAGTCCCCTTCGGCAACCTTGTCGTCCTTGGTGGAGCTCTGGCTGGATTTCTTGAGCGAGGTGGACACGCTGCCCACTGCCGTGCTGATGCTGTCGGACACCGAAGCCGACAGCGTGGTGTCGGCCAGGGCAGGCAGGCTGATCATGCTGGACAGCAAGGCGGTGGCCAGCAAAGTGTGTTGAACAGGGCGCATGGTTCTCAGATCCTGATGGAAACGCCGTGAAGGCGGACACCCGATTCTCTTTCAAAAGCGCAGGCCCTGCGCCCTATCCCCTGTTCACGCCATCACCTGCCCCTGGTTGAGGCGGGACTGGAAGCTGTCCGTGTCGGTCAGGCACACAGGCCGGGCGCCATCCAGGCCCAGCTGGCGCAAGGTGTGGGCCATGGGGTGCTGGCTGAGGCCCACGCGCAGGCGCACGGCCCCCGGTGCGTGCAGGCGCTGGCCGCCACGCACGTTCACGGTCGTGCGCAGCCAGTCGCGCTGCACTTGCGAGTACAGCACCAGGCTCATCGAGGGGCCAGGCAAGGCCGCCCCCATCTCGCCGCTGAGCGTGAGGATGGCCGAGCCGGGCTGGGTGGGCTGCTCCGGGTCACTCAGCACCACCTTGACGCCCGAGCCGGCGCGCTCGTACTGCATGGGTGCGATGAACTTGGGCAAGCCCCAGATCTCCCGCCCGGCCGCACAGGCGGCGGCGGTGCTCACGGGCAGGTGCAGCACGTAAAAGCCCAGCTCGCGCTGCGGCTTGTCGACATCGCTCAGAGCCTGCAGCCAATGGCCCAGGCGCGGCTTGACCCCACGGCGCACCACCGGCACCGCCAGGCCGATCTCGTGGTACGGGCCGATGCTGGTGTCCTGGTACTCGTAGCAGGCCAGGGCCACCATGGCCTGGCCGCGCCACAGGCAGGCGGCTTGCAGCTCGTCCCCGGCGGTCTGGCGCAACACAGCCTGTACCTGGCCGGTGTCGGCCATGAAGAAGGCATTCACATTGCGCGTCTTGCGGTAGAGGATGGGCAACTGCACGGGGCCCTGGCTGGTGCTCACGCTGGTGCGCGGCACATCGAAAAAGGGCTCGTTGCCGACGAAGCTCAGGGTGCTGCTCATGGTGCGGGTCTCCGTGTGGATGTGGGTTGCGCAGCGCGGGCCAGCAGGTCTTCCTGCAGGTCCTCGATCACCGACAGGCGGTTGATCTGGTTGGTGCCTTCAAAGATCTGCGTCAGGCGGGCGTCGCGGTAGAGCTTTTCCAGCCGCGCGCCGTGCAGGATGGCGCGCTCGCCCATCAGGTCCATGGCCTGGTGGATCACGCTGATGGCGGTGTCGGTGCAATGGAACTTGGCCATCGAGGCCACACCCTGCCGGGGCGACCAGGTGCGGGCGCCTTGCCAGACCAGGGCGCGTGCGGCGCAGGTCTCGGCGATCATCTGGGCCAGGGTCAGCTGCACGTCCTGGAAGTCGATCAGGCGCTTGCCGCCCAGTCGGGTCTGGCAGGCGTAGTCGGTGGTGATGTCCACGGCGGCCTGGGCCAGGCCCACGCCCATGGAGGCCACAGGCAGGCGCGACAAGTTGAGCGTGCTGCGGTTGAGCGACCAACCCTGGCGCAAGCCGCCGACCACGGCCCGGTCACTGACCCAGACCTGATCGAACGACAGCTGCGCCGCGCCCGAAGCCCGCATGCCCATCTTCAACTCCGTGCGCACCGGCCTGAAGCCCGGTGTGCCCTTGTCGACCAGGAAGCAGGTCCAGGACTCGAAGCCCTCGCCTTCCAGGGCGGCAAACACCGTGACCTGATCGGCCAGGTCACCACCGCTGATGAAGACCTTGTCGCCATTGAGCACCCAGCCATCGCGCTCGCGCCGCGCGGTCACACCGGGCTTGCAGACGGCCGCGCCATGGCCGTCTTCGGCGTCCGAGCCTGCACCGGGCTCGGTGATGGCAAAAGCAAACAGATGCGGGCGCCCCTGGCGTGTGGCCCGGGCGGCGGGCGCGAAGCTGCGCCAGATCAGGGGCAGGTCACCCGAGAGCATGATGGGGGCCATGCCCAGCTGGTGCGCGCACAGCAGCAGCATCTGCCCGCCGCAGGCACGCGAGAACTCCTCCACCTTGAGGCAGGCGCGCCAGGCCAGCGGGTAGGGCGTTTGCAGCCACCCGCCCGAGCCCAGGGGCGGTGGCAGCATGTCGTACAACCAGCCTTCCTGGCCCGCCAGCGCCAGCAACTGCTGCACCTGGGGGTGCGCCTCACCGGCGGGCAGATGGGGCAGCGCATCAATGGCCAGGGCCTGGGGCTGCAGTTGCGTTTGCGCAAAGGCCCGCGCGCGGCGCCTCAAGGCCTGCAAGGGCCGTGGCAGGCGGGCGGTTTCCAGCTCCCAGATTGATTGGGGGTTGTAGGCCAGCAACTGGTGGGTGATCGGGGGCAGGCCGGCCATGGCGGCCCTGGGGGACAAGGGGTGGGCGGCGGCTACGTGGCCTTCGAGGTGGGTGCCCAGCAGATGGCCAACAGGCCCGGGCGCGGGAAAGACATGGCTCATGGGGTGGGCTCCTCATGCAATTCATCGGGTCAGAGGCTGCACAGCGTGTCCCAACAGGCCACGCACAGCGCCAGCTCGGCCGGGCCGCCGCCCAGCAGGCGCAGGTGATGGGTCTGGCGCAGCAGGCGCTCCAGGCCGGTGTCCTTCATGTAGCCCATGCCGCCAAAGACCTGCAACGCGGCGCTGGCCCCCATCGACAGGCGCACCTGGTGCCGCGCCCGCAGGCGCCACAGCTCGCGCAAGGCCGGCCAGGGGGCATCGGGCCGTGTCAGGTCTTGCAGATCACGGGCCGCCTCACTGGCTGCACCGCGCGCCAGGCTGAGCAACTGCTGCACGGCGGCATGTCGGGCAATGAGCTGGGCGCCTTGGCGACGCAGGTGCGCTTGCTCAAAGGCCATTGCGCCAGCCCTATGCACACCCGCTTGCGTGATGGCCAGCAGGCCCATGGCGTGCACGGCCTGCAAGGTAGACCAGGCCGATGCGGCCGCCGCCCCGCTCACGCAATGCGTGGCCGCGGTTTCAGTCAGACTCATGCCCTGCAAGGCATGCACGGCTTCGATCTGCAATTCATCCAGCCCGAAGCCCGGTACCATGGGCGTATGGCCCAGGGCCTGGCGGTCCAGCCTGTGCCAGCGCCAGCCCTCGCCCACATCCCAGGTGCACAACCACAGCGCCGTCCAGTCGGGCAGGGCGTTGAGCAGGCGGGCTTGCCCGGCATCGGGCCAGGCCCAGTTGTCGGCCAGCATGGCGGCCTGATCTGGCGCCAGGGCCTGGCCTGTGAGCAGGTGAACCAGGGCCTCGCGCCCCAGGCCCAATTTGCCTTGCATCAAGACCAGCGGCAGGCCCTGCGCGTCGTGCACGCCGGCCAGCCGATCCAGATGGCGCGCCATGGCCTGCAGGTGCATCTGGTAGGCCAGTGCCGCCGAGGTCTTCGCCACCACCTGCAGATAGCTCAAGGACAGGCGCCGCCCCGAGGCCGATTGCGGCAAATCCCACAAACCCAGGCCCGCATCCGGGCCGTTGTTGAGCACACCCAGGTCCACCAGGCCATCCAGCGCACGGCGGCAGTCTGCAAGCGTGGCGATGCACTCGGGCCGCGCAAACAGCGGCGCGATCACCTCCTCGGTGAAACGCGCCACGGCATCGGTCCAGGCACGGGCTTCGTCGGCTTCCAGTTCGATCACGGTGTCCATGCCTTGATGCTAGAAACCAAGGGCCTCAAAACCAATGACGAATGCGGCTGGCGATTGACCATTGTGGCCATTCCCCCTTGCAGCCGGGGCCCCTTGGGCTATCCTCTGAAGCCATGTCGCCCCAAGCCCTCCAACGCGAGCGCTCGCTGTCCATCATGGCCGTGGCCGACCTGCTGAGCTGGCAGGCCGAGCTGGGCCAATTGCCGCAAGACTTACTGCGGGGCACCGGCATCACGCTGGATGAACTGCATGACCCGAACGCCTGCATCACCCCGCTGCAGGAGCAGGCCTTCTTTCGCAACTGGCTGGCCCGGGACGGGCGCCCGCACCTGGGCTTGTACATCGGGGCCCGCTACCGCCTGATGCACTTCGGCCACCTGGGCCTGATCGTGCCGCACGCGGCCACGCGCCGCCAGGCCATCGAGCTGTTTCTGCGCTTCATCAACCTCAGCTACACGCACCTGTCACCCGAGGTGGACTTCAGCAGCGGCACGCTGACCTTGCGCGGCGGCGAGCACCTGGGCGACCTGCGCCGCTTCTACCTCGATCGGGACGCGGCCTTTGCGATCGGCCTGGTCAAGGTGTTCTTTCCGGATGCGCACGCGCCCTTGTTGCGGGTGCGCTTTGACTACACGCCCCAGGACCCCGGCGAGGCCAGGCTCTATGAAGCCGAACTGGGCGCCCCGGTGAGCTTTGGCGCGCCCCTGACCCAGGTCCAGTTTGACCCGAGCTCGCTGGACGAGCCCATGCCCGAGGCCAATGCCCTGCTGGTGCAGATGCTGGAGCCGCAGTGCGAAGCGCGTGAGGCCGCCATCCTGCCCTCCAGCCCGGTGACCTGGCACCAGCGTGTGCGCGAAGCCTTGTCACGCCATGGCGACGACGGGCCCTGGCCCGATGCCGCCGACATCGCCGAGCGGCTGCGCTGCAGCAAACGCACGCTGCGCCGCCACCTGGCGGATGAAGGGGTGAACTTTCAGGACCTGTCGGATGCCGAACGCGCGCAGCGCGCCCAACACTGGCTGGCGCACACGGACCACGACCTGGCCGACATCGCTGCCGCGCTGGGCTACAGCGAAGCGGCTGCCCTCATCCGGGCCTACAAGCGCTGGTTCGGGCACACGCCCCGGCACGCACATGGGCACACAAACACGAACATGCCCGGGCATCCACCCGGGCCCAGACCACCAGCCTGACTCAGGCCTTCGCCTTGTTCACCCTTACCATCTCGATGGCGTCAAAAGGGCAGACCACGGCGCAGCGGGCACAACCCGTGCACCCGGCCTCGTCGTGCAGCACCGAGCGCTTGGGGCCCCAGCCGTTCTCGCCTTCGGCCTCCAGCCACAGCACGTGCGGGCCACAAACGCTGACACAACGGCCACAGCCCGTGCAACGGCTTGGGTCGATGACAGGCAGGGCGCTGGGCATGGGGCTTTTAGTGGATGGCTTTCTGGGAGGATAGCGATGAACGATTTGTTTGTGGGCCCGGACGGCTTATCACGCTGCCGCTGGTGTGGCAGCGCACCCGAGTTCCTGGCCTACCACGACCAGGAATGGGGCTTCCCCGTCAGCGATGAACACCGCCTGTTTGAAAAGCTCTGCCTGGAGGGCTTTCAGTCGGGCTTGAGCTGGCGCACCATCCTGGCCAAGCGCGAGCACTTCCGTGCCGCCTTCCACGGCTTTGACTTCAACCGCGTCGCGCGCTTCAAACCGGCCGATGTCGAGCGCCTGCTGCTCAACGAGGGCATTGTCCGCCACCGCGGCAAGATCGAAGCCACCATCAACAACGCGCAACGCGCCCAGGAACTGGTCCAGCAAGAAGGCTCGCTGGCCGCTTTCATCTGGCGGTACGAGCCCGATGCCGCCAATCTGGCCACACCTCAAACGGCGTCGACCTCGGCGGCGTCCGTGGCCTTGTCCAAAGAGCTGAAGAAGCGAGGCTGGAAGTTTGTCGGGCCGACCACGGTGTATGCCTTCATGCAGGCCATGGGGCTGATCAATGACCACGCCGAGGGCTGCGCCCTTCGGGCCAAGGCCGAGCAGGCGCGAAAGCGCTTCAAGCGGCCTTGAAACCAAGGGCCTGGCGCCTGACACGCCACCAAAAAGCGGCCGCCCAGCCCTCCAGAATATAGGCGATATCGGCCCATTGCGGGCACCGTTGCATGAAAGCCCCGAACCGGTAATTCGGTATCAATTTGGCCCACCAAAAGCGCGCGGTTTCTGCATGATGGTCACCAGTGACCTGTGCTGTACCGCTGCAGGCCACCTTCTCTGAAACCGCAAGTGCTTCACCGGAGGATGGCGATGAATTGGTTCGACAACGTTTCTTCGGACTGCGATCAGCCGATCGCCCCGGCCCGCCTCGTGCAGGGCCACTGGCGACACGCGCTGCATGCCTACGCCGAGCCGGCGCTGTGCCGCGTGGTGATCGATGTGGCCGAACCGCGCGTCGTCGCGGCGCAGGTGATCGAAAACGGCCTGAGCCGGGACCTGGGCGCCAGCGTCCTGGAGGAGCTGACCCAGGCCATCCTGGCCCAGGAAGTGCACCACCACCCCTCGGCCTGGGGCCTGAGCGAATGCACCATGTTGCCCAACTGGGCACGCCCCACCTTCAGCGAACGCCAGATTGAAGAGCTCGAGCGCATCGAGGGCTACCTGATCGAGGCTTCAGAAGACACCGTCGACTCGGTGCTGAAATTGCGTGACGAATTCCTCAAAAGCATCGGCTTGACGGACCTGGACATCTACCGGGCCGTGCGCCAGCCTCAGCAAGGTCAGGTCGTTCGCAAGAGCAGCCGCATGCTGATCAACTGATTCGCGTCAAGCCCGTGCGTCTGCGGGCGTGGTGCGCATTGCATTTCACAGGCCGGCTTCCTACACTGGCCGTGGAAGGCCATTGCCGAGATGGCCGAGCCTGAGAAAGCACCCATCCATGGACGCGCACTACCTGGCCCCGCTGTTCGCACCGAGGGCCATTGTGGTCTTTGCCGGCTCCTCGAACCCCGAGGAGGCCACCAGCCCCCACGCCACCACCTTGTTGCAGGCGCTCAAGGCCCAGCGCTTCAAGGGCACCTTGCAGTTCGTGAGCACCCAGACCAGTGGCACGCTGGCCGACCTCATGGAGATCAAGGCCGACCTGGCCATCATCGCCCTGCCCCCAAGCGAGGTGCCGGCTGCCATCGAGCTGGCCGCGCGCATGGCCTGCCGGGCCGTGATGGTGCTCTCCAGCGGGGTGGACAGCGAGCAGGCCGCGGCCTGGCACAAGCAGGCGCGCCGCGAAAGCCTGTACCTGCTGGGCCCCAACTGCCTGGGCCTGCAGCGGCCCGCCCTGGGGCTGAACGCCAGCACCTTAGGGCCGCTGGCCGAGCCTGGCCCACTGGCGCTGATCTCGCAATCGGGGTCGCTCACGGCCTCCATGCTGGACTGGGCCGCCAGGAATGCCGTGTCTTTCTCGTCTGTGGTGACGCTGGGCCCGCATGGCGGCGTCAGCATGGCCGAGGCGCTGGACTTCCTGGCCAATGACCCGCAGACCCAGAGCATCCTGGTCTACATGGAAGGCATCTGGGATGCGCGCCGCTTCATGAGCACCTTGCGCTCGGCCGCCAATGCCAAGCCGGTGATCGTGCTCAAGGCGGGCCGGCACTCGGCCGGGCAGGCCGCTGCGCGCACCCACAGCTCGGCCATGGTGGGCAACGACGAGGTCTTTGATGCGGCCTTGCGCCGCGCCGGCGCGGTGCGGGTGAGGTCCTTTGTGGAAATGTTCTCGGCCGCCAAGTGCCTGGCCTCGCGCTTTCGCCCCGCGGGCAAGCGCCTGGCCATCGTCACCAATGGCGGCGGCCCAGGCGTGCTCGCGGCCGACCGCATCAACGACATCGACCTGACCCTGGGGCGCTTGTCGGCCGACACGGCCAAGGCCCTGCAGGCCGCGCTGCCCCCCACCGCCACGCTGGTCGACCTGATCGACCTGTCTGAAGACGCCACCCCCGCGCACTTCAAGGCCGCACTGGAAGCCGCCAACCGCGACACCACCATCGACGGCGTGCTGGTCATCTACTCGCCCAAGCCCGGTGCCGCCCCCGATGCCTTTGCACAAGCCCTGGTGGCCTGCAAGCCTGGCATGTCCAAGCCCTTGCTGACCTGCTGGATGGGCGACGCCACCGTGGGTGATGCGCGCGTGGCGCTGAACGACGCCAACATCCCCACCTACCGCACGCCCGAGTCCGCCGTCGGGGCCTTTGGCTACCTCAGCTCGTTCTATCAAAACCAGCAACTGCTGCAGCAAACGCCGCCGCCGCTGTCCACCCTGGCCAAGCCCGACATCGAAGGCGCCCGCCTGGTGATCGAAAGCGTGCTGGCCGAGCGCCGCAAGGTGCTCACGGAGATGGAGTCCAAGAGCCTGCTGTCGGCCTTCCACATTCCGGTCACCGAGACCATCCTGGCACGCAGCGCGCACGAGGCCATGATGATCGCCACGCAGCTGGGTTTCCCGGTGGCGCTCAAGATCGATTCGCCCGACATCTCGCACAAGTCCGATGTGCAGGGCGTGGCGCTCAACATCATGAACGGCACCGGCGTGCGCGACACCTTCAACGACATGATGGAGCGGGTCAAACGCCTGCGCCCCGATGCCCGCATCAACGGCGTGACGGTGCAGCAGATGGCGCGCACCCGCTCGGGCCGCGAGATCTGCATCGGCGTGGTCACCGACGATGCCTTCGGCCCGGTGATCGCCTTTGGCGCGGGCGGCACCATGATCGAGCTCATCAACGACCGCGCCATGGAGCTGCCACCGCTCAACCAGTACCTGGCCCACCGGCTGATCGAGCGCGCCCGCGTGGCCGGCACCCTGGGTGACTGGCGCGGCCTGAACGCGGTTGACCTGGATGCGCTGGAGCGCGTGCTGCTGCGCGTCTCGGAAATGGTGTGCGAGCTGCCCCAGCTGCGCGAGATGGACATCAACCCCATCATCATTGACGAAGACGGCGCCGTGTCGGTGGACGCGCGCATCGTCATCGACAGCGGCCCGCATGTCATCGGTGGCCGCGCCGGCGCTTACAGCCACCTGCCTATCCTGCCTTACCCCGCACGCTTCGAGCTGGTCTGGCCCTTGCGCGGTGGTGGCGAGTACACCGTGCGCCCCATCCACACCGACGACGCGCAGATGCTGCAGGAGCTGGTGCAAAGCCTCTCGCCCGAAAGCCGCTACTTCCGCTTCGTGTCCAGCATGACGGCGCTGCCGCCCACCATGCTGGCCAAGCTGACCCTGATCGACTACGACCGCGAGATGGCCCTGGTGGCCGTCTACAAGGAACGCCAGGCGCAGGCCAATGGCGAGATCATCGAGCGCGAACGCATCATCGGTGTCTCACGCTACATCACCAACCCGGACCAGGCCAGTTGCGAGTTTTCGCTGGTGGTGGCCGATGACTTCAGCGGCAAGGGCCTGGGCTCGCGCCTGATGGACAGCATCATGGACGTGGCCCGCGAACGCGGCCTGAGTGAAATCATCGGCCTGGTGCTGACCAACAACGACGGCATGCTGCGGCTGATGCGCAGCCTGGGCTTCACGGTCAAGGCCTACCCCGAAGACCCGGACTTCCGCCTGGTGACGCATGCCTTGTGAGGGCGGCCAGTGATGTCGCGCAGTGATGCCGATCAAGGCCCACTGATCGCCCCCGGCACCACCTCGCGCATCTTGGCCACAAAGCGCAACAGCCTGGATGGATAAAAGCGCGCATACGGGTAGGTGATGTAGACCGGCAGCGGCGCGGCACACCAATCGGGCGCCAGGCGCACCAGGCGCCCTTGCTGGATGTCATCGGCCAGCAACCAGGTCGAGCCAATGCACACGCCCAGGCCCTGCAAGGCCGCACTGCGCAGGGCGTACAAGCTGTCCGTGCTGACACGCGGGCGGATCGCGATGCGCCGCTGCTCGCCACGCTCGATGTGCTTGAGCAGCACCTCGTTGCGGTAGTAAGTCTTCAGGGCCAGCCAAGGCAATGAGGCCAGCTGGTCTTCACCGTCATCGGATACGGGGTGCTCGCGCAGCAAGGAAGGTGCGGCCACCACGATGCGCGGCACCTCGGACAACTTGATGGCCACGACGGCAGGGTCCAAGGGCTCACCCACCACGACGGCGCAGTCCACCCCCGCCGCGATGAGGTCGCGCACATCGTCCTGCAGCAACCATTCGATCGACACCTTGGGGTGCGCGCGCAGGAAATCCGCCATCGGCAGCACGAACTTTTCCTGGCCAAAGGCATGCGGCACCACCACGCGCAGCATGCCGTCGGGCTCCTCCTGGGCGCCACGCACATCGGCCTCGAAGGCCGCCCAGCTGGCCAGCAGCTCCTTGGCCCGCTCGAAGCAGCGGGCGCCGTCATCCGTGAGCCGCATGACGTGGGTGGAGCGCTGCAACAGGCGCACACCGAGCGAGCGCTCCAGCGCCAGCAAACGGCGGCTGACCGTGGGCTGGGTGGTGTGCATCTGCGCTGCGGCCGCAGACAGGCTGCCCGCCTCGACGATGCGCACAAAGGTCTCCATCAACTGAAGCCGATCGCCTGTGGCGCCGGGAAGATGCGGCTCTTTCATACGCTCAGCGTATATCAAATGTGCGGCGCAGGCCACTACCACCGACCCACCCTTGCGGGCAAACTCGGTTCACCCCTCTGAAATCGGTGAACGACCATGAGCAGCATGCAAAAAACGAATGAATCCACGCTCTCCGGCGCCCTGGTGCTGCTGATGGCCAGCGGCACCGGCCTGGCCGTGGCCTCGCTCTACTACAGCCAACCCATCCTGGGCGTGCTGGGCGCGGACATGGGCGCCTCGCAGCGCGAGGTGGGCTGGCTGCCCACGCTGACGCAACTGGGCTACGCGCTGGGCATCCTCTTGCTGGCCCCCTTGGGTGACCGCTATGACCGCCGCCGCATCATCGTGGGCAAGGCCGTCGCCCTGGTGGCGGCGCTGCTGCTGGCAGCCACGGCGCCCAACATCGGCATGTTGATGCTGGCCAGCCTGGCCATCGGCCTGAGCGCCACCATGGCGCAAGACATCGTGCCCGCGGCCGCCACGCTGGCGCCCGAGGCCCATCGCGGCAAGATCGTGGGCACGGTGATGACCGGGCTGCTGATGGGCATCCTGCTGTCTCGCGTGGTCAGCGGTTTCGTGGCCGAGCAGTTCGGCTGGCGCGCGGTGTTCTTCGCCGCTGCAGGCAGCGTGGCGCTGATCGGCCTGGCTTCCTGGCGCGGACTGCCCCATTTTCAGCCGGCCACCTCGCTGTCCTACACGGCGCTGTTGCGCTCGCTGACCACATTGTGGTCACGCCATGGCGCCTTGCGCCGCGCGGCCCTGGCGCAGGGGCTGCTGTCCGTGGGCTTCAGCGCCTTCTGGTCGACCCTGGCCGTGATGCTGCACGGCGCCCCCTTCCACCTGGGCAGCGCAGCCGCAGGCACCTTCGGCCTGGCTGGCGCAGCCGGCGCCCTGGCGGCCCCCCTGGCTGGCCGGCTGGCCGACCGCCATGGCCCTGAACGCGTGACCCGCCTGGGTGCGATCCTGACCTTGAGCGCCTTCGCCTTGATGGCACTTGCCCCGCTGGCCTCGCCCCACGCGCAACTGGTTTTGCTGGCCCTCGGCGCCATGGTCTTTGACCTGGGCGTTCAGGCCGCCTTGATCGCCCACCAGACCATCGTCTACGGCATTGCCCCGCAGGCGCGCAGCCGCCTCAACGCCATGCTGTTCGTCACTGTCTTCATCGGCATGGCCACCGGTGCGGCCATTGGCAGCCAGTTGCTGGCGCAGTGGGGGTGGTCAGCCGTCATGGTGATGGCCGCCCTGGCTGCGCTGGGCGCCTTGCTTGTGCGCATGTGGCCGCAGGGTCAAGCTCAAAACGCGGCGTGCAATGCGACGGGGGCCGCGTAGCCCGGCTAGGCCGTCTGCTCGCCACCGTCCGGCAGCCATGTCAGGATCGTCTCGAACAACTTGTCGAGCTTGAAGGGCTTGGAGATGAAGTCGTTCATGCCCACGGCCAGACAGCGTTCACGGTCTTCCGAAAACGCATTGGCCGTCATCGCGATGATCGGCACCTTTGTGCCGGTGCTCAAGGCCCGGATGCGCCGGGTGGCCTCGATGCCGCCCATCCTGGGCATCTGCATGTCCATCAGGATCAGCGCGTAGGCCTGGCCGGCCACCATCTCGACGGCGACATCGCCCGTCTCGGCCATGTCCAGCGCCAGCCCGGCACCTTCCAGCGACAGGCGCAGAACCTCCTGGTTCAGGCGGTCGTCTTCCACCACCAGGACGCGCTGCCCCAGGCAGGCCGCTTTCAGCATCTGCTCGGCCTGGGCGCCAGGCAGCTTCAACACAGGTGTCGCAGGGGTGAACGCCCCCTTCTTGAGCCGCGCAGTGAACCAGAAGGTGCTGCCTTGCCCCAGCACACTCTCGACACCCGCGCTGCCGCCCATGAGCTCGGCCAGGCGGCGGGTGATGGCCAGGCCCAGGCCCGTGCCCCCATAACGGCGGGTCATGGAATTGTCGGCCTGCTCGAAGGGCGTGAACAACCTGGGAATCGTCTCGGCGGGGATGCCGATGCCATGGTCCTGCACTTCAAAGCGCACCAGCACACTGTCGCTGTCTTCATGCTCGATGCGGCTGCGCAAGGCAATGCTGCCCTGGTCCGAGAACTTGATGGCGTTGGTGAGGTAGTTGAGCAAGGCCTGCTTGAGCCGCGTGACATCGCCCAGCAAGCGCAGCGGGATGGCCTGGATATCCTGGATGAGCGTGAGCTGCTTTTCCTGCGCACGCTCAGCCACCATGGCCATGACCTCACCGGCCATCTTGCCAATGTGGACCTCGGCCTCGTCAAACACGAACTTGCCCGACTCGATCCGGGACAGGTCCAGGATGTCATTGAGGATGTCCAGCAGGTGGGCGCCGGCCGCGTCAACGTGGTCCAGATACCGGGCCTGCTCGGGCGTGACACCCGAGCGCCGGACCAGGAAGCACATGCCGTTGATGGCATTGAGCGGGGTGCGAATCTCGTGGCTCATGTTGGCCAGGAAGGCGCTCTTGGCCACATTGGCCGCTTCGGCCAGGTTGCGGGCCTCCACCAGCTCGCGCGTGCGCTCGGCCACCCGCCGCTCCAGGCTCTCATTGGCCTCGCTCAAAGCCTCTTGCGCCAGCCTGCGTTCGGTGATGTTGTGCGAGATGACCATGCCCGCCACGATGGCCCCCTGGTCATCCCGCACAGGGACCACCTGCTGACGGTAGTAGTCGTCCTTGTAGCGGTGCTCGAACTCGGTTTTCTCGCCTTGCAGGGCTTTGGCGTAGATCGGCGCGAACAGCGCCACCACATCGGGCGGAAAGGCCTCGGCCAGCGTATGGCCTTCCACCTGGCTTTTGTCGAACCCGCTTCGGAACAGCTCCTCGCCGCCAGCCACCTGGAAGCGGAAGTCCTGATCAAACAGGAGCACCGCGGCACCAGGCAGGCTGTCCACCAGGAATCGGTAGCGGGCCTCGCTGCGCCGCAGCTCTTCCTGTGCCTTCTTGCGGTCGGTGATGTCTTGCAGCGAGCCGGCCAGGCGCACGATCCGGCCGCTGGCATCGCGCTCGGGGAAGCCCAGGATGTGGCAATAGCGCTTTTCACCACTGGGCCTCACGCCGCACAACTCAATGTCATAGGGCAGCCCGTCAGCCAGGGCCTTGGCCACCGTGGCGTGCAGGCGCGCGGTGTCTTCGGGCGTGTAGAGCTCCCTTTGCCCCTCCAGGTTGGGCACGCCCAGCGCCGGGTCGCGCCCAAAAAAACGATAGGTCTCCTTGGACCAGGTCACCGTGTCGGTGATCGCATCCCACTCCCAGCTGCCGGTCTGGGCGATGTGCTCCGTGCGCTCCATCATCATCTGGATGCGGCGCATCTTTTCCTCAACATCTTTGTTCATGCGCCCTCTCCGTTTACGGTCATCTCCAACGTCAGGCCTGCTTTATACCTGCCTCATCTTCAGATGGGCTGAAGCACAAAGCCCACAGTGAAAAATGCCGATCGGGGCTCACCATCACCACCGAAATGGTGCGCGCAGAGGTGCCTGCACGTAAGATTCACCCCATGAATCCTGTGCCATCTCCTGACCAGTCTGCGGCCGAGGCCACGATCCCGTCTGCCGAGCTGGCCGAACTCGCCGAACTTGCTGCGCTGCGCGCCCAGGTGGCCCGTTACCGCGCCGCGTTTGAATTGTCCGCCCCAGGGCAGGCCGTGGTGGGCCTCAATGGCCGCTTCATCGAGGTCAACGACAGCTTGTGCCAGATCCTGGGCTACCCGATGCAAGACCTGCTCCAGCGGCGCTTTCAAGACATCACGCACCCTGACGACCTCGCCCGCGACACCCAGGCCGCGGCCGATCTGAAGGCCGGCATCCTGGATGAATACCGCCAGGAAAAGCGCTACCTGCGCCCCGACGGCACCACGATATGGGCGCAAGTGACCTCGCGGCTGGCCCGCGACGAGCAAGGCCAACCGCTGTACTTCGTGTCCGTGACCGACGACATCACCGAGCGCAAGGCCTCCGAGCTGGCCCTGCGCGAGCGTGAAGCCCTGCTCAGCAGCATGGGCAAGTTCGTGCCTGGCCTCATCCACAAGATCGGCTTTGACGCGGAAGGCCGCGCGCGCTTTCTCTACCTCAGCGACCGCGCCATGGAGATGTTCGAGCTGCCGCACGAGCTGATGGAGCGCGATTACTACGCCCACCACATCCGCGTGCACCCGGACGACCTGGCCTACGCCCGGCGCCTGGCCATGGCCCCCAAGCCCGGCGCCCGGCTCAGGCCGGTGGACTTTGAATACCGCGTGATCCTGCCCAGCAAGGGGCTGCGGGTCTATGGCGGCCACGCCATCCCCGTCACCGAAGAAGATGGCAGCGTGGTCTGGTACGGCCACACCGCCGACCTGACCGACAAGAAGGCCTTGCTGGACGCCCGCATGGCCGCCCAGGTGGCCCAGGACGCCAACCGCGCCAAGAACGAGTTCCTCTCGCGCGTGAGCCACGAGCTGCGCACCCCGCTGAACGCCGTCATCGGCTTTGCCCAGCTGCTGCGCCTGAGCTCGGCTGGGCAGCTCAATGCCGACCAGCTGCAGCAAGTGGCGCACATCGAGAACGCCGGCTCGCACCTGCTGGGCATCATCAGCGACGTGCTGGACTTGTCCCGCATCGAAGCGGGCAACCTGCCGCTGGCGGCCGAGCCCTGCCGCCCCTCGATGCTGCTGTCCGAAGCCTGCCACCTGGTGGGCCCGCTGGCCAGCGAGCGCAACATCGCCATCTGCCCGCCCCAGGTCAGCGAAGACCCGGTGGTGTGCGTCGACCCCATCCGCTTGCGGCAGGTGCTGGTCAACCTCTTGAGCAACGCCATCAAGTACAACCGCCCCCAAGGCCAGGTGAGCCCGCGCATCTGGCGCGAGGGCGAGCAGGTGGCCATCGCCATCGACGACACCGGCCTGGGCCTGACGGCCGAGCAACAGGCCCACCTGTTCGAGCCCTTCAACCGCCTGGGTGCCGAATGCACCAGCGTGGAGGGCACCGGCATCGGCCTGGTCATCGTGCGCAAGCTGCTGGAGGCCATGCACGGGCGGCTGGAGGTGCGCAGCCAACCCGGGCAGGGCTCCAGCTTCATCGCCTGGGTGCCGCAAGCTGACGCCGTGGACTTGCCCGCCGCGCCTGCGCCATCAGCCAGCCCCACGGCCCGGCCTGCCACTGAAACCGAGCTCGTGGTGCTGTACGCCGAAGACAACGATGTGAACATCGAGCTGGTGCGCGAAGTGCTCAAGCTGCGGCCCGGCTGCCAGCTGCTGGTGGCGGGCAACGGCGCAGAAGCCCTGCGCATGGCCCACGCCCACGTGCCCGACCTCTTCCTGCTGGACATGCACCTGGGTGACATGACCGGCTTCGAGTTGGCCCACCAACTGGCCCAGGACCCGCAACTGGCCGATGTACCCCGCGTCGCCTTCTCGGCCGATGCCATGCCCGACCAGATCCACCGCGCGCGGGAAAGGGGCTTCAACGGCTACCTGACCAAACCGCTGGACATCCGCGCGCTGCTGGCCTGCATTGACGAGCACATTGAACGCATGCGTGGGCAGTAAGTGCCCATTCCCGTGTGCCCACCCCCACCATGAAGATCTCCCAACGCGCCCAGGCCATCAGCCCCTTCCTCGCCATGGAGTTCGGCAAACACGCCGCCGAGCTTGAAGCCGCCGGGCACCATGTGATCCGCCTCAACCTGGGCGAGCCTGACTTTGGCGCACCACCCGCCGTGCGGGCCGAGCTGCAACGCATCGCGGCCGACACCGCCATGCCCTACACCGGCGCCCTGGGCCTGCCCGCCTTGCGCGAGGCCATTGCCCGCTTCTACCAACAGGCCCATGGCCTGAGCCTGAACCCCGAGCGCGTGGTGGTCACGGCCGGGGCCTCCGCCGCCTTGCTGCTGCTCACCGCCGCCCTGGTGGACCCCGGCGACGAGGTGCTGGTGGGCGACCCCTCCTACCCCTGCAACCGGCAGTTCCTCAGCGGCTTTGGCGCCGACGTGCGCCTGGTGCCCACCGACGCCCGCTCGCGCTTCCAGCTGGACCTGGCCGCCGTGCAGCGCCACTGGCGCGCCCGCACCCGCGGCCTGATGATCGCCACGCCCTCCAACCCCACCGGCACCTCGGTGCCACCGGCCGAACTGGCCGCCATCTGCGACTGGGCCCGCGCCCACGGCGCCTGGCGCATTGTGGACGAGATCTACCTCAACCTCAGTGATGCCGATGCGGACTCGGCATCGGCAGGCCATGCGGCGCCACCCACCATCCTCGCGGCCGACCCCGGCGCCTGCGTGATCAACAGCTTCTCCAAATACTTCGGCATGACGGGCTGGCGCCTGGGCTGGGCCGTGGTGCCCGACGAGCTGGTGCCCGTGATGGAGCGCCTGGCGCAGAACTACTACATCTGCGCCTCCACCCCCGCACAGATGGCCGCGCTGGCCTGCTTCACACCCGACTCCATCGCGGTGTGCGAGGCCCGCAAGCGGGAATTTGGCGAACGCCGCGCACTGGTGCTGCAAGGCCTGGCCGACATCGGCCTGCACGTGCCCGTGCCACCCGATGGCGCCTTCTACGTGTACATCGACGTCAGCTCAACCGGGCTGGATGCCATGCAGTTCTGCGAGCGGGCCCTGCAGGAAGCGCATGTGGCCTTGACGCCAGGGCATGACTTCGGCGTGTGCAGTGCAAAAGCGCATGTGAGGTTGTCGTATGCGGCATCAAAGGCCGATCTGACTGAGGGCCTGGCGCGCTTGACGGCGTTCCTGAAGCGGCTCCGCGACGACCAGCGCTGAAAAGAAGCGAGCAGGCCTTACTGGTATCTCGCCTGGATCTGCGCCAACTGCCCGGACGCCTTCAATTGCAGCAGGGCCTTTTGCCAGGCCTTGATCGTCGTGTCATCCGAGTCGGCGCTGAAGGCGATGTACAGGCTGGAGCGAAACACCTCGATCGGGATCTTTTCCAGCTGTGACTGCTTGACACCCAGCACCCCCAGGTAGTACCTGACACCCAGTTCGGTATCGCCGACGATGACGTCCGCGTGTCCGGCCAGCAGCATCCTGTAGAGCTGGATGCTTTCCGTCGCGGCCATATCGAGGTTCTCGAACCCCATGGACTGGAGTTTGGCGGGTATGACGCCAGCATGGCGACAGGTGATGCGCTTCAATCGCTTGAGGTCATCGACAGACTTGATCACCAGAGATGCACCCCGACGCTTGTAGGGGAAGACCGACTCCTCGATGATGGGGCCGACCCACTTGTAGCTGCTGTTGCGCTCCTCGGTTCGAAAGAGCGAGTACATGATGGTCCTGGGGTGCCGACTCAAGACCGCTCCTGCGCGCAGCGAAGGCAAGACATGGATGGGGAACCGGTCTCCGGTCAGCGCCATGATGGCCATGACGATGTCTGTCGAGAGCCCTTTGAGTTGGCCCTCACTCGTGTAGTTGTACGGCGCCCACTCCTCCGTCACGATCTCGTAAGGCACGGCGGAGCGCGCCATGCACAAGGTGCTGGCTGCAAGCAAAGAGGCAGCAATGAAGCTGGTGCTCAGGCGCATCACAAAGTCCTGGCCTTCTTTCGACTTGACCCAAATCAGTTGTGTCAAATATTCGCTGGCTAACATGATAAATGGCATCGATAAATTGACGCCATTTATAAATCTCACAGACAGGATTGCATCATTGTGATGAGAAAGACAACATGGGCTGTTATCGCGACCACATTCTCGTGTGGCGCCATCGCCGCGGTGGACAGCGCTGCCGCAGGCTCTACCCTGGTCATCAGTGGACCTGATTTCCTTCCTCTGAAATCGCGCTCGGTAGATTTTGGGCCTGATGTCGTATTTGTGAACGGCGCCAAAGTCTCTCGATCTATTGGTGCGGTTTCCGGTGCGGGCGTCGTCGGCGTATTGGCCATCACCAATAACACGTCCGAGGCACTTGTGGGGGGTGACGCCAGCCTGGCTTATTTCTGGAAAATATCGAGCAACCATCCGGGCGACAAAAGCCCCGTCCTCGCGCACGTGTCCACGTCCGGCTCGATTGACGCCACGTATGGCTACATCCCGCTCAAGCAGGGGCTCAATTTCCAGACGGCCAACCCCACCAGCGTGGGCGTCAGTGTTGATTTCCTGACCGCGACCCCGACCGGTACGAAAACCTTGTCCTACGGCGTGGAAACTGGCGCGCTTCACCTGGGTGCCGCACCCGGTGTCGAATACATTTCCGCTGCCCCATTGCCTGACGCGCACAATGGGGCTGAAGTCAACACGCATCGAGATTTCAACCAATCGTTTGACATATGGGTCATGCCAGACGTTCAAAACAAAATAACCTTGCAGGCGGTTATTCAGGCAATACCATTGAACTTCGTCATGTCAGGCTCACTCGCCAGGCAATATTATCAAGCCAGTGCATTCATTGACCCCATCATAGAAATTGATTTGGCCTACGCTGGCAATTACAAACTGGAAGTCAGCCCCATTCCAACGGTGGCCGTACCTGAGCCCGACACCCTGTTGCTGACCTTAGCCGGCGCCGCCACGGTGCTGCTTGCCACGCGACGAACGCGGCCGTCGGCCCCTTGAATGGGCGCAGGTGCCCAGTCGGGATGATGTGGGTTGGCTTGCCTGGGTATGCGACCGCTCATCACACAGGCAATGCCGGGCCTTCCTGATCGCAAAGTGCGATCGCACCGCACCCCCGGGTTTCATACAGGTCCACCCGATCAAGCTGAGGCAGACTGCGCCGCCCCTGTGCCAGCACCCATTGCGCCAGTGACGCGGCATCACAGTCATCCAGGCCCGGCAACTCATGCAGCGGGTGGTGGTCCAGCGCCTTGAAGATGGGGTTGAAGCGGTCCTTCACATCACCAAAGTCCACCGTCCAGCCCATCACCTCGTCCAGCGGCGCAGACAGGTGCAAACGCAAGGTGTAGGTGTGCCCATGGATGTGGCTCAGCGGGTCTGAATCGGGCGCATGGCGCAGGAACAAGGCGCTGTCCAGTGTCATTTCCTTCCAGATCCGGTACGCGCTGCCATTGAAGTTGGCACCGCACGAGCCCGTCTCGTACACCGTCACCCAGGACAACTCGGGCAAGACCGCCTTCAAGCGATCCCACAACCAGGCGGCGATGACTTCGCTCGTCGGGTTACTCAACCCCTCAATCGCATTGAGGTACTTGTGATTGAGCTGGTAGTGGAAGGGCGCCCAGATCTCGTCCAGATGGTCGTAGTCGATGCTGATGTCACGGCCGCCTGCGTCCTGGTTGGCATGCACGATCACCTCGAAGCCATGCCCATGCAAGCGCCCGCATTTGTGGCCGATTGGCACATTGGGCAGCTTGTGCGCCGATTGAAAGCGGTAACGGCGCCAGACATGCGCCTGGTCATGGCGATCCAGGTCCACCCCCTGGTCAGCCGTGCTCTGGATACCGACTTGCTCCAGCCCAGGCACGCCCTGCTGGCTCACCAGTTGATCACGCAGCCAACGGGCGATGTTTTCATCGGTTGGCGCCTGGCTGCCCAGCACCTCGTTGATCAAACGGTAGTCCAGCTGCCCGGTGCACGCGGCCAGGCGCTCACCCAGCGTGTGGACTTCTGCGCCAGGGAAGGGCGCCCAAGCAGCCGGAAGGTCTGCGCGAATCTTCGCCAAAAAGCTGTGGCCGTGCAGGCCATGCGCCTTGTGCCCACTCGGCAGCAAGCCAACCTGGCGCGCCGACTCGAAGTTGCACGAAGCCGTGAAGAGGGTGTGGGGTGACATGGTCAAGCCTGCAGGTGGCAGCACAAAGGGCGAAGCAGGCCATTTTGCGGCGCCCTGAGTGGTCTTGACTTGTTGACGTGAGAGGATTGCATTGAATGTTGATGTGCATTCAGATCAGCAACGCACGTCAGCAAAAATGGCGCGGCCACCTACAATTTGGCGGATCAAAACAAGCGGCTGTACTGAGTGCCCATGCCCCATCAAGCCGCAACACCCGATGACATCCCCGAAGCACTGCGGGGCCTCATCCGCCACGCGGCCGAGATCATCGACCAGGCCGACGGCCTGATCGTGGCAGCGGGTGCCGGTATGGGCGCCGATTCAGGCCTGCCGGACTTCCGCGGGCCCGAGGGCTTCTGGAAGGCCTACCCCGCGCTGGGCCGCGCCGGCCTGGGCTTCATGGACGTGGCCAACCCGCGGGCCTTTGGCCGCACACCCGAGCTCGCCTGGGGCTTTTACGGCCACCGCCTGGCGCTCTACCGCGCCACCCAACCCCATGCCGGCTTCGGCATCCTGCAACGCTGGGCCAAAGGCATGAACGCCGGCGCCACCGTGTTCACCAGCAATGTAGACGGCCAGTTCCAGAAAGCCGGCTTCGACCCCGAGCGGGTGTACGAATGCCACGGCTCCATCCACCACCTGCAGTGCTTCAACACCTGCACCCAAGCGATCTGGCCGGCTGACGACTTCGTGCCTGATGTGGACGAGGTGCAGGGCGTGCTGCGCAACGACGCACCCCGGTGCCCGCATTGCGGCGGCCTGGCGCGCCCCAACATCCTCATGTTCGGTGACCCGCTGTGGCTGCCTGCGCGCAGCGAGGCGCAGTCCATCAAGCTGGAGCGCTGGCTGGCGATGGTGCGCAAGCCCGTGGTGATCGAGATTGGCGCAGGCACGGCCGTGCCCTCGGTGCGCAACTTCAGCCATCAGATGTTGATCTTGCGGGCGCCAGGCTGGTGCGCATCAATGTGGATGAGGCGCAGGTGCCGAGTCGGGATGATGTGGGCTTGGCCTTGCCCGGGTTGCGGGCGCTGCAGCTGATGGACGAGGCCTTGCAAGCCCTGTAAAGATCACGAATGAGACACGCCCCAGACTCTGGTGAGCATGGTGGCGAGGGTGGCTCAATGGACCTCGTTGCCCCGGTCTCGCACCAGCAGGTCGCCCGTGATGTCCGCCACACGGGCGACGCTGGTCAGCGTCATGGCCACGCGCATTTCTTTTTCGAGCAGCTCCAACAGGTGCGACACGCCGGCCTCGCCGGCTGCAGCCAGTGCATAGATATAGGCCCGGCCGATCATGGCCGCATCGGCGCCCAGTGCGATGGCGCGCACCACATCCAGGCCATTGCGGATGCCCGAATCGACCAGGATCTTGATCTGGCCCTTCACGGCATCGGCAATCGGCGGCAGCGCACGGGCTGACGACAACACGCCATCGAGCTGGCGGCCGCCATGGTTGGACACCACGATGCCATCGGCACCAAAGCGCACGGCATCCTTCGCATCCTCCGGGTCCAGGATGCCCTTGATGACCATCGGCCCCTTCCAGAAGGCCCGGATCCACTCCAGGTCCTTCCAGGAAATGGACGGGTCGAAGTTGGCCCCGAGGTAGCCCATGTAGTCGGCCAGGCCGGTGGCCTTGCCCAGGTAGGTCGAGACATTGCCCAGGTCGTGCGGGCGCCCCCACAAGCCCACGTCCCAGGCCCATCGCGGGTGCGTCACGGCCTGCGCATAGCGGCGCAGCTCGGCATAAGGCCCGCTCATGCCCGAGTGCGCATCGCGGTAGCGCGCACCCGGCACCGGCATGTCCACCGTAAAGACCAGCGTGGAGCAACCCGCCGCCTGCGCACGCTCCAGCGCGTTCTTCATGAAGCCGCGGTCCTTGAGCACATACAGCTGGAACCACATCGGGCGGCCCAGCTTGGGCGCCACCTCCTCAATCGGGCAGACGGACACGCTCGACATCGTGAAGGGAATGCCACGCGCATCAGCTGCACGGGCCGCCTGCACCTCGCCGCGGCGGGCATACATGCCGGTGAGCCCGACAGGCGACAGGGCCACAGGCAAGGCCAGCTTCTCGCCGAACAATTCGATGCTGGTATCGAGCCGGCTCATGTCCTTGAGCACGCGCTGGCGCAAGGCCACTGCGGCCAGGTCCTCGACATTGCGACGCAGGGTCTGCTCGGCGTAGGCACCGCCATCGATGTAGTGAAACAAGAAAGGCGGCAGACGCCTGCGCGCGGCTTCCCTGTAATCGGCAGAGGAGGAAATGATCATGATGGTCTCGTCGCGTCTGCACGATAGCACTGATCAATGTCGCTCAAGCGGCAACGTGCCACGACAATCGGGAAAGCGCGTACAGCCCCAGAATTCATTGCCCGCTTGTGGCCCTTTGCGCGCTTGTCTCAGTTTCATTTCCGCATGACACTTGGGGCAGGTGGGCGCAAGGCGGCATCGCTCATCGTGCTCTATCGGAGCTGGCGCTGCTCTTGTTGATACCGTCGCTTGTGTCCCGATGTCCAGCAACTGGATGAGCTGAGCGCCATCCATCAATTGAATATTGCGCCCCCGAGCAAATTCAACAGCGTCTGGTGTGAAAGCACCACTGGTCACCACAAAACCGCCTGCGGCGCCTTCTGCCGACATGACGCCATAGAGCTCGCGCACGACCGCCACACCGACCTTCATGGCTCGCCATTGTTTGCATTGCACGAGATGCCGTTCGGTGCCTTTGGTCAGCACCAGGTCCACGCCACCGTCCGGGCCTTGTCCTCCCCGATCCTGCACGCCAAATCCACGACGACGAAACCCTTCGGCCACCAGCAATTCAAATTCTCTCCAGCTCATGCCTGTAATGGCCCGAGCTGCATCATGCCCAGCCGCAGCCGTTATCAGCTGCTTGTTCTTCTTGGCACGAATGAGCGAGAAGACGGCTCCAATCAGGAAAATTGCAGGCAAAAGATACTGGCCAATTTGCGCGAAGGTTCTGATCAACGTTGCAACAACCAGCGTGTGGACATGCCCAGGAGACGCATCTTGCACCGCAGCAGGTTGCCCGACCACCCAACTCAAAGTCGCGTAGCTGATCAGCGCAAAGACCATTCCCAACCACCAAGGTAGGCGAGATGCGATGTCCACCATGTCGTCCATGGCGGATTTACGAGGTCTGCGTCCCATTGCGTCCGTCCTTTCCTCTCGCGCTTGCGTCCCCTGTTCGATGGACTCAAAAGCTGGCCTTGTAGGTCGATGGATCCAGATGACAGTGCTGCTCGATATCCCCGGTTAATTCAAAAAACCTGGGGGCAGTTCGAAAGTGATAGAGCCGATACAAGCGAAAGTGTTCTGCACGTTCCCGCGCAAACTCCACTTCGTTCACGGAAACAAAGAAAGGTGTCGCTGCATCATGTGCCGTGGTCTTGACCTCGATGAAGCGCTCGCGTCCGTCGGTCTCAAAGGACAACACGTCGTAGCCCAAACCATCGCCTTGGGTTGCAGCAACATGCTCCACGCGATCCGCAAGTTGCCCCACACCAAACTGCGCCAGGCGCCATTGCTCGTACTGAACGATGAACCGCTCCCCGGCCGAGCCCAAAGAGCGATTGCGTGCTTCACGTTCAAAGTAGTCGCGCTTGATGCCACGCCGCGCATACGTTGGGCGAGGCTCCTCTGAACGACTCTGCCGCTTCGGTGGTTCTGAGCGAACGCCCTTGTACGCCACGGACTCGGGCACATCGGCAGGTCTGTCCACAGCCAACTCGGCCGCCTTCTCCAACATGGGCAAGTGTTCCACTTGCTCGGCCACCACGCTCACCAGGCCATCTCGCTGAAAGTTCGCTCTGGGCTTGTAGCCTTGCAGTGAAGGGAAACCCAGCTCGATCATCACCGCACTGATGTTGGCGCGCTTGAACTCAATAGAGCCTTTGCTGCGCCCATTCAGCAAGGGCATCAAAGCACGCGCCCGATCAGCCTTGTTGTACTTCTGGCCCGCCAGTTCCTTCAGCAGCATCTCCAGATAGTCCGCCACGATGAGTTCGTTCTCATGGCGTGTCCAAGCGCGCTCCTTGTTGGATGTGGTGGCGCTGTCTGCATCGTTCAGATCGAATCCCAAGCCCTTCAGCACTTTCACGACCGTGGCCTGCCCCCCAGAGAAGTCCTGAGGGCGCAAAGGCCCGTGCTCAGTGAACTGCAAGCCATAGGCAGCACCCACAACCGCTTTGGAATCACAGGCCAGGCCCGTGCTGGGGTGGATAACAAAGAACTCTTTCGCTGGCCCGAAGTGGTACTTCTGTAGGAAGGCTTCCCGCCCGATGCGAACGAACTCGTCCATCGCGGCCTCAACAGCCCAACGGCTCAACTTGTTCAACGCGACAGCCATGCTTGCTTACTCCAGCACCATCAACCACTCCGCTACCACAGCCAAGCTCTCGGCATCGCCAACCTGCATCGTGATGGGATCAAACCCCACCCGATCACTCTCCGGCATCAACTCAATGCGCTTGTGCTGCCAGCCACCATCCGCATCCACCACCTTTTCACTGCGGTAGCGCTTGATGGTGTAGCTGCCACCCGTCTCCGGGTCGCTGATGCTGCGGTGTTGCACCACCACAATCTTGCCGTTGCGGGTACCTTGCGGGTTGGCGCGGAACAGGCACCACGCCCCGTTGGGGATGCGCTTGTTCATGGATTCACCCACCACCTGGGCCACAAACAGGCCTGGCTGCGGTGCAATCCAGTCCGGCAGCTCCACCCAGTCGCTCGCGCCTTCTTCCAATGCCTGCGGCTCCGAGAAGTGGCCCGCGGCAAACTTCAAGTCCATCACGGGCACAGCGCGCACGCCGGGCTGGGTGCGCTCCTGCTCGCTCACACGGCGCAGTGGCAATACCTTGGCGGTGTGTGGGGCTCGGGGCTCCGGCTGCGTCAAAAAGTCTTCTTGCAATGGCGGCCGGCCAGCCAGGCGTGCGCGCAGGTAATCGGCCAGTTCGGGGTCGCAGCAGTGCACATAACAACCCTTCATGCCGCGCGTCATCAGGGTGCGGTAGGTGTTCTTGATGATGCGGTCGGCCAGGTCCTGCGCAGCTTGCCGGTCGGCCTTCATCATGGCCTTGAGGCCTTTGATGCTCTTGTCTGATCGGGCGCGGGCATCGGGCCGGGTCTGCACGCAGCCATCACGGTAGATGAGGTCGGGGCCGATGATCACGCCCACGTAGTCCACTTCCAGGCCCTGGCAGGTGTGGATGCAGCCCACTTGCTGCACGGATTCAGGCGCCATGATCCACAGGCTGCCGTCTTTGGTGAGGTTCCATTGGCGGCGGTAGGTCTGGCCATCGGGCTGCGCGATGATGATGTCATCGGCTTGCGGGTTGTCCTTGCTGGGCCAGCCCCAGCAGTAGCCGGCCACCACACGGGCCTTGTTGCCAGCCTGGTTTTGGCTGCCCTGGTTACGCGCTTCAATCAGCTTGTGCAACTCGGCTGGGGTGTCCACCACGCGGAAGTCATAGCCCAGGCCGTCCAGCTCGGTGTTGGCGGTGGGGCGTATGGCCAGGGTGTCGTCCAGCCAGGCCAGGTAGCCATCGCTGCCACTGCATCTGAACTGCGAGGCCAGCTCCATCTCGGTCACGTCCGCACCCAGCTCGGCGGCCCATCGGCGCAGCTCGCCGGTGTGGCCGATGTCAGCCAGGGTCACGCGCTGGTCGTCGTCCACGAAAAACACGGTGCAGCGTGCGGCGTTGATCAGCTCCTTGACCTGGTTGTCACCCAGGTTGCCGTACAGGCCGGACTTCTCATTGAGCCGGTGGGCCTCGTCCACGATCAGCACATCAAAGCTGTCTCGCTCGGTGCCGGTGAAGGCGCCCGAGCCGCTGAACAAATTGCTGATGCGAGACTTCTTGAACGTGCCCGTGAGCTTGGCTTCAAACACGGCACGCGGCGCCGCGTTCTTGGACACATAGCGCACGTTCTTTTCCTTGCCCAGGAGCGCGGCCAGCAGGTTGATCGCCACCACGGATTTGCCGGTGCCCGGGCCACCCTGGATGATCACCACCTGCTTGCGGCCTGCTGGTGTGTGCGCTTCGGCTGCCAGCACGCTTTCGAACACGAGCTTCTGGTCGTCCACCAACACGAACTCGCTCTGGCCTTGCAACAGCCCGACCACGGCATCGGCCAGCATCTTCGAAGGCCGGATGCGGCCATGCTCGATGCGGTAGAGCAGTTGGCGTTCGTCACCATGGCGCACGTGCTGTCGGATAAAGGCCTGCAGGCGCGAGCGTTCGGACTTGACGAACAGCGGCGCGCGCTCCAGATGGCGTTCGTAGTTGGGGTGGTCGATCACGCCATCACGGCGCGGGTAGTTGTGCAGGTAAGCGCAGGGTTGCAGGGCCAGGGCTTCGTCCTGCACCGTGGCATTGAAATCGGCCAGCAAGGCCGCGTAAGACCAGGCCTGGTAGGAAGGGTGGGCCCCTTCAGTTTCGCCGGCACGGCCGCCACGGCGGGCCCAGATGATGCCGTCCTTCTCGCTCACGCGGGCTTCAGACCATTGCTTGAGCTCCACGATCACCACCTTGGGCTGGCGATTGGCATCCAGGCCGGTGATCAGGAAGTCGATGCGCTTGGCGGTTTGCGGCACCTGGTATTCAATGGCCACGCCAGCATCGTCGGGGATCTCGTCGTCATGCAGCACCTTGGCCATGTGCATGAGCGAAGACGTCCAGGCGCGCACTTCCGCCGGGCCCACGTGGTGACCAGTGGCATGCACGTAATGACGCGAGACGACATCCTCAATGTCGTCTCTCAAAGCGTGATGCAGAAACTCGCGCTTCGTCGCCTGATAGATGATCACCCGACCATGCTCCCCACTACCCGTACAAATTTTTTTATAGGGTAGCGCGGCATCACGCCGTCAATTTGATGGCGGGCGACAAAAAGACGCGTTTCAGGAAGTATTCAGGCGGCTGGATACAGGTTGGCGGACAGTGCAACCATGTACCGATGATTTATGGGTGATCGGTAGCCAGCAGCGCCTTCAAGCAATCGATCAAAGGCGCCAGCTTGGCTTCAACTGTGCCCCAGACCAGAGCATCATCAACCGTCGCATAACCGTGGATCAGCACATTCCTGAAAGCCACGATTTTGGCCAACTCCGGCACCTGATCGGCAATCAGAGGGTGCGCCTTTCTCAATTGTCCAAACGCTTCACCCACGATCTCAAACTGGCGCTCTACAGCCGAGCGTAAAAGCTCGTCGGCCAGATAGTCCTCGAATGTTTTGCCGTGGATGAAGCGCTGAATTCGCTCCGACGCGGTCAGGGCATCCCACAAGTATTTGGCAGCTTCAGGCGGCATAAACCACTTGGCGTTCCGCCTCGACCCTGGCGCGAAGATAAGGATTTTTCAACCCTGCCGGCGTCAGCAAATCCACAGGCCGATGAAACAGGCGCTCCAACCCTTCTTTCAACTCGAAATAGGATTGGGCGTAGTCCTTGGGTGGCACAGCTTCGAATTCGACCAGAAAGTCGAGGTCACTCGTGGCTTCTGAAAAATCATCCCGAACGGCCGACCCGAATACATCCAGTCTGCGCGCACGAGCACTGCGGCACAGATTCGCCACTTGCTCTTTTTGCGCCAGGATGAACGGCTGGATGGCCATGGAACCCACCGGGCCCTCATGCCCGGCTGGAGTGATCACACGTCGATGTTAGCGGCTCTGAGCGCATTCGTCTCAATGAAATCCCGACGCGGCTCAACCTCATCACCCATCAACATCGTGAAGACCTTGTCCGCCTCGATGGCGTCTTCGATCTGCACGCGCAGCAGGCGGCGCACGTTCGGGTCCATGGTGGTTTCCCACAGCTGCTCGGGGTTCATTTCGCCCAGGCCCTTGTAGCGCTGGCGGCCCACGGCGTTTTCAGCCTGCTGGATCAACCAGGCCATGGCGGCGCGGAAGTCCACCACCTTGCAGTCCTTGGCCTTTTCGCCCTCACCGCGGCGCACCACGGCTTCGTCGGTCAGCAGGCCCTTGAAGGTCAGGCCGGCCTTGCTCAGGGCTTCGTAGTCGGCACCGTGCACAAAGTCGGGATTGATGATGCTGTACTTGGTGTTGCCGTGGTAGATGCGGCTGATGCGCAGGATGTGCTTGTCCGTGCGGGCATCGAATTCGGCGGTGACTTCGGCGTTGTGCAGCGCGGCCTTCATGGCCTCGGCACTGGCTTCGGCATCGGCCAGGGTATCGAGGTTCAGGGTCAGGCCGTTGGCGATCGCACGCAGGGCTTCGATGTCCATCCAGTTGCCCAGGCGTTCGACCACGCTGTTGGCGGTCACGTAGGCCTTGGCCAGCTCGGTCAGGGCTTCGCCACTGATGGCGGGCTTACCGGCACCGGGCTCGACCACAGCGCCGTCTAGGGCCACCTTCATCAGGTACTCGTCCAGCGCGTGCGAGTCCTTGAGGTACTGCTCGTGCTTGCCGTGCTTGACCTTGTACAGCGGGGGCTGGGCGATGTAGATGTGGCCACGCTCGCACAGCTCGGGCATCTGGCGGAAGAAGAAGGTCAGCAGCAGGGTGCGGATGTGCGCGCCGTCCACGTCGGCGTCGGTCATGATGATGATGCGGTGGTAGCGCAGCTTGTCCGGGTTGAAGTCGTCACCACCGGCGCCACGGCCGATGCCGGTGCCCAGGGCCGTGATCAGCGTGAGGATTTCATTGCTGGTCAGCAGCTTTTCGTAGCGGGCTTTTTCGACGTTCAGGATCTTGCCGCGCAGGGGCAGGATCGCCTGGAACTTGCGGTCACGGCCTTGTTTGGCGGAGCCACCGGCGGAGTCACCCTCCACGATGTAGATCTCGCACAGGGCGGGGTCTTTTTCCTGGCAGTCAGCCAGCTTGCCGGGCAGGCCCAGGCCGTCCAGCACGCCCTTGCGGCGCGTCATGTCGCGGGCCTTGCGGGCCGCTTCACGGGCTCGGGCGGCTTCCACGATCTTGCCGCAGATGATCTTGGCGTCGATCGGGTTCTCAAGCAGCCAGTCGGTCAGCAGGCGGCCGACGATGTCTTCCACCGGGGCGCGCACTTCGCTGGAGACCAGCTTGTCCTTGGTCTGGCTGGAGAACTTGGGCTCGGGCACCTTGACGGAGACCACGCAGGCCAGGCCTTCGCGCATGTCGTCACCGGCGATTTCAACCTTGGCCTTCTTGGCCAGCTCGTTGTCGTCGATGTACTTGTTGATGACGCGGGTCATCGCGGCGCGCAGGCCGGTCAGGTGGGTGCCGCCATCACGCTGGGGGATGTTGTTGGTGAAGCAGAGCACGTTCTCGTTGTAGCTCTCGTTCCACTGCATGGCCACTTCCACGCCCACGTTGGTGCCGTGTTCGGACACCTTGTCGCCCTGGGCATGGAAGATGTTGGGGTTCAGGGTGGTCTTGCCCTTGTTGATGAACTCCACGAAGCCCTTGACGCCACCGGCGTAGGCGAAGTTGTCTTCCTTGTTGTTGCGCTCGTCGACCAGGCGGATCTTGACGCCGTTGTTCAGGAAGCTCAGCTCGCGCAGGCGCTTGGCCAGGATGTCGTAGTGGAACTCGTTGTTCTGGGCAAAGATGTCCGTGTCGGGCAGGAAGTGCACTTCGGTGCCGCGCTTGTCGGTGTCGCCGACGATCTTCATCGGGCTGGTCTCGAAGCCATCGCGGATCTCGATCACGCGGTCTTGCGGGACGCCCTTGCGGAATTCGATGTGGTGGGCCTTGCCTTCGCGGCGCACCGTCAGGCGCAGCCACTTGGACAGCGCGTTCACGCAGGACACGCCCACGCCGTGCAGGCCGCCGGAGACCTTGTAGCTGTTCTGGTTGAACTTGCCGCCGGCGTGCAACTCGGTCAGGGCGATTTCAGCAGCCGAGCGCTTGGGCTCGTGCTTGTCGTCCATCTTCACGCCGGTGGGGATGCCGCGGCCGTTATCGGTCACCGAGATCGAGTTGTCGGAGTGGATGGTGACGACGATGTCATCACAGTGGCCAGCCAGCGCTTCGTCGATGGAGTTGTCGACCACTTCGAACACGAGGTGGTGCAGACCGGTGCCATCGGACGTGTCGCCGATGTACATGCCCGGGCGCTTGCGCACGGCTTCCAGACCTTCGAGGATCTGGATGCTGCCTTCGCCATAACCGGCCGCGATCTGGGCCTCGGTCTGCGGCGCGGGTTGCTCAGGCTGCTGTTCGGGCTGTTGATCGGGGTTGATGGCGTCGGTCATGGGTTACAAGCGCTTGGTTAAGGTTGGACCAGCGATGTGGTTCCGAAAAAGGAAAAGGGCCCCGAGCATTTGACAATGCGGGACCCTTATTCTACCCCTCGCCACAAGGGCGGCCTGGCAGGGCCGGACTGGGTGTGGCCCTGCGCACCATTGCACACTTTGGGCCACTGCGTCGTGCAGGCTCGGCCTGGTCTGGCCTATAACGGCAGCAAGACCAACCACGCCGCCTTCGATGGAACAAGCGAACACCCTCGCCGGTGAGGATGCGCCGGCCCCAGCCCTCAGCCAGGCGCAGGCCGGGCGCAAACAGCGCATCGCCCTGTCCTTCGTGTCCTACCTGGCCAGCAGCGCCGTGGTGGCCATGGCCTGGCTCCAGGCCTGGCTGCCCTGGTACGTGTTGGTGATGTTCGTGGCCGCCGGGGTGCTGATCCACACCACCTTTATGTTGCTGGCCCTGCTGGACCTCAAGCTGGCCCGGCGTGATGCGGTGTTGAACACCGCCCTGGTCATGGCCTGCATGGCCCCGCCCTTGATCGTCACGTCCTTGCTGGACGACGGGCAGGCACAGGCCTCGTTCCTCTTGCTGGCCATGGCACCCCTGCTGGGTGGCCACTGGTATGCCTTGCACGCTCAGCATGAGCAGCAGCGGCTTCGCAATGAGGGCCTGCAGCAAACCGTGGCCGCGCTGCAGGCCGAGCTGGACGACGCCCGTTGCCTGGTCAACCGCGATGCCCTCACGGGCGTGTTCAGCCGGCCCCACTTGTTCGAGGCCTTGTCACGCGAGGGCGCCCGTCAAACGCGGGCCAAAGGCGTGTTCAGCATCGCGCTGCTGGACATCGATCACTTCAGGCAGGTCAACCAGCAGCATGGCTATGAGGCGGGTGATGCGGTCTTGCGGGCCATCGCAGCGGACATCGGCGGCAAGCTGCGCGCGGCCGATGTGTTGGGGCGCTACGGCGAAGAGGCCTTCCTGCTGATCATGCCCAACACCGCGCTGGAAGGCGCCTTGATCAAGGCCGGGCGCTTGCGCGAGCAGATGGCGCAGTTGACGGTGAAAGCCAACCAGAACGAGGTGCTCAAGCTGAGCGCGTCCATCGGCGTCACGGCGTTCTGCCAGGGCGAATCTGTTGACACCACCCTGGCGCGGGTTGAAGCGGCTTTGCAAACGGCCCGGGCTGCGGGCCTCAACCAGATTGCGTCACTGCCGCAGGTGGGTGAGCCTGCGCTTGAAGACGCCTGACCGCCAGTGATTCAGGCCAGATCCCGACGGCGGCGCGCCACCGCACCGATGCCCACCAGACCCAAGCCCATCAAGACCCAGGTACCTGGTTCCGGCACGGCCACCGAAACGCTGTAGTCGGCTTCCGCACCCAGGACCAGCATGCCGTTGACCGAGGACGCACTGGCATTGTTGATTTGCACGCTGAAGGGCGCATCGGACTGGTCAGACGCCCGTTGAGTGAACAATTCACCCGGGCCATTGCCATCCAGGGTCTGGCTGTACTGGACGGAGTTGTAGGCAAAAACGTCGTCCTGGCCATTGTCCAGTACCAGGGCAACACCCGCCGCCACATGGTTGACAAAGAAAGCGCTCCAGGCATTGGCCTGGATGCTGTCCAGAAACGCGCCGGGCGTCAGCTGGTTCAGGTCCAGGCCCGCGTTCACATGCCACTGGCCGTCAACGACCAAGGCCGTGTTGGCCGACAAGGTGAATGCCGACTGCCCAGGGTTATAAGCGATCAACACGCCCGGATAGTCAGGGAACTCATCCTTGCCATAGAACATGCCGGAAGCAGCGGTCACGGTGACGTTATAGCCATCCCCGCCGAAGCGCGTCGCCATGGCATTGAGCTCCGGCCCACGCAAGCTCGTGCTGATGGCCGCGCTGTCCGTGTTGTAGCTGCCCGTGACGTTGCCACCCGATGACACCAAGTTGGCCGGGGCCGAGGTAAACAGGTCGCCTGGCGTGCGCACCCACTCTCCCACAGGGGCAATGTTGTTGGCCCATGCGGTGGTGACAGCCGTGATACCCACATAGCTGTCGTTGAAGGTGATCGAAGGTGCGACCCCGTCAGTGGGATCCAGGTCGATCAGGTGGTAGGACAGGCCGGTGACCGACGCGGAACCCGATGCGATCGCATCGGCCGCAGAGGCCGTTGATGCCATGGTGGCCAGGGATGCCAGAAGAACGGGCAGGGCAAAGCGTTGGATCATGAGATCTCCTCCGTGTTTATGTCGTGTGCACGGAGGATAGTCAAACACGCCTTGTTTGACACCCCCTGTTTGGATGCCTGACGGACGTCAGATGCGCATCGGCATCACCACGTACTTGAAGCCTTCGAACTCGGGGTTGGTGATCAGCGCCGAGCTGTTGGAGTCCTGCAAGGACACGGTCACCATGTCCTGGCTCATGTTGGCCAGCACGTCCATCAGGTAGCCCACGTTGAAGCCGATCTCGAAGCTGTCGCCACCGTAGTCGATCTCGAGTTCTTCCTTGGCTTCTTCCTGCTCGGCGTTGCTCGAGGCGATGCCCAGTACGCCGGGCGCGAAGTTCATGCGCACGCCCTTGAACTTTTCGGACGTGAGGATGGCCGCACGTTGCAGCGAGGCCAGCAAGGTGGTGCGGCCCAGGGTGATGTGGTTCTTGTGGTTCTTGGGGATGACGCGGTTGTAGTCGGGGAACTTGCCCTCGACCAGCTTGGTCACGAACTCCAGGCCGCCAAAGGTGAACTTGGCCTGGTTGCCGGCAAAGCGCATCTCGATGAGCTGTTCGCTGTCATTTCCATTGGTGCCTTCCTTGCCCTTGCTGTCGTCCTTGAGCAGGCGCTGCAGCTCCAGCACGGTCTTGCGCGGCAGGATGACTTCCTGCTTGGGCATGTCCACGTCCAGCGTGGCCTGGGCCAGCGCGAGTCGGTGGCCGTCGGTGGCCACCAGGGTCAGGCTGTTGCCTTCGGCCACGAACAGGATGCCATTGAGGTAGTAGCGGATGTCGTGCACGGCCATGGAGAAGTGCACCTGGCCGATCAGCATCTTCAAGGTCTTTTGCGGGACGCTGAAAGCGGGGCCGAAGTCAGCAGCCTCTTGCACCAGAGGGAAGTCTTCCGCAGGCAAGGTCTGCAGCGTGAAGCGGCTCTTGCCACCTTGCAGCGTCAGCTTGTTCTGGTTGGCCGTGAGCGAGACGATCTGGTCGGAAGGCAGGCTCTTGAGGATGTCACCGAGCTTTTTGGCGCCCACGGTGGTGGCGTAGTCGCCTTCGTCACCGTCGAGTTGCGCAGTGGTGCGGATCTGGATTTCCAGGTCGCTGGTGATGAGTTCGAGTTGACTGCCCGTCTTCTTCATCAACACGTTGGCCAAGATGGGCAAGGTGTGGCGTCTCTCGACGATACCGGCCACGGATTGCAGGGCGGCAAGAACTTTTTCTTGGGCTGCTTTCAACACAATCATCTTAGTCTTTCAAATTAGTCGTTGTAGTAGAGGACGACCTTTTCTGTGAACAACGCTATTTTGTCCTGATCCATCAAGGATTTAGCCCTCGTACAAGCCTGTGGATCGTACCGCGGTTCGTCATGGGGCCAACAGACAACAACTTTGGAAATACCCGAGGGCCTGTGGACAAGCCGGTACTTGTCCTTTTTTTGTCCACAAGCTTGTTACTTGACAAGGTGGCGGGGCGCTGGCAGAGGGGGTCAAGAGGGCATCAAGGCCACCCAAAAGCCACTGAAAGCCGCCTGGAGCCCTCGGACAACCCTGTGAACAAAAAAAGGACAAGCGGCCCTTTATCCACAAGGCAGGGCCGTTTTGGGAAGTTGTTGTCTGTTGTCCCCAAGGTGAACAGGCTGGCCATCCACAGGCTTGTCCTTGCGCTAAATACCTGAGGGCATTGAAGGAAATGCACTTGTCCACAGCAAAAGGCGCCCTCTACTACGACTACGACCTTTAAAAAGGAATACAGGTATGTGAAGAGAAATCAGGCGCTTTAAAGGCCAAGCGAAAAAGGCCAGGCGAAAAAAAGGAGGCTTGAACAGCCTCCTTTTGATCGGGTTGCCCCGGTGGGTGCCAGGTCAGCCTTTGAGCGTCTGCTCCAGCACGTGCAACTGCTGGTTGAGCTCGGAATCCTTGCCGCGCTCGCCCATGATCTTGCGCACCGCGTGCAGCACCGTGGTGTGGTCACGGCCACCAAAGAGCTCGCCGATCTCGGGCAGGCTCTTTTGTGTCAGCTCCTTGGCCAGGTACATGGCAATCTGGCGCGGGCGGGCGATCGAGGCCGGGCGCTTCTTGCTGTACATGTCGGCGACCTTGATCTTGTAGAAGTCGGCCACCGTCTTCTGGATGTTCTCGACGCTGATCTGGCGGTTCTGGATGGACAGCAGGTCCTTCAAGGCCTCGCGCGCCAGGGCGATCGTGATCTCCTTGTGGCTGAACTTGGCAAAGGCCAGCACCTTGCGCAGCGCGCCTTCGAGTTCACGCACGTTGGCGCGCACGTTCTTGGCCACGAAGAAGGCGACGTCCTCGGGCATGTCGATGGCTTCCAGCGCGGCCTTCTTGATCAGGATCGCCACGCGCATTTCCAGCTCGGGCGGCTCGATGGCCACCGTCAGGCCGGAGTCAAAGCGCGAGGTCAGGCGTTCATCGATGTTGGCCAGGCCCTTGGGATAGGTGTCGCTGGTCATGATGATGTGCGCCTTCTTGGCCAGCAGGGCCTCGAACGCGTTGAAGAACTCCTCCTGCGTGCGGTCCTTGCCGGCGAAGAACTGCACATCGTCGATCAGCAGCAGATCAAGCTGGTGGTACTTGGCCTTGAGCTCGTCGAACGTTTTGCGCTGGTAGTTCTTGACCACGTCGGAGATGAACTGCTCGGCGTGCAGGTAGAGGATGCGCGCATCGGGCTTGTCGGCCAGCAGGGCATTGCCCACGGCGTTCATCAAGTGGGTCTTGCCCAGGCCGACGCCGCCGTAGATGAACAGCGGGTTGTACATCTGGCCGGGCGCGCCAGCCACGTGCAGCGCGGCGGTGCGGGCCATCTGGTTGGCGCGGCCGGGCACGAGGTTGTCAAACGTCAGGGCGGGGTTCAGGCCCATGACCTGGGGCTGGCTGCGTGCGCGGTGGGGCGCTTCACTGGCCTGGTGCTGCGGCAAGTTGACCACGCCAGGGCCACCCATTACGCCGTTCTGTGGATAAGCCACTGGCTGGGCGTAGGCCTGGGCTGGCGCGGCGTAGGCACCTTGCCCTGCTTGTGTGGCTTGCCCGGCTTGGGCATTGGGCGGCAACGCGCGGCTGGGCATGGCCATGCCGGGTGGGCGCAGGGGCTGGGTCGGTGCGGGCATGGCCGCACGGGGTGCCAGGGCGATGTCCATGCGGACTTCGCCACCTTGCAACTCGGTGAGGATGCCTTCCAGGCGGGCGCTGTACTGGGTGCGGATCCAGTCCAGCATGAAGCGGTTGGGCACGCGCACGCAGACCGAGGTCACGCCATCGGCCAGGCCGACATCGGCGGGCGGCAGGGGGCGGATCCAGGTGTTGAACTGTTGCTCGGGCAGTTCCATGGCCAGGCGCTCACAGGCGCGCTGCCACAGGCTGGCGGTGTCGTGCGGGGAAACGGCGGCGTCTGCAGCCAGTGGACGGCTGGATGCAGGCAATTCGGCGGCGCTCATTTGTGGACAAGTCCTTCCTTGGGAGGCGAATTCTAAGCGCGTTGGGGCCTGAAATTGACAGGTTATCCACAGATTTCTACCCAGCGTGAATTGGTGTAGAAAAGGGCCCCAGGGCTCACTTGGGCGGCCCCTTGATTCAAGGGGCATTGACCGATGCACTAAAAGCTGTTGTAATCGCGGGTTCGTCCGGTTGTGTGCCGGATGTTCAACCGATTGCCCGGCTTTCAGAGAGTTTTTTGAGAAGCCGGGGCCCTGTTGGCAATTGCATCAACAGGTAGACAAACACAAGAATGAGCCGCGGCAAGCTTTGTGCACAGCACCAGGGTTGCGGGCCTCATGAAGGACCATCATGAAACGCACTTACCAACCTTCCAAGACCCGCCGCGCCCGTACCCATGGTTTCCTGGTGCGCATGAAGACCAAGGGTGGCCGCAAGGTCATCAACGCCCGCCGCGCCAAGGGCCGCAAGCGTCTGGCCCTGTAAGGCAGGCCAGCAAAAAGCTGGCTGCGTGCGCCCCGGCTCAGGCCTTGGTGCGTGGCGGTCGGCTGTGGTCCAGCCTGGGTGTGCATCAGCTGATCCATCCGGTGCTGGCATGAATGAAGCCGGGCGAAGTTCTTTCGTGCCCGGCTTTGTTTCGACTTGACTCCCCTCATACCGTGCGTCCACCGAGTCTGAAAGCTGCTGATTTTCAGAGGGCTTTGGGCTCGCGTCCGGTCTCGCGTACGGCCCATTTTGTCCTGCATGTGCTTGCGCGTCAGGCGCCGGCACCTGTTCACCTGGGTGAACCGGCAGGCGAACACGCGGGTGATGCGCCCTCGGCGGTTTTGGCGGCCCAGGCTGAATTGACCGAATTGACCAAGTTGTCAACAGGCGAGGGTGGCGCGGCCGATGTGCTTGTGGATGACTTTGTCGCCGAGATCCCCGAGGCGGGCCGCCAGGCCTGGCGCCTGGGCTTGGTGCTGCCTAAAAAACAGGCAAAACGCTCGGTGACCCGTTCGCTGATCCGCCATCAGGCCCGCGAGGCCTTGCGTCGTCATGCGCCCGCTGTGTGGGCCCAGGGGCGCCATGGTGATGAGGTCGATGGCTGGGTGGTGCGCCTGCGTGCGCCGTTTGACCGAAAGCAGTTTCCCAGTGCCGCATCGGACGCCTTGAAAGCCCTGGTGCGCCAGGAGCTGGACGAACTGTGGCTGCGTCTGGCGGCGCCTGTCTCTCCATCTTCGGGAGCCCGCTTTACAAAGGATTCGCCCGCGCCCGTGGCGGACAACTCCCGAGGTGCGGCATGATGCGCGCTGTGCTGTGCCGTGCCGTCAATGCGGTGCTGATCGGACTGGTGCGTGGCTACCGTTTCTTTCTGAGCCCCTGGCTGGGTTCGGCCTGCCGGTTCACACCCACTTGTTCCCAATATGCCTTGCAGGCGCTTGAGCGTCATGGCCCGGCTGCCGGTTCTTACCTGGCGGCCAGGCGTCTGCTGCGTTGTCACCCGGGCTGCCCGGGTGGCCATGATCCGGTGCCCGATGTGGCGCCGAGTCTCTTGTCCCGTTATTGCAACCCTTCGTCGGATTCAACTCGCTCATGAATGATCTGCGTCGCACCCTGCTGTGGTCGGTGTTTGCCGTCTCACTGCTGATGTTGTGGGATGGCTGGCTGCGTCATACCGGCCAACCTTCCATGTTCTCGCCCGCGCCTGCCACCACGGTGGCGGCGGCTTCTGGTGCCGATGGCACCGTGCCGCAAGCCAGTACCCAGCTGGCGGCCAATGGGGCAGCCAATGGGGCGGCACCAGCGGCGGCCCAGGCTACAGCAGCCAGTGGTGCTGCCGCGGCGACCGCGCCGGCGCAAAGCGAGCAGGTCACTGTCACCACGGATGTGGTCAAGGCGACCATCGACACGCTGGGCGGCAGCCTGGTCAAGGTCGAGCTGCTCAAGCACCAGGACCAGGACGACCGCAGCCACAACATGGTGGTGCTGGACCAGTCGCCCACGCACACCTATGTGGCCCAGTCCGGCCTGATCGGCACCAATGCGGGCGAAGGCCAGCTGCCCACGCACAAGACGCCGTTCACGGTGCTCAGCAGCGAGCGCCATCTGGCTGAAGGCGCCAAGGAGCTGGTGGTCAAGCTGGAATCGGCACCGGTCAATGGCGTCAAGCTGGTCAAGACCTATACCTTCAAGCGCGGTGACTACGCCATCGACGTGAAGCAGGACGTGGTCAATGCCTCGGCCGCGGCGATCAAGCCCCAGCTGTATGTGCAGCTGCAGCGTGATGGCTCGGCACCGAAGGCGCCGTCTGGCCCGGCCTTCATGGGTGGCCCGAAGGCTTACACCGGCATGGCCGTGTTCAACCAGAAGGGCAAGTACCAGAAGGCCGACTTCAAGCACATTGATGAAGGCAAGGTCGAGTTCGAGAAGGTGGATGACAACGGCTGGGTGGCCATGGTGCAGCACCACTTTGCATCGGCCTGGTTGCAAAACGACAAGATCACCCGCGAGTTCTTCGTGCAGAAGGCCGCGACCAATCTGTATGCCACCGGCATGTTGTTCCCGCTGGGCGAGATCGCACCGGGCCAGAGCAAGTCGCTGGATGCCAAGCTGTTTGTGGGCCCCCAGGAAGAGAACAAGCTCAAGGAACTGGCCCCTGGCCTGGAGTACACCAAGGACTACGGCTGGACCCACATCATGGCGGCGCCGCTGTTCTGGCTGCTCGACAAGATCCATGGCCTGATCGGCAACTGGGGCTGGGCGATCGTGGCCCTGGTGGTGCTGCTCAAGGCGGCCTTCTACTGGCTGAACGCCAGCGCCTACCGCTCGATGGCCAAGATGAAGGCGCTGAACCCGCGCATCCAGACCATGCGTGAGAACCTCAAGGACGATCCGCAGAAGATGCAGCAGGAGATGCTGAAGATCTACCGCGAAGAGAAGGTCAACCCGATTGGCGGCTGCCTGCCCATCCTGATCCAGATCCCCGTGTTCATCGCCTTGTACTCGGTGCTGTCGTCCTCGGTGGAGATCCGCAACGCGCCGTGGATCGGCTGGATCACCGACCTGTCGGTCAAGGACCCGTTCTTCGTGCTGCCTGCCCTGATGACGGCTTCGACGCTGCTGCAGACCTGGTTGAACCCCACACCGCCGGACCCTGTCCAGGCCAAGATGATGTGGATCATGCCCCTGCTGTTCAGCGTGATGTTCTTCTTCTTCCCTGCTGGCCTGGTGCTGTACTGGCTGACCAACAACGTGTTGTCGATTGCCCAGCAGTGGATGATCAACAAGCAACTGGGTGTGGCGAAGTAAGCAGAGCCTTGCTCCCAAAAGAAAAGCCGCCTGTGCGTGATGCCAGGCGGCTTTTTTATGGGGCTCTGGTGAAGGGAAGACAGAAGCGCCGGGCGATCACCTTCGCTCATGTCCCCCGGTCCGGGCGGAGCCCGTCCCTCCTCCTTTACTTCGCTGCGGTGACCGCCCAGCGCTTCTGTCTTGCGCGTATTCAGTCGTCGGATTGGCGTTTGAGGATCATGGCGGCCACCAGCGCGGTGGCCACGGCCAGCGGCCAGACGGATGAGGTGCCCCCGGCGTTGTCGACGCCGAGTTGGAGGTAGTCGTTGATCAGGTCCAGCATGGTGCAATCTTTCCAATGTCGCGATCAGTCAATGGTGCGATGCAACATTGGTGCCAGTGTCGAACGGCCCGGTGACAAAGCTGTGAAACCGGACATGCACCATTGGAGGATCAGGCTGGGCGTGCCAGGGTGCTGGACGCCGCTGCTGGCTGGCTGCCTCCCCCATGCGCAGGCTCGGCATGGACGGCACCGACGCCCTGCTGCGCTTCGAGCGCGGCCTGCCGGGCTTTCATCTGCTTCCACTTCCAGGGAATGAAGAACTGGCCCAGGTAGGCGTGCACGGGGTAGTAGTGCTCGTTGAACAGGCCCATTTTCGCGGGCTTGACCTGGCCTTGCGGGCGGTAGACGAAGGTGCCGAACAGGTGGTCCCACAGCATGAAGACGCTGTAGTTCTTGGCCTCTTCGATCTTGTTGGAGTGGTGCCAGCGGTGCTGCTCGTTGGTGCCGATGATGTAGTTGAGCGGGCCGAAGCTGAAGGCCACGTTCATGTGGGTGATGGTGGCCAACACGCTGCCGATCACGCCGCTGAGGATGAAGGCCTCCTGGCTGACGCCGGTCTGGAAGGTCACGAAGATGGGCAGCAGGCGGCGCCAGATCAGGTCCAGCGGGTGGGCGCGGCTGGCGTTGAGCACGCTCAGGCGGTGGGCGCAGTGGTGCACGCTGTGCAGGCGCCAGAAGAAGTCGATCTCGTGGCCCATGCGGTGGGTGACGTAGAACATGAAGTCGAACGTCAGGTAGGCGATGGCGACCTGGCCCCAGAAGGGCAGGTTGTGGGCCGCCATGCTCTCGGGCAGCACGCCGTACTTGAACAGCAGGCCCGATCCCGTCAGGGCCACCAGGGTGTGCACGAAGAAGTTCTGGAAGGCGGTGATGGCCATCAGCACGCCGTTGTGCAGCCAGTCGTTGAGCACCTCGCCCTTTTCAAAATCATTGGGCTGCTCGGGCCAGATGTACTGCATCACCGTGGCGGTGATGTAGTAGGGCGCCAGGAAGTAGGTGAAGATATTGTTCGGGTCGAAACCGAAGTGCAGCACGGTGTAGATGCCCAGTGCCAGCGAGCCAAACAGAAACAACCAGCTTGAAAAACGCTTCAACATAAATGAACCCCGTAATGCGGAGCGAGGTTATGGCCGCGCGTCAAGGCCGTCTACGGGGTTTGTGCCCAAACTCCCGCAGGTGAGGGTGTTCGCAAGAGACAATCGGGGCAAGTTGTTGATTCAAGGCAATCTCAAGGCGATGCATCGGGGCGTTCGCGTCCGATTTGGCCTGGTTTTTGAAGTTGAAAGGTGTCTGTTTGCATGTCATGGCGTGAGCGCAATGTCCCCATCGTGGCTGTGGCCACCGCGTCTGGCCGCGGTGCCGTGGGCATCGTGCGGGTATCGGGCAAGGGCTTGATGCCGCTGGCGCAGGCCTTGTGCGGGCGTGAGCTGCAGCCGCGCATGGCCACTTATGGGCCGTTCAAGGACGCCCATGGTGAGGCACTGGACCATGGCCTGGCACTGTATTTCCCGGGCCCGCACAGCTACACCGGCGAGGACGTGCTGGAGCTGCAGGGCCATGGCGGCCCCGTGGTGATGCAGCTCTTGCTGGCGCGCTGCCTGGAGGCAGCGGCCGAGCTGGATGCCGATACCGGCCGCGCACGTTTGCCGGGGCTGCGGCTGGCCGAGCCGGGCGAGTTCACGCAGCGGGCTTTTCTGAATGACAAGATCGACCTGGCCCAGGCCGAGGCGATTGCCGACCTGATCGATGCCAGTACCGAGGCCGCGGCGCGTTCGGCCAGCCGCTCGCTGGGCGGGGCGTTCTCCAAGGAGATCGAGGCCCTGCGCGATCAGCTGATCAACCTGCGCATGCTGGTCGAGGCGACGCTGGACTTCCCGGAAGAAGAAATCGACTTCCTGGAAAAGGCCGATGCCCGCGGCAAGCTCGACCGTGTGGCGGCCACGCTGGACAAGGTGCTGGGCCAGGCCCGTCAGGGTGCCTTGCTGCGCGAAGGCCTGCAGGTGGTGCTGGCCGGCCAGCCCAACGCGGGCAAGAGTTCGCTGCTCAACGCGCTGGCCGGCGCCGAGCTGGCCATCGTCACGCCCATTGCGGGCACCACGCGCGACAAGGTCAGCGAGACCATCCAGATCGAAGGCGTGCCCCTGCATGTGATCGACACGGCGGGCTTGCGTGCCGACCATGAGGCGTCGGATGAGGTCGAGCGCATCGGCATGGCGCGCAGCTGGGAGGCGATCGGGCAGGCCGACGCCGTGCTCTTCCTGCATGACCTGACGCGGGTGGACAACCTGGCTTATGCCCAGGCCGATGCCCAGATCGCCACGCGCCTGCCCGAGGGCGTGCCGGTGGTGCATGTGTTCAACAAGGCCGATGCGGGCAGCCTGTCGCCTGCCGTGCAGGCAGGGGTGCAGCCGGGTGGGCCCGTGCTGGCGCTGTCGGCGCGCACGGGCGAGGGCCTGCAGGCCTTGCGCCACACGCTGCTGGAGATCGCTGGCTGGCAGGCCGCGCAGGAGGGGGTGTTCATCGCCCGCCAGCGCCATGTGCAGGCGCTGCGGGTGGCACGCGAGCACCTGCAGGGCGCGCAGGCGCATGCGGCCTTGAACGACGGCGCGCTGGATTTGCTGGCCGAGGAATTGCGCCTGGCGCACAACGCGTTGGGCACGATCACCGGTGCATTTTCTGCCGACGACCTTTTAGGTGAAATATTCACGCGTTTTTGCATTGGCAAATAGGGCCAGGCGCCATGCCGAAACAGGGCGTGGTATGACTGCCCAGCCGCGCCACAGACGATATTCAGGCCGCATGCCGGCCATATGCAGCCAATAGACGTCATGACCAGGCAACAAAAAGGGCGCTTCGCTTGAAAAGGCGCCCACTGCCAGGCCTTGATGGATTAAATTCATAAGCTCGCGCTGCAGGGCGCCGATACAGCGAGCGAACTTGAGGCACCGATGGATTCCACAGCACTGATTCAGGCAATTCAGACGCTCAACACGGAAGATGCATTCCGTCCGCGTCTGGATCCTCAGCAATGGCGGACGTTTTGCCAGTACCTGACACGCCATGAACTGCGTTCGGGTGATCTGCTGGTCAAACAGGGTGACCACGACCGCACGGTCTATTTCCTGGGGCAAGGCTCCTTGCAGGTGTTTGTCACGGGTGGCACGCCGGGGGCATCGCGCATTGCGATCCTGCGGCCGGGCTCCATCTGTGGCGAGCCAGGCCTGTTTGCCGACGGCCCACGCATGGCCAATGTCGAGGCCATGACGCCGTGCGTGATCTACGCCTTGCGCCTGCCGCGTTTTGAAGAACTCGCCGCTCGCGTGCCCTCTGTGGCCGTGGAGGTGGTGAGGGCAGCGGGCTCGGTCATGGCCCAGCGCATGCGCGCGAACATGACACGTCAGATTCCGGCAGCTTGAAGCCGTCAGGTTTCAGGTTGGTCTCGGTTACCGTGCCAGCTATAAGAAGAACATTGACCAGCGGAGTAATGCAGGATGTCAGCGAGCCTGGGTTTACGTAGGCCCACCATTCTGGTGGCGGATGATTCGCCTCAGAACATCGAGTTGTTGTCCAAGGTGCTTGGACAGGATTACCGCATCAAGGTGGCCACCTCGGGCGACAAGGCCCTGGCCATCGCCTATTCGGAAGATCCACCCGATCTGATCCTGCTGGACATCATGATGCCCGACCTCAGCGGGCATGAGGTGTGTCGGCGCATCAAGGCCAATCCGGATCGGCGCCGTATCCCCATCATCTTCGTGACGGCCATGAGCACGGTCGAGGACGAGAGCCTGGGCCTGAGCCTGGGCGCGGTGGACTACATCACCAAGCCCATCAGCCCACCGCTGGTGCAGGCCCGCGTGCGCACGCACCTGGCGCTGTATGACCAGTCACGCGAGCTGGAGCGCATGGTGGCGCAGCGCACCAGCGAGCTGGTGGCCACGCGCCAGCAGATCATCCGCCGCCTGGGCCGCGCTGCCGAGTTCAAGGACAACGAGACGGGCAACCATGTGATCCGCATGAGCCACATTGCCCGCCTGGTCGCGCAGCAAGCCGGCCTGGGGCCCGAGTCGGTGCAGTTGCTGTTCCAGACGGCGGCCATGCACGATGTGGGCAAGATCGGGGTGCCCGATCAGATCCTGCTCAAGCCGGGGCCGCTCAACCCGGAAGAGCGCAAGATCGTGCGCCAGCACCCGCAGATCGGCGCCGACATCATCGGCAAGCACGACAACGAGTTGCTGGCCACGGCGCGCACGATCGCGTTGACCCACCACGAGCGCTGGGATGGCGCAGGCTACCCGCAAGGCCTCAAGGGCGAGCAGATCCCGCTGTTTGGCCGCATCGTGGCCATTGCCGATGTGTTCGACGCCCTGATGAACCGCCGGCCCTACAAGGAAGCGATGAGCGCTTCGCAGGCCCTGGCCGTGATGGCTGAGGAGCGGGGTGGTGCGTTCGACCCGACCTTGCTGGATTGCTTCTTCCAGCAGCAGTTCGAGATCCTGCGCATCATGGACCTGTACGCCGACGAGCGGGGCACGGTCGCCGAGATGGCGAGCTGATCGGCTGCCTGCCGGTTCAATGCCGATTCAGCGCTGGGCCGTGAGGCCCTGCAGCACTTTCTCGGCTTCTTCGAAGTCGTAGCGTTCCAGGGCCTTTTGCAGGGCCTGCACCAGTGGATGCTGGCGCAGCGCCGTGCGGGCCTGCATCATGTCGTGCAGCATGTCGCGCGACTGGGCATCGTTGTCTTCGATCAGGTGGCCCAGCCTGATCCACAAGGGATGCAGGGCGCCATCGTCCAGGCTGGCCTGGTGCTGGTCGGTGACTTCGGTGCGGGGCTTGTTGAGCCGGTCGATATCGGCGAGCACGGCTTGCAGGGCATCCAGCGTCTTGGCGAGCTGGGTGTGAACCTGGGCGCGATGCTGTTCAGTCGTTTCATCCGCAATCTTGGTCTGCATGAGGGCTTCCAGTTGGGTGACGTCGTGAAGGAGCCCGGTGGCGCCGATATTGCCGGCCAGGCCTTTGAGGGTATGGGTGATCAGCAGGGCCGCGTCCTCATCGGGGGCGGCGGCGAACTGCTCGGCAAAGTCATGCTGGGTCTTGGCAAAGCCTTTGAGCAGGCGCAGGTAGAGGTCCATGTTGCCCATGCAGCGCGACAGGCCGTCTGCGGTGTCCAGTGAGGGCAGGCTGTGGGAGGCTTCGTGGGGCGTTGGCCGGCTGGCTCTGGCGGGGGTGGCCCGGGTGGTGGCCGTGCCCATGGACGCCGTGGAGGCGGCGCTGGCCGGTGCCGAGGGGCTGATCCAGCGGGCCATGATGGTGAACATGTGGCCCAGGTCCAGCGGCTTGGTGATGTGGTCGTTCATGCCACAGCCCAGCACACGCTCGCGGTCGGCGGCCATGGCGCTGGCGGTCATCGCGATGACGGGCATGCCATGCCACTCCGGCCGGGCGCGGATGCGTTCGGTGGCGGTGTAGCCGTCCATCACGGGCATCTGGCAGTCCATCAGCACGCCGTCGAAGGGGCCTTCTTTGGCCAGCTTGTCCAGGCATTCCTGGCCATTGGCGGCAGTGACCACGCTCATGCCTGCACGTTGCAGCAGGTCGCAGGCCAGCTCCTGGTTCATGGGCTGGTCTTCCACCAGCAGCACGCGGGCGCCGGCCAGCTGGCGCTGGGCCTGCTTGATCACCCGGCTGGTGCCGCCGGGCGCGATGGGGGTGGCGCTGGCGTGGCCCATGGCGCGCGACAGGCTGTCCAGCAGGGTCGAGGGGGTGACGGGCTTGTTGATGATGCCTGCCAGCCCCACGCCATCGGCGGCCTTGAGGGCTTCTTCACGGGCGAAGGCGGTGACCAGCAGCACGCAGGGGCGTTGCTCGGGTGGGATGGACAGGGCGTGGCGCGCAAAGGCCAGGCCGTCCATGCCGGGCATCTTCCAGTCGGTCAGCAGGATGTGGTGGGGCTGGCCATCGGCCAGGCCTTTGTGCATGTGGGCCAGTGCCCGTTCGCCGCTCTCGGCCGTGTCCACATCCAGGCCCAGTCTGCGGGCCATGTCGCCCAGCACCTCGCGTGCAGTGGCGTTGTCATCGACCAGCAGCAGGCGTTTGCCTTGCAGCTCGCCTGCGGTCAGGGCGCGGTGGGCGCCGGGCTGGGTTTGCAGGCCAAAGCGTGCGGTGAAGTGGAAGGTCGAGCCCTTGCCGGGCTGGCTGTTGACCCAGATGCGGCCGTTCATCATCTCCACGAGCTGGCGTGAGATGGTCAGGCCCAGGCCGGTGCCGCCGTACTGGCGCGTGGTGGAGTTGTCTGCCTGGGTGAAGGGCTGGAACAGGCGCTCGATCTGTTCGGTGCTCATGCCGATGCCGCTGTCGCGCACCCAGAAGTGCAGCACCACATCGGACGGGTCCATGCGCTGGACTTCGCAGCCGATGAGCACCTCGCCCTTGCTGGTGAACTTGATGGCGTTGGTGCCCAGGTTGATGAGAATCTGGCCCAGGCGGATGGGGTCGCCGATCAGGGAGGTGGGGATGTCGGGCGGGGCGGTGAACAGCAGCTCGAGGTTCTTTTCTTCGGCGCGCATGCCCAGCACATCTGCCATGTGGCTGATGACGTTTTCGAGCTGGAAGTCGGTGTATTCGAGCTCCAGCTTGCCCGACTCGATCTTGGAGACATCCAGCACGTCGTTGAGGATCTGCAGCAGGTTGCTGGCCGAGCGGTGCGCCTTTTCCACGTAGTTGCGCGCCTTGGCAGGCAGCTCGTCCATCAAGGCCAGGTGCGTCATGCCCATGATGGCGTTCATGGGGGTGCGGATCTCGTGCGACATATTGGCCAGGAAGCGGCTCTTGGCCTGCGTGGCGGCCTCCGATGCCTGCTTGGCGTTGCGCAGTGCGGCCTCGGTCTGCTTGCGCGCGGTGATGTCCTGGATGATGGCGCAGAGCTGGCGGCGGCCGTCGTGTTCAAAGGGGATGAGCACGACTTCGGCATCGAAGACCTCGCCATCCAGCCGGGTGTGGCGCCACTCCATGGTGACGTGCTGCCCTTTGGCAACGGCCTCCTGGGGGATGCCGCGCACTTCGGCGTCTTGCACATAACCGGCGGGTGACAGGGGTGGCTTGTTGGGTTGCAGGCCTTTGAGGGCCTGCTCGCTCTCGCCACCAAACAGCTGCACGGCGCTGGGGTTGCAGCGCGTGATGCCCTGGTCATCATTGAAGAAGATGAAGGCAAAGGGGGCGTGCGTGAAGACGGCCTGGGAGCGGGCTTCGACTTCCTTGCGCGCCGTGACGTCGGCCCAGTAGCCGTTGTAGGTGCGGCTGCCATCGTCATGCGTGACGCACTGGCTGTCGCAACGCAGCCAGCGGCGCAGGCCGTTGAGGTTGAGCGGGAACTCGACGGCGCTCAGGGGGGGGCGCGTCATGGTGGTTTGGTCGGCGGGCTGGTCCGGGCTCTGGTTCATCAGTCGCCAGGGCAGGTGGGGGTCCTGCATCAAGGTCTCGGGGGAGACGCCCAGCAGGCGCTCGGCGCCTTCACCGATGAAGCTGAAATAGGGCAGGCCGCGTGCCGGTTGCCGGTAGCAGAACACCGTCAGCGGCAGGGCGTGGGCCATGTCGTTGAGTTCCTGCTTGGCCCGCAGCAAGGCGGCCTGGCGTTGCAGGCGCTGCGCGCGCATGGTGATCAGCCAGTAACCCATGATCAGGGCCAGCGCCGTGGCGGTGCCCCAGCCCGCGATGATGGGGGCTTCACCGCTGATGGGCACCAGCGACCAGGCGGTGAGGTTGCCGTAGTTCAGGGGGCTGGACAGGGCCATGAAGCGGCCATCCGCGCGCTGTACCTCGGTGACGTTGCGGCTGCCCACGTGCATCGTGCCGATGCGCCAGCCCAGGTCGGCGGGGATGCGCTGGTAATTGCGCCGCAGGCTGTCCTCGTCCAGGCTGACGGGGCCGTGCAGCATGGTGCGGCCCAGCAATTGGTCGACCTGGTTGCCGATCAGCATCACGCCGTGTTCGTCGGTGACGAAGAGCTGGTGGGTGGTGTCGTTGAACAGGCGTGTGAGCGAGGCCGATTCCTGCGCGACCACGATGGCACCGACCGTGCCTTCGGGGCCATCAACCCGCGCCGAAAAGTAGAAGCCGGGGATCTTGTTGATGCGGCCTACGGCGAACTGCGAGCCATGCCCGTTCTCAATGGCGTCGATGTAGTAGCGGCGGGTGCGGAAGTTGCCGCCAATGGCGCTGGTCGTGGTGTCGATGCTCGCGTCGGCCAGTACCGTGCCGTAACGGTCCATCATGAACAGGTGGTCAAGCCGGAAGTCGTGCGTGGTGTCCAGCAGGGTCTGGCTGGTCTTGCGCACGGCTGGCAGGCGGCTGAGTTCGTCGCGCACGCGTTCGCGGCTGGCTTCGGTCAGGCCTTCGCTGCCCGGGACCTTGACCTCGTGCAGGAAGCGCACGACATCGGTCTGGCGGCTCAAGGCCAGGGGCAGGGCTGCGTATTGCTGGAAGCTGACGTTGAGGGTTTCGTGCAGGCTGTTGAGCCGCAACTGGGCGCTTTCGAGCTGATCCAGGCGGTGCTCGGTGAGCTCTCGCTGAATCATCCAGGCGCCCAGGCCACCAATGACCACGGTCCAGACCACCGCCGCCCGCCATAAACGGGGGTTGGCACGGAGGCTGGCCAAGTAGCCCTGGGGCTGATCGCGTGGTGGATGAGGCTCGGTGGACGCGGGGCCCATGCAGGAAGCTCCTCTGTGGCCGATACCCGGGACCCTACCCGGGTAAACAGTGGCCACCGAGTGTGCACGGTCTTGGGGCTTCAGCCTAGGGGGGCAATGCGGTCATCCGTGCGGTTTTCAGCCTTTGAGCAACAGGCTTTCTGCCCGGGAGAGGTCCTGGGGGCGCCCGGAGAGCACCAGGGTGTCGCCCACATGCAGGATGATGGCCCCATCGGGGTTGACCACCTTGCCCTCGGCTCGCCGCACCGAGACCACGGCCACCCCGCTGGCCTCCTGGTCCAGGCTGGCACTCAGGGGGCGGCCGATGCAGTCGGAGTCGGCCGTGAGCGTGACCGACATCAGGCGCTGCAACTCCAGCTCATCGACGCTGTCATCGTCGGCGCCGTGGAAGTAGCCGCGCAGCAGGCCGTAACGCGCCACCCGCTGGTCCTGCACCAGCCGGATCACGCGGCGGATGGGCACGCCCACCAGGGCCAGGGTCTGCGAGGCCAGCATGAGCGAGCCCTCGATGGCTTCGGGCACCACCACGGTGGCCCCGGCCGCGCGCAAGGCGTCCAGCCGCGCATCGTCGATGGTGCGCACGGCCACCGGGACAGCCGGCGCATGTTCGCGCACCAGGCTGAGGATTTTCTTGGCCGAGGGCGTGTCCGGATAAGTGATGACCAGGGCCGAGGCGCGCGACAGGCCGGCAGCGACCAGGCTCTGCAGCCGGGTGGCGTCACCAAAGGACACGTTCTGTCCGGCGGCGGCGGCCTGTTGCACGCGGTCGGGGTCCAGGTCCAGTGCCACATAAGGGATGTGCTCCTGCTCCAGCAGACGGGCCAGGTTCTGGCCGCTGCGACCGTAGCCGCAGATGATCACGTGGCGCTCGGTGTTGATGGACTTGGTGGCGATCTTGGTCATGGCCAGCGACTGCATCAGCCAGTCCGACGAGGACACGCGCATCACGATGCGGTTGCTGTACATGATGATCAGCGGTGTGGCCAGCATGGACAGCACCATGGCCGCCAGCAACGGGCTCTCCACCTGACGCGGGATGAGGTGCTCGGCCGTGGCCAGCGACAGCAGCACGAAGCCGAACTCACCGGCTTGGGCCAGGTACAGGCCCGTGCGCAGCGCCACGCCGGTGCTGGCCCCGAACACCTTGGCCAGGGTGGTGATCAGGCCCAGCTTGAACAGCAGCGGGCCGGTGGCCAGCAGCAGCACCAGGGCCCATTGTTCATACAGGCTGCGCCAGTCCAGCTTCATGCCGATGGTGATGAAGAACAGGCCCAGCAGCACGTCATGGAAGGGGCGGATGTCGGTCTCCACCTGGTGCTTGTATTCGGTCTCGGCAATCAGCATGCCGGCCACAAAGGCACCCAGCGCCAGCGACAGGCCGAAGTGCTCGGTCAACCAGGCCAGGCCCAGTGTGACCAGCAGCAGGTTGAGCATGAACAGCTCTTCGCTCTTGCGGCGCGCCACCATGTCCAGCCACCAGTGCATCACCTTCTGGCCACCGGCCAGCAGCACCGTCAGCAGGGCTGCGGCCTTGAGCGCGGCCAGACCCAGGGTGCGCGTCATCTCGGAGGCCGAATCCCCCAGGGCGGGGATCAGCACCAGCAGCGGCACCACGGCCAGATCCTGGAACAGCAGGATGCCGATCACGCGGCGCCCGTGCTCGCTCTCCAGCTCCAGCCGGTCGGCCATCATCTTGACCACGATGGCCGTGCTGCTCATGGCCAGCGCACCACCGAGCGCCACCGCGCTTTGCCAGTTGATGCCCCAGCCCAGCAGGCCGCCATGGTGGCCCAGCCAGGCCAGGATGGCATTGAGGGCCACATGGCCGACCAGGGTGGCCAGGACCGTCAAGCCCACCTGGCTGAAGCCCAACCCGAACACCAGCGAGCGCATGCTCTTGAGCTTGGGCAGGTTGAACTCCAGCCCGATCACGAACATCAGGAAGACCACACCGAACTCGGCCAGGTACTGCACGCCGGCCGAATCCTTGGCCAGCGCCAGGGCATTGGGCCCGATCACCACGCCCACGGCCAGGTAGCCCAGCATCGGGGGCAATTTCATCAGCCGGCACAAGACCACACCAATCACGGCGGCAAACAGATACAGCAGTGTCAGATCGAGCGTGGTGGCCATAGAGTCCCTAGAATCACCCGATCGTACCCGCCCTTGACTTCTGACCTGTCCATGTCCGCCTCCTCACATCAACAAGACGCCGTTCAACAAGAGGCCGTCGTGGCGCTGGCCCGGCAGGCCTTTGACATCGAAGCGCGCGCGCTGCTGGACTTGCGCGAGCGTCTGCAAGGCCCGGCCGGCCAGGCTTTCACGCAGGCGGTGGACACCATGCTCGCCTGCCAGGGCCGCGTGGTCGTGATGGGCATGGGCAAGAGTGGCCATGTGGGCCGCAAGATCACGGCCACGCTGGCTTCCACCGGCACACCGGCCATGTTCGTGCACCCGGCCGAGGCCCACCACGGCGATCTGGGCATGGTCCAGCCCGGTGATGTGGTGCTGGCCATCTCCAACTCGGGCGAAAGCGAAGAGCTCACGGCCTTGCTGCCCGTCATCAAACGCCTGGGCGTGCGCCTGCTGGCCATGACGGGCCGCCCGGGCTCCTCGCTGGCACGCCATGCCGACATCGTGCTGGACTGCGCCGTGGCCCAAGAGGCCTGCCCGCTCAACCTCGCGCCCACCGCCTCCACCACCGCGCAGATGGCCCTGGGCGACGCCCTGGCCGTGGTGCTGCTGGAGCTGCGTGGCTTCAAGGCCGAGGACTTTGCCCGCTCCCACCCCGGCGGTGCGCTGGGCCGCAAGCTGCTGACCCATCTGCGCGACGTGATGCGCTCGGGCGATGCCGTGCCGCGCGTGCCACCCGATGCGCCGTTTGGCGAGGTCATGCGCGAGATGAGCGCCAAGGGCCTGGGCTCGACAGCGGTGGTCGACGCGGCGGGCCGCATCCTGGGCGTGTTCACCGACGGTGACCTGCGCCGCAAGATCGAAGCGGGCATCGACCTGCGCACCACCAATGCCGCACAGATGATGACGCCCAATCCGCGTACCATCCGCGATGACGTGCTGGCCGCGCAAGCCGTGTCCCTGATGGAAGCCCACCGCATCACGACCCTGCTGGTGGTCGATGCCCAAGGGGTGCTGGTTGGTGCCGTCAACACGAACGACCTGATGCGGGCAAAGGTGATCTGATGCGAAACCTGGTCTCGACCCTGACTTTCTCGGCCGCCCTGCGCCACCATGCGACGGGCGTGCGCGCCGCTATCTTCGATGTGGACGGCGTGCTGACCGATGGCACGCTCTACATCAGCGAGGCGGGCGAAACGCTCAAGGCCTTCCACGCGCTGGATGGCCATGGCCTGAAGCTGCTGGCGCAAGGCGGCATCACCCCCATCGTCATCACCGGGCGCGATTCACCGGCGGTGCGCCGGCGCCTGAAAGACCTGGGTGTGACGAATGCCGTGTTCGGCGCGCATGACAAGCTGGCCGCGGCCGAGCCGCTGCGCGAGGCCATGGGCCTGCGTTGGGACCAGCTGGCCGTGATGGGCGATGACTGGCCCGATCTGCCCCTGATGGTGCGCGCCGGGCTGGCGGTGGCGCCGGCCAATGCCCATGCCGAGGTCAAGTCCATTGCCCACCACGTGAGCGCCTTGCGCGGTGGCGAGGGCGCGGCCCGTGAATGCTGTGACCTGCTTTTGTGGGCCACCGGCAAATACGATGGCCTGCTGCATGGCCACTTGCAGACGCTGGACACCACCGCAGCGGGAGCGCGCGCATGAGCCAGCGTTGGTGGTTGCTGCTGGAGCGGGCCCAGGCCAGCTTGCCCTTGCTGGCCGCTGCAGGCCTGGCAGGCTTCACCTGGTGGCTGGTGCAATCGTCGCCCAAAGAAGGCGGTGCGGCGCGCCCCGCGCTGGCCGCGTCCGTGCCCGACTTCGAGTTGAACAAAGCCCGCGTGGCCCGCTTTGATGCACAAGGCCGCATCGAGGCCGTGCTCGATGGCCAGACCATGCGGCACTTCCCCGATGCCGATCGCCTGCAGATCGACCAGCTGACCCTGTCGGCCCGCGATGAAAAAGGGCAAGGGCTGCGTGCGGTATCGCAGCGCGGCGACGCCGATCGCAAGGCCGAGGTGGTGACGCTCAGCGGTGGCGCCAAGGTCACGGCCTTGCCCGCCACCGATCCCGGCACCGGCTTGCGCGCCGCGCCCGCTCACTTCACGGGTGAGGGCCTGCGCATCGACACGCGCACCCGCGTGGTCACGGCCGATCAGCCCGTCTTGCTGCAACAGCAAGGCAGTCAAGTGCGCGCCCAGACCATGCGCTACGACGATCGCACCGGCATCACCGACCTCGGTGGCCGTGTGCACGGGCAGTACGAGGTGCCCTCACGATGATGGAGCCCGGCACCAGGCTGGTGTTCATCACGGGGGCCTCCAGTGGCATTGGCCAGGCACTGGCCGCGCGTTATGTCTCGGCCGGCTGGCGTGTGGCACTGGTGGCCCGGCGCGTGACCGACATGCGGCAGTGGGCCATGGCACAGGGCTGGCCCGCCGAGCAGTGGGCGGTTTACGAGGCGGATGTGCGCCATGAGGCCGCCGTTGCCGCCGCCGCGCAAGCCTGCCTGCAATCGCAAGGCCTGCCCGACGTGGTGGTCGCCAATGCCGGCATCAGCGTGGGCGTTGATCTGAGCCTGGCCGAAGACCTGCCCGTGCTGCGCGACCTGATGGACACCAACGTCATCGGCCTGGCCGCCACCTTCCAGCCTTTCATCGAGCCGATGAAGCGGCGTGGGCACGGCATCCTGGTGGGCATGGCCAGTGTGGCGGCCATCCGGGGCATGCCCGGGCACGCCGGCTATTGCGCCGCCAAGGCCGCCGTCGTGCAGATGTGCGAGACCTTGCGGGGCGAGTTGCGCGGCCATGGCATCCGGGTCGTGACCCTGGTGCCGGGCTACATCGACACGCCCATGACGCGGCCCAATACCTACCCCATGCCCTTCCTGATGAAGGCCGAAGACTTTGCCGATGAGGCTTTCAGGGCCATCGAGCGTGGCGTGCGCTGGCGGGTCATCCCCTGGCCCATGGCGGTGGTGACCACCCTCCTGCGCTGGCTGCCACGCTGGTTCTTCGACGCCGTGGCCGGCTCACAGCAGCACCGCAAAAAGCAACGCCGCACATGAGTGCGGCGCGGTGCTTGAGCCAGCTGGCTCAGGCGTGAAGGTCAGTGGCCTTTGCCATGACCGTGGCCGTGACCATTGCCATGACCGCGGCCACGGTCGTCGTCACGGTCATCACCCCGACGGTCGCGGCGATCGTCATCACGGCGGTCCCAGTCTCGGCGGTCATCACGGTCACCGCCGCGGCTCCAGCCATCACGGCGATCGTCGTCGCGCACGAAATAAACCGGTTGCCCGCATGCGCGGTACTGCGCGCAATAGCGTGCCCAGTTCTTGGAGTGGCCGGGGGGCACACGCATGTAGATAGGGCGCTGGTGAACGGCCACCGGAACCTGCTGGATGATGACCGGCTGGGGGTAGATCAGCGTGGGTTGCTGGTCGCCGATGTCGACACGGCCATAAAAACCGGGTTGGGCCACGCTGACGCTGACGCCGACATTGGTGGAGCCTGCCCAGGCACCCTGGCTGGTCAGGGCCGCCAGTCCGAGGGCGGAAAGGCCGAGACGAAGGGCGCGGCGAAGAGAGAAATGATGCGATGACATGTTCAGGTCCTGCAAAGGGTGAGCTGGAAAACGCTCACGCGTCTTTACATTGTGCCCGCACCAGGGTGGTCAGGCGTGTCCACTTGTGTCCGTGGTTCGGCCATGAAAAAAGGCGACGCCGTGTAGCATCGCCTTCCTTGGTACTTCGGAATTTGTCAGGCCCGAGGGGTTCAGGCCTGTTGCTGTCCGATTAGTAGCCGCCGCCGTAGCCGCCGCCGTCGCCGCCACGGCCACCGCCGTAGCCGCCACCGCCTTCACGACGGCCACCGCCGCCGTAGCCACCGCCGCCGCCTTCACGACGACCGCCGCCGCCGCCACCACCGTAGCCACCGCCGCCGCCTTCGCGACGACCGCCGCCGAAGCCGCCGCCGCCATTGCCACCACCGCTGTTACCGCCGCCGTAAGGGCTGCGGAAACCAGCGGGACGCTCTTCACGGGGGCGAGCCTCGTTCACGACCACGGCGCGACCAGCCACAGGCTGACCATTCAGGCCGTTGATCGCAGCTTGCGCTTCTGCGTCGTTGCTCATTTCAACAAAACCGAAGCCCTTGGAGCGGCCGGTTTCGCGGTCCATCATGACCTTGGCGGAGCTCACGGCTCCATATTGCGAGAAAGCATCCTGCAGATCCTGATCGCGCACGCTGTAGGCGAGATTGCCCACGTAAAGTTTGTTGCCCACGAGAGAGCCCCTTTCAAAGTAACCATGTGGAGCTTCAACCCATCAGGACCCATTCCAACGACGGTGCCGCTTCCAGACACAGACGAGAACATTATGGGTGAAGCAGCCACATTCATCCAGCGTTTTCAACCCTTATTTAAGCGCTGCTGTCAACCATCCGCATGCGGTGTTGCACGCTTTCCTCAAATTTACCTAGGGGCTAGCCCCTATGATCAGCGGACATTCAGCGCAAGATGGCACGCCGTGCCCATGGACTTTCAAGATGCCCGACCAGCCGAATTTTCTGACTTCCGATGCCGTGGAACCCAGCGAAAGTCGGGCTTTTCCTGGCGCGGGCGCGCGTTTTGACTGGTGGCAGGCCCTGGTTCGGGTGCTGTCGAGCATCGAGGCCGTGCGCGATGGCCGGGCCATGTATGTGCTGCTGGCGGCGTTTTCCGGGGCCGGCCTGACGCTGGCCATGGCCCAGTCCTCTTTTGGCCGCGGCCAGATGAACTGGGCGATCGGGCAGGGCGCGGCGGCCTTGTTCATCGCGTTTTATGGCTCCAGCGCGGCGGGCCTGCTGCTGATGGACCGCGCCATGGGCCGCCCCAGCCGCGATGTGGTGCAGGCCGTGGAAGACGCGCTGGGCATCGGGCACCGCGTGCTGGCCATCCTGCTGGTGATGGGCTTGAGCGCGACCGCGCTGGCCGGCGGGCTGTTGGGCCTGTACTGGTTGAGCGGCCTGCCCAAGATCGGTCCCTGGTTGTTCGTGCTGGTGGTGCCGCTCACGGTGCTGGTGATCGGGCTGGCGCTGATGGCCGGCGTGGCCGTGGTGGCGCCCTTGACCGGGCCCATCGTCTGGGCGGGGGCCACCTCCTGGGAGGGCGTGCGCCTGGTGTTTCGGCTGATTCGTGAGCGCCTGCTGCAGGCCGGCGTGCTGATCGGCGGCCTGAGCCTGGCCACCGGCCTGGTCGGTGCGGCCTCCAGCGTGTTCGTGATGGTGGGTGGGCGCGTGATGGCCGAGGCCTCGGTGTTCGTGCTGGGTGTGCAGGTCAACCCGGAGGTACTCATGGCCGGCCTGTTCGGCTACGGCCTGCACAGCATCAACGCGGCGGGCATCCCGAAAGAAGCCTACCCCTATATCTCGGCGGCCACGGTTGGCGGCGGGGTGGTGTTCGCCCTGGCGCTGGTGATGCCCACCCTGGTCTACCTGCGCGGGGTGTGCGAGGTCTACCTGGCCCTCATGGCCGCCGACAAGCTGGACGAAGTCTGATCCGGGGCTCGGGTTCAGTCGGGCCGGCTTGATTAAAAGTGCGACAGGTAACCGCCGTCCACGGCCAGGGTCTGGCCGGTCACGTAGCTGGCGGCCGCGCTGGCCAGGAACACCACGGCCCCGGCGATCTCCGGTGGCTGCCCCCAGCGGCCCAGTGAGGTGCGGTGCGACAACCAGTCGGCCACCTCGGGGTTGTGCACCATGGCGTCATTGGCCTCGGTGGCGAAATAACCTGGTGCCACGGCGTTGACCGTGATGCCGCGCGGGCCCAGCTCGGCCGCCAGTGCGCGGGTCGCGGCATCCAGCCCGCCCTTGGCCACGGTATAGGCGACATCCCCTGCGCGTGAAATGGGCCCCGCGATCGAGGTGATGTTGATGATGCGTGCCCGCCCGGCGGTCGTGGCACCGGTTTCCAGCATCAGTTGCGCGGCCTCGCGTGCCAGCGCCAGGGGGGCGACCAGGTTGACATCCAGCAACTGGCGGATTTCGTCGAGCGGGAAGTCGTCCAGGGCGCGGCGCTTGCGCTGGCCCACGTTGTTGACCAGGATGTCGAGTTGGCCGGATTGGGCCTGCAGCCTGGCCAGGGCCGCCTGCCGGGCGGTGTCGTCGGCGATGTCGAAGGGCAGGGCGTGGACTTGCAGTGTCGAGGCTGCAGGCCGATGTGCCTGACTGTGTGCGTGGATGCGCGCCACCGCTTCAGCCAGCGCCGCGGCATCACGCCCGTTGAGCCAGACCTGGGCGCCTGCTTGCGCCAGGGCTTGGGCGATTTCAAAACCCAGGCCACGTGCGGCGCCGGTCACCAGGGCCACGCGGCCATCGAGCTGGAAGGGGTGCATGCTCATGTCATCATTGTGCCCCTCATGAGCCGACGCACCCCCGCTCCCCTCCTTGATGCCTGCCCCTGCGGGCGGCCCGCCACGTATGCCGATTGCTGTGGCCGCTACCACGCCGGGCCGCTGGCCTTGATGGCGCCCGATCCCGAATCGCTCATGCGCTCGCGCTACAGCGCCTTCGTCAAGGATGAGCGTGATTACCTGCTGGCAACCTGGCACCCCTCAGCGCGCCCGGCCGTGATCGAGCCGCCCGAGCCAGGGCTGCAGTGGCTCGGGCTGGACGTCAAGCGCGCCGAGATGCGGGGGCCTGACCGCGGGCTGGTCGAGTTCGTGGCGCGCAGCAAGCTGGGTGGGCGTGCGCACCGCCTGCATGAAATCAGCGCGTTCGTGCGCGAGGGCGGGCGCTGGTTTTACCTGAGGGCGCAGATTTGACCTGACGCAAGCGCGCCGCAGACGGTGGCGTGCCACGCCCCCTCAGGCGAGGGGTTTAACGGCCGGCGAAAGGGCTTCCCCGGGCGACAAGTTCGGGTTAAGCCTCTATGGTTGAGCCCATTGTCAATGCATGTAACGAAGTACATCATGTCGTTCAATCTCGCACAGTTCAACCCCGTCCAGATCATGATGGGGCTCATGGGGGTCTCGGCCGTCGTCATCACCTTCATCGAAGGTGTGATGATCAGCAAGCGCACCGACCGCGAGCCCTACGACTGGCGTGCGTTCTGGACCACCGTGCGCATCAACCTGTTGCGGCTGCTGGTCGAGGCCATCCCCATGGGGGCGGTGATGGGCGTGGCCCTGCCGTTTGGCCAGTGGATGTACGAGCACCGTTTCTGGACGGTGCCCATGGACACCTGGTGGGGCTGGGTGGCGATGTTCTTCTGCACCGAGTTCTTCTATTACTGGCTGCACCGCGCAGGGCACCGCATCCGCTGGTACTGGGCTTCGCACGCCATCCACCACACAGGCAACCAGTACAACCTGGCGGCGGCCTTCCGCCAGTCCATCACGGGCAAGATTTCGGGCGGCTTCGTGTTCTTCGCGCCGCAGTGCCTGTTCGGCTTCTCGCCTGACGCGGTGCTGCTGTCTTACGGCGTGAACCTGGTCTACCAATTCTGGATCCACACCGACCTGATCAGCAAGATCCCGATGATGGAGGGCATCTTCAACACGCCATCGGCCCACCGCGTGCACCACGCCGCCAATGTCGAGTACCTCGATTGCAATTACGGCGGCACCATCTTGCTGTTCGACCGCCTGTTTGGCACCTATGTGCCCGAGAAGGACGGCGTGCCGATCCGTTATGGCCTGGTCAAGACCATGACCAGCTACAGCGCGCTCAAGACCTGCCTGTTCGAGTGGGGCAACATCTTCAAGGATGTGGGCCGTGCCTTGAAGGGCGGCCACCCGCTGGACGCGCTGGGCTATATGTTCGGCCCACCGGGCTGGGCCCCCAACGGCCAGGGCCTGACGACCGACCAGCTGCGCGCCCAGATGACGCGCCTGACGGGCTCGGCCACGGGCGCGCCGCCTGTCGAGTTGCTGGACAACTGGGCCGGCGTGCCGCCCGACGAGCAAGCGCTCAACGGGTCGCCTGCTCCAGTGCGCTGAGCCAGCGCATCGCGTGTTCGCGGCTCTCGCCGCACATCTCTTCGCTGGGCTGGAGCGAACCGCAGACCGCGGGGCGCTCAGGCAGGCCAAACAATCGGCAGCGCAGGGCTTCGTCCAGATGCGGACAAGGCATGCCTGCCGGTTTGCCATGGGGCAGGCCAGGCAGGGGGGAGGAGATGGAGGGGGCGGTACAACAAGCCGCGCAGCCGGGTCTGCAATTCATGGGGCGCCTACTGGGAGGGGCCTGATTGTCGCGCGCTATCTCAGCTTGGATGGGGCGCGCGTGTTGTTGGATGCAGACCGTGGCGCTGTCGTCCGGGGAAGAAGAAACCCTGTTTTATTTTTGGTGACGACAGCGAATAAGCCGACTCTAGACAAACGCCGGCCCGGGCGCCATCCCTAACTTTTAAATGAGGGCGTCGCGAGGCCCTTGCCCGTGAAGGGCGTCACGATCTGGTGGGGCGGTGGGTTTCAGGCCTGGCGTGTGGCGCGCAAGGTGCTCAGACCGACCAATGCCAGACCCGTCAGCACGATGGCCAGCGAGGATGGCTCCGGGACAGCTTGTAAGCTGCCCACCACGATGCCGGCTTCGCGGAAAGCCATGGCGCTGTCCAGCAGATGCAGCGCGCCTAGCGCATCGACCTGGATGTGGGCCCAGCCAAAAGAATCGAAGAAGTTGGGATCAGGGTTGAACCAGTTATAGCCAGGGTCGGTGTAACTGCGGGTGCGGGCGCCAAGCCAGAAGTCAGTGCCGACTTGCACGGGCTGGGTGATCATCCCCACGCTGTATTTGGAGCTGCCCATCAGGTAGGGGAATGCCTTGGCGTTGACGCTGGTGTTCGTGAACGTGGCGCCTGGGGTCACCACAAACAGATCGGACCCTTCATCGGTGTTGTAGGTGGTGCCGGTGATCACACCTTGTTGGAAGGAGAAGAATTGGCCTGTGTAGTCGCCAGCGGGCGTCTGGTTGATTTGCAGTTGCCAACTCGTTGCGTTGCCGTCGGGCAAGAGCGCGAACTGGCCGGTGGCAACATGGGCTTGCGCCTGGGTGACGGTGGCCATGGCGGCCAACGCCAGCAGCAACCAGCGTTTGCGTCCGAGCTTGTGCATGGGTTCTTCCCTGAGTTTGTGTATGTGACGGGCCCATCATGGGCTGAGGGCGTGATGAGTGTGTGAACAGTGGTGCGTCCAGATGACCCATTGCCCACCCTGAAAGCTCGCCTTTCAGTACAATGGAAGGTTGCTCAAAAATGAGGCAGAACCTACCTGGCAAAACCTTGCGCAGGTACGCTGCAACCCCGAGGCCCAGGCCATGCTTTATCCCCAAGAATTTGACGTGATCGTGGTCGGCGGTGGCCACGCAGGAACCGAGGCCGCGCTGGCTGCGGCCCGCATGGGCTGCGCCACCTTGCTGCTGACCCACAACATCGAGACCCTGGGGCAGATGAGTTGCAACCCGTCTATCGGGGGCATTGGCAAGGGCCACCTGGTCAAGGAGGTGGATGCGCTGGGTGGGGCCATGGGCGCCGCCACCGACGAAGGCGGCATCCAGTTCCGCATCCTCAATTCGAGCAAGGGCCCGGCCGTGCGGGCCACCCGCGCCCAGGCCGACCGCATCCTGTACAAGGCCGCCATCCGCCAGCGCCTGGAGAACCAGCCCAATCTGTGGCTGTTCCAACAGGCGGTGGACGACCTGATGGTGGAGGGCGACCGGGTGGTGGGCGCCGTCACGCAGGTGGGCATCCGCTTTCGCGCGCGCACCGTGGTGCTGACGGCCGGTACCTTCCTGGACGGCAAGATCCACGTGGGGCTGAACAACTACAGCGCCGGCCGGGCAGGGGACCCGCCCGCCGTGTCGCTGTCGGCGCGCCTCAAGGAGCTGAAGTTGCCGCAGGGCCGCCTCAAGACCGGCACCCCGCCGCGCATCGATGGCCGCAGCATCGACTTCAGCAAGCTGACCGAGCAACCCGGTGATGGCGTGGGGCTGGTGGGCTCCTGGGGGGAATCGGCCCCGACCGGGCCGAAGGTGCCGGTGTTCAGCTTCCTGGGCACACCTGACCAGCACCCTCGCCAGCTGCCTTGCTGGATCACCCACACCAACCAGCAGACGCACGACATCATCCGCTCCGGCTTTGACCGCAGCCCGATGTTCACCGGTGTGATCGAAGGGGTGGGGCCGCGGTATTGCCCGAGCATCGAAGACAAGATCAACCGTTTTGCCGACAAGGACTCGCACCAGATCTTCCTGGAGCCCGAGGGCCTGACGACCAACGAGTTCTACCCCAACGGCATCAGCACCTCGCTGCCCTTCGATATCCAGCTCAATGCGCTGCGCACCATGCCGGGCCTGGAGAACGCCTACATCCTGCGCCCGGGTTATGCGATCGAGTACGACTACTTCGATCCGCGCGAGTTGAAGTCCACCTTCGAGACCAAGGCGATCCAGGGGCTGTTCTTCGCCGGGCAGATCAATGGCACCACCGGTTATGAAGAGGCTGCGGCCCAGGGCTTGTTCGCTGGCTTGAACGCCGCGTTGCAGGCGCAGGGGCGCGAGGCCTGGATGCCGCGCCGGGACCAGGCTTACCTGGGCGTGTTGGTGGACGACCTGATCACCAAGGGGGTGACCGAGCCTTACCGCATGTTCACCAGCCGCGCCGAGTTCCGCCTGCAGCTGCGTGAGGACAACGCCGACATGCGCCTGACCGAAATCGGGCGCGAGCTGGGCCTGGTGGACGATGTGCGCTGGGCGGCTTTCAATCGCAAGCGCGATGCTGTTTCACGTGAAACAGAGCGGCTGCGGACGACCTGGGTGCGCCCGGCCACGCTGTCTGCTGCCGATGCGGAGCGTCTGCTGGGCAAGGCCCTGGAGCGGGAGTACAACCTGGCAGACCTGTTGCGTCGCCCCGGGGTGGACTACGACAAGGTGTGCGAGGCTGGTGCGATTGCCGCTGGTCGGCATGCGGCCATCCGGGCCGAGGCGGGCAAGACGGCGTCAACAGAAGGCGCGGTTTCACGCGAAACAGATGGCGCCGTTGACCGTGCGGGCATGCATGTCGAACTGGGTGAGGCCCTGGCCGAGTCGGTGATCGAGCAGGTCGAGATCAGCATCAAGTACGCCGGCTACATCGACAAGCAGAATGACGAGGTCGAGCGGGCCGCTTATTACGAGGGCCTGAAGCTGCCCGGGGATCTGGACTACATGCAGGTCTCGGCGCTGAGCATCGAGGCCCGCCAGAAGCTGAGCAAGCATCGACCCGAGACCCTGGGGCAGGCCTCCCGCATTTCGGGCATCACGCCGGCGGCGATTTCGCTCTTGCTGATCCACCTGAAAAAGGGGCGCTTCAAGGGCTTCGCGGCCAACGACAATGCAGGGGCGGGGACCGAGGCGGCCTGATCGCCTATGGGTTTGATCTGGGCTTGATCCGGGCCGAGTTCGGCTGAACACCGCAAGGGTTTTTGAGTCAGTGGCTGTACGCCGGTGGTGTGCGGCCACTGCTGTTTTTCTGGAGTGGGGATGGCATCTCATCACAAGCGGGGCCCGCAGCGCGGGGCTTTTTCGTCTGGCCTGCACCTCTTGCACGAGGCAGGGGCGGCCAAGCCCGCGAGCAAACCGGTGCACAAGCCTGCACCCCGGCCAGCCGTTGCGGTCTGGTCGCAGGCACAGTGGGAGGCGGCCCTGCCGCCGGTGTTGGCGCAACTGACCTTGCCCGTGGCGGGCGTGGGTGCCGAGCAGGTGCAAAAACTGGCCGCCTACATGGTGATGCTGGCGCACTGGAACAGCACCTTCAACCTCACGGCCCTGCGTGATCCGCAGGACATGCTCACGCATCACCTGACGGATTGCCTGGCGGTGCTGGCGCCTTTGGCCCGCCATCTGGACACGGTGCGAGCGGGCAGGGCGGCCGATGCGGGCCCGATCAAGCTGCTGGATGTGGGCAGCGGCGGCGGCCTGCCCGGTGTGGTGCTGGCGATCTGCTGCCCGGATGTCCAGGTCAGTTGTGTCGACACGGTGGGCAAGAAGGCGGCTTTCATCCGCCAGGTGGCCGCCGAGTTGCGCTTGCCCAATCTGCGTGGCGAGCACGCGCGGGTCGAGCAACTCAAGGGGCGCTACGACCTGATCACCTCGCGGGCGTTTGCCTCGTTGGTGGATTTCGTGTCCCTGACGCGGGCCATCCTGGCGGAGGGGGCGGAGTGGATGGCCATGAAGGGCAAGCATCCGGATGAAGAACTGGCGCAGTTGCCCGCTGACATCGATGTGTTTCACGTGGAACAACTGCAGGTGCCGGGGCTGGATGCCGACCGCTGCCTGGTCTGGATGCGACCTCAAGGTGGCGTTCCGGGCTGAGGTTTGGGCTGAATTCTGGGCCGAGTTGGGGCGGCGCTTGGTTGATTCCAAGCCACAGCGCGGCCAACTTTCTTGATGCGCCTCGTGCATCTCCCGTCAACCGCATGAGATGCTTAAGTATTGAACATCCATTCCACATGGCCTTTGCAGGAGACAGACAGATGAGCGTTCGAGTTTGGAAGAGGATCGCGCTGACCGCCGCCTTGTTGGTTTGGGGCGCAGCGAGCCAGGCTCAGACGACCAGTGGGGTGACGGGTGGTGCGGCACGTGATGCCTCTGGCGGGCCGGGCGCGTTGCCTCAGACCTTGCCTCAGGTGCGGCCCGCACCGGTGACGGGCCGCGTGGCCACCGACCCCGCGGCCGTGGCCTTGCGCCCCGCCGGGCAACAGCCCCTGACCTCGACCGCCAGGCAAGTGCCCCCGCCGGTCAACCCCAACGAGCCCTTGTTGACGCCGGAGTCCGAGCAGGTGAAGGCGCCTGCGGCCTCTGGTCGTGCCACGCGTCAGGCCCCGCGCGCCGAGCATGCCCAACAGAGCCAGGAGGCCACCGCACCCGTGGCCACACCGCCCAAGCAGCATGTGGACCGCACCCGTGGCGTGAGGAAAACGAATGAGACCCAGCCCCGGCCGCATGAGCGCAAGACCAAGGGCAAGCCGCACCATGCGGGCCAGAAGGCCTCGTCGGTAGAGCCCAAGGATGCGCGCCATAAAGGCAGCAAAGGCGCGGGCACACGGGGCGGTGCACCACGAGGGCAAGCTGCCGGCCAGGCCGCAGGGCAGCATGTGGCACCCGATGCCGCAGTGGCCACCAAGCATCGCTTGAAGAAGCCTGCGGCGTCCGGCAAGCAGGGCGCGTCAACTTCGGTGGGCACAGCGGGGCGCGTGGCCCGGCACCACAAGCAGCCGGTGACGACCCACGGCATGCATGCAGGCACACCGGCAGCAGGCACGCAGGCCGGTACGCAGCCGCCCCATCAGGTCAGCAAACCCGCCCACCTGAAGCAGGTCACCGCGGCCAGCAAGACCCGCCATGCCCACGCCGCAGCGGCCAAGGCCTCCGCACCTGTGGCCAAAAAGCCCGTGCGCCGCCAGCACCCCCATGCCTGATCCCGAATCACGGCTGAGATAATCAAGCCATGCCGCACATCTTCTGTATTGCTAACCAAAAGGGCGGGGTGGGCAAAACCACCACCACGGTCAACCTGGCTGCCGGTCTGGCCCAGATCGGGCAGCGCGTGCTGATCGTGGACCTGGACCCGCAAGGCAATGCCACCATGGGCTCGGGTGTGGACAAGCGCACCTTGCCGCACAGCGTGTACGAGGTGTTGCTGGAAGAGGTGTCGATCGCCGATGCGCGCGCGCGCAGCCCCAAGGGCGGCTACGACGTGCTGGGCGCCAACCGCGAGCTGGCGGGCGCCGAGATCGAGTTGGTGACGCTGGAGCGGCGTGACCGCCGGCTGAAGTCGGCCATCGAGGCAGCCGCCAACGATTACGACTTTGTGCTGATCGATTGCCCGCCCTCCCTGAGCCTGCTGACCTTGAACGGCCTGACCTGCGCCCATGGCGTGATCGTGCCCATGCAGTGCGAGTACTTCGCGCTGGAAGGCCTCACCGACCTGGTCAACACGGTCAAGCAGGTGCACGCCAACCTGAACCGCGAACTGCAGCTCATCGGCCTGTTGCGTGTGATGTTCGACCCGCGCATCACCCTGCAGCAGCAGGTGAGCGAACAGCTCAAGACCCACTTCGGCGACAAGGTGTTCGATGCGGTGATCCCGCGCAATGTGCGCCTGGCCGAGGCGCCCAGCTATGGCGTGCCCGGCGTGGTGTTCGACCCGGCCAGCAAGGGCGCGCAAGCCTTTGTCAGCTTTGCCCACGAACTGGTCAAACGCGTGGCGCCGAACATCAAGATCAGCAAGCCCAAGAAGGTGGCGTCGTCGGCCAGCGCGGGCACGGCAGACGCCTGACTTCAGCTTGAGCCAGGTAGAGCGGGCCCATCCATGGGCAGCGCCTCTTCCAGGCAACGCAGCAGCGCCATCACGTCCAGCGGTTTGGTCAGGTAGGCCTTGAAGCCATGCGCCTTGGCCGCGTGGATGCGGTCGGGCATGGCATCGGCTGAGAGCGCCACCCGCGGGATGTCACGTGTGGTGTCTTCGCTGTCCAGCGCGGCGGCCAGCTCCAGCCCGGTCATGTCGCCCAGGTGCATGTCGATCAGCATCAGGTCGGGGTGGTGGCGGCGTGCCACCTCCAGGGCCCGCTTGCCGTTCATGGCCACCAGCAGGCGCCAGTGCGGGCGCAGCTTGATGACCTGGTGCACCAGGGCCACGTTGACCTCGTTGTCCTCGGCGTACAGGATGGTGGCGGGGCGGGCGAACAGGTCGCCATCGGACAGCGGGATCTGGTCGGAGGGCTCGGGCTCGCTGTCGGCCGCCGGCAGGACAATGCGAAAGCAGCTGCCCGTGCCAGCCTGGCTCTCTACCTCGATGCGCCCGCCCATCAGCGACACCAGCTTGTGCACGATGACCAGGCCGATGCCTGTGCCCTCGATGCCGCTTTGCTCCACGCCCAGACGGTTGAAAGGCTGGAAGAGCTGGGCCTGTTGTTCAGGGCTCATGCCGATGCCGCTGTCCTGCACCTCGATGAGCACCTCGTTGCCGGCCCGGCGGGCGCGCAATTGCACCGTGCCGCCTGCGCGGTTGTACTTGATGGCATTGCTCAGCAGGTTGACCAGCACCTGGCGCAAGCGCACCCGGTCCGCCTGCGCATAGACGTGGCTGCCCACGCCATGCGTGTCGATGCGGATCTGGCTGTGGCGGGCTTGCGCACCGACCATGCTGAGCGCGTCGTCGGCCACGAGATCGACGTCCTGGGCTTCGATGGACAGGGGCAGGTCACCGGCTTCGATGCGCGAGAGGTCCAGCACGTCACCCAGCATGGACAGCAGGTGCTGGCCGGCCTTTTCGATCAGGTTGACACGGCGGCGTTGCTCGTCGCCGAACACGCTGCTGCGGTCCATCTGCAGCAGCTGGGCAAAGCCGATGATGGCGTTGAGCGGGGTGCGCAGCTCGTGGCTCATGCGGGAGAGGAACTCGCTCTTGGCATGGTTGGCCCGCTCGGCGGTCTGGGCCGTGATCAGGGCTTCTGCATAGAGTTTCTGCTCGGTCACGTCCTGCGTATAGCCATACCAGGCTGTGCTGCCATCCGCCCCTTCGCGCGCAGCGAAGGCCTGGCCGGCCATCCAGCGCAGGCCCTTCTTGGGCAGGATGGTGCGGTACTCGAACTGCTGCAGCATCCCCTCCTCGTCCGCCACTTCGCGACTGAGTTGCAGGACCATCGGGAGGTCGTCGGGGTGGATGCGCTTGTAATGGGCGCTCCAGTCCAGGCCGGTGGCTTGGGGGTCCAGCTCATACAGCTCGGCCGCGCGCTCGCTGATGTAGTGCAGTTGCGCTTCGCCGCCGGGCGGCACCACCACCTTGTACAGCACACCCGGGATGTGCCGGCTCAGGCCCTGGAGCAAGCCCTCGCGGGCTTTCAGGCGTTTTTCGGTCTTGGCCAGCTGGGCGCGTGTCTGTGCCAACTCTTGCTGCAGTGCAGCAAGCGCATCGTCGCCATCGGGCGTCGGGGTAGGAGGCGTGGCGTCCATATCTGTGGGTTATCGACCGGCGGGCAAGGGCGTGTAGTGAGGGGGGGGCCTGAGGATGCCCATTTCAGTGATCATTCAACAGCGACTCGCAGGCGGCTGTCAAAGTCTGGTTCAAGGCGCTGGGCAGGAAGTCACGATAACGGTGGGCCATGGCCTGTGCGGCGGCCCGGTAGCTGTCTGTGTGCAGCAAGGCGTGCAGGAGCTGCGCATAGGGCACGGGCTGGCCATGCGTGGCCGCGTTCAGCCCCGCGCCCAGTTGCACCACGCCCTGGGCATTGAGGAACTGCTCGGCCTGGGTGGGCAGCAAGAGCATGGGCACGCCCGCCAGCAGCGCCTGGGCCAGGGTGGCTTCGCCGGCATGGCTGATCAGCAGGCTGGCCTGGGGCAGGGCTTGCGCCAGGTCCACAGGGCGGCCGGCATAACGGATGCGCGGCGAGACCAGCGGGGCGGGGCGCCCGGCGGCCACTTCGGGCAGGTAACACAGGGTACGGCAGCCCGCTTGGTCCAGCGCCTGCAGCAGCGCCAGCAGGTCGCCATGGGTGCTGCGCACATAGGCAAACACGCAGGGGCCATCGCCCTCGGGCCATTGCGGTGCTTCGCCGCCTTCGTTCAGGAAGGTCGGGCCCAGCCCGGGGTCGACCTCGCCAGAGCCGGCGGGCAGGGCGTGGCGTTGGTCATGACGCTGATAGGGATCCAGCTCGGGCCAGCCGCACAGCAGGGGCTTGTCGCCACGGAAGATGGCGCTCAGGCGGGGCACGGCGGGCGCGCCATGGCGGGCCAGCACGGTGTTGACCGTGTTCGTGACGCGTTGCTCCCAGTAGTCGATGCGGCCGGGCTCGATGGGCTCCCAGGTGCGAAACGGGGGCAGGGGGCAGGCGTCAGGGGGCAGGTAGAAGCCGCCTCCCACCGTGGCCACCGGGATGCCCTTGATGCGCGCGGCGATGGTGGCCGTGGGCGCGTAGTCGGCCACCAGCACGTCGGGGCGAATGAGGTCGAGCGCGGCCAGCCAGCCTTCCACCAGGCCATCGAGGTGATCGGCCTGCAGGTAGCCATTGCCCACCAGGATCTCGGTGAGGCTGATGGTGGGGTGGGGCCCGCCCACGGTCTGGTGCATCCAGAAGGGGGCTTGCAGCACACGCAGGCCCAGGTCACCCAGCACGCTGCGGGCATGCACGATCTCGCGCAGCATGAGGTCGACCTCGTGGCCACGCTGGCGCAGGCCTTGCGCCAGCGGCCTGAAGCGGCTTGCATGGCCCAGCCCGTCGCCAAATTCCCAGGCCAGTAAAAAGCGCGCCATGCCGATCGTCTCCATCCAGGTGTTCAAGGGATTGTAGAAACATCGGCTAAACAACGGACAATGGCGCCCATGGCGACGAAAAAATCCAAAGGCCTGGGCATGGGCCTGGAGGCCCTGCTCGGCCCCAAACTCAGCGATCAACCTGCGGCCACGCCGGAGGGCGGTGCGCCGTCCGTCCTGCGTCTGGACCTGATGCAGACGGGCAAGTACCAGCCGCGCACGCGCATGGACGAAGGCTCCTTGTACGAGCTGGCCGAGAGCATCAAGGCGCAGGGCATCATGCAGCCCATCCTGGTGCGACCCGTCGGGGGCGGCAAGTACGAGATCATCGCGGGCGAACGCCGCTCGCGTGCGGCCAAGCTGGCCGGCCTCACCGAGGTGCCCGTGCTGGTCAAGGATGTGCCGGACGAAGCCGCCGCCGCCATGGCCCTGATCGAGAACATCCAGCGCGAGGACCTCAACCCGCTGGAAGAGGCCCAGGGCCTGCAACGCTTGACCAGCGAGTTCGGCCTGACGCACGAGCAGGCCGCGCAGGCCGTGGGGCGCTCGCGCAGTGCGGCCTCCAACCTGCTGCGCCTGCTGAACCTGGCCGAGCCCGTGCAGGGCATGCTGATGGCCGGCGACATCGACATGGGCCATGCCCGTGCGCTGCTGCCGCTGGACAAGGCCGTGCAGATCACCACCGCCAACGAGGTGGTGGCCCGCAAGCTCAATGTGCGCGAGGCTGAAAAGCTGGTGGCCAAGGTGCAGGGCGCCGGGCGCCAGGCCCCGCTGCTGCGCGTCAAGTCAGAGAAGTCGCGCGATCTGGTCCGCCTGGAAGAGGCGCTGTCGGACATCCTGACCGCGCAGGTCGAGATCAACGTTAAGCGCAAGACCAAGCGCGGCGAACAAGGCGAGATCACCATCCAGTTCGGCAGCCTGGACGAGCTCAATGGCCTGATCGACAAGCTGCGCGGCGGCGCAGCCGAGTAAGCCCCCACGAGGACGCACCCAGGCATGCGCACCTGGCCTTTGCCGGCCTTGCTGACCTGGGCCCTGGCCTGGGGCCTGGCGCTGGCCTTGCGGGCCGTGCAGGCCCCTTTGTGGGCCGTGCTGATGCTGCCCACGGCCATGGGGGCGTGCGCCACCTGGTTGCCCTTTGTGGCCTCGACCACCTGGCGGCGTGTGTTCGTGGCCGCCGGCTTCCCCTTGAGCGTGCTGGCGCTGGGGCAGGGCGCAGGCCTGCCCGCCTGGTTGTGGCTGGCGCCGCTGGCCTTGCTGTTGCTGGCCTACCCGGTGCATGCCTGGCGTGATGCGCCCGTGTTCCCGACCCCGCGCGGCGCGCTGCGCGAGCTGCCGCAGCATGCGCCGCTGGCCCCGGCGGACGCCTCACCTGAGGCCGCACCGGCCCGCATCCTGGACGCCGGCTGCGGCATGGGCGACGCCCTGGTCGAGCTGCATGCCGCTTACCCGCAGGCCCGCATCCACGGCATCGAGTGGAGCTGGTTGTGGCGCGTGGTGGCGGCCTTGCGTTGCCCCTGGGCCCGTGTGCGCCAGGGTGACATGTGGGCGCAAAGCTGGGCCGACTTTGACCTGGTCTACCTGTTCCAGCGGCCCGAGACCATGCCCCGCGCCATGGCCAAGGCCTGGCGCGAGATGCGCCCGGGCAGCTGGCTGGTGAGCCTGGAATTTGAAGCGCGTGATGACCGGGATCGGGCCTGGAAGCCGCATGCACGCTTGAGTTTGGAAGGCGCACGCCCGATATGGGTGTATCGCCTCGACCAACGTGAAACGGGGCGCCCGACTACACTGTCGGGCTCCAGTGAAAGCCTTGAATGACCCTGCCGACCGACTCGGTGCCCACCACCGAGACCCTGCCCTTCACCTCTGATGAGCTGCGCGCCGCCCTGGGCCAGTTCGCCACCGGGGTCACGATCGTGACGGCATGCGATGCCCAGGGGCGCCTGGTGGGGCTGACGGCCAATTCCTTCAACTCGGTGTCGCTGGCGCCACCGCTGGTGCTGTGGAGCCTGGCGCGCCAGTCGTCCAGCATGGCGGGTTTTCTGAATGCACGGCACTACGCCATCAATGTGCTGGCGGCCGACCAGCGCCCCCTGGCCGAGCGGTTTGCCCGTCGGGGCATCGACCGTTTCGAGGGCGCGCCCTGGCGCCCGGGCCTGACCGGCGCGCCGGTGATCGATGGCGCTGTGGCGGTGTTCGAGTGCAGCCACCGCAGCCAGTACGACGAGGGTGACCACGTCATCTTCGTGGGGCAGGTGGCGCATTGCCGCCGCCGCGTGGGGGCGACCCCGCTGGTGTTCCACGGCGGCCGCTTCTTCACCGACCTGCCGATCTGAGCCGGGGCAGGTTGGCCTCACTCAAGGCCTCACACTAGGCTTCACTCAGCCCAGATCCGGCGCCGCGCAGCGGTCCAGCAGCTTGAGAAAGCGGGCCACGTCCAGAGGCTTGGTCAGGTATTCCACGAAACCCCGCTCGCGCGCCTGGCTGATCTGGTCGGGCATGGCATCGGCCGACAGCGCCACCCGCGGGATGCTGGCGGTGGTCGCGGTTTGCGTCAATGCGTCAGACACGTCCAGCCCGCTCATGTCGCCCAGGTGCATGTCCAGCAGCAGCAAATCGGGTGGGCTGGACTGCGCCATGGTGATGGCCTGCTGGCCGCTGTGGGCCACCTCCAGGTGCCATTGAGGGCGCATGCGCATGACCTGGCGCAGCAACTCCACATTGATCACGTTGTCCTCGGCGTACAGCACGGTGCGTTGCGCCGCGCCGAGCTCATCGAGCGCGCCAAAGCCCGAGCGTGAGCCCAGCTCGGCGCATTCGGCATCCAGGGCCAGGGGGCGCGCCAGTGGCAGCCAGACCCGAAAGCTCGACCCATTGCCCGGTGTGCTGCTGACCTCGATGCGACCGTCCATCAGGTCCAGCAGGCGCTTGACGATGACCAGGCCGATGCCCGTGCCTTCGATGGCCGTGCGCTCTGCACCCAGGCGGTTGAAGGGCTCGAACAGGTGGTTGATCTGCTCGGGTGTCATGCCCTGACCCGTGTCGCTGACCGTGATCAGCACCTGCTCGTTGAGCGCCATGGCCTCGACCTTCACCTGCCCACCGGCGCGGTTGTACTTGATGGCGTTGGACAGCAGGTTGCTGAGCACCTGGCGCAGGCGCACCCGGTCGGCCTTCACATACACACCGGCATCGGGCAGGTGGTGAACCAGCTTGAGCCCGGCCGCCGCCGCCTGGTTGCTCAGCAGCGCCAGCGTCTCTTCCATGACCTTGCTGACGGCCAGGGTCTCGATCGACATGGGCAGGCTGCCCGCCTCGATGCGCGACAGGTCCAGCACGTCGGTCATCATGGCCAGCAGGTGCGCGCCCGCCCGCTCGATGTGCTCGACCTTCTGGCGCTGCACATCGTTGAGCGGGTTGCGCGGGTCCACGCGCAGCAGTTGCGCAAAACCCAGCATGGCATTGAGCGGGGTGCGCAACTCGTGGCTCATGCGCGAGAGGAACTCGGTCTTGGCCTTGCTGGCGCGCTCGGCGGTCCGAGCCGAGCTCAGCGCTTCCTGCATGCGCACACGCTCGCTGATGTCCTCGATCACCGACACCATCTGCACGGGGCGGCCATTGCCGTCGCGCAGCATGACGCTGTTGAGCATGGCGTAGACGATCTGGCCGTCCGGGCGCACGTAGCGCTTCTCGCGCGCCATGCGGTCCTGACGGCCCGCCAGGATGCCCTCCATGGCGGCCAGGCTGCCCGCGGCATCATCGGGGTGGGAGATGTCCTGGTAGTGCAGGCCAATGAGGTTGTCGCGGCTGCGGCCGGTGATGTCCGCAAAACGCTGGTTGACCTCGACGAAATGGCCGCTTGGGGTCAGGCGGGCGATGCCCACGCCAGCGGCCTCGAACATGGCACGGTAGTGCTCGTCGCCCGAGAGGGTGTCGAGACTGGGCGTCTGGCTCAGGTCGCCAGAAGACAGGGGGTCGGTTCCACCGTAGGTAGGGCTGGACATGGGGACAGCGTCAATCGGACACCACCCCTCAAGGCTTGCAGCTCATGGTGCTGCAGGACCTCGGCTCCTCCTCGACATGGACCGGACGGTGGTGACTTCCGGTGCATTACCGGCAACTGTCTCACACTTGATCGTCCTCGGCCAGCGGTGTGCGGGCCGAGTGACTTTGGTCGGCTGGTGGCAACACCAGCTCGACCCGGTTGCGGCCGTGAGCCTTGGCCTGATAAAGGCCACGGTCGGCGCGCTCCAGCGTCTCGTGCAGGGGCTCGCCCGGCGGGTGTTCCGTCAGGCCAGCCGAGAAGGTGATGCGCACGCCGTTGCCCACCACCACCTGCTGCAGTGCGGCCTGGAAACGCGCCAGCGAGGCCTGCGCACCGTGCAGACCCGGATCGGGTGCGGTCAGCATCAGCAGGAACTCTTCGCCGCCCCAGCGGGCCAGCACGTCGGTCTGGCGCAACTCCTTGCCGATGGCCTCGGCAAAGGCCTTGAGCACCGTGTCGCCCATCTGGTGGCCGAACTGGTCGTTGACGTGCTTGAAGTGGTCCAGGTCGATCAGGGCCAGGCAGAAGCCCTCGCCGCTGCGCAGCTGGCGCTTGAACTGCTGCTCCAGCAGCTGGTGCATGTGGCGGCGGTTGTGCAGGCCCGTGAGCTCGTCGCGGGTGGCCACCTCATGCAGCATCGACAAGGCGTGCTGCAGCTCCTGCTTCTGGTCGACGAGTTTGGTGCGCAGCTTGGCCACGTGCGAGGCCACGGTCGAGATCACCGGCAGGGTGCAGGCGGCCAGCACGAACTTCATGAGCTCCATGCGCACGTCGACCTGGTCGGGCTCGTGCAGCGTCAGCCAGGCCATGGCCAGGCCCAGGCAGCCGAAGGTGCACACCCCCATGATGCGCACCTGGCGCGGGGTGAGCGTGATCATGCTGAAGACCATGACCAGGGCGATCAGCAGCAGCACCGCGTTGCGCAAAGGGCCCACGATCACATAGGCGATCAGGATGGAGGCCATGGCGAACAGGCATTGCGGCAGGTCCATGCCGGGGCTGCCCAGCCGGTTGGAGATGCCCGTGCGCACCAGCAGGTAAAACAGCGGCACGCCGGTCCACATGAAGGCCACCAGCGGCATGGCGGTGCGCGAAGGCACCTCCTGGATGTGCACGAGGTAGAGCAGGATGCCGGTGCAGGCCGCATAACCATAAAGCGCCAGCAACGTCATGGCGACGCGGGCGCGCAGTTTTGGTTCGGTCCCCAGGACGAGGTCGCTCAGTTTGCTCATTCTTGTAGCGTGCTCGGTTCGGTCGGGCTGCGGTAGGTGGCGTCGGCCGCGTTCAGGCCCATGCGGATCACCGTGCAGTTTCTGCCACCATCCTTGGCCTTGTACAGGGCGCGGTCTGCGCGCTCGATGCAGACATCCAGTGCCTCGCTCAGGTTGTAGGCGGTCAGGCCGGCAGAGAAGGTGGGCTTGAGATCGGGCAACGCCGGCACCAGGGTGGCTTCGGCCAGCAGCATGCGGGCGCGCTCCAGGCCCACATTGGCCAGCTCGGGTGAAGTGTCGTTGAGCAGCACGAGGAATTCTTCGCCGCCCCAGCGGGCCAGCACATCGGTGTCACGCAGGCCACTTTGCACCACTTTCGAGAAGTTGCGCAGCACCTCGTCGCCCACGGCGTGGCCATGGGTGTCGTTGATGCGCTTGAAGTGGTCGATGTCCAGCAAGGCCAGGCAGAAGCGGTGGTGGCCCGAACGCTCCAGGCGCTTCTTGTGCTGGCTGAGCACATCCATCATGTGGCGGCGGTTGACCAGGCCGGTGAGCTCGTCACGCGTGGCCAGGATCTGGATGCGCACCAGGGCGTTGGCCAGCTCGTCCTTCTGGGCCTGCAGCTTGGCGCGCAGGCTGCTGAGCTGGGCGGCCAGGCCGGAGATGGTGGGCACGATGGCCGCCGTCAGCACGAAGTGCGCGATCTCCAGCTTGAAGGGGTAGTTGTGCGGGTCCGTGCGGATCTTGATCAGGATGGCGATGCCCATCAGCACGACGGTGTAGCCGCCCGCGACGATGGCGCCTTTTTGCTTCATGTTGAAGATGCCGAACACCAGCACCAGCGCCAGCAGCATCATGGTCGAGCCGTGTACGGGGCCGGTGACCGAGTAGGCGCCCACGATGATGGTCAGCGCCGACAGGATCTGCGGCAGGGTCATGGCCGGGTCGTCAAAGCGCAGGTTCAGGCCCGTGCGCAGCACCACGTACCACAGCAGGATGTTGAGCAGGATGACGCCGCACAGGCGCTTGACGTCGTCCAGCTCCATGTAGCCGACCGACCAGGCGTAGATCTGCAGGAAGCAGCACGCGATGAACACATTGGCCGCCATCAGCGAGCGCGTGATGCGCAGACGCTGTTTGCGGTCTGTGGTCAGCAGCAGGTCGTTGAGGCGTGAAATGAGGGGGGCGTACATGGTTGTGTCACGGCTTCATCTGGCTTTCGGCGGATTGCCTTGGCAGCTTGAGGGATTTGTCGCAATCTCCCCCCTCTTTCAGGCAGGGTTCGCGCATTTATCCGTTCGAAATTTTTGAACTGATGCATCAAGCCACTTCACCCAACTGGGTGCACAGTTCGTTCACCATTCAACTATTGCGCAATGCGGCAGGAGCCATCCACCATGAAAACCGGACAAAACCCCCCAATCCAGCGTTACAGCCTGGTGGCCATCGTTTTGCACTGGGTGCTGGCGCTGGCCATCCTCACCGCCTTCGTGGTGGGCGTGACCGTGGAGGACATGCCCTTGAGCCCCAGCAAGATCAAGCTGATCAACTGGCACAAGTGGGCCGGCATCGCCATCCTCTTGCTGTCGGTGCTGCGCCTGGTCTGGCGCCTGACGCACCGCCCGCCCGCCTTGCCCGACCGCATCCAGCAAGCCATGCCCGGGTGGCAGACCAAGGCCTACCACGCCACCCACCACCTGATGTACGCGCTGTTCTTCGTGGTGCCGCTGCTGGGCTGGGCCTACAGCTCGGCCAAGGGCTACCCCATCGTGTGGTTCGGCGTGCTGCCCCTGCCGGACCTGATGCCGGTCAACAAGGAGTTGGCCGACAGCATCAAGGAGGCGCATGGCGCCGCGGCCTTTGCCCTGATCGGCCTGGTGGCCCTGCATGTGGCTGCCGCGCTCAAACACCAGTTCATCGACAAGGACGGCCTGCTCGATCGCATGCGTCCTGGCCGGTGACTCTTCGCCGCTTCCTCTTTCGCTCGTTGAAAGGCACAACCATGTCTGCTTCTTTTGTTTCTCGCCGTGCGTTGCTGGCGCTGACCCTGACGGGCGCGGCGCTCTCGCTGCCCGCTCTGGCTGCCGAGCCGCAGGCCCTGGTGGCGGCCAAAAGCGAGGTCACCTTTGTGGCCAAGCAACTGGGCGTGCCGCTGGACGGCCGTTTCAAGACCTTCAGCGCCCAGACCGCGTTCGACCCCAAGGCCCCGCAGACCAGCAAGATCGCCTTCACGGTGGACCTGGGCAGCGTGGCGCTGAACCCCGATGCCGACACCGAGCTGGCCAAGCCCGAGTGGTTCAACATCGTGAAGTTCCCCAAGGCGAGCTTCCAGTCCACGGCCATCAAGGCGCTGGGGGCAGGGCGCTTCGAGGTGACCGGCAAGCTGGCCATCAAGGGCAACGCCCGTGATCTGGTGGTGCCGGTGCAGGTGACGCAGGCCGGCGGCCTGAGCACCGCAACGGGTACCTTTGCCCTCAAGCGGCTGGACTTCAAGGTGGGTGAGGGCGATTGGGCTGACACCTCCGTGGTGGCCAATGATGTCCAGGTCAAGTTCAAGCTGGTGCTGCAAGGCGTGCCGGCGCTGTGATGCCCTTCTTTCCCTTGTTCCCTTTTTTGACAGGGCGCCCATTGGTGCCCGCCTTACCCAGGAGCCCTTCCATGAACCGTACCGCACTTGTTTCCTTGCTGGCCACCGCTGCACTGAGCGCCGGCATCGCCCACGCCGAACCCGCCACCTACACCGTGGACCCGACGCACACCTTCGTGACCTTCGAGGCCAAGCACTTCGGCACCTCGACCAACCGTGGCCGCTTCGACAAGAAGAGTGGCTCGGTCACCATCGACGCTGCAGCCAAGACCGGCAAGGTGGACATCAGCATTGACATGGCCTCGATCAACAGCGGCACCGACGCCTTCAACAATCACCTCAAGAGCAAGGACTTCTTCAACGCCGAAGCCTTCCCCAAGTCGACCTTCGTGAGCGACAAGGTGATCTTTGAAGGCGACAAGGTCTCGGCCGTGGTCGGCACGCTGACCCTGCTGGGCAAGAGCCAGACGGTGACCCTCAAGGCCAACAACTACGGCTGCTACCAGAACCCCATGCTCAAGCGTGAAGTGTGCGGCGGTGACTTCGACACCACCATCACCCGCAGCGAATACGGCATGAACTACGGCCTGCCTTTCATTCCTGACAACGTGCACCTGATCATCCAGATCGAGGCCGTCAAGCAGTAAAGCTGCACGGCTTGCACGCATGCCCGAGCGGGGTGCGTGCACCTTTTTGTATGCAATTTGCACCAGATTTTGTATGCAATCTGGTGCGTCTTCCCAGGGTAGCGCCCCTTCAGCGCGCGTTTTGAGCTGCTGAGCTGGCATTTTCGGCTGGCACACGCTTTGCACTGTGAAACCCCCGTTGGCGCAAGCCGGATGGAGGTGGGTGATGAGCGTGATGTCCTTGCACGAGCAGCGTGTGGCCACGATGGCCGCACAGGCTGATCTGGAGCTGCATCAACTGGTCAAGCGCTATGGCATGGGGCCGCGTGCACCGATGGCCGTCGACCACATCGGTCTGACGGTCAAGGCCGGTGCCTATTGCTGCTTGCTTGGCCCATCGGGTTGTGGCAAGACCTCGACCTTGCGCATGATCGCCGGCCACGAAGAGGTGAGCGAGGGCGACATCGTGCTGGGCGGTCGCAACATCACGCACCTGCCTGCCTCGGCGCGCGGCACGGCCATGATGTTCCAGAGCTATGCGCTGTTCCCGCATCTGAGTGCGCTCGACAACGTCGCCTTCAGCCTGAAGATGCGTGGTGTGGACAAGGCCACGCGGCAAGCCAAGGCCATGGACCTGCTGCAGCGCGTGTCCCTGGCCCATCTGGCTGAACGCAAGCCCGCCGAGATGTCGGGTGGCCAGCAGCAGCGTGTGGCGCTGGCCCGTGCCCTGATCACCGAGCCGCGGGTGCTGCTGCTCGACGAGCCGCTGTCTGCGCTCGACCCTTTTCTGCGCATCAAGATGCGCGCCGAGCTCAAGGCCTGGCAAAAGAGCCTGGGCATGACCTTCATCCATGTGACGCACTCGCAGGAAGAGGCCATGGCCCTGGCCGACCAGGTGGTGGTGATGAACGCAGGCCGCATCGAGCAGCAAGGCAGCCCGCATGCCGTCTTCAATGCGCCGCGCACCGAGTTCGTGGCGCGCTTCATCGGTGGCCACAACGTGATCCCCCAGGGCGAGGCCAAGGTGGCCGTGCGCACCGACAAGTCACAGCTCAGCCGCCAGCCCGTGTCGGGCGACGTGGGCCAGTTGAGCGCCACCGTGACCGGTGTCGAGTACCAGGGCACCTACGTGCTGCTGACCCTGCACAGCCCGGCCTTGCCCGGTGAGGGCGAGCTCAGCGTGATGCTGGGCGAGGCCGCCTTCGACGCCGCCCCCTGGCAGCCCGGCGAAGCCGCCCATGTGCACTGGCGCCTGCAGGACGTGCACGCGCTGGCCGCCTGAGGCGCGGCCGCCATCTTCCCTTGTTTCTGTCCAACGTGTTCCCAATGGAGAGTCCCATGTCACAAGCTTCTGATTGCCCTGAGAACAGTCACGTGCCGAGCGATGCGGCCAACGACAGCATCACCCCTGACAGCGGCCTGTCGCGCCGCACCGTGATCAAGTCCGGCCTGCTCGGTGCCACCGGCATCCTGGCCAGCGGCTACGCGCCTTTCGTGCGTGCCGACGAGAAGATCACCCTGCGCTACCTGGGCACGGCCGTGAACCAGGACAAGACCATTGCCGACAAGTTCGAAGCCGACACCGGCATCAAGATCCAGTACATCCCCGTCACCACCGATGACGTGACCAAGCGCGCGGTGACCGCGCCCAACAGCTTCGACCTGATCGACACCGAGTACTTCTCGCTCAAGAAGATCATCCCCACCGGCAACCTCAAGGGCATCGATGTCAAGCGCATCAAGCACGCCGACAAGATCACCTCGTTGTTCACCAAGGGCGAGGTCAACGGCAAGAAGGTGGGCGACCAGGGCACCGCACCCAAGAAGGTGATGTACCTCGAAGGCGAGAAGAGCAAGGCCTTCGCCAAGAGCCCCACGCAGTTCATGACCTTGATCCCCACGGTCTACAACGCCGACACGCTGGGCATCCGGCCCGACCTGATCAAGCGCCCCATCGAGAGCTGGAAGGAGTTGCTCAACCCCGAGTTCAAGGGCAAGGCCGCCATCCTCAACATCCCCTCGATCGGGATCATGGACGCGGCCATGGTGGTCGAAGCCATGGGCCTGTACAAGTACCCCGACAAGGGCAACATGACCAAGAAGGAGATCGACCTCACGATCAAGACCTTGATCGAAGCCAAGCGGGCAGGGCAGTTCCGCAGCCTGTGGAAGGACTTCAACGAGTCGGTCAACCTGATGGCGTCGGGCGAGGTGGTGATCCAGTCGATGTGGTCGCCTGCCGTGACAGCGGTGCGCACCAAGGGCATCGCCTGCACCTTCCAGCCCTTGAAGGAAGGCTACCGCGCCTGGGCGGCGGGCTTTGGCGTGCCCGCCACCTCATCGGGCAAGAAGCTCGATGCCACCTATGAGTTCATCAACTGGTTCCTTGATGGCTGGGCTGGGGCCTACCTCAATCGCCAGGGCTATTACAGCGCCGTGCTGGAGACGGCCAAGGCCAAGATGGAAGCCTATGAATGGGCCTACTGGATGGAAGGCAAGCCCGCCTCGCAGGACATCAAGTCGCCCACCGGCCAGGTGCTGGCCAAGAAGGGCGAGTTGCGTGACGGCGGCAGCTACGAAGCCCGCATGGGCGGCATCGCGTGCTGGAACGCGATCATGGATGAGAACACCTACATGGTCAGTAAATGGAATGAATTTGTAGCTGCGTAGTTGTTGCCCCCCCTACGCGCTTCGCGGGCTTGCAGCCCGCGCCCTCCCGAGGACGGGAGGGCCCTTCGCCAGGCTCGTTCAGTCCTCAAGGACGGTACGAGTCCGGGCTCAGCCCCCCAGGGGGCGACACCGATGGCCCGGCGGAGCCGGATCCATGGTGTCCGCTGGATCTGACGGTGACGCGCCAAGGGCTGCGCGTCATGGCTTGAAATTTTTTATCGGAGTACCTTCACATGAGCACACCTTTCTCTCGTTCTTCGCTGCGCTTGTCCACCGTGGCCCTGGCTGTTCTGCTTGGCCAGGCCAGCCTGGCGCAAGCCCAGTCCAACGTGACCATCTACGGGGCCATTGGCCTGGATGTGATCTCGGCCACGCATGTCTACAACGGCACGGGCAGCGGCTCGGTCGTCAAGATCGATGACAACGCCATCGTCAACTCGCGCATCGGCATCAAGGGCAGTGAAGACCTGGGCGGCGGCCTCAAGGCCGTGTTCGATCTGGAGTCGTCCATCAACCCTGACACCGGCACGGCACGCAGCACCTTCTGGAACCGCGGCGCCTATGTGGGCCTGACGGGCGGCTTTGGCTCGATCAAGGTCGGGCACCAGTGGAACGTGGCCGATGACTACATGGGCAACTACTTTGTCTTTGGCTACTACGCGCCCTTCTTGATGAGCGGCTTTTATGCCTTGAGTGATTACTACGACAACGCCATCAAGTACAACTCGCCCAATATCGGCGGCTTTGAAGGTGGCGTGTATTACGCGGCGGGCGAGAAGGCCGGCATGCACTCGGCGGGCCAGAAGTTCCAGGTGGCCGGTACCTATACCGGTGGCCCCTTCAGCGCCGGCCTGGCCGCCTTTTCCGAGAAGAACCCGCTGGGTGGCACCGATGGCAACACCATGTATGCCGCTGGCGTGAGTTATGACTTCGGCGTGGCCAAGGGCCGCCTGGGCCTGGCCACCGCCGATGTGCGCTACACCACCCCGTTCAAGGCCAAGCTGTATGACCTGGGTGTGGACGTGCCCATCAATGCGGCGCTCACCACCTCGCTGGACTACGTCAAGAAGGACGTCACCGACAGCCCCGATGACACCTACTACGTGCGTGGCCGCGCCAGCTATGCCTTGTCCAAGCGCACCAGCCTGAACTTCAACCTCATCTACCTGAAGAACAAGGGCAACGCCAACTTCGCCTTCATCTCCGAGCTGCCCGGCTTTGCGGGTGAGGCGGGCCAGTCGCAGACCATCGTCACCGCTGGCATCACGCACAGCTTCTGATGGCTGTTTGAGCGCGTGCGTCACGAAGGACCCCACATGAAGAAAGCATTGCCTTCCTGGTTGCAGGCCTCGCCCATGGGCGCGGTCTTCCTGGTGTTCTTCGTGATGCCGCTGCTCTTGATCGTGGCCGTGAGCTTCTGGCCGCAAAACGAGTACACGCTGGAGCCTGGCTTCACCCTGTCCAACTACACCTCGCTGTTTGACGGGTGCTTTGGCGGTGGTGAGGCCGGCGAGTTGTGCACCACCTTCAAGACCTACCTGTCCACCTTGAAGTTCTGCGCGCTGGTGTGGGCCATCACGCTGGTGCTGGGCTTCACGCTGTCTTACTTCGTGGCCTTTCACGTGCCCAGCCTGGGCGCGCAGACCGTGCTGTTCACGGTCATGACCATCCCCTTCTGGACTTCCAACGTGATCCGCATGATCTCGTGGATCCCGCTGCTGGGCCGCAACGGCTGGGTCAACCAGACCTTGATGGACCTGGGCCTGATCCGCCAGCCGCTGGAGTGGTTGCTGTACTCGGACTTCTCGGTGGTGCTGGCCTTCGTGCACCTCAACACCACCTTCATGATGGTGCCCATCTTCAACTCGATGATGAAGATCGACCGCGCCTTGCTGGAGGCGGCCAACGACTGTGGCGCCAGCGCCTGGCAGACCTTGTGGAACGTGATCGTGCCACTGTGCCGCACCGGCATTCTGATCGGCTCTATCTTCGTGATCACACTGGTCATGGGCGACTTCGTCACCGTGGGCGTGATGGGCGGCCAGCAGATCGCCTCCGTCGGCAAGACCATCCAGGTGCAGACCTCTTACCTGCAGTTCCCGCTGGCCGCCGCCAATGCGGTGGTGCTGCTGGGCGTGGTGCTGCTCATCATCGTGGCCCTCAACCGCCTGGTGGATCTCAGAAAGGAGCTTTGAACGTGGCATGCATGCAATCTGATCCAGCGACCACCGCGGATCCGGCTTTGCCGGTCTGCTGGTGGTGCCCCCTTGAGGGGGCGCGCGAAGCGCGTAGGGGGTGGGTATGAACAGACGTGGGTTCTGGCCCCTGGCCATCGTGTTCGCGCTGTACGTGCTGTTCCTGTACGGCCCGGTCATCACCATCTTCGTGCTCAGCTTTCAAGGGCCTGAAGGCGGGCTGACCTTCCCGATGCGAGGCGCCTCGCTGCACTGGTACCACGAGCTGTTCAAGGGCCTGGGGGTGGTGGACATCGGGGCGGCCATCCGCCGCTCGCTGGGGCTGGGCCTCGTGGTGATGGCGCTGACCGTGTTGCTGTCTCTGCTGGCGGGCCTGGCCTTTCGCAAGGGCTTCAAGGGCAGCGGGGTGCTGTTCTACAGCTCGGTGGCCAGCCTGATCATGCCCTCCATCATCATCTCGCTGGGCATCGGCCTGCAGTTCCGCCTGTTCGACACGCTCATCAAGGGCGTGCTGGAGGCGCTGGGCTGGACGGCCACCCTGGAGGGCTACAACACGCTCATGGGCCTGTACACGTCGGGCCTGGGCGCCCACCTGACCTGGACGCTGCCCTTTGGCATGCTCATCATGTTTGCCGTCTTCAACCGCTTCAACCCGGCTTACGAAGAGGCCGCGCACGACCTGGGCGCCACGCCCTGGCAGGCCCTGCGCCATGTGGTGCTGCCCTTGATCGGCCCATCGCTGGTGGGGGTGGGCATGTTCGGCTTCACCTTGAGCTGGGACGAGATCGCGCGGTCCTCACAGGCCATTGGCGATGTCAACACCCTGCCGCTGGAGCTGCAGGGCCTGACCACCACCGTGACCACGCCCGCCATCTATGCCCTGGGCAGCATGACCACCCTGGTGTCGCTGGCGGTGATCCTGTGCGCGCTGGGCGTTGCCGCCCTGATGCGCCGCCGTGCCGCGGCCCACCTTTGAAACCACCTCATGACCATGCCCCCAAGCAAGAAGACCGACCCGGTGGCCGAACCCGAAACGGGCACAGCCCCCAGCCCGTCCGCGCTGTCGGACGAGGACATCCACCGCCGCCTGATCGAGGCCATCGTGGACCAGCGCCTGCTGCCCGGCACCAAGCTGGTTGAGGACAAGCTGGGCCAGCTCTTTGGCGTGTCTCGCACGCGCATCCGCCAGGTGCTCATCCGTCTGGCGCAAGAGCAGGTGGTCACCATCCTGCCCAACAAAGGCGCCAGCATCGCCGAGCCCACGGTGGCCGAGGCGCGCGAGGTGTTTGAAGCGCGTAGCGTGATCGAGGCCGTGCTGGTGCGCCGTTTCATCGAGCGCGCCCGACCTGCCCATCTCAAGGCCCTGGCCGCCTGCATCGAGGCCGAGGAGGCCGCGCGCCAGGCGGGTGACCACGCCATGGCCTTGCGCCACTCCGGCCAGTTCCACCTGCTGCTGGCCGAGGCCGCAGGGCACAAGACCTTCGAGACCTTCCTGCGCAAGCTGGTGTCCCGCACCAGCCTGATCCTGATGAGCTACGCGCCGGTCGAGCGCCATCGCACGCAGCCGCAAGGCGCGCCGGTGCGCTGGGTGCAGGCTTGTCGTTGCGACGAGCACCGCGGCCTGCTCGCGGCCTTGCGCTCGGCCGTCAAGGGCAAGGCGCCAGCCGATGAATCCATTGCCTTGATGACCTCGCACCTGGCCCACATCGAGGCGGGCCTGTGCTTCAACCAGCCCCAGTCGCCGCCCGGTGATGTCTGGTCTTCCCTGGGCCTCACGGGTTGATCACCGCACCGCATCCGGAGACCCGCCCATGCGCCATGTGTTGATCATCAACCCCAATACCCGCCAGGCCTTGACGGCACAGCTGGTCGACCAGATCAGCCAGGTGCTGGCCGACACGGGGCTGGCAGTGATGGGCGTGACCGCACCCTTCGGATCGGACTACATCGCCAGCGAGCAAAGCTATGTGGTGGCGGCCCACGCCGTGCTGGACGCCTGGCAGGCCCATGTGATCGAGCATGGCCTGCCGCGCGCCGTGCTGGTGGCCTGCTTCGGGGACCCGGGCGTGTGGGCGCTGCGCGAAACCACCGGGGTGCCCGTGATGGGCCTGGCAGAAGCCGCCATGCGCGAGGCTGATGCGCTGGGCCCGTTTGCCATCGTGACCGGCGGTGCCGCGTGGGGGCCGATGCTGGAGCGGCTGGCGCGTGGCCTGCAGCTGGCCGGGGCAGGGCGCTTGCGCTGGGTGCGTACGGTCGATGCTTCGGGCAGCCAACTGGCAAGTGACGCCGATGCGGGTCTGCGGGCCATCGCGATGGCCTGCGAGCAGGTGATGGCTGACGATGCCGCACACCTGGCCGCGCACCGGATTGCACTGGGCCAGACACCCTCCGGGCAGGCCGTATCTGTGCGTGCCGGCCAGCCCTTGGCCAGCATCATCGTGGGTGGGGCGGCGCTGGGGGGCTGGGTACCAGCCTTGTCCTCATCTTGCAGCGGCGCAAGCCTGATCGACAGCGTGCAGGCCGGTGCGCGCTGGTTGCGCCAGCACGGTTGAGCCCGTGGTGTCTGGCGCTCAGGCCGGGTTGCCGACCTGGTCCAGCGGCTGTGCTTGCAGCGTCTGAAGGTGGCGCATCAGCACGGCTTGCAACTCGTCCTGCCTGAAGGGTTTGGCGAGGTGCTCGTTCATGCCCACCGCCAGGCAACGCTCGCGGTCGCTGCTCATGGCATTGGCCGTCAGGGCCACCACGGGCACCGGGGGGCGGCCATGGTGGTGTTCCCAGGCCCGCAGGCGCCGCGTGGCCTCGATGCCGTCGAGCTCGGGCATCTGGCAGTCCATCAGCACCACGTCATACGGGTGGTCCAGGCGTTGCAGCTCGGCCAGGGCCTGCAGGCCGTTTTCCACGCGGGTCACGACCACGTCCAGTTTGGCCAGGATGGCTTCGGCCACGATGGCGTTGACGGGGTTGTCCTCGGCCATCAGCACATGGCCTCGCGAGCCGGCGACGGGCAAAGGGCCGAGCGTGACGTGGGGTGTGATGGCTGGCAACTCGCGCAGGTCGGACAGATCCAGGTCCACCTGCTCGACCTGTGCGCCGGGCAGGGGCACGGTCAAGGTGAAGGTCGAGCCCTGGTCCAGCACGCTGGTGCACACGATGTCGCCGCCCATGGCGCGGGCGATCTCGCGGGAAATCGTCAGGCCCAGGCCCGTGCCCTTTTGTTTGCGGGCAAAGGTGCCGTCCACCTGGTGGAAGGCATCAAAGATGCGCGGCAGGTGCTGGGGCGAGATGCCCGCGCCGGTGTCCTCGATCTGAAAACGCATCACCTGTTGGTCTTCGGCGCCGGGAGCAGCCTGGCGCGCGACCTGGAGTCTGACCTCGCCTTGCTCGGTGAACTTGATGGCATTGCCCACCAGGTTGAGCAAGACCTGCCGCACGCGGGCCGCGTCGCCCCTGACCCAGCACGGGGAGGGCAGGTCCAGCGAGGTGCGCAGCCGCAGGCCCTTCTCGGCCGCTGCCACATTGAGCACGGACAGCACCTCGTTGATCACGCCATGCAGCTCGAAGGCGCTGGGGTTGATCTGCAGCTTGCCGGCTTCGATGCGCGAGAAATCCAGCACGTCGTTGATGATGCCCAGCAGGTGCTCGCCCGTGCGCTCGATCAGCTCGACCTGCTGGCGCGCTTCGGTGAGCGGGCCCAGCTTGCCGGGCAGGCGGTTGTGCACCAGCCGCGCCAGGCCCAGGATGCCGTGCAGCGGCGTGCGCATCTCGTGGCTCATGGTGGCCAGGAACTGGTCCTTGACGGCGCTGTGGCGCTGCGCGAGTTTCAGGGCCTCGGCCCGCTCGCGCGCGATGCGGTCGGTCGTGAAGCGCAGCCACAGCAACTCGGTGGTGCGCCGCTCCACGCGGCGGCTCTCGAACATCATCAGCGCCAGCAGGGACAGCAGGCCCACGCCACCGTACAGGCCATAGGCGTCCATGCGGGTGAACAGCTTGAGGCTGGCGGGCAGCAGCAGCGGCAGGTTCATCAGCATGCTGGGCACGATGTGCGCCTGCAGCGTGAAGGTGCACACCGCACAGGCCCCGATCAGGGTGGCCACGATCATGACGGTGGTGACCATGTCCTGCACGGGCAGGAAGGCGCCGGCCAGGCCCCAGAGGCTGCCATGCAGGGCGCACATCACATTCAGGCTGGTGAGCCAGCCCGGGCTGGCACGGTTGCGCGAGCCCAGGTAGGCACTCAGGTGCACCACCCTCATGATGGAGCCCAGCACGCACAGGCCGGCCCACACCATCGTGAGGGTGCGGCCCATTTGCGGCGCCACCAGCAAGGCCAGCGCCACCGCGAAGATGCCGCTGAACAGCGCCACCGGCACCGTGGAGGCGAACAGCATGCGGATGCGCTCGGCACGGATCAGCCGAGACAGCTCGGGGTCGTCCGGCGAGACCCGCGTCCGGTCCGGATCGGGCAGCATGAGGGCGTGGCAATTGAACCGCATCCGGTTCTTATCGTCGTGGGGCCCAAAAGACTTGAGGCCCGCATGAGCGGGCCTCGTTCAATGTGGGTCGGTGAGGGTTCAGCCTTCGCCCTGGGACAGGTTCAGCCGTTCGCACACGCGCATGGTGGCCAGCTTGAAGGCCTCGAAATGCAGGCCCACCTGGTGGGCGATGGGCTCCAGCTCGGTCCAGACAGCCTGCGGGTCATTGGAGCGGTCCGGGTGCAGCAGCAGGGCGTCCACGGCCGCGCCGATGGTCAGCAGCTTTTGCACAGCCGGGCGCTCTTGCGCCCATTGGCTGGGGGTGTTGGGGCGGGCGCGCACGCTGTCAGACACGTCGCGCGACAGGCCCCAGGACTGGCACAGGGCCGCACCCAGCGCCGAGTGACTCACGCCAAAGGCTTCGATTTCGGCGGCGCACAGCAAGGCTTCGTCGTGGGTGTCTGCCTCCAGGGCCTGGTAGCGCTGGCGGTCATAGGCATACAGCACGGCGCGGCCCGTTTCGGCGAACAGGCCCGAGGTGTGCGCTTGCCAGGGGTCCACATCCAGCTGGCGGGCGATGCGGCCCATGGCCAGGCCACGGATGCCGGCGCGGTCCCAGATCTGTTGCAGCAAGGGGCTGGGCGGGAAGGCGCCGCGCAGGCCGATTTCGTAGGTCAGGCCGGCCACCTGGGCCATGCCCAGATAACGGATGCCTTCGTGCACGGTCTCCACCCGCTTGAGCAGGCCGAACAGCGCGGAGTTCACGGTGCGGACCACGGCCGAGGACAAGGCCATGTCGGTTTCGATCAGCGAGGACAGCTGGTCGATGGAGCTGTCTTCTTCTGCCATCAGCAAGGACAGCTTGACCAGCGTGCTGGGGCAGGCCGGCAGGTCGATGTTGAGGTTGCGAAGCTGGGGGGCGATGGTCATGACGGGCTCTCATCCAATGATGCCAGGCCAGTCTAGGCTTTTGCCCCGCCAGGGAAAAGCAGAAGTGCCTCGTGAAGCCGAGGCTTTAACGGGTTTTGCCCGTGAAGGATTGCCGCTTTGGCCTGCTTGGCCCTCAATGGCCCTTAATGGCGCTTCAGCGCACGGCAAAGCGCCGGCGCGGGATGCGGGCGGCCTGTGCGGTCAGGCCATTGCTGCGGCGGAACTCGCTGGGCGGCATGCCCTTCCAGCGGCGGAAGGCTTCGATGAAGGTGGTCACGTCGGCATAACCCAGGCGCTCGGCGATCTCGCCATGCGTCAGGCTGGCCGAGGCCATCAGCTCTTCGGCCAGGGTCGAGCGCACCTCTTCGAGCAGGGCGCGGAAGGTGGCGCCTTCGGCCGTCAGGTGGCGACGCAGCGTGCGCGAGGTGATCTTCATCTCGCTGGCGATCTCTTCCATGTCGGGGATGTGGCCAGGTGTGCGCAGCAGGCGGTCGCGCACGGAGGCCGACACGCCGGTGCGGGCCTTGCGGGCTTCGACCAGCTTGCGGCACATCTGCTCGCACAGGGCGGCGGTGTGCGGGTCGGCCTGGGGCAGGCGCTCGTGCATCACGGCGGCGTCAAACAGGGCGCAATCGCGCGCCTGACCGAACATCGGGCGGATGCCGAACAGGCTGGTGTAGGCCTCGACGATGTCGGGTGTGGGCTCGGGCCGCCGCATGTGGATGGCGCGGAAGGGCAGGGGGTGGCCCAGGATTTCGCGCTGCAAGGTGATGACGGCGGCGCGGTCGCGGTCCAGGATGAACTGGCGCACGTCGGGGGGCAGGTGGTCGCTCTGGAAGGAGGACTGGATCAGGTCACCGATCTGCTCGATCTCGTTGATCGTCAGCGAGAAGGTCAGGTTCAGCATGCGCGAGGCCATGCCGACGCCGGCGCCCAGGGTCGGGCTGCTCATCACCGCGTAGCCCCACAGGCCGTAGGTGGTGACGTGGTAGCGGGTGCCGGCCTGCAGGCCCAGCGTGGGGATGTGGGGCAGCGCGTGGATCAGGTTGCGGATCAGTTGCACTTCCTGATGGGCTTCGATTTCACCCTTGGGGTCGTCCAGCAGGGCGCGTGTGATGCCGGTGTGGCGCAGCATGTTGTCCACGCTGACGCCGTGATCGAAACCAAGCTGAGTCAGGACCCGGGCGGTGGCGATGCCTCGCCTGAAGTCCCAGATGGATTTGGCAGATGCTCTGGCGCTCATGATGTTCCCCACGCTCCCTGCGCGATTTGACAAGGGATTATGTCTGTCTTAGTTACATGTGTGTCCTTAAAACTGTCACCTACCATGACATTATTTCAAACTAGGGATGTTATTTCCGGACAATGACCAGGCCCTTGAGGTACTCGCCCTCCGGGAAGGTGATCGTCGTGGGGTGATCCGGGGTGGCTTCCAGGCGTTTGAGCAGGTAACCGTCCACGCCCGCGTCCAGGCCGGCGCCGGCCACGATCTTGTGGAACAGCTCTGCACCGATGCCCCCCGAGCACGAGAAGGTCAGCAGCAGGCCACCCGGGTTGAGCAGCTTGAAAGCCAGGCGGTTGATGTCCTTGTAGGCGCGCGAGGCCCGGTCCGCATGGGCGGCGCTGGGGGCGAACTTGGGCGGGTCCAGCACGATGGCGTCAAAGGTGCGGCCGGCCTGGATGAAGGCGCGCAGGCTGCCATTCACATCCGCGTCCAGCGCCGTGTGCGCCCCCGCTTCGTAACCGTTGAGCGTGACATGGGCGCTGGCGCGGGCCAGGGCCGGGGCGGAGGAGTCCACGCTGGTCACCTCGGTGGCGCCGCCTTCGAGCGCGGCCACGCTGAAGCCGCCGGTGTAGCTGTAGCAGTTGAGGACCGTCTTGCAGTTGAACTGCCTGACCAGCTTGGCGAACAGGCCGCGGTTGTCTCGCTGGTCCAGGTAGTAGCCGGTCTTGTGGCCCTCGGCCACGTCCAGCGTGAGCTTCCAGCCGTTTTCGTGGATGGTGACCTCGGTCGAGCGGCGCGCCCCATCAGCGGTTTCCGGATGGCGCAACCAGCCGGTGACCTGTGGCAGGCCTTCCAGCGCGCGCACGCTGGCATCCGAGCGTTCGTACAGGTAGGGGCATCCGGTGGCGGCCACCAGCGCATCGGCGATCACATCCTTCCAGCGCTCGGTGCCGGCGCTCAGGAACTGGGCGCTGAGCAGGTCGCCATACTGGTCCACGATCAGGCCGGGCAGGCCATCGGCCTCGCCGTGGATCAGGCGGATGCCGTCGGAGTCGATGGCCAGGCGTTGGCGCACGGCCACGGCTTGCTGCACGCGGCGCTGGAAGAAGGCGGCGTCGATGCGCTCGGCTTCGTCAAAGCTCCAGGCGCGCACCCGGATCTGCGAGCTGGGGCTGAAGGCGGCCCAGGCCAGGAATTGCCCCTCGTGTGACTGCACGCGCACGGTTTCACCGGCATCGCCGCCGCCCTTGGCCACGCTGCCCTGGAACACCCAGGGATGACGGCGCAGCAAAGCGCGTTCTTTGCCTTCGCGCAGGGTGATGACTTTCATGATTATTTAAGAGGCAAGGTGGTCGAGCGAAGGCAACATTGTCGTACCTGCCCGCTTTGAACAGGCTGGGCAGGCAGAAAGTGGCATTGCACCTTGGTTCTTTCGCAATGCAGTAAACATGGGGTTTGAGCAGTTTGTGCAAGGCTTGTCAGCCGGTCACGCGCCGGTGTTGCATGACGCGTCCATGAAGGTCAGTGATGTCGCGTGATTCGTCTTCCGTCTTGCAACTGGATTCGGCCTTGCCGGACATGAACCCTTCCTTCCGCGACCACGAGCACGACCGCGACCACGCCGCCTTGCAGGCAGAGCTTGCTCGTCTCAAAACCCAATTGCTGGAGCAGCAAGCGCAGAACGAGCGCCTGCAGCAACGCTGCCTGGAGGCCGAGTCCGGCCTGATTGCCGCGCGCGTGTGCCTGCCGGACCGCCGCCTGGAAAGCATCCTGGACGCCATGCCCGGCGCCGTGGCCTACTGGGATTCGGGCCTGGTGCTGCGCTACTGCAACCGCCGGCTGCGCCAGCACTGGCGGCACAAGTCGGAGTCCCTGGTCGGGCGCCACATGGCCGAGCTGCTCTCACCCGAGGGCTTTCAGCGCACGCTGCCCTTCGTGCAGGCGGTCCTGCAAGGGCAGGAGACCACCGGCGAGCACCAGGAAAGCAATGGCCTGTTTGCCCAGGTCAGCTTCACCCCGGACATGCTGGACGGCGAGGTCAAAGGCTTTGTCGTGCTGGCCATGGACGTCACCGAGCTCAAGGCGGCCCAGGCCGTGGCCGAGCAGGCTGGCAAGGTCAAAAACGAGTTCCTGTCTGGTGTGAGCCATGAAATCCGCACCCCGCTCAACGCCGTGCTGGGTTTTGCCCAGGTCGGGGCCTTGCGCTATCCGGACCATGCGGCAGCCACCCACTTCGGCCATATCCTGCAGGCTGGCCAGCACCTGCTGGGCCTGATCAACGACATCCTGGATTTCTCGCGCATCGAGGCGGGCAAGCTCGACATCCACATCGGTGAGATGGTGCTGAACACCTGCATCGAACAGGCCCTGGCGTCCGTGCGCGAGCAGGCCCGGGCCAAGGGCTTGCGCCTGGAGGTGCTGCGTGCGCCCGGTGTGCCCGAGCGTTGGCGTGCCGACGCCCAGCGCGTGGGCCAGATCCTGGGCAACCTGCTGACCAATGCGGTGAAGTTCACCCAGCAGGGCGAGGTGCGCCTGACCATCCGCGCCGACGACACCGGCCTGAGCCTGGTGGTGCAAGACACCGGGCCCGGCATGGACGCGCAGATGCAGTCGCAGCTGTTCAAACCCTTTGTGCGCGGTGACGGCAGCTCGACCCGGCGGGCCGGTGGCACGGGCCTGGGCCTGTCCATCTGCAAGCGCCTGGTGGACATGATGGACGGCCGCATCATCGTGGACAGCACACCCGGCCTGGGCTCGCGCTTCGAGGTGCGGTTGCCGCTGGCCTTGCTGCCCGAGCCGGCGCCCCAGGTGCCCCCGCCTGCCGAGGCCACCCGCTGGGAGACACATGGCCTGGACGGCGCACGCGTGCTGGTGGCCGAAGACCACCGCGTCAACCAGTTGCTGCTGGAGCAACTGCTGCTCAGCGTGGGGGTGCACATCACCATGGTGAACAACGGGGTGGAGGCGGTGGACGCCGTCAAGCGGGCCGGGCAGGGGGCGTTCGACCTGCTGCTGTGCGACATCGAGATGCCCTTGATGGACGGCTACCAGGCCACCGAAGCCATCCTGCAGCTGGACCCGGGCCTGCCCGTGCTCGGCCTGACCGCACACGCCTTCGAGGAGGCCCGCGCCAAGGGGCTGCGTGCCGGCATGGTGGACTACCTGGTCAAGCCCTTCGTCCATGATGAGCTGATGCGCCTGATGGCGCGGCACGCACGCCGCGTGGCCTGAGCCATCAGCCTGAGTCGGACAGGGGCTTACGGCTCGTCCGGGCTGTCTTTTCCGCCCTTGCTGTCCTTGCCACCCTGACGTTTGGCGCGCGGGTGCGCGGCGTCATACACCTTGGCCAGGTGCTGGAAATCCAGCTTGGTGTAGACCTGGGTGGTGCTGATGTGGGCATGGCCCAGCAGTTCCTGCACGGCCCGCAGATCGCCGCTGGATTGCAGCAGGTGGCTGGCAAAACTGTGGCGCAGCATGTGCGGGTGCACATGGGTGGGCAGGCCTGCTTGCTGGGCCAGCTGCTTGAGCCGGTTGCGCAACTGCATGGGCGTCAGGCGCGTGCCCAGCCGGCTGATGAACAGGGCCGGGGACGCGGGTGGCGTGAGTTGCTCGCGCAGATCCAGCCAGGTGCGGATGGCCTGCAAGGCCGCCTGGCCCACCGGCACGATGCGCCGCTTGCTGCCCTTGCCCAGCACATGGGCCTCACCGGCTTGCAGGTCGAGCCAGCCTTGTGCACCGCCGCCGGCGCTCACATCCAGGCCCAGCAACTCAGCGCTGCGCAGGCCGCTGCTGTAGAGCAGCTCGATCATGGCGTGGTCACGTGCGTGCAGCCAGGGCGCCTCCCTGGCCTGGCGCTTGGCAGCGGCGGGCGAGGCGGCCTCGTCATCGGCAGGTTCGTGCACGGCCAGTGCCACGGCCTGGTCCACCGACAAGGCCTTGGGCAGCGGCTTGGGGCCTTTCGGGGGCTTGATGCCGTCCACCGGGTTGAGCTGCACCAGGCCCTCGCGGCCCATCCACTTGAACAGGCCTCGCCAGGCGGCCAGCGTGATGGCGATGCTGCGGGGCCCCAGGCCTTGCGCATGCAGCCGTGCCGTCCAGCCGCGGACATGGTGGGGGCGCACACCGGGCAGCAGCACTTGTTCTTTTTCGCACAGCGTGATCAGCCGCTTGAAGGCCTCGCCGTACATGGCCAGCGTGCGGTCGGCCAGGCGCCGTTGCACGCGCAGATAGTCCAGGTGGCGGTCTATCGTCGGGGAGGTGGGCACAGTGGGGTCAGGGCATGGTGTGGTCAGCGCTATTGTCAACCGCCTGGCTGGCCTTGGGCGCCAGGACACGGGCGGGGATACCCACGGCCGTGCAGCCCGCCGGCACATCGGTCAGCACCACGGACAGGCTGCCAATGCGTGCCCTGTTGCCGACCGTGACGGCACCGAGCACCTGGGAATGGGCACCCAGATCCACGTCATCGCCCAGAACCGGAGACGGCCCGTCGTCATAGCGGCTGCCCAGTGTCACCCCTTGTCGCAGGGTGCAGTTGCTGCCGATGACCGTCTGGCGGTTCACGAAGATGTTGCCGAAGTGCCAGATGCGCAGGCCACCGCCAACCTGCAGGCCCAGCGGCAGGCTGATGCCCAGCACCGATTCAAGCAGCTTGAAGACCGCATACCAGGGGATGAGAAACAGCCGCCTCAGCAGCCTGGGCTGGATGCGCAGCAGGGCGCAACCCAGGCGGAACCACAACACGGCCCACAGGGACTGCTCATGCAGCAGGGCGCCCCAACCACCATAGCGTGCAACGTCCATGCGAACGCAAGGCCATATGCCATGTTTGATGTTGTGCTCCACGACCTACTGCCCACCACGTACTGCTTTTCAAGACGCTGGAGATCATGCCCAACAAACCCGGGATCACCTAGGAAGAACGGCATACATTACACAGCGCAAAGCAACTTTACAAAGAGGCGCTGGCACCCCTTATGCTGGCCGCTCTTCACAAAACGAAATCCATATCAGGAGGAAAACATGACTGACTCAAGTCGGGGTCTGCTGGCGCGTGGGCGCTTGCTGGCCTGTGTGGTGGCGCTGGGCCTGTCGGCCTCGGCCCATGCCGTTGATGTGCTGACCCAGCATTACGACAACGCCCGCAGCGGGCTCAACGCGGGTGAAACCCGCCTGACCACGGCCAATGTCTCGGCCAAGGGCTTTGGCAAATTGTTCACGCATCAGGTGGACGGGCAGGTCTACGCCCAGCCGCTGTATGTGGCCCGGCTGAGCGTGGCGGGCAAGGGCACGCGCAACGTGGTGTTCGTGGCCACGCAGGCTGACACCGTGTACGCCTTTGATGCCGACAACGCGCGCGGCAGCAATGCCCAGCCGCTGTGGCAGGCCAGCCTGGTGGATGCCGCCCACGGCGCCGCGCCCGGTGCGACGGCCGTGCCCGTCACCGAGCTGGGTGTCAACGCGCAAGGGCAGGCCCTGTGCACCGACATCGCCCCA